>Ga0075426_10002933_pt1 | contig 12176 bp, 10 predicted proteins | sample SoiMethybrSBSTD5_FD_75304 | JGI IMG/M metagenome (GOLD analysis project Ga0075426, IMG submission 75304) | Bulk soil microbial communities from a Populus tree surrounding site in Tennessee, USA - Soil MetaG P. TD hybrid SBSTD5 | ecosystem: Environmental > Terrestrial > Soil > Tree plantation...
CGCAGCCCGGGTCCGGTAGTTGAACTCGTTGCTGTCGCTGCGCGTGAACTGGCCGCCGCCCGTGCCCATCCCGATCGGGATGCCGCCACCTTCCGCGTCCCAGCTCGTCTGGACGCGGACGTAAGAGCCGATCTTCAAGCACGTGTCCGTCCCCGGCACGTACCAGAAGCCTGCTCCATACAGGCTGCAGACCTTCACGTATTCGACCGGCTTGGCCTTTACGGGAAGATCGGCCGCCTGCGCCCCGACCGCCGCGACAAGTCCCGCCGCCGAGCCGAGGAGAAGGCTTTTCACCATCTTCATGTTGAACCTCCAGTTTGAGTCTCGGGAGGGTTCCGTGTTCGCGGGATGCGCCAGCACCCGTAGAAGGTCCCCTTGACCCCCGTTCTACCCGGCCCCCTCTCCACACTTGGCGCCTGCCGCGTATGGTTCAGCAACCGAACAGGGCGACCCGGGGATGCCCCCCTCTGTCGCTGGGAACAAATTAACGTACGCCACCTGACGCGCAACGAAGAACACGCTTCCCACAAGGACGGTTGGCCAGTTTTCAGCAAGGTGTTGCACAAAGAACACTCTGGAGAGCCCGGCAGACGGCGCATGGATCCGCTCCGGCAAGAAAGAATTCATTAAGGTTGCCAAGAAGTTAAGAGAGGTGTCCCGGAACGGGCGGCGAGTCACCCCGACGCGTGATTTGTGGGCCCACTCGATTCGGAAACAGGCCATAATTCGCTGTGCATATGGGCGCTCGCGGACGCGTCTCTCGAATCGGCCGAATCCAGCCTCGGGTACCGAGCGCGCGCTGTTATCCCCGTGATGCACCGCTGCCGCCCGCGCGGATGGGCCGCTTCCGAGGGCAAAGTGGTCGCTGCAGAGTGCGGTTGGTATGGTGCGGCAGAACAAGCGGCGCTCCGCCCTCGCCTCACGGTGGATTCGTTGTCCAGCAGCAAGTCGTCTTCCGCTGAGATCCTGCAGCGAGCGGTATTGTCGTATCAGCTCGGCAACCTCGCCGACGCCGAGCGCCTGTGCAAAACGATTCTGCGAAAGAAAGCGGCGAGCCCGATGGCGCTTCATCTGCTGGGCGCCATCGCAATCCGGGAAAACCGGTTCGAGCAGGCGCTTGCGCTGATCGATCGCGCGGTGCGCTTCAAGCCCGATTATGCGGAGGCCCTTGTCGAGCGGGGCAACGTTCTTCAACTCCTCAACCGCCATGCAGAAGCGGTCGCGAGCTACGAGACCGCACTGCGTCTCCAGCCCGGCGACGCCGAGACGATCTACAATTGCGGCGTGGCGCTGGTAGCGCTCAACCGCCACGCGGAGGCTCTCGCGAGATTCGAAGGCGTGCTCATCGTTGAGCCCGGCCACGTGCGGGCGCTGAACAACCGCGGTGGCGCGCTGCATGTGCTGAATCGACTCGACGACGCGCTCGCGAGCTACGACCAGGCGCTCGCGATCGACCCGCGCTCGGTCCAAGCCTTGATCAATCGCGGCGTCGTGCTCACCGCGCTCAATCGCCATTCCGAGGCGCTTGCGAGCTTCGACAAGGCGCTGCTCATCGCACCGGGTGATGCGGACGCGCTCTACTATCGCGGCTTCGTGCTCGGCGAGCTCAATCGTTGCGAGGAGGCGGCGGCGAGCTACGAGCGGGCGCTCGAGGTGAGGCCGGACTTTGCGAAGGCCCGGTTCGCGCTGTGCATGGCCGCGCTGCCCACGCTGTACATGGACGCCGCCGAGATCCCGGCGCACCGGACCCTGTATGCGGAGCGGCTGCGCGCGCTCGCCGCCGAGGTCGACCGCCGAGTCCCCCGCGACTTTGCCGCCGGGGTCGGGCCCAAACAGCCGTTCTATCTCGCCTATCAGGGCGAGAATGATCGCGAGCTGCAGCAACTCTACGGCGCCATGGTCTGCAAGATCATGGCCGACCGATATCCGCCCGCCCCGCTCGCCGCCGCACCGACGGTCGGCGAAGCGATCAAGGTCGGAATCGTCAGCGGATTCTTCCGCAATCATTCCAACTGGAAGATTCCCATCAAGGGCTGGCTCTCGCAGCTCGATCGCACACGGTTCCGCCTGTTCGGGTACTACACCGACGGACGGCGGGATCCGCACACCGCAGAGGCCGAGAGTTTCTGCGAACGCTTCGTATGCGGGCCTCTCCCGGTCGCGCGCTGGCGCGAGATCATCGTGGCCGATGCGCCGCACGTGCTGATCTATCCCGAGGTCGGGATGGACAACGTCGCGGTCCAGCTTGCAGCCCAGCGCCTCGCTCCGGTGCAATGCACCTCATGGGGCCATCCGGACACGAGCGGGTTTCCGACACTGGACTATTTCCTCGGCAGCGACCTCATGGAGCCGAAGGACGCGCAAGATCACTACACCGAACGCCTGATCCGCCTCCCCAATCTGTCGTTCCACTATGAGCCGACCGGCGCGGCTGCGACGCCGACGTCACGATCAGATCTGCAATTGCGGCCCGGCACCCTCGCCTACTGGTGCGGCCAGTCGCTGTTCAAATATCTGCCGCAATACGATCAAGTATTTCCGCGCATTGCACGCGAGGTGGGCGACTGCCAGTTCGTCTTCGTCGGACACCACGCGTCCGCCGAGATCACCGCGCTTTTTCGGCAACGCCTGGAGAAGGCGTTCGCGTCGCACGGGCTCGCGGCGGCCGACCATTGCGTGTTTCTGCCTCGCCTCGACCCGGACGCATTCGCGGCCGTGATCGGCTGCTGTGATGTCATTCTCGACAGCATCGGCTGGTCCGGCTGTAACTCGACCATGGAGGGGCTCCCCCACCATTTGCCGGTCGTGACGATGCGCGACGGCCTGATGCGGGGCCGACATACGACCGCGATCCTGACGATGATGGGTGTCACGGACACCGTCGCGGACAGCGTCGACGAGTACGTTTCCATGGCCGTGCGGCTGGCGAAGGACGCGGACTGGCGCAACGACATGAAAGCCCGGATGGCGGCCGGTCGATCCGCAGTCTATGGCGACCGTGCCTGTATCGAGGCGCTGCAGGCGTTCCTGCTGCAGGTCACGCAGAGCGGCACCGTGCCCTAGTGGCAGCGATCCGGAATTACACCGCATGGCCGCAAGACCCGACACCATCCTGGCGGACGCGATTTCCGATCTGAAAGGCGGACGATTCGGAGAAGCCGAGCGCGGCTTCAAGGCCCTGTTGCGCCGCCAGCCGCGCAACGTGGCAGCCCTGAGCTTGCTCGGGATCCTGTGCACGCAACAGCGGCGGTTCGAAGAGGCCGCCGGCTACATGAAAAAATCGATCGACGCCGGCTCCACCTCGGATGCGACGTTCTACAACTACGGGATCGTGCTCAAGGCGCTCAATCGACCCGCGGAAGCCATCGAGCAATTCGACCGGTCGTTGTCGATCAACCCGGCCATCGCCGAGACGTGGAACAATCGCGGCACCGCATTCAACGATGTCCTGCGTTTCGACGACGCGCTTGCCAGCTTCGATCGTGCGATCGCGCTCAAGCCCGGCTACGCAGACGCGCTTTCGAACAAGGGAAACTCGTTGACGGCGCTGCGGCGATTCGACGAGGCGAAGGATTGCTTCGACAGAGCGCTGGCCATCAATCCCCATTCGGCAGAAGCATGGACCGGTCGCGGCAATCTCCTGTTGGACCTGCATGACTATGGTGGGGCCGGCTCCGCCTTCGACCGTGCGCTTGCCATCAACCCGAAATTGGCCCTCGCGTGGCTCGGTCGCGGGCATCTCTTGTCGAGCCACAACCGCCGCGACGAAGCCCTGCAATGCTTTGGAATTGCTGAGGAAACAGAGCCCGACCTGGCCGAGGCGCACTTCGCCGAGGCCTGCTGCAGGCTGCTGTTCGGCGACACGCGGCAGGGCTGGGAGAAGTACGAGTGGCGCTGGAAGACCAGGGCTGTGCGACCGCACAACCGGAGCTTCCAAAAGCCGCTATGGCTTGGCGAGAGGGCGATCGCCAACAAGACCATCCTGCTCCACGCGGAGCAAGGTTTCGGCGACACGATCCAGTTTTGTCGCTTCGTCAAAAATGTTGCGGACCTCGGTGCGCACGTCGTTTTGGAAGTGCAGGAGCCGCTGAAGTCCCTGCTGGCCCCGCTGGAGGGCGTCGCGCGTATCATCGGACGCGGAGAGCCCGTCCCCGCTTACGACTTTCATTGTCCGCTCGGCAGCCTTCCATTGGCGCTGCAAATCAGCGTCGAGCAGCTCCGGCCAGAGGCTTACCTGTCCGTCCCGAGCGACAGCGCAGCGCCATGGCACGAGCGCCTGCAAACGACCCGCGCTCCTCGGATCGGGTTGGCCTGGGCTGGCAATCCAAAGTTCCGCGGCGACCACAACCGGTCGATCGGTCTCGAGCGACTCCTCCCCATCGTGAAAGAAATCGACGCGCAATTCGTGTCGCTTCAGAAGGAGCTCGGTCCAGGCGAAGAGGCCGTCCTGAGCGAACGCGAGATCATGAACTGCGGTCCCTCGCTCGACAGCTTCCGCGACACCGCAGCGCTCATGACATGTCTCGACCTCATCATCTCATCGGACACCTCGATCGTGCATCTGGCGGGGGCGCTCGGCCGGAAGGTCTGGATTCTGTTGCAGCACGCAGCGGATTGGCGTTGGCTGACCGACCGCTCCGACAGTCCCTGGTACGCGAGCGCGAAGCTGTTCAGACAACCCTCGCCCGGCGACTGGAATAGCGTGGTCGCACACGTCATCGGCGAGCTTCAGTCCTCCTGATGCGCGACACTCGCCCATGTTCTGCACACGGCCAGGGGTGTGGATGGACTTTCCGCTTCGCCCGTGGTGGTACTCGCGGCCGACCATGAAGGCATGCCAAGCCTGTGAACCACTCCGGCCTGTACATCAACATGGACCGCAGTGCGGATCGCCGCCAACGGCTCGAGGCGGAGCTGGCACGCATCGGTCTTCGATATCAGCGACTGGCAGCCAGCGACGGTCGCGCGCTCGCGCCTGACAAGCCATCGCGCGAAGCCGCGGAATTCGGCTGCTATCTCTCCCACTGCCGGGCGCTGGAGATCGCAGCGGCCGACGACAAGCCGACGCATGTTCTCGAAGACGATGCGAAACTGTCGTCGCACGTGCCGGCCGTGATCCGCGCGGCCATTACGGGCCGGCTGTTCGATCAATTCGATCTGGTGTTCCTTGATGTCATGATGCCGTATGCGGTCGCGATGTGGCAGCACCTGCGCAACGCGATCCGCCCGGGGCAGTTCTCGATCATCAACCTCTCCGGCGCGGCATTCGGCTCCTTGGCGTCCTACTTGGTCTCGCCGGCCGGAGCCGCAAAGGTGCGCGAACTCTGCATTGCCGAGTACAGCCAGAAGCCGTTTCCCATCGACCTCATCATTCGCGACCAGGCGATGGTTGGAAAGCTGCGCGTCGGAGCGCTGCTTCCCTTCGCCACCACGCTGCACCTCTCGGATGCCAGGCGCTCGACCATCGGCGGATCGGAGTACGCGCAAGACGATTTCATGCTCGCCATGATGCTGTTGCGGTACTCGTTCTTCATCGAGGCCGACCCGGCTTATGTCGCTCCGTTCATCCAGCAGCTGCGCAGGCGGCAGGACGGTCCGGGAAGCGCTGAAATCCGCACCGTGCTTGATTTCATTCAGGGGGGACGTGCGTGAGCTTGGGATACACTGCCTTGCTGTTCGCCTTCGGCCTTTTGTTGGTCGGTATCGCGCTCTGGCGCGAGAACCGGCTGCGCAAATCGCTTGACCCGAGGCTTGTTCCGACCCGCCCGATTCTCTTCCTTGGGCTTGTGATCGCCGTCGTGGCAGGCATTCACCTGGCGACATTCATCCGTCGATGAGCGGCGGATAACCGCAACGCTCGAGGATAGCGCGCACCTGCACGCTTCCAGGTCTCGAGTCTCGCGCCTCCTGAAGAGTTGCCCCACCGGGAGGTCTCAGTGCGGCCGGCGCAATTTATGCTTGCGCCGGGGCATCCACTCGCTCTACTTGGCGAAACGGCAGAATAAGAACTGCGTCCCGATCCGGTCGCTTTTGGGCCTGGTCGCGAATGCAGCCAAAATCGGGGGGATCTCACGTGGCCGCTCAGACCGGTGATCTGCTCAGCCGCGCGATCGCGGCTCATCAGCACGGCGACCGCACGCAGGCTGAACGTCTTTACCGGCAAGTATTGTCCAAAGAAAAGCGAAATACGGATGCGCTGCATTACTTTGGCCTGTTCCAGGCCGAGAATGGACATTTAGAGGATGCTTCCCAACTGTTGCGGCAGGCCATTCGGTTCGAACCGAAGTCGCCGGACGTCCATGCAAATTTGGGCCGCATCTTGAACCTTTTGAACAGGCACGAGGATGCACTGGAAAGTTACAAACAAGCCCTGGCGATCGATCCCGATCATCCTTCGGCGCTCGTGAATTCCGCCGGCACCCTTCTGGCTCTGCATCGACCCGAAAAGGCACTCCCGATCCTCGATCGGCTTATCGAGAACGACCCGTCATCATCGATCGCGTTGCATAATCGTTGCATTGCGCTTCTCGATTTGGGCCGCCACGAGGATGTCATCGTCGCGACAGGGAAGATACTGGCGCGCAACCCCATGGATGCAGATGCGTGGTCGAGACGTGGCATCGCGTTCGCCGCGCTCCATTGCTACCAGGATGCGGTGACGGCTTACAGGAAATCCCTGGAATTCAAGCCACGCTCCGCCGCAGTCCTGAACATGCTGGGAGACGTCAACCTCAACCTCAATCGGCAGGACGAAGCTGCGACCAATTATGACGAGGCGATCGCCGCCGACAAAAACTATGCCCCCGCATGGGCCGGGCGCGGCAAATTGCTGGCCGCGCTCGGACGCTACCACGAGGCGTTCAACGCATTCGACAAGGCGTATACGCTGCAGCCGGACCTTCCCTTCGTTGAAGGGTACCGGATTCACGCCAAACTGCATGTCTGCGATTGGTCGAATCTCGGCAGCGAAATCGATCGCTTTCGGAAAAATGTCCGCGAACGCAAGCCGGTCGCGCCGCCCTTTACGACGCTGGCCGTATCACCCTCGCCCGCTGAACAGCAACTCTGTGCTCAGGCTTATGCCAAACATTCGTTTCCGGCGCGCGATGTCTCGGCTTGGTCAGGTCCGCTCTACGATCATGGCAAAATACGCGTTGCCTACGTGGCAGGCGAGTTTCGCGACCACCAACCGCTTATTTGATCGCGGAACTGTTCGAATGTCATGACAGAGAGAGGTTCGATGTATTCGCTGTTTCCACGCGCGATGATGACGGCGGCGCGATGCGTCGGAGACTCTCTCAGGCAGTCGACGAGTTTTTTGACGCGGGAAAGCTTTCGAGCCGTGAAATCGCGGATCGAATAAGACAGAATGAAATAGATATTTTGATAGATCTGAACGGATATTCGGGACACGAACGGACGGGCATATTCGTTTTGAAGCCCGCCCCTATCCAGGTCAACTATCTTGGCTTTCCAGGCACGATGGGCGCCGCGTGGATGGACTACATCATCGCAGACGCGGCTCTCGTGGGCGACGAGGAACACGCCTTTTTCTCTGAAAAAGTTGTTTACCTGCCGGACACCTATCAGCCGAATGATCGCCGGAGGGCCATTTCAACCCGCCGAAATACCCGAGGCGAGATGGGCCTTCCTGAGGGCGGTTTTGTCTATTGCTGCTTTAACGCGACCTACAAGATCACGCCATTTGTTTTCGATGTCTGGATGCGCGTATTGCGTGATGTCGACGGCAGCGTGTTGTGGCTTCTCGAATCCAACGCGGCGGTGGAAGATAACTTGAAACGCGAAGCCGAGCGCCGTGGTGTCGGACGAGAACGGCTTGTCTTTGCCCGAGCCATGCCGCTTTCGGAGCACCTGTCGCGCCTCCAGCTTGCGGACCTCTTTCTTGATACGCTGCCCTATAACGCGCACACCACGGCGAGCGATGCACTGTGGTCGGGTGTTCCAGTCTTGACGTGCCGAGGTTCGACGTTTGCTGGACGCGTGGCGGATAGTTTGCTTCGCGCAATCGGCCTCGAGGAGCTGGTGACGCCGTCATTGGACGAATACGAGAAGCTGGCGGTTGCGATCGGGAAGGACGCCGATGTTCTGGCCAATCTCAAGAGCAAGCTGCAACGAAACCGTGAGAGTCATCCCCTGTTTGATACGCCACGTTATGCGCGATCACTTGAAGCTGCATATGTGGAGATGTGGCGCCGCCACCAGCGGGGAGAGGAGCCAACCAGCTTTCGCGTCACCTTGGATCACGCGCTGACCGAATAGCCGGGCTGACGGCTCGTTCGATTTGCGCCGCCTTGGCCTCCCGGCGGTCATCGAGCCGCAGATAGAGCCCGCCCCCGTCATTGACCTTGCGAAACCCCGCCCGCGACGCGGCAAGCCGTTTTCATCTCGGCGGCGATGAGCTGCGCGCGCTGCTCCCGCCCTCCCAATTGTCAAAATTGAACTTGCGCTCATTTCTCGCCTGGGGTTGCTGGTCGCATCGCGCTGTGATTGGTGGTCCGGTGACCGACCAAATACCGATAATCGTCATCAGCCTGCAGAGCAGCGTCGATCGGCGCGCTCATATGCGGGAACATCTCGGCCGCTTGGGACTTCATTTCGAATTCTTCGATGCCATCGACGGTCGCACGCTCACAAGCGAAGAGCGTCGCCGCTACGAGCCGACGATGGCTCCGGGATCGGTTGGCTGCGCGGAAAGCTACCGTGCCGTCCTGCATGGCATCGCTGGCGGGTCGCAGGAGTTTGTGTGCGTGCTCGAAGATGATGCGGCGCTGCATCCTGCAGCGCTGGATCTTCTCCAACCTGCCGAACTGCGCACCTTTCCGCGGTTTGACATTCTGCGTCTGAGCAGTCTCGTTGCCCGCCCGCGCCGACGCTTGATGCTCCCCGTCGCTCAGCGGGACCGATTTTCCGTTGTCGCTATCTACCGGCCATTCGTCGGGTCCGCCGGACAGATATTCAGTCGCGCGGGAGCGCAAAAAACGCTCCAGGTGTTCCAGCCGATGATGCTCGCCTCGTTCGACATTGCATTGTTCGAGGAGCAATTTGTGCTCGGCCTCCGCGTCGTCGAGACGAAGCCCAATCTCGTAACCCCGATGTCCTTTGCATCGACGATTGGGTACGGCCTTGGTCCGCCCCACACGGTCAGGAACTGGATCAAGAATTTTCGCCGCCGCCGACGCCGGGAGTGGCGCAATGCCGTGAGCTTCGTGATGGCGTGGGGGCTGGAGATTAGGAAGCTGCGGATCGGTTGGCCGCCATCGCTCGATCTCTCCACGACCGCCCCGCGCGAATGAGCCACAGGCCACTCACTGCAGCCGGACGATCCTGCTACGACAGCGAATGGCGTCTACGCGGAACCACCTGCGGGGCACCCACCAGAGCCCTCAGGAAACCACCCGCCCAGTACCGCGCCTGCGTCGGTGGTTGACGCGAAATGCGTTGATCGATAAGCCATTTCCATCCGGAGAGGTGGCCGAGTGGCTGAAGGCGGCGGTTTGCTAAACCGTTATACGCTCTCAAGGCGTATCATGGGTTCGAATCCCATCCTCTCCGCCATCAGTCGACCCAGAGCATAAGCCGACTCAAGGCCTTAGGTCCGCTCTCCGGTCGCCGAAAGGCCCCGCGCGAGGCCCAGGCCCTGATCGTCAGTGCGTGAGCCAGTCGCGGGCGGCGCGCTGCGCAGCCGCGATCTCATGCTCCGACATCTGCTCGGCGATTTCCCGGCGCAGGCGGATCGCATCCTTGTTGCCGCGCATGGCGGCCAGGTTGAACCACTTGTGCGCCGACACGTAATCGGCCGGAACCGTGGTCCCGTTCGAGTACATCATGCCGAGCTGAAACAGAACGTCGCCCGAGGCATTCGCCGCGCCGAGCGTCGCGATATCACCGTCCATCACTTCGAACCGTGCCATTCTGGCCTCCCCTGTTTATCCGTGCCGGATGCGTTGATCCGGCCGTCGCCATCCCGCCCGATCGTCGATCGAGCGTGGCGATCATCCAGCGGAAATTTGAATCACGGTTTAAGCGACGCGATGAATCGAGCGTGAACGTCCGCGATCCCGGCAAGCTCTCGTTAAGGACCCGGGCGGGCGCCGTTCCATGGCTCGGCAGGCCCGGAGCCCGCAGAGGTAGTACTGGACGGGGGTGCTATCTCTGCCTAACATCCCACCCGACTGCAACGTGCGAGGGAGGAGACGATGATCAAGCGTGTCGGGGCCGCCGTGCTGGCGGCCGCTTTTGTTGCGATCCTGGCGCTGCTGACGGCGAACGCCCAGGAGAAGAAGGCTTTGACGCCACAGCAACAGAAGATGAAGGCCTGCGCCGCCCAGTGGAACGACGAGAAGGCGAAGACCGGCGCGAAAGGGCGCGACGCCTACAACAAGTTCATGGGCGCGTGCCTGAAGAAGGCGTGAGTGCGCCGCCATCGCGGGCGCCGGACAGGCGCCGCCGGGTGCTGCGTCGGCGCGTGCGATAGCGATCGCATTTGATCCGCCCTGATACGGAACGGCTCGGTCCTTGCGGGCCGTCCCTAGCCTATTGGCGAAGCAACATCTTTTCCGAACGCTGTGGTCTGGCCGGCCTGTTGCTCTAAGATCGGGACGGCGCGAATCCCGCGCTGCTCATCCCTTATCCCGGTCCGACAATCCATGCCCCCCGCCTATGCCAAAAGAGTGCGATCTCTCCTCTCCGAGGCCGAGAGGAAGATCTTCCGCAAGCTCAGCTCGCCGCGCCGCATCCAGGATTTCATCGACACGCTCGCGATCAACATGGAGCGCGAGGCCAAGACCTACATGTCCCCGCGCCGGGTGTTGCAGACCGGGCAGGCGCATTGTGTGGAAGGGGCACTGCTCGCCGCGGCGGCCCTCGCCTTTCATGGCGAACGCCCGCTGCTGCTCGACTTCCAGGCCGCCTATGACGATGAGGATCATGTCGTGGCCTTGTTTCGCGAGAACGGCCACTGGGGCGCCATCAGCAAGACCAACCACCCCGGCCTGCGTTATCGCGACCCGATCCACGACTCCGTGCGCGGTCTCGCCGCGTCCTACTTCCACGAATATTATCTGTGGGACGGCCGCAAGTCGCTGCGTCACTTCTCCCAGCCGTTCGACCTGTCGCGCTATGCGCCGGAGCGCTGGATCACGGCGGAGCCGGAGCTCGACTGGCTGGTGCACCTGCTCGACGCCTCGGCGCACATGCCGATCATCCCGAAGGGCAACCTGCGCAAGCTGCGGCCCGCTTCCGCTTTCGAGATCCACGCGAGTGCCGCGGTCGAGTGGCTCGAAGACGGCCGCAAGACCCCGTTGGCGCCGCGAGACCAGCGCGGCCGGCTGACCAGCCAGGGATCGTAACCGGATCGTCTGGAGAGGCGCGACGTCGGCGCCGGGCTGGCGCCGCAGCGTGGTGGCGACCACCACAAAATGCTGAGGGCGTCGGCGAGATGTCCGAGGCACGAACCCATCGGCGCAGTGTTCGCCGGTGGTGAGGGACGGAATTTCTCCGCCCCTCTGTCCCGGCTTCCGCCGACAAGCGGCTGAAGCGCGGGATGCTCGGACCTCGGGCTCGCCAACGCCCTCTGGTGTTCGATCCAATCCGCTGTGCGCCTCTCGCGATCGCTCGCTCGACCTGCGCCGGATCAGTCGATGAAGCCTTCGACGAGGTGTCGAAGGCCTCGAGGCGACATTTTAGCGCTTGGCCTTCCGCTTCGCCTTCTTCGCGGTCTTCTTCTTCGCTTTCGCTTTCTTCGCCATGCTGCCCTCCTAGCAAGTGAGTGGCGACTTCAATGAAGTGCATGCGCGTTTCGCTCATGCACCCATGTCGATGTACTACATCGCGATCAAAAAGAACACTCTCTCGGCTTAAAGAAGCGTTGACACACGCACCGATCACCATCAGCGCGTCGCGCGATGCTGCGAAGTTCTTGTCAAGCGCAGCGAACTATTCCGTGCTCGCAAAATTTTCGCGGCGCATCTCTCGACGATGCAAGATTCATCGGTGATATGCGGCTTTTCTGCACGCATTGAATGCGCGAGTCGAATTCGCAAATGACGCGAGTCCATGTCGGCAAGATGACCGTCGACGACCTCGGAATCGTGCCGCAAGCGGTGTGAAAAGCGCCCGAAAAAATTTTTTTGGATTTCGTCGCCGAATCCGCCTCC
>Ga0075426_10002935_pt1 | contig 12175 bp, 11 predicted proteins | sample SoiMethybrSBSTD5_FD_75304 | JGI IMG/M metagenome (GOLD analysis project Ga0075426, IMG submission 75304) | Bulk soil microbial communities from a Populus tree surrounding site in Tennessee, USA - Soil MetaG P. TD hybrid SBSTD5 | ecosystem: Environmental > Terrestrial > Soil > Tree plantation...
ATTGAAGGAAATTTTAATGTTACGCTCGCTCACAGACAGCCCGGTTCTACATTCAAGCCTTTCGTCTATGCCACCGCCTTTGAAAAAGGATATACGCCGGATACGGTTTTGTTTGATCTTCCTACGGAATTTCAAAGCACCTGCACTCCGCAAGGCGATCCTATAAATCCGGATGCCGTTATTTCTTCATCAACCGCATGCTACAAACCGGAAAATTATGACGGAAAATATCTTGGACCTATTTCTTTGAGAAATGCTTTGGCGCAGTCTAGAAATATTCCGTCCATAAAAGTTTTGTATTTGGCCGGAATAAAAGATTCTCTCGAAACGGCAAAAAATATGGGTATTGAAAGTTTATCTAACGATCCGAATCAGTACGGACTTACTCTCGTGCTCGGAGGCGGAGAAGTTTCCTTGCTTGATATGACAAGTGCTTACGGAGCTTTTGCAAATGACGGTGTGAGAAATAAATATACTGGAATTTTATCGGTGCAAGATTCAGCCGGAAATATTTTAGAGCAATATTCAGAAAATCCGCAAACTGTTTTGCCCGCAAATATTGCAGAAACGATTTCCGACATACTCTCGGATAATGTTGCCAAAATCCCCGCTTATGGAGTAGGTTCGCCTCTATTTTTCCCAGGCAGGCAGGTTGCTTCAAAAACAGGTACCACAAACGACTCTAGAGATGCCTGGACAATAGGATACACTCCAGAGGTTGTTGTAGGCACCTGGGCTGGAAATAACGACAATACGCCTATGGTCAAGCAGGTTGCCGGAATGATCGTCGCCCCTATGTGGCATGAGATTATGGCTGCAGCCCTTGCAAGCACAACAGGAGAAACTTTTGTAAAAGAACCGCCGGTTGATCAAATTATTAAACCTGCATTAAGAGGTTTTTGGCAGGGCAATGAAACATATTTTATAGACAAAATATCGGGAGCTCTTGCTACGGACAAAACTCCGGAGGAAACAAAAAAAGAAATTTCTGTGCCAAATATTCATTCCATTCTTTATTGGATAAATAAAGACGATCCTACAGGTCCTATACCGACAAATCCATCGGACGATCCGCAATTTAATCTTTGGGAATATCAAATACAAGAATGGTTAAAAACAAACCCCCAAGCTTCCACAACAAAACCTACTACTTATGACAGCATTCATACTGATGCTAATAAACCGGTAGTCACACTTCTTTCTCCAAAAAAAGATATGGGATATGCAAAAGATACCAGAATCACAGCTGCTTTTACGGCAACGGCCAACTATCCCATAGCTAAAGCAAATTTCTATTTAAATGACGACCTTGTCGGCTCATCCGATACGTCCCCTTTCATAATAAGTTTTGTGCCCTCTTCATCAAACTCTCTTTTAGCTGACGGAAATAAATTCCGAGTAGTTGTATATGATACTGTTTATAATAAAGGAGAGGTTACAATTCCAATCAACATTCAATAAAAGATTAAAGTATATCTGTTATTTTCTTTTCCATCTTTTTAGCCAAGTTTTCCAACACCTTGGCTTTTTTAATAAAAATTTCGTTTTTTACAATCGGTCTTTCGCTTATTCTTGCCACGGTTGATTTTATATCGATGTTTTTCGGATCTATTTCTATGCCGCAGACTTCTTTAATAGATTGTGCCACATAATTTCTAAGAAAATCCCTTGATTCGGATAATTTTTTGAATTTATCTAGATATTTTCCTATATCAAACATCTTGTCTTAAAAAACTATCTGTTCATAGGCATCACCAGATACATAAAGGAGTTATCTGAAGAACCTTTTACTATTAAAGGCTTGCTTATGCCGTTAAAAGACAAGGAAACGCTGTCTGACAAGATTGATGGCAAGCAATCCACAATATATCTATAGTTAAAATTTACTTCTATCCCCTCTCCGCTTATGTTTGCGTCTATTTTGTTGGTGTTTTCACCAATATTTGAATTTTTAGTCTTAACTTCTATGCTTTTTCCTCCCGGTTTAATGTTGATATTCATCTGATTGAAGTTGTCGGAAAAAATGTTTGATATTTTTAAAGAATTTAACAAATCCTGCTTTAATACGACAGCTTTTGTTTTCTCTTCTTTAGGAATAATCTGCTTATAATCAGGAAAAACACCGTCAACAACCTTTGAGACTAGGTATGTTCCGATAAAAGTAAAAGATATTTGGTTTTTTGTCGAGTTTATCTCGATTTCTTCATCTATCCCCTCTATTATCTTCAAAATATCCGCCGCATTTTTGAAAGGTATGAGGACTCCGGCCAAATCTACCCTTTTCTTGGTTTTAATTGTCTTTTCTGCCAATCTGAAGGAATCTGTGGCAACAAAAACAAACCCTTCATCATTTGTATAGATATAAACACTAGAAAGCTCCGGTTTAATAGAGGAAACGGAGGAACTGTAAAGAACCGCTCTTATGCCCGCTTGAAGGTCTTTGGCGTTTATTTTACAAGTTTTACTGTCGTCCACTCTTGGTATCGTAGGAAAGTCGTCTGTTGATAATGTTTTTATGCTGGCTTCGCTGTTTGGGGTATGAATTTTTAGTATATTTTCCGTACTTTCTATACTTATATTCTTATCTTCATTGAGATTGTTCAAAAAACCGCCGATTATATTGGCTGGAACGGCTACTTTGCCATGTTTTTCTACTTTTACCGGTATGGAGATTTCTAGGCCAAGATCAAGGTTGTTTGATTTTATAATAAGATTATTTCCTTTCGTTTCAAACAGTAAACAGGATAAAACCGGCAGATTTGTATTTTTACCTACGATTTTTTCCGCTTTTGATACGGCGATATGAAGTTTTTCTTTAACACATTCTATTTTCATTTAAATAAATTAAATTATTATTATTAATGTTTATATGTTGATATTCATTTTATCTTTATATTTATTCGTTTAAATTGATTTTATAAAAACTTCTTATGTTGACCTTCTGTGTGTAAATTTTAACAACTTATTTTTATCCAGAAGATTTCAACTGTTATTTAAGACTGAAACAAACACGTTATTAACAACTATTTTAACATAGAACGGATATTTTCTATCTCTTGCGCAAGTTCGGAATTAATTTTCAATTCATTTTTAACTTTTTCATAAGAATGAATTACCGTTGAATGGTCTCTGTTTCCAACCTTGTCCCCGATTGAAGGAAAAGATATATCAAGATCTTCCCTTAAAAGATACATTATTACTTGTCTTGGTTTGATAACTTCCTTCTTCCTTCCCTTTTCAAAGATACTGGACTCTTCTATTCCATAAAAATCAGAAGTAACCCTGACAACATCCTTGGCAGAAATGTTTTTCTTTGGTTTGGAGGTGTTTTTAATCAGTTCTTTTATCTCATTAACATTCAATTCCTTGTTTTTAAGCTGAGATTGGCACAAAATAAGGTTTAAAATACCTTCAAGCTCTCTTACATTGCCTTCTATGGATGAGGCCAAGAATTCAATCATATCGCTTGAAACGGTAAGGTTCATTAAAGACGCCTTTTTCTTCAAAATTTGTATTCTGGATTCAAAATCCGGTTTCTGAATCTCCAGGATCATACCGGCATTGAATCTGGATTTAATCCTGTCTTCTATATCCGCAATAAAGTTCGGATGTTTGTCAGAGGAGAAGATAAGCTGCTTGCCGCTGTCGTGAAGACTGTTAAAAAGATGAAAAAATTCCTCCTGAGTCTTGTTTTTTGCGGAAAGGAATTGTATATCGTCAATAATCAAAACATCATATTTTTTATATTTTTCCTTAAAATTGTTTATTTCTCCGTTATTTAAGGAGTTCAGGTAATCATTCGCAAACCTTTCCGACGTCATATAAAAAATCTTTTTACCTGTACCATCTTCCTTAAAATGATTCCCTATTGCTTGAATCAGGTGTGTTTTTCCGTGTCCGGTGCTTCCAAATATAAAAAGAGGGTTATATGTGGCCATTTTCTTCAATATGGCCTGTGATGCGGCATAAGCCAGCTCATTGAACGGGCCAACAACAAATGTCTTGAAGGTATACTTCGAATTCAAATTATCTTCTTTGTTTACATAAAAATCGTTAAGTGGGAGCTCATTAATATTTGTAGGAGATTCTTTTGCGGGAGCTTTGTTCTCTTCTTTTGATACTACATATTCAACGTTTCTTATGTGTTCTCCAAAAGCTCTAAGATGCTTAACGATTTCTTTATGATACTTATTTATCAGCCAGTCTTTTACAAAAACATTCGGAACGCCCAAAAATACCGTGCTATCCTCCTGTTTTACTATATATGTGTCTTTAAACCACATACTAAAATTTGCTTTAGAAATAGTAAGTTCTATTTGGGCGAGAACATTATTCCAAAGTGTCTTATTTTCTACCATTGGTCAAAATTATAAATTGAAAGAAAGGTTAATGAAAATTTATTTTTGTTTACAAACTGTTTATAACAAGTTAATAAGAAAATTCGAAACAAAAAATTAAAATCTAAAGTGCAAAAGTTTTTATCTTTATAAATTATGCCCTAAAAATTATTTAAAAAAACTTGTTTTTTACCGCGTTATAGGTTATACTGATATTTATGTCATTTACATATAACCCAAAAAAGAAAAAAAGAGTCAAAACACATGGCTTTTTAGTAAGAAGCCGAAGCAAATATGGTAGAAACACCATAAAGAGAAGAAGACAGAGAGGCAGACACAGATTAACAGTAAAAAAGTCCAAATAACAACAAAAAGAGCCGCCCGGCTCTTTTTGCTTTATTTTTATAATTTTAGACCATATAATTAAAACAATGCTTTCTAGAAAATTTAGAGCTTCCCGATCCGACGTAGAGAATACTATAAAATCAGGAACGACAATTCCCGGAATATTTTTATATGCGAAAGTTTCAAAGAAAGATGCGGAAAAACCCGGATTTGCAATTATCATATCCAAAAAGATTGAAAAAACATCGGTTGGCCGCCATAGATTAAAAAGAAAAATCAGCGCGAGTATTGAGAACAATCTTTCAAAAATGGAAAAATCTTTTAAAAAGACGATCTTATTTTTTCCTAGAAAAATTGAAAAAGCCGCTTCATATTTGGAATTAAAAAAAGATACGGAAGGAATTCTAAAAAAATCCGGATTTTTCTCTTAATTCGTTTTTTATTTTCCGGATTTTAAATAAATTCTAAAATCTTGTTTATTTGAGGTTTTTCATATAAGATTGCTTTATGCACTACTTATTTAACAACATTTTCTATCTTCCCCTATACAACGGCCTTATATTTTTTATCAGTATTATCCCTTTTCATAACGTTGGCCTAGTGGTCGTCCTTTTTACTTGTTTGATAAAAATCATACTATTTCCTTTTTCTCAAAAAGCGGTAAAAACTCAATTTGAGATGAAAAAAATAGAAATGGAAGTTAATGAACTAAAACTTAAGCATAAAGACGACAAAAAACTTCAAGCAGAAAAAACAATGCAGCTTTATAAGGAACGCGGGGTTAATCCTTTTGCCGGCATCTTTTTAATGCTTCTTCAACTTCCTGTTCTTATGGCGCTTTACTACATTTTTCTTCATGGAGGTTTTCCAAACATTAATCATGCGGATTTATACAGATTCACGATCTTTCCAGAAACAGGATCAATAGGGATGAATTTTCTTGGGGTCAATGTGGCCGATAAAAGCGTTATTTTCGCTCTTCTTGCCGCTATCTCGCAATTTTTCCAGATGCAGATTACTATGCCAAAAAGCCCTGTGAAGAAAGAAGATAATACCAAGGCGCCGGAATTTAAAGATGAATTGGCAAAGAGCATGAATATGCAGATGAAATATATTATGCCCGTAATAATATTTTTCATTGCAAAAAATTTTCCAGTCGTGGTATCTTTGTATTTGATAACCAGCAGCATATTTGCGATAGGCCAGGAATTTTATGTAAAAAGAAAAAATAGCTTAGTTAAAGCATAGACTATTATGAGTGATACAAATATAAAAACATTGATAGAGAATCTTATCAAATCCATGAATATCAGATTTGATGCGATTGATATAAATGAAGAGCCGGAAACCGGTAAAAAAATATTTGTAATCAAGACTCCCGAGTCGGGCCTCCTTATAGGTGAAGACGGAGAAACATTCCAAGCATTGACCCACCTGATCAGAAGAATTGCCGGAAAAGATCTCGAGGACGCTCCGGATTTCTCAATCGATGTAAACGATTACAGATCATCTATGATAGAAAAGTTAAAAATAAAAGCAGGGATATTTGCAAACAGGGCAAGAGATATGAAATCCAATATAGAAATGGAACCGATGTCTTCTTATGAAAGACTGATCATTCACGGTACTCTTTCAGATAGGCCGAATATTAAAACGGAATCTGTGGGAGAAGGGAAAAACAGAAGAGTTATAATAAAATACATAGAGTAAATTTAAAAAGCCGTTCCCTGAAGAGAACGGCTTTTTATTTAATTTATTTTTAACAGCCACAAGCTCAAGTCCGACTTATTTGAAAACGTAAGATATTGATCGTCATTGCTTATTTTCAGATTAATAGCATCTATCTTGGCATTTTCATTTGATCCGATCTCATATACTTGTTTTATAAGGTCATTTTTAAAATCTATCATCCATATATTGTCTGAAAAGAATGTCAGACCTTGATACCAATCATCCGGATATGATCCTGCCGGTATGTCTTTAGGAATGGCACAATATAAAGTGTCTGCATTCTTTACTCCCCAAACGCATTTATCAGACAAAGTTAACATTTTAAAATCTTTATTGGTCTTGCTTTTTACGTCATATGCTCTAAGGCTGAAAGATCCGTCTGCCTCGCTCTTTGAATAGGCTACCAAGCTGGCATCGCTGTTTGTCAGGGTGGATAATCCTGGAACATCTCCCAATATCCTGTCCATCACCCCCGTTTGTGTATCAAAGAAGAACAGATATCCCAGATACCCGGAAGAAGGTTTTGTTGTAAAAGTTATAGTATTTTCTTTTGGCCAAGATATATTCCAGAGAGATATAGGCGAATCAAAAATTTGTTTTTTACTATTATCGCCAAACGAATAAGTTATTCCATAGCTTCCCGATCTGCCGTTTTTCTCAAATAAACCAAAAGATTTATCCCCTTTTGGATTTGTGACCAATTGTTCTATATTTGGGCTTAGAAAAGATCCAGTAATTTCTCCAGAACTTCCCGGAGCGCTGCTTGTGCCCGCAACCGCTATTTTACCCGAGAAGCTTACAATATTGTCGGTATCTGAATCCAAATATCTGAGTATGAGATTGTCGCCGTCTGAAGACCAAATTGTTTCCTGGATTTTCGGTATCGTGGTGTTTGTTATTCTTGTCGGTTCCCCGGTTTCCGATACGGGAAGATATTCGTAGGCATTGCCATTGCTTCTGCTTATGAATCTTAAAACATTTTGATTATTTTTATTTGTGAAAAATACCGAACCGGATGTCGGATTTTTGTATATTTGCAAAAGTTTTGGCAGATTTTTCACTTGGCCGGCGACAGGATTTTGTTCTTCTGTTGCAGGAGTGACGTTTGTTGTATTTAAGGAATTACCAAAGATATTTCCTTGCGCCGGTGTTATATTTTGAGGGTTTTGTATCGGAGCATTGCCGATAGAAAAATAAAAGTAAAGTAAAGCTCCTATTATAAAGGCTAAAGCTAGAAGTATTATAATTATTGAATTTCTTTTGGTCATTTTATTACTTATATATTTGTACCTAAGTTACCTACGTGAAAGTGCGAGGCATAAGTATCATCATACGAAGTACACCGTATGCCAGCAGCCGTATAAGGCGGACATTCATTTAAGTCAACAACTTCATATTGAGGATTAAGGCCGGCATTTCTCAAGCTTACAAATAAATTTTTTACATCATTTACATCTGTTGATCTGTTTATGAAATTAATATCAGCGCAGGTGCCGTCGTAATGGCAGGAGCTAATATGTTGAACATCCGGCGGATATGCCTCGGTGACTTGCACCGGCTGTCCTTGCAGAGCTATTTGTAATTTTGATACAAGATCTTTGTTTAATTCATAGCCTGAAATACCAGATTTAACAGCCAAAATACCGGAAATCGCTTCACAGTTATCACATCCGCTTGTTGAATTCCCGCCGTTTGATCCAGTTCCCGATAGTGAAGGCGAAGAAAAGGGACCAACACCGCCACTAAGATTTGCATTATCTGTATTTGATCCTCCAGTCGCGTTTGTAGATTGAGGGGGTGGATTTATCAGCTGATTTTTTGCCGAACAGCCGTTTGACCCAGTGAAATCGATAAGACAAGGATTTATCGTATAAAGTATAAGCCAAGAAATAAGGGCCAAACCCAAACCCCAAAGAGCATTTTGGATTTTAGTTTTGCCGTCATTTTTACCGGACCAAGAATCTGTCGTCATGTATTCTATACCGCCCCAAATTATCATTACAAGAGCTGCTACTACAGCGACAGCTATTGCCCAATTAAATGCTTGTCCGAGAAAAACTCCGAGATTGCCGCTGCTCATGCTAATTCCAGGAAAAGCATTCGGCTCAAGCGGAACATAAGTAGAAGTGGCAGCAAGGACAAAAGACAAAGAAGGAAAAATAAACAAAGTAGAGATTATAGGAATTTGTAATTTGATTTTTTTTCTCATAATTTTATTGTCCAAAGCTTAAGCCAAAGGAAGTATTTGAAAATTGGAAAATTCTTGAGAGATTGTTTACGTCAACTGAAACACTGACACTACCCATACCCCCAGTGTTCGTCTGTCTTAAAATGAGCTCATTTTTTTTATCGGATGAGCTGAAAGGATTTCCATTCACAGACCATTTGTAATCTATATCATCACCGGCTTGTCCTGTAATATCAAAAAAATACGGTTTAGCCACAACACTCAACTCTTCTTTATTGCCCAGAGAATAATTCCCTACAAGAGCTCTGTTTAAAAGAACTCCATAAAGCGAATTGTTTTCATACAGTAATATTTTCGGATTATTAACCGATATTAATCTGGAATTTTCTGCCAGAATATTTCCCGAAGAGTCCAAGACCTGCACGTCAATATTGATATCTCTTATGGGAACACTGCCGTTTATGGTTATTGAGTCAGTGTTTGTATCAGACGATATGACTGTATCGTCTTTTGTCCACTTAAATATAAGATTTTTGGAACTAACCTTTCTTCCATTAACAAATATGTTTGGAACGGCAATTATTCTGGCCGTTCCCTGACTGGCGAAGAGAGGTTTCCCTTTATAGAGTTGGGGAATATAAGAGGATGGTTCTACTATGATATCTACTCCGGAGGAAGTTTGTCCGAATGCTACTTGAAAAGTCATTATGGAAATAAATACGAGCGATATTTGAGTTATTTTTTTAAAAAAATCTGACATACCGCTATGAATTATACCATGAGCCCGGTTTTTTTATGAACAAAGCGAAAAAGCCTATAATCCGGCTGCCATACTAAGCTCTGCTTTGGCCTTTTTTATCGTTAGAAGCTGGGAAGGGTCTGAGGTAATAATCTGATCTTCCGTATAAGAAGCGATAATTTTGATTGCAACATGCTTAAGGCCGACAAAGAATATTCCCTCCCCCACGTCGGATTCAAGAAGAAGATACTTTTCTTCATCCGTTAAGTTGAACACCTTCTGCAAATTATCAACAACGGTCGGCGATTGTTTTAGGAGAATCTGAATAGAAGAGTTTGTAACAATTGGAAGTCCGTAAGGAGATTTCAAGAAATCTTCCACATCTTGAGTGATTGTGGCAAGGCCAAGATAATATTTTCTACCTCTTTTTGCCAAAGAGAACAAGAATGATGCCGTATCTTCGGATTTCATCATCCACCAAGCCTCATCTATGACAAGGAGTCTCTTTTTAGTCACCCTTCTTATGGCGTTCCAAATATAGTGGGTGATTAGATACATCGCCACCGGTTTTAACTCATCCTCCATATCTCTTATTGAAAAGACGACAAATTTATAATTTATATTTATATTTGTCGGCCTATTCAAAAAGCCGGCCCAAGTACCTCTCGTATATTTTGAAAGTTTTTGGACTATTGATTCTGCCCCTTTCATTCCGGTAAGAACAAGTTCAAAATCCGATAGAAGCGGAGGCTCAATATTTGCAAAATCTGAATCCGGAGTAATATCTTTTAGCGCATATGTTTCAGAAATGGCCCGATCCACGATAGCGTCTTCTTCAGGAGTAAGTCCGCCAAGCATTATTCTGAAAAGCCCTACAAGATTTATGATATTGCTTCTCAATACATCGGATGGCGATTCGTCTTCTTTAGGCATAGGCAAATCAAATGGATTGATGTGGCTGTTTGAGTTTAGGGATATTGCAAAAGATTTACCTCCGGTAGCTTCGGCAAGGAATTCGTATTCTTTTTCCGGATCAATAACGATAACATCGGTATCAAACATCAATGTTCTGATGATCTCAAGTTTCGTGAGATATGATTTTCCGGAACCGGATTTGGCAAAAGTTATGGAGTTGTAGTTTTCCAAAGAAAATCTGTCAAAAAGCACAAGGCTGGCATTGTGCCTGTTGATACCGTAAAGAATTCCTTTGTCTGAAGTAAGGTCAAAAGAAACAAAAGGGAAAATACTTGAAAGAGGAGAGGAGTTTAGCTTGGAATGAACTTCAATAAGATCGGTTGCTATTGGAAGTACGCTCTTGAATCCCTGTTCCTGCTGGAAAAGAGCAGGTTTTACATATATAAGGCGTGATTCAAGTATTGATTTTACCTCTGCTTCTATTTTATCCAGTTCATCTTCAGAATCCCCATACAAAGATATATAAAGGCCTACGTCAAAAAGTTTTTCTTGGGCTTGCTGTAAATTATTTCGTAGTGATTCAAGATCTTGATATGCAGTATCAAGCATCGGGTCTCTTACCAGTCCCTTTTTTTCTCTATCATTTATCTGACTCTGAACTTCGGCAACTTTTTTCTGAAATTGTCGCAAAACTTTTACAGTATCTATTGGATGTATGAATATTGAAATATTAAAAATTTTATCCAAGTTTATTATCGGAGAAAACCAGCTTTCGGACAAAAAACGCGGATAAGATATAACATAAAAAGTCCTGACAATCTTTTCACCAAGATTTAATTCTTTTGGAGAAACTTTTAGAGCCGATGGGGCGATAATATCCTGCAATTCCAAAACACCGGCCTCATATATTTCTTGGGGCAAGAACGATGTCAGCTGTTCCTCTTTCCCTTTCTTTTTAAAAAGATCTCCTAATATGCTCATAATTTTATGCCGGTATTATCGGCTTTTCCAAGTCTCCCGGATTAAATGTTTTATAAAATAACTCAACTATCTCTTCTGTACCAAGCTGAATGCTTCTAAGACCGCATCTGGTAAGCCCTTGAGAAACAGCGCCTATCCTTTGTTCCAGCTGGGTTCTGTTTTCTTCAAAATGATCTTTATTTGCTTTGGCCGATTCTTTCGTTTCTTTTTTATTTACGAATTGATTTAATACGCCTGCCTCTGTATTTATGGCTGTCGGAGAGAAAGGTATAACTACGAAGAATGTCTTGGTCATTATGCTTGTTTGATCTACGAAATTTTTTACAAACTGTATGTATTCTCTGATCTGTATCTTCATCAAGTCTCCAAGCTCGTTTTTATATCTTGATTCAAGCATAGATATATAAGGCCTTATATCCAGCTCTCTAGATTGTATTGATATTTGTATGGAAAAATCCAGAGAATTGAGAAAATTTTGAAATTGGAGGATTATAGCCTGCTGTTCGTCTGCAGATTTGAGAGCAAAGTTTACAGATGAAACGAGCGCAATAGCTCTCATAGAGCCGTCTTTTAATACGACTATTCCATCACGAATCTCTTTTATTGGAACAAACTCTTGTGTTGCTTTTGAAACAGCCATTTACAATATTATACACAAAAAACCGGAAATATAACACTTTTTGGCGCTAATTACTCGTTTTCGTTGCCTCTTGTAACAGGGTTCAGACTTTCTTTGATATCTAGGCTCCAAGTCAGGTCTTTTAGTTTGCTTTCAGATATTTTTGGAACAGAAAGGAGTGATTTTGGCTTTTGGTTTTGGCCGATATCAAGCTTCTCCGGCTGTTTGGTCTCTTTTTTCCATATATAAAGCTTGCTGCCGACATAATAATAAAAAGCGGATGCCACTGTATCTATAAATGGTCTGTTATTTATTTTATA
>Ga0075426_10002937_pt1 | contig 12172 bp, 10 predicted proteins | sample SoiMethybrSBSTD5_FD_75304 | JGI IMG/M metagenome (GOLD analysis project Ga0075426, IMG submission 75304) | Bulk soil microbial communities from a Populus tree surrounding site in Tennessee, USA - Soil MetaG P. TD hybrid SBSTD5 | ecosystem: Environmental > Terrestrial > Soil > Tree plantation...
CCGCCGCCGTGCGCATCCTTGAGCACGCATGGGAGGCCGATGTATTCGATCAGCCCCTTCCAGTCGAGCGGGTAGCGGAGGTTGCGCAGGCTCTCGTCGTGCTTGATGCCCGCGACGTACGCTTTGTTAGGCAGCGCGGCGGTCTTCGGACTCGCGACACCGAGCGTTGTGGCCAGCGTGGCGCCGAAGAATTTGTCGTCGGCCGTCCACATGAAGGGATTGTTGATCACCGTGACACCCTGGAGCACCGCATACTTGAGGTAGCTCCGGTAGTACGGCACTTCGTGCGAGATGCGGTCCACGATCACCGTGTAGGGACACGGCTCGTCCATGCGCGCCGCGTCGAGCTGCACGAGCTCTGCTTCGACGCCGGCATTGCGCTGCGCGACCCGATCGATGAATGCCGGCGGCCACGACCACTCCCGCCCGACGAGCAAGCCCACTTTCCGCGCCATCGCCCTGCTCCCCTCTCAAGCGTTGCCGCCGATGTACCGGCGAATCATCTCGACCCAGTACGGCCAATCGTGACACCACCCGTCCCAGATGCGGAGGGCGTGGGGAATATGCTTCGCCCACAGGAGGGTGGACAGGTATTCGTTGTTGCCGCGGGCGGCGTCGTCGCGGCCGACGGCGAGAATGGTGTCGAGCCGGCGCAGCGCCGCGAGCCGGCCGTCGTCGTGCTCGTGCACGAGGAAATCACAGGGGTTGTTGAAATAGACCGTGTCGTTGGACAGGCCGCCCGTCATTTCCTTGACGTCGTACAGTCCGCTGAGTCCGATGGCGCGTCCCACGAGCTCGGGGTGACGAAAGGCGAAGTTGACCGCGTGGTATGCGCCGAAGCTCGCGCCCGTCACGATGAGAAATGGATTCGGATTCTGCCGCGTGAGCGGCAGGACTTCATCGAGCAGGTAGCGCTCGTACTGCTCGTGTCGTGCCGCGCGCTCCGGAACGGGACGCCACTTCGCGTACCAACTCTCGGCGTCGACGCTGTCGACGCAGACGACCTGGATCCACCCGTTGTCGATGTGATCGGCGAGCGCCGTGATCATGCCGCGGTCTTCCCATTCGTAGAAGCGCCCCATGGAGGTGGGGAACACGAGGACGCGGGCGCCGGCGTATCCGAACCGCAGCAGCTCCATGGGGCGGCTGAGCGATGGGCTGAACCACTGGTGGTATTCGCGGTGCACGCTGTTTCTCCGAGGCGTTACGTTACACGACCATGACCGACGGCGAGTCCACGTCCAACACGCCGCGCCCGACGACGCTCACGGGCGCGTTTCGTTTCCATCCCGCGTTCGCGTCGCGGTACGTGTCGGCGCCGCACGACGTGATCGTGCATCTTCCGTTAGGCTACGAGACCGACGCCGCGCGGCGGTATCCGGTGTTGTACATGCAGGACGGGCAGAATCTGTTCGACGCGGCGACGTCGTTTGCCGGCGAGTGGCGGATGGATGAGACGTCGGACGCGTTGGCGCGCGCGGGGCTGATCAGGCAGCCGATCATCGTCGGGGTGTACAATGCGGGGGCATTTCGCATCGACGAATACACGCCGACGCGCGATGCCGCCAGGCGTGCGGGGGGAAAGGCGCTGCTGTACGGGCGGATGTTGGTGGAGGAGCTCAAGCCGTTCGTCGACGCGACGTACCGTACGTTGCCCGAGGCGAGCGACACCGGGCTCGGTGGCTCATCGTTGGGCGGGCTGGTGTCGCTGTATCTGGGGCTCATTCATCCGAGCGTGTTCGGGAAATTGGCCGTGTTGTCGCCGTCGGTGTGGTGGGACAATCGCTTCATCGTGCGGCGGATCCGGGCGCTCAGGACGAGGCCGGCGAGCAAGATCTGGCTCAGTACGGGGACGGCCGAAGGCGACGGCGTGGTCGAGGCCGCGAGGCGCGTGCGCGGCGCGCTCGTGGCCAAGGGGTGGGTGTTAGGCATCGATCTGGACTATGTGGAGGTCGAAGGCGCGCCGCACAACGAGACGGCGTGGGCGGGATTGGTGCGACCCCTCCTGCAATTCCTCTTTCCGGATGCCTAACGCTCGGTTCGTGAACTGCGGTGCGTGGCCGACTACCATTCGAGTTTGGGTGCCTGAGATTCCGGCGTCTACGCCCATGAAGAAGCGGACACAGCGCGGACACAGCACGGACACATCTGACAAGCATGGACCGCTCGGCTGCCGGGCAGGCCTCGCTCTGGCGCGAGGTCGCGTCTGCCGCTGCTGTTGTTGTCAAACGACAGTCGTTTTGTTTTTCCCGCACCAGGCGCTTTTCCCGGCAGCGGAGCGATCCGTGCCTTGTCCGCCGTGTCCGCGCTGTGTCCGTTTCTTCATGAGCGAATGAGCCTGATACGGACTTGCCCGACGAACCGTTCCTGGCGCACGTTCGCGCAACTTCTCGCGGCCGCAAAGGTATATGCGTGACCTTACAATGCTGTCTACCAAAGCCATGAGAATGCGAGCGAGATTCATCTGAAAGAAAGCGATTCTTTCGCGGATGTCCTCCGAGAGGTCGCCGCCGGCTCAACTCGGGCGTTAGGCAAGAACCAGCTACCCATCCGATCCATGCGCAAGCTGCTCGTGCTGCTCGTGCTGCTCGTGCTGCTACCAGCATCGCTGTTCGCACAGCGCGCTGGTCCGCGGTTCTTGTACATCTATCGTGACTCGCTCAAGCGGGGCGTCGACTCCGCGTATCGCGTCATCGAAAACGACGGCGCCCAGATCTGTGCAGATTACCGCTGCCCGAATCCCTACATCGGCCTCGAGAGCGTCACGGGGCCGCACGAGGCGTGGTGGCTGAATACGTTCAAGACTGCGGCCGACACCGCTCGCGTCGCCAAAGCGTACGCCACGGACCGTGCGCTGGCTTCGGCGTTGAGCGCTATCGCGCAACGGAAAGCCGCACTCATTGGCACGCCTGTGCAGGGATTTGCGGTGTATCGTCCAGACCTCAGTCGCGGTCCCGCGTGGTCCGTGGCCGGTGCGCGCTTCGTTGTGGTCATGGTCACGCGAGATCGGCGGCGCGCCGACGGCTCAGTCTGGATGACGGCCGATTCGACGATGTATGTCCTGCGGGCCGCGCATACGAAGCGCGAGGCGGACGCGCTGGCGCGTGGCCCCGGCACTCGCGTCCTTGCCGTGCGCCCGAACTGGAGCATGCCGGCCGCATCGTGGGTCACGGCGGATCCGGCGTTCTGGCGGGCAGCGCCGGTGCCGAAGCCACCGCACTAACCAGCACGTGGCTGCGGGCTCGTATGATTCGGCCTAACGGCGGACTGTCGGCGGACGAAGCGTGTCTGCAACCGCCTAACGAACGCAGGTTCCACTCCTCGAAAGGAAAACCGCCATGTCGAAGGTCATCGCAATCATGTCCATGTCACTCGACGGCTTCGTTGCCGACCGCGACGATGGCGTGGCCGAAGTGCTGGACTGGTACTTCACCTCCGGGGACGTCGAATTCCACGCCGGCGGGTCCGACCCAATGACGTTCAAGGTGTCGGCGCCGAGCGCCGAGCACCTTCGCGGTCTCACCTCCGGCCTCGGTGCGATGGTCACCGGTCGACGCACCTTCGACGTCGCCGAAGGCTGGGGCGGAAATCACGCGTGGGGACCGGCATTCGTCGTGACGCACCACGTTCCCGCCGGGTGGCCGCGACCCAACTCGACGGTCCACTTCGTGACGGACGGCATCGAAAGCGCCGTGAAGCAAGCCACAGCCGCCGCCGCAGGGAAGTCCGTTGGGGTGCATGGCGCTGATACCATCCAGCAGTGCCTCAACGCCGGCCTCCTCGACGAAATTCACCTCGACATCGCGGCGGTGCTTCTCGGCTCCGGCATTCGACTCTTTGACCACCTGGTCGGCACGCCGACCGTCCTTGGCAACCCGACGGTGATACCGGGCGTCGGTGTTACACACATACGGTACCCGCTCATCCCATCTCGCCGGGGTTGGCCGTCGATGCGCTCACCGAGCCCCCGACGATAATGAACGGTTCGGCGCCGGTCGATCAACTTTGACCGGTCGCGTTTGACATGATTGCGAACGCGAATCGCCACACGCGCGCCTAACGCGTCGCGAACGCGGCCCCGGCGTCCTCAGAACGACCGCAATACCGTGACGAACAGCGTCCTCGGCGCCCCCGGCGTCCGCTCCATCACATCTACGTACTTGTCCTGGAACAGATTCGATACCTTCGCCTGGACGTACGACCCGAACACCTTGGCGCCTGCCCGGAAATCCACCAGCGTGATCGAGCCGCGCGGGTCGGCCGGAAACAACAACACCCGCTGGACCCGGCTGCGATACCTGATATCTAACCCAGTTAGGCCGCCGAGGACGTTGAAGGAGGCCGTCGCGTAGTGCTGCGACCGGTACGGCAACGGCCCCTTGAACCCGAAGTCGTACGCATCCAGGAACGTGTAGTTCACCGCCACATCGAACACGTCGGGCACCACCGTCGTCTTCGTGCCAAGGTCCAGACCCCGCACCCGCGCCCGCTGCACGTTCCGGAACTGGAAGATGAACCCGCTGTCCGGGATCACGCCGGGCCCGATCAGGTCGTGATACTCGCTCTGGAATAGTGCGGCATCGACCCAGAACCGCGGCGTCACCGTCGCCGTCGTTCCCACCTCGGTCGACCACGCGGTCTCGCCATGCAGATGCGGATTCGGATGCACCGGTATCCCACCCTGCCGCGAATTCACGAACTGCTCGATCGCCGCCGCCGCCCGGTACCCCCGCGCCACACTCGCCCGCACGCTCACGGCGGGCGAGAATCGATACGCCACGCCCAACTTCGGGTTGAGCGTCGTCTCGCTCGCCGATCCGGTCGCCTGGTGCGCGTCCATCCGCACGCCCGCCGTCGCCGTCACGCGCGACGCCAGCACCGCCTCGTCCTGCGCGTACAGCCCTTCGTCATCCAGATGCGGCCGGCCCAGAATGTCCGACTGCACCTGCGTCGCCGACGCCTCACCGCCTAACGTCACGGTTTGCGTGACACTCGGCGCCAGGGTCAGTTGGGCAGTGGTCCCATATTTCGTCGCGTTGTGGAACGAATAGTCGGTGTCGCTCGGGAAATGATTCTGCGTCCCGTCCTTCTCCGCGTACGGATCCACATCCAACCGCAGACTCCCGCGCGCGAGCGGCGTCACGGTCGCACCCACACTCAACTTCGTATCGCGCGCCCAATCGTCGAGCGTGTTGGGCGGCGGACGCGTCGGGAATGCCGAGGTGTCCCACATGAAGAAGTTCCCCACGTCCTGCGTCGTGTAGATCGCGTACGCCGACACGGGATGATCGGCGCCGGATGGCACGTCCACCTTCCCGCGCAGGAACCACCGCGAGGAGTGGTCGTCCTGGCGAAACCCATCCGAAGTCTCGCCCTCGACGACGCCGCGCACGCCGACGTCGCCGAACTCGCGCGAATGCTGCAACATGAACCCGGCAAAGTCCGGGTAGCGGTTGTCGCCGAACCGGTAGTTCGCCGGCTGGTCGTAGGCGCCATAGTGGACATCGGCCACCGTCTCCGGCGGCCCCTCGACCGGCGTCGTGACGATGTTCACGACGCCGCCTAACGCGTTGCTTCCGTAGAGCGCCGAGTAGGCGCCTTTGACGACTTCGACGCGCTCGACGTCGAGGAGCGGCAGGCTCGTGAAGTCGGTCTCGGCGCCATCGGCCGTGAGGACCGAGTGTCCGTCCAACAGCAACAAGACGCGGCTCCCCACGCCGCCCGCGGCGCCGGTCGAGCCCCGGATGTCGATGTCGCCGGCGTTGAAGCTCACGCCGGACACGAACGGCAGCGCCTGGTCCAGCGTTAGGACGTTGCGGTTGCGCAGCTCCTGAGCGGGCACCACGGCCTGGCTCGCCGGCACATCGCCGATGGACCGCGTGCCGCGGCTCGCAGTCACGGTCACCGGCTCCAATCGCACCAGGGCGCGCCGCAAGGCGACATCCTGGTGGGCGGTGTCGCCGGCCGCTACCGACACCACCTGTGCTCTGGTCTCATAGCCAATGCGGAGGACGCGGAGGAGGCGCCGACCGGGCTCGACGCCGCGGAGCACGTACCGGCCGCCGGCGTCGGTTATCGCTCGGCCTAACGTGCCGTCGATCAGCACGAACGCGCCGGCGACGGCGCTGTCGGTGGTGGCGTCGGTCACCCGTCCCGCGACCGCGCCCGGCGCCTGCGCGCCCGCCGGCACGGCGCCGACGCCCAACGCGATGCCTAACGCCGTGCCCAACGCGAGGACTGCGGCGCGGCAGCGCGCCGCGGGCGTACCGCGGACTACGGCTGCTTCACCCACACGCTCGAGATCTGCGTCCCGGCGGCGTTGAGGTTCACCGTCAACGTATCGTGCGACAGGCTCGCCGTCCCCTGCTCCTGGATTGCCTGCGTGCTCGAGCTCTGCGTCCACGTCGAGCCGCTCACCGACCACGTGCCGCTGTCCACTTGCGTCCCGGACGGAAGGTTGAGCGTCACGTTGTAGGTGCTCAACGCCAGCGTCAGCGTGCCCGTCGCCTCCGGCGGCACGAGCGGCGGATCGTTGTCCAGCGTCAACGACGAGAGATCGTATGTCCCGACGAGCTCGGCCGCCGTCAGACCGGGATTCGTCGGCCCGCTGCTCCCGCACGCCGTGCCCGCAACCACCGCCATCACCGCAGCCGCAACCAACCAGCCGCGCCGAACCCGCACACGCTGACTCATCGATGCCCCCTCCGTGACACGGTCTCTCGGCCGCGCGGCGCCATCGGCGCCGCGCCGCGGAACCAGGGATGCTCCCCACGACGGCACCATTTCTGCCATGCCGTACTCGACGGTAGGCGTGGCGCCCGCCGCGCAAGCAGGGTTCCACGTTGACGATATGCACGTCGCTCGGCGCGCGCCAGAGCGAGCGCCGGACGATCCCGCATGGAACTCTTTGCGCGACGAATTGCGCACGACGGAGGATCAATCCACCTTCACACGAGCCGCAGCGATCGCGGCACCACCCACTGCCGGGACCGATGGCAGGAGTCGACCCCATGACGCACAAAAAAACGCCGGCCGCTCAGTCGGACGAGCCCACGACCGGCGAAGTGGAACGGCTTTCGGGGCACCAACTGCGCCGCGCCGAGGACGATGTCGTCCGTCATCCGCGACTGAGCGCGCTCGAGCGCGGGATGGGCAGCCTCCATACACGCTCGCTCGAGCTCACGATCCTCTGCGTGCTCGCCGTGCTGTACACGCTCTACCTGGCGCGCGAAGTCGTGGTGCCCGTGGTGTTCGCGGTGCTCCTCAAGCTCTTCTTCGGCCCGACGATGCGCGCGCTCCGTAAGGCACACATCCCCGACCCGGTGAGCGCGGCGTTCCTGATTTTGCTCCTGCTCTCGATCGTCGGCTTCGGCGGCTACGCGATCTCGGGCGAAGCCCAGGACTGGATCGAGAAAGCGCCGCGCGCGATGGCGGTGGTCGGCACCAAGTTCAAGAAGCTGCGCCAGCCGATGGAACGCGTCACCCGATCAGCCGAGCAGATGGAAAGCGCGACGGGCGTGGCCGACAACGGGCCGGGCCGCGAGGTGATCGTGCGCGGCCCAACGCTGCTGTCGCGTGTGTTCGGCACCACGACGAGCCTCGTCGCCGGCCTGCTCGAAGTGATCGTGCTGCTCTTCTTCCTCCTCGCGGGCGGCGAGCTGTTCCTCCAAAAACTGGTGAAGGTCCTGCCGAACTTGCCCGACAAGAAGCGGGCCGTCATGATTGCGCGCGAAACCGAAGCCTCGATTTCGACCTATCTGTCGACGATTCTGCTCATCAACGTCTGTGAAGGAATCGTCGTCGCGCTCATCATGGCGCTGCTCGGCATGCCGAATCCGGTGTTGTGGGGCGTGCTCGCGGCGCTGTTGGAGTTCATCCCGTACTTGGGCGCCGCGACGATGATCGCCGTCCTCACGATCGCGGGGCTCACGACGTTCAACAGCGTGGGCCACGCCCTCTTGGTCCCGGCCGGCTTCCTGCTCGTGTCGATCATCCAATCGAACTTCGTCAGCCCGCCGTTGTTAGGCCGCCGCCTCACGCTCAATCCGGTGGCGATCTTCGTGGGATTGGCGGTGTGGTTCTTCATCTGGGGCATCCCCGGCGCCTTCATGGCGGTGCCGCTGCTCGCCGCGACCAAGATCTTCTGCGACCACACCGAGGCCCTCGCCCCCATCGGCGAATTCCTCGGCAAGTAACATCGGTGCCTAACTGGCTGACGCGATGCGAGTGCGCCGCGATCGGCGCACTCGCGGTCGTGCCGGCCGGCCGCGCGCAGGCGGCGCGCGACACGCTCACCGTGCGCGTGCACGTCGCCGACGGCCCGACGGCCTCGGTCGACCCGCGCACCGCGCTCGGCGGCGGAGTCGACGGGCACCGCCCCGGCGACATCGCGCGCCTCTACACCCCGGCGAACATCCGCGCGCTGGCGAGCGCCGGGTTCGGCATGCTCACGTACCGCCTGCGCACCGAGCTCGCCAACGACGCCTGGCACTGGAATCCCGCCGGCCGCTGGAGCGACAGCACACGCGCACAGGGCTACTGGACGTCGGATACGACGTTAGGCGCGCCGATCGAGACGTCGCGCGGGTATCGCCTGCCCCGCCGCGGCAACACCGTGGATCAGGCCGACAACCGCGGCTACTCGCGCATCGACGACGGCGACACGACCACGTTCTGGAAGAGCGACCCGTACCTCGACAGCACGTACACCGACGAGCCCGACGCCCGTCACCCGCAGTGGGTGATCGTCGACCTCGGCCGCCGCCAACAGGTAAACGCGATACGCATCCGTTGGGCCGCGCCCTACGCGACACGGTACGACGTGGAGTATTGGGCCGGTGAATCACCCGGATCCGGGCTCGATGAGAATCCCGACGGCGCCTGGCACCGCTTCCCGTTAGGCACGGTGCGGAACGCGACGGGCGGCCGGGACCAGCGCCGCTTGAGCACTACCGCGATTCGCACGCGCTTCGTGCGCCTCTGGCTGCGCGCCAGTTCGCACACCGCCCCTCCCGACAGCCGGGATTCCCGCGACGCGTTGGGCTACGCGATCCGGGAGCTCGCAATCGGATTGCTCCGGCCCAACGGCGAGATCGCCGACCGCATCCGCCACGCCGCCGACCACGACGCGCAAACCGTGATCGCCGTGTCCTCCACCGATCCATGGCACCGCGCTACCGATCTCGATCCGGCGCTGGAGCAACCCGGTCTCGACCTCGTATTTCGCTCCGGCCTGACGCGCGGCCGAGCTCCGCTCATTCCGGTTGCCGTGCTGTTCGGTACGCCCAACGACGCGGCCGGCGAGATCGCATACCTGCGGCGGCGCGGCTATCCGCTCGACCGCGTCGAAATCGGAGAAGAGCCCGACGGCCAATACGTTTCGCCCGACGATTACGGCGCGCTCTACGTGCAGTGGGTGCGTGCGCTCCTCGCGGCCGATTCGTCGATTCGCACCGGCGGTCCGTCGTGGCAGTCCACGTCCACCGATCTCATGATGGCGTGGCTCGCCGACCCGGATTCGCGGCCCTGGCTCACGCGCTTCCTCGACTACCTCCGCGGGCACGGCGCCACGCGTTCGCTCGAGTTCTTCTCGTTCGAGTGGTATCCGTTCGATTCGATCTGCGCGCCGTCGGCCCCGCAGCTCGCGGTCGCCACGAGCCTCCTCGACTCCGCGCTCGCCAAGCTGCCCGCCGAAGGTCTTCCGTTAGGCGTGCCGCGCATCATCGCCGAGTATGGCTATTCGGCGTTCGCCGGGGAGGCCGAGGTGAACCGGGCCGGTGCGCTGCTCGACGCGGACGCCGCGGCAAACTTTCTGACGCACGGCGGCGCGCAAGCCTATCTCTATGGTTGGGAACCGTCGGCCCTCGACAAAAACGATGGGTGCGACAGCTGGGGCAACAACACGATGTTCGTCTCCGACGCCGCCCGCCGTATCCGCGACACCACGGCCACGTACTTCGCCGCGCGCCTGCTCACGCACGAATGGTTGGACTCGACCGGCGTCCAGCAGCTCTATCGGGCGACGGCGAGCCGCCGCGGCGCACGAGGTACTGCGTTAGTCACCGCCTACGCAGCGCGGAGAGGCGACGGCAGCTGGTCGCTGCTCCTCGTCAACATGGACCCCAGACGCACCTGGCGTGTGGCGCTGAGCACCGACGATTCGACGGTCGTCTTTCGCGCTCCGGCGGCCACGATCCAACTGAGCCCCGCCAGCTACGTGTGGCATGCGCACGGCGCCTCCGGGTTCGCGCGCCCCGACGGCCCGCTCCTCCGCCGGCGGCTACCGGCCGGGCGCCGCGTGCCGCTCCCGCCGTGGTCGCTGACCGTCGTCCGGTGGCCGCCGCCACGTATGCCTTGACAAGCATATACTGCTCTAGGTATATAGAGACCATGCAATCCGTCTTCGAAGTCGTTGCCGAGCCGAACCGCCGCGCGATTCTCGGGCTCCTCGTGTCCGCCGAACAATCGGTGGGCGAGATCGAGCGGCAGCTGCGGCTGCCGCAGCCCGCGGTGTCGAAACACCTTCGCGTGCTGCGCGACGCCGGCTTAGTGGAGTCCACTGTGGACGCACAACGCCGCCTGTACCGCCTCACACCCGAACCGCTCGAGGAGCTCGATGCGTGGCTCACGCCGTTCCGCCGGTTCTGGTCCGCCCACATCGACGCACTCGAGCGCCATCTCGACCGCATGGATCGACCACCACGAACCAGGAAGAAAACAAGGAGACGCAGATGACGACGCGCGAACAGTACGCACCTGGTCCCGCCACCGGGGCACGGGTCGAGAAAACTGGAGACAAGTGGACGCTGGTTCTTGTACGCGAGCTGCATCACCCGCCGGAGAAAGTCTGGCGCGCGCTCACCGATCCCGACGAGTTGCGCCAGTGGGCGCCGTACGATTCCGACAAGAATCTCGGCCGGGCGGGCACGCAGGTGACGCTCACGACGGTGGGCGCGCCGTCGCCGCACGTCGTCCAAACCACCGTGAAGCGGGCGGACGCGCCGAACGAGCTCGAGTTCGAGTGGGGCGGCGGCGACTTGCGGTGGGAGCTCCGGCCACACGGCAGCGGCACACGCCTAACGTTGTGGGCCAAGATCGATCGCCGCTACGTGGCGATGGGTGCCGCCGGCTGGCACATCTGCCTCGACGTGCTGGGCCACCTGCTCGATGGCGATGCGATCGGTCGCATGGCCGGCGTGGACGTGCTGCAGTTCGAGGGATGGCAGCGGCTCAACGCGGAATACGGTAAACAGTTCGGCGCCGTTTAACAGGCGCTCGGTGCCCGTCTTAACGGCTCGGCTGGAAACTCGACCACCGTCCGCTCCGGCTGTTCCGTTAGGCGTGCATCCTGCGCCGCGAGCAGCCGGCGCGCGAGGCGCACATCGAGCGACTCGGGGCCGGTCGAGCGCGCGTGCGTGACCTCGATCGTGATGCATCCTTCGTCGCGCTCGCCGGCCGTCACGGCGACGTCGCCGGCGGCCGGCGTGGACGCGACGGCCACGGTCAGCACCGTCGTGAGCGCCTCCTGCGCCAGCATCGCGTCCGCCAGGACGCGCGGCGCACGGTCCGAGATGTCGAGGTGCAGCTGGACGCTCGCCGCGACGGCTCGCGCCTGCGCGATGGCTAACGCAGGACGCATGAGGTCCCCGAGGCCGATCGGCTGAATGACCGGCGTCACGGCGCCGCGATCCAGCTCCACCACTTTTCGCAGGCGCCGGAGCGCCACGTCCGCCGAGTCGACGGCCGACTGCGCGGCGCTCAACATCTCTTCCTGGTTCTCGTTGAGCGCGCCGAAGGGGCTCGAGAGCAGGATGTGCAGCGGCAGCTGCGCCTCCTCGATGCGCGTGCTCATCACGCCCGTGATGTCGTCGATGAGGTCCGCGTACTCCTGGGCGCGTTCGCCCGCCGCACGCTCGCGGCGTTTCCCGTCGTCGCGGGCCGCGGCGACCGCCGTCGCAAGGCCCTGCATGCGAGCCTCGAGGACGTCGAGCTCGTCCGCCCGCGGTGCGCCGCCGCCAGGGTTAGGCCCGGCCGCACCACGCCGCTGCTCCGCGGCCAGCCGCTCGATGCGCGCGGCGACGTACCGCGTGCTCGCCCACGCGACGATCACCGTGGCTGCAGCGGCTGCGACCGCGATCCAGAGGATCACGCCCGGCGCCGCACGCGCACGGCC
>Ga0075426_10002947_pt1 | contig 12157 bp, 10 predicted proteins | sample SoiMethybrSBSTD5_FD_75304 | JGI IMG/M metagenome (GOLD analysis project Ga0075426, IMG submission 75304) | Bulk soil microbial communities from a Populus tree surrounding site in Tennessee, USA - Soil MetaG P. TD hybrid SBSTD5 | ecosystem: Environmental > Terrestrial > Soil > Tree plantation...
GCCATGGCCGCGCTCTACGCCGCGACCTATCCAGAGCGCGTGCGTGCGCTCGTGCTCTTCCACCCCGGCTCCGACGTGCAGGCGGACGATCCGGAGGCGCAGCAGAGACTCGCAGAGCTTCGTGACCGCTGGGGCACGCGCTCCTATTGCGACGCGCTGCTGCGGCACGGCTGCCCGACGCTCTACGAGCGCGAGGAGGACCGGGAGTGGTTCGCCAACTGGTTGCGCGTCGGCGCGAGCCCCGCCGTCGCTTATGCCCTGAATCGCTCCTTCGTCGAGACGGATCTGAGCGAGGTGTTGCCCGCCGTCAGAGCACCGACGCTCGTTCTCTACCGGCGCGCCACCTTCGGAGAGGAGCCGGCGCTCGAGATCGCGAGCAAAATCGCCGGCGCGCAATGCGTTCCGATCTCCGGCACCGACTATTTCGGGCTGGAACTTTCCATGGACATCGCCGACGAGATCGAGCGCTTCTTGCGCGCAGAGCCGGAGCCGGAGGTCCCCGAGAGCGTCCTCGCGACCTTGCTCTTCACCGACATCGTCGGCTCAACCGAAAAGTCGGCGTCGCTCGGCGACCGGGCATGGCGTCAGCTTCTCGAACGGCATCACACGCTTGTCCGCCGGGAGCTCGCACGGTTCCGCGGAGAGGAGCGTGACACCGCCGGTGACGGGTTCTTCGCGACGTTCGACGGCCCCGCGCGCGCGATCCGCTGCGCGCAGGCGATCGTGGAGAGCGTGCGTAGCCTGGGCCTTGAGATACGGGCGGGCGTGCATACCGGTGAATGTGAGCTGCACGACAACAAGTTCGCGGGACTTGCCGTCTCGATTGGAGCACGCGTCGCCGCGACCGCGCCGGCGGGCGAGGTGTTCGTCTCTCAAACGGTCAGAGATCTCGTCGCAGGAACAGGACTCGAGTTCGAAGACCGCGGCGAACGAGAGCTCAAGGGGGTACCTGGCCGCTGGCACCTCCACGCCGCGATACACGCTGCGCCCCGAACGCAGCACACGTAACTCGACAATGCCCCTGCGCCGCGAACGCGCAGCCCGGGTCGGGTGACATTCCCGAACGCTGGCCCAAGCGACGCTGATCGTGCAGGAACCTGAGAGACTCCTTGCCGGAGGCTGCTCGTGACCAAGCCGCGCCTGAAAGGCCGCGTGGCGCTCGTGACCGGTGCGAGTCGCGGCGGCGGCAAGGGGATTGCGCTCGTCCTCGGCGAGGAGGGCGCGACCGTCTACGTCACTGGCCGCAGCGTTCGCGGCCAACCGACCACCCTCAACCGTCCCGGCACGATCGATGACACCGCCGAGAAGCTGACCGCCCGCGGCGGTACCGGCATCGCCGCTCGCTGTGACCATGCGGACGACCCGCAGGTCGAGGCACTGTTCGAGCGGATCCGCAACGAGCAGGGCCGCCTCGATCTGCTCGTCAACAACGCGTGGAGCGGCTACGAGCTCCCGCTCTACTACGAGACGCCCTTCTGGGAGATGGAGTGGCGCCACTGGGACCTGATGTTCCAGGGAGGCCTCCGTGCCGCGGCCTTCGCCTCGATGCTGGCCGCCCCGCTGATGATCGAGGCGGGCCGCGGGCTGATCGTGAACATCACCTGGGTGCTCGACCGGCCGCACGGGGTCACGTTCTACGAGGTGGTGAAGAACGCGACCAACAAGCTGACCGAGCAGATGGCGGACGACCTCCGGCCGCACGGCGTCGCCTGCATCGCGGTCTCGCCGGGCTTTATGCGGCTCGAGCGGATGGACCTGAGCCCGGAGACCGCGGCGAAGGCCGAGTCGCCGGAGTTCCCCGGACGGGCGATCGCCGCGCTGGCTTCAGACCCGGCCGTCCTCGAGAAGTCGGGCAGCGTCTTCACCACGCCCGCCCTCGCCCGCGAATACGGCTTCACCGATGTCGACGGCAAGCAGCAGTCGGCGTTCTGGGACGAACACTGGGCTGGCACCTGGGGCACCTAGGAGCTACGAATATGCGCGAGCGGCCGCGGATCGGGTGATATTCCCGAACACTCGCCCAGGCGACTGGTAGTGCCTTAGCCTCTTTGGCGATTGAGCCCGAGCGTGAAGTGGACGAACCCACACGAACGCCTGTCTTCAAAGCGAAATAGTCGCGATCTAGAAGGGCTCAGGCCTGCGGCGACTGGATTCCGCAACGGCATACAGATGCCAGGCTCCTTCGAAGCCTTTGAGCTGGCGGCTGCCGCGCTCGTGGAATCGCAGGCCGGATCCGGCGACCAAGTCCTTGACCGTCTGCGAGACGAGGATCTCTGACGGCTCAGCGAGGGCGGCTATGCGAGCTGCAACGTTCACGGCGATCCCGGACGCTTTCTCCCGCGTAGTGCCGACTTCGCCTGTATGGAGGCCGGCGCGAACTTCGAGCTCGAGGGGCCGGACCGCATCCACAATCGCCTGCGCACACTTGACTCCGCGAGCGGGCCCGTCGAACGTCGCGAAGAAGCCGTCACCAGCAACGTCTTGCTCGACACCCCGATAACGCCCGAGCATGGCGCGCACGACCGTGTGATGGCGTTCGACCAGCTCCCTCCAAGCGCGGTCGCCGACGGACGTCGCCTTCTCAGTCGAGCCAACAATGTCGGTAAAGAGGACGGTCGCCAGAACGCGATCGAGTTCGGCCTCCTCCTCCCGGATGCCGCGGAGAAACGACTCGATCGCATCGAAGAGCGTCTTCTGCTCGCCCGCCCACACGGGCCAATCGTGGCCCGCGAGCTCCACGAAGTGCGCGCCAGGGATCCGCCGGGCAAAGTCACGGCCGGCCTCGACGTGCTCGACCGGGTCGCCAGTGCGATGCAGGACGAGTGTCGGCGCCTGAATCGTGGGTAGGACCGGGCGGATGTCGAGTTCCGCCCAGATCCGCTCGATCGCGATCATCGAGCTAGGCGTCGCAGAAAGCCGCTGCATCGTCCGCCACCACCGCCGTTGATCCGGATCGGCCCTGGCCGAGGGCATGATCCAGTCGAAGGTGTGCGCGGCGTACGCGTTGGTTCCCCACCCGGAGTCCATGTCGGCCAGGTACACCTCCCACCTCTCGGTCGTCCACGCCCACGGATAGTCGTTCGTGGCCGTCCCCCGCGCCTCGGGGCCGTACACGATCAGTGCGGACGTCCGATCAGGGTGGGTGGCCGCAAAGAGCGCGCATATGCAACCCGAGTCCGATCCGCCGAACAGCACGGGCCGCCTGAACTCCGCCGAGTCGAGGACAACGCGGAGATCCTCCATCAACGTCTCCAGCGGCGGCACGTCCGTCGCCGAGAGCCGATCCGAGAGTCCCATCCCGCGCCTGTCGACGAACGCCACCCGCGCCAACGACGCAAGCCGGTTCAGAAACCGGGCGTAGAGCGGGTTGCTCCAGGCGATCTCGAGATTGTTGATCCACTGCGGCGCGTACACGAGCTCAACCGGCCCATCGCCAAACACCTGGTATGCGAGTGCCACATTCCCGTTGCGCACGTAATGGACGTCCGGAACTTCCACAACCGCAAGCCTGCACCAAGGGTCGGTATGCAGCAATGAGCTGAGGCCTCGACCTTCGCAATTTGGTGTTGGCGCTCCCGGCAAAGATCGTCCCGCCCCGGGCCATAGGTGACGCGTCCATGACCTCGACCCTCGGCCCGGCTCGCTGTTCCAGAGTCAATCATCGGCCACCCGCCTTGGTTACGAGCCGCGCGATGAACTCACGGAATCCCGGGTTCGGGTGACATTCCCGAACACTGGGCCAGCCGAGCGTTGCGCGGGTACAGACCGCGCGCAGCCAGGGGTTGGCGAGAGAGCAGGACGTTCCGCAAACAAGCTTCGAGCGGCGCGCACCGTGTTCGTGCGCGCCGCTCGAAGAAATCGATCAGCGCAGCGTTCGGAACCCGTCGCGGAGCTCGGAGGCGTACAACTCCGGCTGCTCCCAGGCGGCGAAGTGCCCGCCCGCCTCGACCTGGTTGTAGTGGACGAGGTTGGGGTACGCCTTCTCCGTCCAGCTCCGGGGAGCCTGGTAGAGCTCGTCGGGGAAGACGCTCACGGCCACCGGGACGGTGACGTTCCGGACGTTGGCGAAGCTGCCGTATCCCAAGTACTCCCAGTACGACTTCGCGGTCGAGACCCCCGTGTTGGTCAGCCAGAACATGGTGATGTTGTCGAGGACGTCGTCTCGGGTCAGGCCTCCCTCGACCCCGTCGACAAAGCCGCGAGCGATCAGCTCGTAGCTCTTCGGGTCGTGGTCGAGCATGTAGGCGGCCAGGAAGACGGGGGAGTCGTTGAGCCCGTACATCGTCTGCGGGCGCGTCCCCATCATTACGGCGTACGCCGCATGCTTGTACGCGGCCCCGAGGTGCTCGGCCGCGCGTCGCTCGTCGGATGAGAGATCGGGCGACTGCTCGCCGCCGGTCTTGATCGCCGTGTCGACGTCGACTGGGAACACGCCGGGGAAGTTGGTGTGGATCCCCAGCAGTTCCGGCGGCGCCGGCTCAGGGGCAGAGGGTGCGTCGCGCCCGCCGGCCATGTAGTCGACGACGAGCGCACCGTAGTCGCCGCCTGCCGCCACGAACCGCTCGTAGCCGAGGCGCTTCATCAGCACGACGTACGCGCGTCCCATGCGGATCGGGTCCCACCCGGTCGTGGCCGGCTTGCCCGAGAACCCGTAGCCCGGCATGTTGGGGATGACCAGGTGGAAGGCATCCGAGGCGCTTGCCCCATGTGCGGTCGGGTCTGTGAGCAGGTCGACGATTTTCAGCTGCTCGATCACCGAACCGGGCCATCCGTGGCAGACGATGAGCGGCAGCGCATCCTCGTGCTTGGAGCGAACGTGGACGAAATGGATGTCCAGCCCGTCGATCTCGGTGATGAAGTTGGGCACCGAGTTGAGCTTGGCCTCGCACTTGCGCCAGTCGTGCTCGGTTTCCCAGTAGTGCGCGACCGCCTGGATGGTCGCGAGCTGCACGCCCTGCGAGGCATCCTCGACGCCCTCCTTCTCGGGCCAACGCGTGGCCGCGATGCGCGCGCGGAGGTCGACGAGTTCCTCTTCCGGAACGTCGATGTGGAAGGAGCGGATGGCGTTCTTCTCTTCGGTTGCGTCACGCTCCGCGGGACGCGGCTCGGTCGTGAGCATGTCAGTCATTGCTTCTCCTCTCCTCCGTGCAGGGGTATGAACCGATCGAGCGGTTCAGCGAGAGGTACATAGGCGGCTCCTTGGGCTTGCGGGTTTCGCGCGACAGCGAAGGTCACACGCCACGCCGGCCAAGTGTCGGAGCCGGAAGAGATTGTCCGCCTGGGGTGAGGGCGGAACGAGCTCAACGCTAGCACCCGCCCTCCGGGGGCGTTGCCGGAATCACGGATCGGGCCTGTGCATCGCCGGATGAATTTCCCGCTAGGAGCGAGGAGAACAAAAGGGGACGTCCCTTCCGGCGGCCAAGCTCGATCCGCCCGCAGGGCGTACACTCGCCGGGGAGGCAGGCATGAGCCACCGCGAGACCGAGCACCTGCGCGTTCTGATCGCGAACGAGCGCAGGGATCGCTTGGCCCTCGTCGCGCCGATCGTCGCCGCGCTGGGGCACGAAGTCATCGCGCGCGAGATCGAGGTGGAGGACGTCGGAGCAGTGACGGCGCGCGAGCGGCCCGACGTCGCCCTCGTCGGCCTCGGCGAGAGCTCCGAGCATGCGCTCCACCTGGTCGAGAAGATCGTGCACGAGTCCGCCTGCCCGGTGATCGCGCTCATCCATGCGCCCGATCCCGACTTTGTCAAAGAGGCATCAAGGCGCGGCGTATTCGCCTATATCACTGACGCCGACGCGACGGACTGGCAGAGCTCAATCGACATCGTCTTGCGCCGCTTCGCCGAGTACCACGATCTCGAAGGCGCCTTCGGCCGCCGCGCCATCATCGAGCGTGCGAAGGGCATTCTCATGGAACGCCACTCGATTGACGAGCCGGCGGCTTTCGAGCTGCTCCGTGAGCACTCGCGCTCGACGAACCGGAAGCTCGTTGACGTGGCCTCCGCAGTCGTCGACGGCCACCGCTTACTGCCGAAGCAGCCACACTCGCCCGCCCCGATGGACGGGGCGGGCGAATAAGCGGAATAGCTGCGCGCGTTCGGGTTCGGCGCTTGGGTGTGGGCAGCCGTCCGCCAGTCGAGTTCCTCCTCGGGTGAAATTCCCGCACGCTGGCCCAGTCCGCCGCATAGGCTCCTGAGGTGCCGACTACTCGCTGGCTCTGCCCCTGCTGCGGGAACCGGACGCTCCCTGAGCAGCCGCCGGGGTCCTACGAGATCTGCCCAGTTTGCTTCTGGGAGGACGATCCAGTGCAGTTCGAGGATGCTGACTTTCAAGGTGGCGCGAACGTTGTTTCGCTGAACCAGGCGCGGGCGAACTTCCGAGAGTTTGCGGCCTCAGAGCGACGTTTCATCCAGAACGTTCGACCACCGACGTTGGAAGAGCAGCCCTAGTCCTCAGGCGTCATTCCTGAACGCTGGGCCAGGCGAGAGACCTGTTACCGGTGCTTTGCGTTGGCGGCTCGTCGGTCCGTCTGAAGCGCAGGCGGGTCCGGGCTGAGATGCTTGTTTGAGGATGACGCGGCTGGAGGGTCGAGTTGCGCTGGTGACGGGGGTGAGTCGGCGCGCGGGGATCGGCTTTGCGATCGCTCGACGGCTTCTCGGCGATGGTTGCTCCGTCTTCGCCCAGGGCTGGACTCCTCACGATGCGACCCAACAATGGGGCGCCGACACGGGCACGAGTGCTGCCCTTGCGGACCTAGGAGGGCCGGCGCAGTACGTAGAGGCAAACTTCGCCGACCCAGAGGCTCCCAGCCTGGTGGTGGCCTCAGCTCGCGAAGCCTTCGGTCACATCGACCTGCTGATCGTCAACCACGCCCGAAGCGGCCACGGACGACTGAACGAGACCAGCGCCGAGCAACTGGACGCCTTCCTGCACGAGAACGTGCGGGCAGCGATCCTGTTAGTGAAGGAGTTCGCGGCCCAACATGATGGCCGTCCCGGCGGCCGTGTGATCCTGATGACCTCCGGCCAACACCTCGCAGCGATGACCCGCGAGGTCGCCTACGCCGTCTCCAAAGGCGCCCTACACCAGGCAACCAAGACGCTCGCCGACGAGCTGATCGACCGCGGCATCACGGTCAACACGGTCAACCCAGGCCCGACCGACACCGGCTGGGACATCGCCAGCAAAGACCCGCGACCGGCGATGCCCCTCGGCCGCTGGGGCCAGCCAGACGACGCCGCCCGACTGATCGCCTGGCTCTGCAGCGACCAAGCAAACTGGATCACCGGCCAAGTCATCGACTCCGAAGGCGGCTTCCGCCGCTAAGCACCCCATCCGCCTCACTAAAGCCCAGGGGTCATTCCGGAACACTGGCCCAGGCGAGTCTTGCCTAGGCGGTGGGCGGGGATCGCCTCTCAGTCTCCTCTGCCGCCCGGCTGCCCTCGCCTAGCTCGAGTCACCTGAGGTGAAGAACGACGCGAAGCTGCCAGCGACCGCCGTGACAACGAAGATCGCCCACGCTTCGAGCGCAACGTCCACCACCTTCCCAGCCGCCGTGACCGGGTTCTTGAACGAGGACGAGATGGTCAAGAGCTGTACGAGGGTGAAGAAGACCGCATCGCCGAAGCCGTGTACATCGCTGCCCTTCTTCCCGTTTTCGACGACAAAGATCAAGACCGAGCCCACGGCTGCGACCGCCAGGGTCAGGCCGAGCGCGATGAGGAGACGAGCGAGGAGGCGCCGATGCCGCTCTTCCACCGCAAGGAGTCGACCAAGCTCTTCGCGGATCACCAAGCGAGTCTCGCGGCGCCGGCGGACGGTGCAGTCTCCGCGCGGCCTCCGGTGACATTCCCCAACACTCGCGCAGGCGAGCGACTTGCCGTCGTGGGTCAGGAGAGCTCGGCGAGGCCTTGGGCGACCCACGATTTCAGCTCGTCCGATCCGGCGAAGGGCGCACCGTCTGCGGCGACGCGCGCCAGCACTCGTCAGATGTCGCTCCGGCTAGAAGTCCTACGTAGAGACCCGGCGTAGACTCGCGCAAATGCGCGTCGTGATCGCCGGTGCGGGGTTTGGCGGCTTGGAGCTTGCGACCGTCCTTTCCGAGGGCGCTTCTGACGACGTCGACGTCGTCCTGATCGACAAGGCCGACTCGTTCGTCTTCGGGTACTCGAAGCTCGATGTGATGTTCGCTCGCACTACGCTCGACGCGGTGCGGCTGCCGTATGCGGCGATCGAAAAGCCAGGCGTTCGGTTCGTCCAGGAGACGGTGACGTCGATCGATCCGCAGGCGCGTCGTGTCACCACCGACGCGGGCGATCACCAGGGCGACGTGCTTGTGATCGCGCTCGGGGCCGACTACGACCTCTCCGCGACGCCTGGCCTCGCCGAGCACGGCGACGAGTTCTACTCGGTCGCCGGTGCGGAGCGGCTCACCACGGCGGTGGGATCCTTCTCGGCCGGGCGCATCGTCATCGGTGTCTGCAAGGCGCCGTACAAGTGCCCGCCGGCGCCGAGCGAAACCGCATTGCTCTTGGACGACGCGCTGAGTGCGCGCGGCGTCCGCGGCGACTGCGAGATCGAGGTCGTGATGCCGCTCCCGGCGCCGGTGCCGCCGTCGCCCGACACGTCGGCCGCGCTGCTCGCGGCGTTCGCGGAGCGCCGGATCCGCTACACGCCCGGGCACGCCGTGACGTCACTGCGCGAAGGCACCGCGGTCCTCGACGATGGGAGCGAGCGTCCATTCGAGCTCTTCCTCGGCGTCCCTGTGCATCGTGCGCCGGACGTGGTGATCGAGAGCGGGATGACAACCGACGGCTACATCCCCGTGAGCTCGCAGACCCTCGAGACCGCCTGGCCCGGCGTCTACGCGTTCGGCGACGTGGCGACCGTCGGCGTCCCGAAAGCGGGGACGTTCGCTGAGGGTGCAGCCGGGGTCGTCGGCGCGTCGCTCCTCGCGACGATTCAGGGCGGCGACCAGCCGCCGCCCTACGACGGGCGCGCGTCGTGTTGGATCGAGTTCGGCGGCGGACGAGTCGGCCGCGTCGACATCGACTTCCTCTCCGGCCCGTCGAAGACGGGGACGTTGCGCGAGCCGTCTGCCGCACTTGTCATCGAGAAAGCGCAATTCGGCTCGAGCCGACGCGGCCGCTGGTTCGGCCTCTAACGCGAACGGTCGCGCCAGAGTACGCGCTGAGCCGACCCGAGTGGAGGACATCGAGGCGGCTTGCGCCGGGTGCGGCGGCCGCGGTCAGGGGACATTCCCGAACACTGGCCCAGCCGGGCTTCTGCTACTCAGAGAAGCGATCCTCCGCTCGGGCCTCAACGCCGAACCCCCTCAACGACCCTCGCCGGCCGACTATCGCCTCGACTCGATCAACGGCATCAACCAGGGAGTCCGCCGTGACAAACATCTCCCAGCCCTCGCGCGCCCGAACGTCCCATCGCTCGCGGTCGGCGTCGTAGCCCTCCTCTTCAACTGCATAGCCGGCTTTTCGGAGATCACGTGCAGCCGCCTCGGCGTCTTCTTTAGTTGGCGCAGACACATCGAGGGTCACGTGACGCGCGAGAGTTAGATCCCAGCCGTCCGCGCTCAAATCTTCTACCAGGCCTTCAGCGGCCGCCCGCGAATCCCATTCGCCCATCGGCGTCAGCCTAAAGGGACGTCATCGGAGCGGTGTTCAGGGACATTCCCGAACACTGGCGCACCCAACGTCTCGTGGTCGGCATCCCGTGTGCCGCTGCGCCGGGTAGTGCTTCGGTGGTCGGCGAAGCGTCTACTCGATGTCGAGCAACACGAGAACGGCGGCGACAACGACGACATACAAGAACAACCCGACAACCGTGACCGCGTAGTCGGGATCGCGCTCGTTGCTCGTCGCGTCTTTCGCCAGCGGCGGTAGCACTCGGAGAAGGATCGGGACGAGCGACACCGCGAGCCCGATCGTGACCGCCACCGCCGCCCACTTTGGCCCCTCGTCGGCCATCGCCCACAACGACACGAACAATGTCGCCCCCAAGACGAGAGCGAGGCCAACCCGGAGCCGCGCGTCCGGAAGCGGCTCGCCCTCGCGCCGAGCCGTGTTCGACTCGAAGAAGCGCATCTGCCACAAAAGGGCGCCGCTGACGGCCAACTCGATCGCGATGACCGACTGGAAGTACTGAACAGGTACGTCCATTCCCGCCCACTCTCCGACATGACGAGCCGCACCGTCAAGACCTCCTCGGTGTCCGCACCCGGCGAGCAAAACCCGGCTTTCCTGGCACCTGATCGGGTGGCTAATCTCGGCGCGTGCCTTGGTGGCAATGGCTCCTGATCTCGCTCGGCGTCATCCTCGTGATCTACGCCTCATTCCTCGCCTGGCTCGTGATCCGCGGCCGCCGCGAGGACGCACGTGCATTTGCGACGTTCATCCCCGACTGCATCGTGCTCGTGACGCGCCTCGCTCGCGATCCGCGCGTGCCGCGGCGCCGCAAGCTATTGCTGATCGCGCTCGTCGGCTATCTCGCCCTGCCCTTCGACCTCGTCCCTGACTTCATCCCGGTGGCCGGACAACTCGACGACGCGATCATCGTCGCGCTCGTCCTCCGGCACTTCATCAGAGCGGGCGGCGAGCCGATGATGCGCGAACTCTGGCCGGGCCCGGAACAGTCTCTTGCTCTGATCCTGCGACTGGCCCGGCCCGGCGTCTCTCAGCCTGAACCGGACGCGCTCGGGTGACATTCCCGCACGCTGGCCCAGGCGACACGAGCCGCCCTCGACGGAAAGGCAGCCCCTTTACATTTGGCCGAGCATGCCCTGCTGAGCCCCGGCGGAGCCGCGGGACACGCCACGAATCGCCTCTTGTACGTCCTTTCCCTGTAGTGCCTGCTGGCGGGCACGTTCCCGCAGATAGCGCTCGTGGGCCTTCCGCTGCTTCCTCGCGACGAGACGCTCTTGAAGCTTTCCCACTGCGCTCTCCCTTCCGTTCTACCGTCGAATCATAGAACGCCCGGAACACTGGCCCAGGCGGGTTTGGTTCAGGCTCTACTCGCACTACGATCCTGGTAAATGCGCGGAGCAGCCTGTGTCTCGTTGGCGGTTCTGGCCACGGTCGGTGTGGTGGGGTCGACGGCAAGCGCCGCGGGGTTGGGTTGGCATGTCATGCCGGTACGCCATCTCGGTCGGGGGATCGGCAATCCGCAGGTTGCTGCGGTCAACCGAGCCGGGACTTCGGTCGTCGCATTTACGTCCGGCTATTCACTCACCTTGGTTCGCCGCACCGCGCACGCCTCGAAGTTCAAGGTCGCTGGACGAATTTCTGCGCGCAGGCCGCTCGTCGTGAACCTCACTGCGCTGGCCGATGGCCGCTTCCTGCTCGTCTACGCGGCCGGGGGGCGGCTCCTGGCGAGGGGCGTCGACGTAGCAGGACGCTTCGCCGGAACGGCCCACATCCTGGCGACCGGGTACGCGACGACAGGGCCGCTCGGCGACACGATTCCTCTTGTCGTCGTGGATTCCGACGCATCGCGCGTCGTTGTCGTCTGGGGAGCCGTCAATGGGACGACGGGCGAAGTCGTCGGAGCGGTTGACGACCAGGCGGGATGGAGCAGCCCGAAAATCTTCGTGCAGGCTCCTGCCGAAACCCTCTTCATCCCGCAGCTTGTGCACGACAGCCAGGACCGCTTCCTCGCCAGTGTGCACGGTGCGAATGGCGACACGACAGCCGTCACGTGGGCACTGGGAGCAGGCTCGCCGCAGTGGAGCCAGATCACACCGCCGCAGGCGACAGACGGGTCGGGGATCGCTTCGTATGACGGCGCGACGCTCGCCTCACTGAACGGAACGATCACGGCCGCGTGGCAGGACGCCTCAGCGGCTCTCGTCGTCTCGACCTGGGACGGCTCGACCTGGTCGACGCCCGAGAGGGCGATCTCGGCGAGTTACTCACCGAATGGCCTCCCGGCCGTCATCTACCCGATCTTCGTGTCAGACGGTTCACGAGCGGGGATCGTCTGGACTGATCAGTCAAAGGGGCCGCTCGGTCCGGTCAAGGCCACGATTCGCGCCAGCTCAACGGAAAGCTGGTCCGCGCCTCTTGTGTTCCCGCATGCGCGCGGCGCCCTCCCTGCGTATCCAGGCGCTCTCGAGGACGCATTTTGGTTCACGGCTTCAGGAG
>Ga0075426_10002948_pt1 | contig 12155 bp, 11 predicted proteins | sample SoiMethybrSBSTD5_FD_75304 | JGI IMG/M metagenome (GOLD analysis project Ga0075426, IMG submission 75304) | Bulk soil microbial communities from a Populus tree surrounding site in Tennessee, USA - Soil MetaG P. TD hybrid SBSTD5 | ecosystem: Environmental > Terrestrial > Soil > Tree plantation...
GGGCCGGCTGGATTGAGCCGGTGGAGGCGCATTCGGACGCGGCGGCTGTGCCTGAGCCGGCTGGCTTTGACGCTGCTGTACCGAAGGCGGCTCGTACGGCCGTGACGGCTGCGGGATCTGCGGACGCTGTGTCTGAGGCGGCACTACGGGCCGGCTGGATTGAGCCGGTGGAGGCGTATTCGGACGCGGCGGCTGTGCCTGCGCCGGCTGGCCTTGACGCTGCTGTACAGAAGGCGGCTCATACGGCCGTGACGGCTGCGGGATCTGCGGACGCTGCGCCTGTGCAGGCGCCCCGCGTTGCGGTTGTTGCACCGGCTGAGCTGGTCGCGGCGTATTCTGATTCTGGGCCGCGGTTGGCGGTACCGGCGGATGCTGTGTCACAGCGGGAGGTCCAGCTGCGGGGCGCGGAGCCGGCGCATTGCTCAATGTCGGCGTAACAGGCCGCGCCTGAGCAACTACTTTCACCGGAGGCCGGGTGGCGGCCGGAGCCGCGCGCGCAATCTGCTGCTGCTGTTGGATCGGTATTGGGTGGCCCGGGTTCTGGGCCAGCAACGCCTGGCGTTGTTGGAACGGCGCGGGAGCAGGCGGAGGAGTAGACTTCGCGACGACCGGCTTGCTAAGCACCGCTGCCGGCGGCCGTGGCGCACCGGAGGACGGAGCGCGCCCCAGCACGCTTGCTGCTTGTGGTGCCACGCGAGGCGCCGGGTTCACAGTTTTCATCGCATTGATTTGGCTCGGCTGCATCCTGATGGCCACCTGCTGCACCGGCCGTGATGTCGCCAGGGCGTTTTGCGGGACCGCGACTACCGCTCCGGGAACGCTCCGGTTCATGTAGTTCGTGGTCGAGATGGTCTTAGTTTGCACGTAGTTGTTGTACACGTTCGTGATGTTCGTGTTATTGACTACTGTTGTGTTGGTCACGTTGACGCGCGAGACATAATTCCGGCTTGCGCCATAGGCCGGAATGTAAACGTCACGCGGACCGAGCGGAAACCAGCCGACGGACGGTCCTGTACTGATCCCGAACGAAACGCCAGATCCGCCGCCGAAACCAACCCAAGCAACCAGCGCGGGCGCGTAGACCGGAGCCACGGCGACCGGGCCCGGCACCCAGCCCCAGAATCCGTCGAAGTGGGCCCAACGCCCGTAGTGGAACGGCGCGAATCCCCAAGGTTCGTCATCCACCCAGGTCCATCCCCATGGATCTACCCAGGCCCAGTGGCCGTCATGATACGGCGCCCACCCAGCCGAAACATTGCTCGGCACCCAGCATCGGCCATATACGGGCACGTTGCGCCAAGACCCGTACTGATCCAGATCCTCATATCCGACCATATCCGGGGACACATAGCGCGCTGATGGGGCGTGGCCTTCGCGGCGATCGCGCGACCGGACCCAGTTGTCGAAATCGTCGTAATCGGGAGCCCGGTACATGTTTAACTGCGCGCCATCCTGGCCGGTAACGGCCGCCTGTTCGCCGGTATGCACGCTAAATGTCCCGGCATTACCGGTCACTTGACCTTCCCCATTTCGCACCGTTACGTAGGTCTCGTAAGTATTGGGATTAGTATCGATGCGATAATCGCCCGGGCGGGTGATAGTGAACGCAAGAGTTGGAGTGTCTACCTCCAGGTTTTGGTTCAACCTGCGCACGCGCACATCCAAGGCCCCCTCGGACAAACGCACTTGCGTGTTGCGGTCATCGAGATTCAGGAACTCGAAGGCAGTGGTCGAACCGAGCCGGAAAACAGTTCCAGGCACCTGAATCTCGGCTCGAGCGCCGGCATCGGCATAGAGCTGATCGCCCACCGTGAGCGGGCGATTGATAGTGGCCGGAACCCAGTCATCAACGCCGCCGGGCTGAAAGGAAACCGAACCGCTCACATAGTTGAGCCGGCCGATCCGCGTGGGCGGATCCTGCGCGGCCACCACGCCGGCAATAGCAATCATTAAGAAAAGCAATCGTTGCGACACATCACCCTCCTTTAGCTACGGACGGTGCAAGCGGACTGCCAGTTGCCGTGGCGCGCCGAGTTAATGTGCACTTAATCTGTGCCTGAAAACACTCGTAATTCGTACAAATCCCGGCTCTATGTCGGTTTTTTCAAGTTGAGCTTAATGATGGAGGCGGCTGCCATATACCGCACCGCGTGGCGGTCGTCAGTGAGCAGCGGCGCAAGCTTTGGAATCGTGTCTTGATTGCCGCGGTCGCCAAGAGCCTTGGCCACGGCCACGCGCACGGCTGAGCTAGTGTCGCCCAACGCCCACTCGAGCAACGTGAGCGCGTAGGGATCAGGATCTTTCGCAAGTATTCCGGCAGCTACGGTCCGACCGGGGGCGCCGCTATCTTTCTTGGATTCTTTCATGACCTCTTCAACGGCATCAATACCCATGGATGCGGGACCGAAAACTCCCGCAGCTTCTTTAGCGCCCATCAGCGCGAGCTGAGTGGGGCGCAGTCTTCGCTTCGCATCGCGCATGGCGCTATGCATCTTGCCTGGCGTATCTTTACGCTCGCCTTCGATCACCTGCTGGAAAATCTCGCGGGCGCTCGTATCCCCCAGGTCCCAGAGAGCTTTCGCGGCGGTAAAGCTTACCTCCGGACCGTCATCGAGAGCTGCTCTGAGATGCGGAATCGCCACTTTGGCGTTCATTTGGCCTAAGCTGGCCGCGGCTGTCTGCCGGACAAGCGTGTCTTTATCCTGTAGGCCCTTCTCGACCATCTGCACCGCTTTGGTCGCCGGCCCAATGGTCCCGAGGGCCGCGATGGCTCTCTTGCGACGTTCGACGTCACCGTCGTCAAGACCCTGGCCGAGAATTTCCCAAGCCGTCACATCGAGTGACCCGGCAGGGACTGGGCTTTCTCGCGAAGCGACGTCGGATGCGACCGGGGGCGATTGTGAGAAAGCCCGAAGGCCTGCGGCCACTGGAGCCAAAGATGTGAGAACCAGCCGGCGAGTCATAGGCACGCTTTGGTTTGCCGGATGCCCAGTATCGACCGTGATAAGACTCCGATTCTTATTCAATTCCCATACCTCTATTTATCGCCTCACCTCAACAGTGTCGAGTAAATCATCAAGTCTTACTCGCACAGCGAACTTTTTACATGACGCCGACGACCGGATCACTGACCTTTAACTCGTAGATTGGGCCTTCGTGGGGGTAACTTGCAGGGTATCCACAACGCGAACGACTTTGGGAACACTTTTGGCGACCGTTTCGGCTTTGGACTTGACATCTGGTGAATTGACTTGGCCCGAAAGGGTAACTACTCCATTAGTGGAATTCACCGAGATATTAGTCACGCTAGAGACCCCGACGTCAGACGCCAGCTTGGTTTTCACCTGCGCCATAATCTGCAGATCGTCCACCTGTCCCTCAGGAGACTCATTCGTTCTGCATCCCAGGAGCAGTACGAATAACAACACAATAAAAATCGATCTCATGGTCCCCTCCTGCTCGGAAGCAAGCACCTTAGTCTCCAGTGTGAGAGTTAGCCCGATGGGACCTCAGGCGCAATAAGGTAGCCACTCACCGAATCCTTGGTGACGCTAGTGATCACCAACTCGCGACGCTTGCCATCCAAGTGGCCATAAAAGACCACGGGCTCCCGCGCCTTCTGGCCGTGCAGCCAGATCGTACGGCGATCGGGCATCACCCAGAGCCACCCGTTCACGCGGGAAGATGCTTCCTCGATCCCGGTCAAACCGAGTGAGATTCCATTCGACAACTGCCGACTGTGGTTTTTGCTTACCTCAAAGAGTATTCTCGTGGTGCCGGGCTTGCGCTCTACGGTGTGGCGTTCGGTCTCCTGTGGCGCTTCGGTGGGTTCGGGTTCCGTCTGGCTCGGAACAATCTGGCGTGCCTTCACGATGAACCGCTGCGGCGCAGAGCCAACATAATAGAACGGATAGCAGGTCACGAGCGTCAGCTCAGGGTACTCGCGCGCGTTTAATACGTTCACGTTTTGAGGCCTCACGATCTCCGTAGTTTCCACACGGTAGGCGAAGTCTCCGGCAAACGTCTCAAGCCGAATCAGGTCGTTTTTATTAATCTTTCGAAGATCGCGGAACAGGGTGTCGCGATGGCCGGCCACGCCGACATTCCCATTCCGCCCCGGCAGCGCCGTGCCGGGGATGTGTCCAAGCGCCAAGGCGAGTGTTGTCTCATCGGCTCCCTCACGAACCATCGCGCTTAAATGCAAACGTGGAATGGTGAGGCGACCTACCAGACCGTCTCTATCTTGATCTTGGGGAGTTGGCCGGACGGGCGGAAGACCGATGTTGGGGCGTGATGATACGGCCGACTCGGGCTTTGCCGGAAATCCGAGCCAGGCGCGCACGTCCGCCGCGATCGAGCGGCTCCTTTCGACCGCGTACTCGGTGATGGTTGACGGCTCACCAAGGATCTTGCGGTCAAAGACCCAGTTCTCCCAATCCTGGAAGACTACATTACTCGCTACTGACCAAGCCCAAACACCGAGAGCAGTGATTCCGGCCAGGAGAAGAAACTTCTCAATCCACCGCCGGCCTTTACTTCTTCTTCTGGTTTGAGCCTTCGTCATAGCGATAGCCGCTGCGAGTGCGCGCGAATAGTCTGGCATGTCCGGGCGCCGACACGCGGACATGAATGTGCCGAAGCAGGACCGAGCCGTTCTCCGTTTGAGGAGTGTACCCTATCGTGTAGCGAGTCCTGATGTCCTTGGCGATCCGGCGGCACACCGGAACCATGCCTGACGGGCTTAGCGGGAAGTAGGCTTCGCCTCCGGTAATCTTGGCGAGTTCTCGAAGGATGCCGGGGTCACGGTCGGCATCCTCGGCATCGTACAACCCGATGGTGTAAATAGTCGCGATGTTTCTCTCGACCATGTCGAGCATTTCCCTACGTTTGTGTTTGCTGGCGTTGTCACCCCCATCACTGATCACGACCAGCGTTTTTTTATCGCATCGCCCCAATTCCAATTGCTGCAAGCCCGCCACAATCGCGTCGTTCAGAGCCGTCTTTCCCTGCGGAATCCCACGATGCAGTGCCGAGCTCAATTGCTGAATGTTGTCCGAAAAGAGCACCTGTCCTGGTAGCCCACGCCTGACTTGATCATTAAAATTCAGAACGAACACTTCATCGCGGGGATTGCTCTCTTCGATAAAAGTCTGCGCGGCAGTGAGAACGTCGGCCCGCTTCGGCGTCATGCTATAGCTCTCATCGACGAGAATCCCCACAGTAACGGGCAGATCATAGTTGGCGAATGCCGTAATTCGTTGCGGGTGTCCGTTTTCAAAGACCGCAAAGTTGTCCTTTGAGAGCCCCGAAACGAAGCCGCCTCCCCGATCTTTTACGCTCACATCTAGAAGGACAAGGCGAACGTCGCTGCGAATGGTGTAGTCCGATTCTTCCTTTACCGGACTCCCGGAAAGCGGACTGAGAAGAGTCAATGAAACGGCGCTCGCAATCAGGTTTCGAGTTACGAGGCGCCGTTTCATTGGTCCCATGGCGTCTACCCTAGGCTAGTCGCTTCAACCGGAGCAAGCCGTAAAGACCCAGCGACAGCAGGCCAGACAGCCCTATGAGCGGATATGCGCTCGCGCTCTTGGGCAATGTTTCGGGCGCGTGTTCTTCTGCTTGCGGAGGCGCCGGCGTCTGAGGAGGAGTATTCTGAGCTATCTCGACAGGCTCCTTATCTTGTTGCGGCTCCTGTACCATGGACTGCGACTCCTGCTGAGCGGGAGCTACTGGCTCGGGAGGCACAGATTCCTGAACTGTCGAAGATTCCTGCCTAGGAAGCGCCAGCGCAGTCGTTGCTAGCATTGTAAGACGCTTCGGGTACCGAAACTCCTGACCGAAGTTGTCGCCAGGATAAAACCAGGCGCGCAAAGCTTTCGCGTTTCCGGGAGGGGTCTCCCAAAACGCGAATCGTGAATGGCCGGTGGGCCGCAACCGGTAATTAGGAATCGCCAGTACGGTGTCGATAATGCGCGTCTGATCGCTGTTGAAAATTTGTACCACGTGTCGATCTGCATTCGAATCCATGAGCTTGAGCACATACTGACCCGGCTCGAGAAGTGTTTCCGTCACCTGAATGGGTTGATCTACCGTTAGAATCGTTTTCTTGTCCCATTGATCCGCTTGCGCACGGAATACGCCAATGTCCGTCGCGAACCCGATGAGGCAAACTGCGGCAACCACGGTGCGGGAATTGATTAGTGAATGCGGTTTCATGGAAATAGCTCCTTTCCTGACTTATCCTCGGGACCATCCGGGTGTACTGCCCAAAATAGTCCGAGTGACCGTGTAAGGAGCACATCACTTGCCATCACCTGTAAACCGTTCGGCATCAAGAGTCGCGAGGAAGAAAAGAAATTATGCGCTGTAGTTCTTACCAGAATCGGGAACTACTGTAACGGCCACGACAGTTACAAATCGCACAAAACAAGCATCCTCGCCGCAGCGCACTGGAGTGCCCTGACGCGCGCGGTGTTTCATGGCGGATCTCAGGTTACTCTTGCAGCGTTAGCGGGAGGCAGGACGAGCGACAGATTCTGTTTGGCGAACGAACTGCTCCCGTGCTGTACAGGAGATCGGAAATGAATACGACAGTCGTAATTCTTCTGGCGGCAGCAGCGGCCGCTATCGCTGTAGCGCTCGCCTTCTACTACCGGCGGAAGCGAACTGAGCAACTGCACAACCGGTTCGGTCCGGAATACGAGCGCGCCGTGACGCAATTGGGCGACAGGCAAAAAGCCGAATCCGAGCTGGAGGGCCGGACCAAACGAGTGAAACAATTTCACATCCACGCTATTTCTGCCGAAGAAAGGCGGCGATTCGCCGACGCATGGCGGGCCGATCAGGCGCGATTCGTCGACGAGCCGGAACAAGCCGTTGCAGAGGCTCACGGGCTGGTAAGCGCACTGATGCGAGCGCGGGGATATCCGGTCAGCACCGAGTTCCAGCAGAACGCGGCTGACCTCTCAGTCGACCATCCGGGCGTGGTGGAACATTACCGGACGGCCTGCATCATTGCCAGCCGCCGCGAGAGCGGGCAGGCAAATACGGAGGACTTGCGCACGGCCATGGTGCATTACAGGGAATTGTTCGAGGAGTTGTTGGGCAGAACAGTCACGGAGTCCGAAGAGGTAAGACGATGATGGAGAATGAAACGAATGCCGGTTTGGGCACGGCCGAGGTCGCGCGCGAACACGCGCCGGAAGAGCTTCGGGGGCCTGCCGGAACAGCGATGAAACAGGAAGAAAGAGCGGAACTGCTCGCCGCTGGCGCCGCCCAGGAACTTCGCTCTCGCTGGGAGAGGATCCAGACAGGGTTCGTGGATGAACCGCGGAGGTCGGTGCAAGAAGCTGACGCGCTCGTCGCCGAAACTACGAAACAGCTGGCAGAGAGCTTTTCTCGAGAACGCGCCAAGCTGGAGCAAGAGTGGGATCGGGGCGACAATGTTTCCACAGAGAACTTGCGGATCGCCTTCCGCCGGTATCGCTCGTTTTTCGACAGGCTACTTGCAATGTGACGCCCAACACGCGTCAAAGGCTGAAAGGGGAGTTCAGATGCCAGAGAAGGAGACAATTCAGCGCGCTCGAAAGGATGCTGAGGAAGGCAAAGCACCTTCCACTCAGGCTGGAGAATTCGTTCGCGAAGAGATCCACCACATACGAGAGGGAAAGCATGGGGCTCGCTCTGCAAAGCAAGCCATCGCGATCGGATTGTCGAAGGCCAGGCGAGCCGGTGTGAAATTGCCGCCGCAGACGAGTGGGAATTCGAAAACTCGTTCTAAAATGAAACGGGGAATGCGCCGAAAGCCGGCTCAATGAGAGCCGGAAGAGGGACCTAGGAAGAGGGTTTTGCTGTTTCACTTCCGAATCGTGGACCGTAGGAGGACGACGGCAGGGAAACGAAGGTCCGGCGCTTGGAGTCGTTGGGTGAGCGAATCTGGATGTGGATGCAGGGTTCTTGTCGTCTCCCCTGCTTTATGGCAACCCGGGGACGTTAAAATCGTTCACGAAGAACAGTCCGGGAAACCAACACAAGAATCGCCAGATCGCCCACCCTCTGACTCTAAAATATAGTGTGAGTCATCTTGACGTCATAACTGCCATTCCGTTGAACGTCTGGCAGGGTAGTGGGTGCTATGTCGGAACCCGGACGTTGGTGCAAAGTCTGCGCCAGCTCGGGATCGGCGTGACGATGGTTACGCCAGCTATCAAGACACCCGTCTACACCGCCACGCGGATATTGTTCAATGAAGCACTCCGTTGGCGCCACTTTCGCAGCGATGCGACGATCGGCATCGATGCCGACGGATATGCTCTTGCCAGAAACGGAAATTCGCCGCCTCACGTTGCTTGCATTAAAGGGGTCCTGGCGGATGCCATCCGATTCGAGACCGGCGCCACACGGGCCAGCCTGATGCTACAGGCAAAGATGGAGGCCAAGCATGCGCGCCGCGCTGATCTCGTCATTACAGTGAGCCGCTACTGTGCGGAGCGTATCGAGGAGCTGTATCACGTAAAGGGCGCCGTCGTCGTGCCAGAACTGATCGATCTGGATGCCTGGCGGGACTTGTTCCGCTCGAATCCCAAAACTCCGGACCCAAGCCAGTTCACCGTGTTATCGGTGTGCCGCTTCTATCCGCGAAAGCGCTTGGATCTTCTCCTTCGGGCCGCCGCGCGGCTCCGCCAAACAATTCGCCATCTCGAGATTCGGATTGTTGGAAGCGGACCGGAAACTAGGCGGCTTAAACAGTTGTGCGTCGATTTAGATCTCACATCGACGGTGCGCTGGCTCGGCAATCTCCCCATTGCCAGATTGGCGGAGGAGTACAATCGCGCGCATGTCTTCTGTTTACCAAGTGCTCAGGAAGGGTTCGGCATCGTCTTCATGGAGGCGATGGCTGCCGGCAAGCCGATTGTCGCGGCCCGAGCCGCGGCCGTTCCAGAGGTTGTTGGCAACGGACTTCTTGTCGAGCCCGAGAACGTTGAGGCGCTGACCGAAGCAATCCTTCGCCTGTATCGAGATCCGAATCTTTGCCATTCCCTTGGTCTGGCCGGTTGCCGGGACGTCGAACGATTTGAGATGAGGCGGGTAGCTCGATCCTTCTTGTCAGAGGTCGCGAAGATTGCGCCGGCAATAAAGATATCGGAAGCCGAGCATTTGTCCGTTCGCAGGTGATCTCAGGAACCAACATCCGGCTGGCCGCATCGAGTGATGGAAATCACAATTTCATTGGTCCATCCCTTGAAACTATTCGACGCTCAGTTCACACTTTAATTGGCTACTGGGAAGCTGAATCACGGAACACACGTGCGACTTGCCCGAACTTTGTATCGGCTAGCGAGGGAGAAATACATGGCGCACAACCACGGTAATGAATATCAGGTCACCATTATTCACGAGGACGGAATTGAGGAGTTGAGCGAGTGGCTCAATAGCGAAGAGCAGCTGGCTCAGGCGATGGCTGCGGTCCGCAGGCGCAAGGGCAACACTTACTGGCTTCGGGAACGAAACATTGTCTGTCCCAATTGTCTAGATCGGAACCAGAGAATCCTGGAATATCCCCTCACGGACATCCCATCTCCACGGTTCAACCCACACGACTCCCGTTATCTGCAGGCAGTGGGGTCCAGGGACCGCCGTGGCGCAGGTGGTTCAGGTGGTTAAGGTGGGTACAGCCCGTCCCGTATTGTTTTAAGAATCCACATTTGCGACACGCGGGCGGGCTGCCCATGATGTCGACGCCATCGTTTAGATAGGCCGTTTCCCCCTTGCCTCCCTCTGCGGGTAGACTCTTGAACAGATGAAGGAAGTGCAGGAACGGGTGGTACTTGTCACCGGCGCATCCTCCGGGAGCGGTGCGTGCTGCGCGGCATACTTGTCCAAGCGCGGGTACCGGGTCTACGGCGCTTCGCGCAGCGCTACCGCCGCGCCCGGCGTCGTGCCCTTGGCGATGGACGTGACGAACGACGCATCCGTCTCGCAGGCGATAGCGGCTATTCTCACGCGGGAAGGCCGGCTGGATGTGCTGGTCAACAATGCGGGATTCGGCATTGCGGGGGCCGTCGAGGACACCTCCGTCGAGGAGGCCGTCGGGCAATTCGAAGTAAACTTTTTTGGGACGTTCCGCGTATGCCGTGCGGTACTGCCTATGCTGCGACAGCAGGGCGCCGGGTACATCGTCAATATCGGATCGATTGGCGGCCTCATCGCGATCCCCTATCAGGGCTTCTATAGCGCGTCCAAATTCGCGCTCGAAGGCTTGAGCGAGTCGCTGCGGCTGGAAGTGAGGCCCTTCGGGATTCATGTCGTGCTGATCGAACCCGGCGATCACCGCACTTCTTTCACGCAGAACCGGCGCTCGACCGAGGCGTCCGCCCGCGGATCGGTTTACCGGGATCGTTTCGAGCGCGCCCTGGCGCGTATGGTGTCGGACGAGCAAGGCGGTCCTGCTCCGGATGGTATCGCGCGCCTCCTGTACAAGGTGATCAACCAGCCCAACCCCCGCTTGCGCTACACAGTCGGACCCGCCGCACAGCGAGCGGCCGTCTGGCTGAAGCGATTCTTGCCGAACGCCGTTGTCGAAAAGATCGTGCGCGGCTACTACGCACGCTGAACGTGAACAAAACGCAGGCTTCCCGGTGCTACAAGAGCTCGGGTCTGGAATGACTTCAAATCGCCGGTAACGTAGTGCCCTCGCGCAGCGTATTAATGCTAAGCGCAGGTTTCTTGTCTTCAGCGGATAGCCAATTCGATAGAGCCGTGCCGTGGATACGTGTTGTCTGTCTGCTGCTGCTCTTGGCCGGCATTGTTAGGTACGCGCCGGCGGCCCCGGAGGACGAAGCCGTTTTCCGCAGCGATGTCTCGCTGGTGCGGGTAGACACCCAGGTGGTCGACCGCGACAACCGCGCCATCACCGGTCTTCGCGCGGAGGATTTCATTCTGCGCGAGCAGGGCCAGCCGCGGCCCATCCGCAATTTCGCAAGCGAAAAGATCCCCGTCGACGTGGTGCTGCTGCTGGACGTCAGCGCCAGCATGCGGCCCCATATCGAGCGCATCGCTTCGGCGGCGCATGAGGCCTTCCGGGCACTGCGCGACGAGGACCGCATCGCCATCATGGTGTTCGACCGGTCGACGCGGCTGCGGCTGTCGTTCAGCAAGAGTCATGCTGACGCGGAGCGCGAGCTGGAATCGCTACTCAATCAGGAAACCTTCAACGGCGGAACCGACATCACCCGCGGCTTGCTCGACGCAACCGAATACGTGGCGCGCCAGGGGCGGCGCGAGGCCCGGCGAGCCATTGTAATCGTGACCGACGATCAAACCGGGAGCAACCGCGACGTCGAAGGAGTTTCACGAGCACTTACCAGGGCCGACGCGGTATTGAGCCTCTTGCTCGCGCCCGACGCTATGGCAAACCGAGGTGGCGGACGGCGCGGTGGCGGCGGATGGCCGGGCGGAGGAGGCAGTCTTGGGGGACCGCTGGGCGGCATTATCCTGGGGAGGCGCAGCGGGGGCGGGCCGTATGGTGGCCGCGGGCCTGGCGGCACGCGCGGGCCCCGAACCCAGTCGGCCGGAACCGCCGAGATTGCGCGCCGGTCGGGCGGCGACAGCCTGCCGGTGGACGATGCTTCCGCGCTGGAGACGACGCTGGCCCGCATCCGGCAGCGATACGCGCTGCATTTCAACCTGCCTGACGGCGTAAAGCCCGGCGAGGAGCGCACCATCGATGTGAGCCTGGCAGATGCTGCTCGCCAGCGTTACGCGGGCGCGGAATTGCGGTACCGGCAGGTGTATATTGCGCCCACGTTGATGGCCGGGGCGGGTAGCGCGGGTCCCCCGCCCGCGCTGATCAATCGGTTGCCGGCGGACGCATCAACGAGGGACGCCCAAGCTCCGGAGGTCAAGCAAATTCCGGTAGCGCGACGCCGGATGTCCGGAGACCAAGGAGGATCGCGAGAAGGACCGTTGAGTGGTCCCATCGCGGCGCCGGCTGCCGACACTAACGCTGACGCGACTGCACCTTCTCAAAGCGGCTCCCGGCATGTCGATCAGCCCTCGCAGCGATCCGGCCCCCTCGTCACTGACACCAACGACCAGAAGCCGCGCTGCGGAGGCTGGCATCGCGCCGACGAGCCCGCACCACCCCCCTGCCCGAG
>Ga0075426_10002949_pt1 | contig 12151 bp, 12 predicted proteins | sample SoiMethybrSBSTD5_FD_75304 | JGI IMG/M metagenome (GOLD analysis project Ga0075426, IMG submission 75304) | Bulk soil microbial communities from a Populus tree surrounding site in Tennessee, USA - Soil MetaG P. TD hybrid SBSTD5 | ecosystem: Environmental > Terrestrial > Soil > Tree plantation...
CGCCATATCAATTCTTGCGGCCGGCGACGCGTCGAGCGATGAATCGGCGCCCCGCATCGGCAATTCGCCATGCGCGATCCGTTACTTGATCAGCTTGGCCGCCCGGGCGGCCACCGTCCAGCGCTCGGCGTCGGTGGCCATGGTGCGGGCAAACTCTTCCGGTCCGCCGCCGAGCGCATCGAAACCCTGCGCCTTGAGCCGCGCCAGCGTGTCTTCCGAGGCGACTGCCGCGTCGACGGCGCGGGCGAGCTTGTCGATGATCGGGCGCGGGGTGCCCACCGGCGCCATCAGGCCGAACCAGATGCTGGCGTCGAAGTCGGGCACGCCCGCCTCGGCCATGGTCGGCAGATCCGGTGCGATGCTCGGCCGTCGGGACGCGGCGGAGGCGAGCGCCTTGAGCGCCCCCGACTTGATGTGCGGCATCACCGCGGAAGCGGGCGAGAACATCATCGAGGTGCGCCCCGCGATGAGATCGGTGACCGCCTGCGGGCTGCCCTGATAGGGCACGTGCACGGTGTTGATCCCGGCGCGCGCATTGAACAGCTCGCCGGCAAGATGCGGCGCCGCGCCGACCCCGGTCGAAGCATAGAGGATCTGGCCCGGCTTTGCCTTGGCGAGCCCGATCAGGTCGCGGACGCTGTCGACGCCGAGCGACGGATGCACGACCAGGATGACCGGCGCCGTGGTGACGAGCGCGATGGGGGCAAAGTCCTTGACGAAGTCGAAGCCGAGCGTGGTCGAAATCACCGCATTGGTGAGATTGGCGGAGGTGCCGAGGAAGAGCGTGTACCCGTCCTTGGCGGCGTGCGCCGCATAGTCCCCGGCGAGGCTCGATCCGGCGCCCGGCTTGTTCTCGACGACGAATTGCTGGTCGAGGATCTGACTCATCCGGCTGGTGAGCAGGCGCGCCGTGATGTCGGCGGCCGCTCCCGGCGTGAAGCCGACGATGACGCGCACCGGACGCGACGGATAGTCCTCGGCCTGCGCGGCCGCGACGGCGAAGAAGAGGGCCGCGACGGCGAGCGCGGCGACCGCACGGAGCTTCATCATCGCGTCTCCTCCTGCATCATTCGCAATCGCAGGCGCTATTTCTTGAGACCGGCCGCACGCGCGACCTTGTCCCAGCGGGTCATCTCGCTTGCGATGTAGCGCGCGAAGGCGTCAGGCGTGCCGCCGATCAGGTCGATGCCCTGCGGGCGCAGCGCGGCGGCCACCGCATCGGACTTGATCGCCTCGTTCACGGCGGCGGAGACCTTGTCGATTGCGGGGGGCGGCGTTCCGGCGGGCGCGAGCAGGCCGAACCACAAACCTGTGTCGAAGCCGGGCAGGCCCGCTTCCGCCATGGTCGGGATCTCGGGCGCGATCGCGGTGCGCTTCGTCTCGGTCGCGGCGAGCGCGATGAGCTTGCCGTCGCGCACGTGCTGGATCACCGTCGAGGCCGGCGTGAACAGAAGGTCGATGCGGGAGGCGAGGAGATCGGTCAGCGCCTGCGCGCTCCCGCCGTAGGGGACATGCACCATCTTCACACCGGTGAGCACCTTGAACAGCTCGGCCGCAAGATGGGTGCCCGTGGCCACGCCCGACGAACCATAGGACAATGCGTTCGGCTTCGCCTTAGCGAGCGCAATCAGCTCGCCCACCGTCTTCACCCCGAGCGAGGGCGAGACCACCAGCAGGTTGGGGATGGTCGAGACCAGCACGATCGGCGCGAAATCCTTCACGAAATCGAAATTGAGGGTGGGCGTCACCGCGGCGTTGATCGGCTGCGAGATGGTCGCCATCAGCAGCGTGTAGCCGTCCTTCGCGGCATGCGCGACGTAGTCGGCCGCAAGGCTCGATCCCGCCCCCGGCTTGTTCTCGACCACCACGGGCTGGTGGAGGATCTCACTCATCCGCGCGCCGACGGTGCGCGCCGTGATGTCGGCGCCCGAGCCGGGGCCAAAGCCGACGATGATGCGGATCGGGCGGGTGGGAAAGTCGTCGGCCCCGGCGGTCAATGCCGCGGCCGCAAGGGCGCCGATGGCGATGGTGCAGGTGGCGACCCAGGCCCTCAGTCGACGCATCGTCATTTCCCCCTGTCTGTGCGGCGGTTCTGCCGTCGCCCCATCATCGCCGAAATCCGCCACCCCGGTCCATTGCCGGGATGGAGCCGTCACGCGGCCCGTGGTCGCGATGCGCGAGGCCGGCCCCTGCGACCCGCGGGGCCGCCTGCTATAGAATGGAGCGACAGGATCGCCCCATGTTCGTCGCCTTCTTTCATGAGCTCAAGGCCGCCGGCCTGCCGGTCACGCTGCGTGAATATCTCACGCTCATGGAGGCGATGGAGGCCGATCTCGCCTCGCGCCGGGTGGAGGATTTCTACTATCTGGCGCGCGCCACCCTGGTGAAGGACGAGCGCAATCTCGACAAGTTCGACCGGGTGTTCGGCAAGGTGTTTGAGGGGCTCGAGCTGATGGGGGACGCCATCACGGTCGAGATCCCGGCCGAATGGCTGAAGAAGCTTGCGGAGAAGTATCTCACCGAGGAGGAAAAGAAGCAGATCGAGGCGATGGGCGGCCTCGACAAGCTGCTCGAGACGTTGCGCAAGCGCCTCGCCGAGCAGAAGGGACGGCACCAGGGCGGAGCCAAGTGGATCGGCACCGCCGGCACCTCGCCGTTCGGCGCCTACGGATACAATCCGGAAGGGGTGCGCATCGGACAGGAGGGCAGCCGCAATTTCCGCGCCGTCAAGGTGTGGGACAAGCGGGAGTTCAAGGATCTCGACGACGACGTCGAACTGGGCACGCGCAACATCAAGGTCGCACTGCGGCGTCTGCGCAAGTTCGCACGCACCGGTGTGCCCGAGGAACTCGACCTCGACCACACCATCAAGGAGACCGCGCACAAGGGCTACCTCGACATCCACATGCGCCCTGAGCGGCACAATGCCGTGAAGGTGCTCCTGTTCTTCGATGTCGGCGGCTCGATGGACTGGCACATCAAGACGACTGAGGAGCTGTTTTCCGCCGCGCGCACCGAGTTCAAGCACATGGAGCATTTCTACTTCCACAACTGCCTGTACGAGCGGGTGTGGAAGGAGAACCGCCGCCGCTTCGACCACACCACGCCGACCTGGGACGTGCTGCACACGTATCCGCACGACTACAAGGTCATCTTCGTCGGCGACGCCTCGATGAGCCTGTACGAGATCGTGATGCCGGGCGGCTCGGTCGAGCACATGAACCCGGAGCCGGGCGAGGTGTGGATGCAACGGCTGACGCGCACCTATCCGGCCTGTGTGTGGCTCAATCCGGTGCCGGAGGAGCAGTGGGAGTACACCCAGTCGATCCGCGCCATGCGGACGTTGATGGGCGGGCGGATGTATCCGCTCACGCTCGATGGACTGGATCGGGCGATGCGGGAGCTGGCGCGCTAAGGGAGCCGGGGCGGGCACCTGCCAGGAATCGCCACGATTGTGCCGCTTTTTTGCACCGCAGAGTGGGCCGATAGCGGGCCGATATCGGCCCCGCCGGCGAGGCGTGTGACATTTCGGCCGCACCCGGCCGAAACCTTCATTCCAGCGCTCAGGAAAGACTCGACGCGCCTCGGTGTCGGGCACACTGTGCGCGCACGGCGCAGGGAGCGCGCCTCGAGTGCAGCGCACGCGAGGCCTGCCGCGCGGGGGACCGTCAACGGCGGGGGATCCGTCAAGGGCGGGGGGCATGGCGCTGAGAAATCGCGCCGAACGAAAGGGCCGGCCGAAAGGCCGGCTCTTTTGTTTCATGGCCGGGTCTGTCTAGCGGCGCATTGCTTGCGCGCACAGCCGCTGCTGGTGCACGGCAACGGGGCGCAGGCCTGCCAGGCCGCAATCCTGCAGCGCACTCAGTGCCGGACAGCGAAGAACGCGCCGAACCACGCCATCAGCAGCGCGGCGAGCAGGGCCGTGAGGCTCGCGATCGCGTGCGCCACCGCGGCGCCGGGCGCGGAGAGCGGGGCAAGATCGCCGATGCCCGCGAGCGCGAGCACCACGGGCGCGACGGCGAAGGAGCGCAGCGAACCAAGGAGATGCCAGATCTCCCGCGAGGTCACCGCCGCGATGATGAAGCTTGCCAAAAATGCCGCACCGGTGACCGCCCACCAGGCGAGCGCCGCGTTCAGGCGGACGCTGCCGCTGCGCAGCGCCCCGCTGAATTCGAAGCCGCGCCGGGCCAGCATGATCTCGACGATCATCGCCACGATCAAGCCGCCGGTGACGGCGGCGATAATCAGCGCAGAGCGGCGAGCGGGCGTGAGCGGCGGCATGCGAGGTGCAAAATGGGGGAAAAGAACGCGGTGGCGCGACGGCACGAACGCAGCCGGGCGGCTTCAATAGCAAACCAGGCGCGGCGGTGCGACCCCCCCTGTGGAGAGGCGTCTTCCCCCGGCGCAATCGGCCGCACAGGAAGCGGAGCGCTTGGCATGCAGCGTCGGCGATGACACCGAGGGCAAATCGAGATTTTGCGGGAACTATCGCCCCGATCGGCAATTTTCCGCCCGCCGGAACCGCACTCCTTGTTCCGCCGTTTTCCACAGACCAACCCCCCTCATGTTGAAGGACTCCGCCCATGGGCTTGTTCTCGAAGGACATCAAGACGCTCGACGATCTGTTCGTGCACACGTTGCGCGACATTTATTATGCCGAGAATCAAATCGTGAAATCGCTGCCCGAGATGATCGAGAAGGCGAGCGATCCCGGGCTCAAGCGCGGGTTCAAGACCCATCTGGACGAGACGCAGAATCACATCGCGCGCCTCGAAGAGGTCTTCCGCATGCATGGTTCGGATATCGAGGGTGTGGACTGCCCGGCGATCGACGGCATCGTCGAGGAGACGGACGACGTCGCAGGCGAAGTGGGCGACAAGGACGTGATGGACGCCGCGCTGATTGCCGCTGCCCAGGCGGTCGAGCATTACGAGATCGCGCGCTACGGCTCGCTGATCGCGTGGGCGAAGCAGCTCGGGCGCAACGATTGCGCGAGCGTCCTGCAACGCACGCTGGATGAGGAAAAGGCGACCGACAAGAAGCTGACCCAGATGGCCGAGAGCGCCGTCAATCTTCGGGCGGCGAGCTGAGGCCCATCATTTCGGGACCGTGCCTGGGTCGCCGCCCGGTGTGCCGGGCGGCGGCACGACCGGCGTGCGTCCGCCGCCGGGCGGGGGCACGCCCATTTTCGGATCGACGTCCGCGGGCGGGCAGATCACGCCATTTGAGCGAGCAAGCTTGTCGCTGAGGTCGGGGCCCGACGGACCGCCGCTGCCCACCGTCGGCGCATTAGGGCCGACACCCGGCGGACACGCCGCCTGATCGGAGTTGGGGGGCGTCGGCTGGCCTGGGTTGGGGCTCTGTTGCGCTGGCGGGCTCGGCTGCGCCGGCGGAGACGGCGCTTGCGCCTGAGCCGCTGTGCCGAGCAGAAGCAAAACCGGCAAGGCATTTCGCCACATCGATCTCTCCCAGCACGTGTCGCCGCCGGCGGGCTTTGCGCCCGCCAGTGAAGAAAACGCCCCGCCAAGATCGATGTTCCGGCGGCCTGGGTCGCCCTGGCTCGCCAGAGAATTAACCCTGGGCCGCCGTGGCCCCGTGGCAGTCGCGCGCGCGACCGCGTGCCCCTCGTCAAGCTGTCCGCATTGCATTATACAACCCCGACAAATCGCGTCGCCGGGTGCTCGCGCCCGGACCCCGCCAACGATGATCAATCCGGGAGGAGTAGCATGACCAAGTCCATCGTCAGTATCGATCGCCGCACGGTGCTCAAGGGCGCCGCCGCGGCCGGCGCCCTGCAACTGTCGTCTCCATTCATCATCCGGGCGCGCGGCGAGACGCCGGTGCGGATCGGCATGGTCGACCCGCTGACCGGGGTCTACGCAGCGCCGGCGACGAACGAGGTGACGGGCGCCAAGCTCGCGATTGCGCAGATGAACGCCAAGGGCGGCATCCTCGGCCGCCCGGTCGAGCTGTTGGTGGAGGATTCGGCGAACGACGTCGGCACCGGCGTGCAGAAGGCGCGCAAACTGATCGAGCGCGACCAGGTCAACTTCATCATCGGCGACGTGAATTCCGGCATCGCTCAGGCGATCGCGCAGGTGACCAACGAGAAGAAGGTCCTGCACATCGTCTCGGGCGGGCACACCGACACGATCACCGGCGTCGACTGCAAATGGAATGTCTATCGCGTCTGCAACACGACGCGCATGGAGGCGAATTCGGTCTCCGACCTCCTGTTCAACAAGTACGGCAAGAAGTGGCACTTCATCACGCCCGACTACGCGTTCGGCCACACGCTGCAGCAGGCGTGCGCGGCCAATCTCAAGAAGCTCGGCGGCACCATGACCGGCAACGAGCTCACGCCGCTCGGGACCAGTGACTTCTCGGCCTATCTGATCAAGGCGCGGGCGGCCAATCCGGACGTGCTCATCCTGCTGGTGCAGGGATCGGACATGGTCAACTGCCTCAAGCAGATCGTCCAGTTCGGCATCGACAAGCAGATCCACGTGGCCGGCACCCAGCAGGAGCTCGAGTCGCTCGAAGCGCTGCCGCCGGAGGCGCGCATCGGCGTTTGGATGTTCGAGTGGTACTGGAAACAGCCGGGTGTGCCCGCGGTCGACAAGTTCGTGGCCGATATCCGCAAGGTCAACGGCGGCAAGGTGCCGACCGCGCGGCATTGGTTCGGCTACACCTCGGCGATGACCTTCGGGCTGGTCGCCAACCGGGAGAAGAGCCTCGACGCCGTGAAGCTCGCCAGGGCGCTGGGCGATTTCGAGCTGCCTCCCGAGGTGAAGCTGCAACCGAACAAGGTCTACTATCGCTCCGGCGACCATCAGCTCATGACGTCGGCCTTCGTCGGCTCGGCCCAGAGCAAGGGCAAGGACGACCCGGAGGACCTTTTCCAGGTCGATCAAGTGGTGGCCGGCGACAAGACCGCGCCGCCCGTGAGCGAGACCGGCTGCAAACTCACGATGCCGACGTAATACGTCGGACCGGCGCCCCGGGAGAGTAATCTCCCGCGGGCGCCTTTTTTGCGTTCTCGCACTCCCACGTGCGCCGCGAAGCGATCGCGCCGCCGTTTTCCGAGCTCCGCATGCTGCAGGTCCTGCTGTTCAACATCACCAACGGCCTGATCATCGGCGCCTTTTACGTGCTGATGGCGCTCGGCCTGTCGCTCATCCTCAATCTGAGCAACGTGATCAATTTCGCCCATGGCGGATTCCTCGTCATCGGGGGCTACATCGCCTACACGATCACGCCTTATGTCGGCTTCTGGGGCGCGCTTCTGATCGCGCCGCCGATCACCGCCGTCATCGGCCTCCTGGTCGAGCGCGTGCTGATCAGGCCGCTCTATGGCCGCGATCCGCTCTACAGTCTGCTCCTGACCTTTGGTCTCGCCTTCATCATCGAGGACGGCACCCGCTTCATCTGGGGCGCGCAGGGCAAGCCGGTGACCGTTCCGCCCGCCCTGGCGACGCCGCTGAGCTACGAGTTCTTCTTCGTCACCGGCTATCGGCTGTTCATGGTGGTCACGGTGATCGCGGCGGTGACGCTGCTGTTCGTCCTCTTGCGTTACACCCGTCTCGGCATCCGCATCCGGGCCGGCACGCTTGATCTCGAGACGGTGGCGGCGCTCGGGATCAACGTGCGGATGCTGCGCTCGCTCAACTTCGCGGTCGGGATCTTCCTCGCCGGGCTGAGCGGGGTGCTGGCAGCCGGCCAGCTCGGACTCGAGCCCACCATGGGCACCGGGCTGCTGATGCCGAGCTTCATCGCCATCATCGTGGGCGGTGTCGGCAGCCTCACCGGCACGCTGCTCGGGGGACTGCTGATCGGCGTCGCCTCCGGCGTCACCGCCGTCTTCCTGCCCGCCGCGAGCGAGGCGATCATGTACGTGCTGATGGCGGTGGTGCTGCTGATCCGGCCGCGCGGACTGCTCGGCGAGGAAGGCATGCTGACGTGAACGGACGCACACACAAGCTGCTCGCCCTGGTCGCGATCTGGGCAGCACTCCTGCTCGCGCCGTACTGGATGCCGCCCCTCGGCGGCTATACGGCGCTTGGCACCCGGGTGCTGGTCCTCGGCCTCGCCGCAATGTCGGTGAACTTCCTGCTGGGGTTCACCGGCGTCCTGTCCTTCGGCCATGCCGCCTATTTCGGCCTCGGGGCGTATGGCGCCGGATTCGCGCTGAAGTTCCTCGCGCCGAGCACGCCGCTCTCGCTTCTCTGCGGCATGCTGCTGGGCGGGATCGCGGGCGCGCTGCTCGGCGCGCTCATCGTGCGCCGGCGCGGCGTCTATTTCGCCATGGTGACGATCGCATTCGGCCAGGTGTTCTACTACATCGCGTTCCAGTGGAGCTCGGTGACCGGCGGCGACGACGGACTGCGCGGCTTCTCGCGCCAGCCGCTCGATTTCGGCCTGTTCTCGATCGACATCCTGTCCGACACCAACGCCTTCTACTACTTCGTCCTGGTGTGCTTCGCGCTCATTACGGGCGTGATGGCCTTCATTCTGCGCTCGCCCTTCGGCCGCACCATGATCGCGATCCGGGAGAACGAACGGCGCGCCCGCTTCCTCGGAATTCCGGTCGAGCGTCACATCTGGATTGCCTTCACGCTGTCCTGCTTCTTCATGGGATTTGCCGGGGCGCTGTATGCGCTGCTCAACAATTTCGCCGATCCGCGAGGGCTGCACTACAGCCAGTCGGGCGATTTCGTGATGATGGCGGTGATGGGCGGCATGCGCACGTTCTGGGGCCCGCTGCTCGGCGCGGCGGTGTTCGTGGTGCTGCAGGACTATCTGTCCAGCATCACCGTCAACTGGATGTCCTTCGTCGGGGCGCTGTTCGTGGCCGTGGTGCTGTTCTTTCCGCGCGGCCTGCTCGGATTCATACGCCGCAAGAGCGAAGCATGAGCGTGCTCGAAGTCAGGAACGTCGGCAAACGCTTCGGCAGCCTGGTCGCGCTGCGCGACGTCTCCCTCACCGTGGCGCGCGGCGAGCTGCGCGCGATCATCGGCCCGAACGGCGCCGGCAAGACCACCTTCTTCAACCTGATCAGCGGCCTGTTTCGCCCGTCCGCCGGCACGATCGCGTTCGACGGCCGTGACGTCACGGAGCTGCCGGCGCACAAGCGCGTGGCGCTCGGCATGGCGCGCACGTTCCAGATCACCGAAATCTTTCCCGAGCTGACCGTCTTTGAAAACGTCCGCATCGGCGCCGAGATCGCGAGCGGCTATCGGCTGCGGCCGTGGATCAGCCGCGCCGAGAAGACCGAGGTCGACCGGCGCGTGCACGAGACGCTCAAGCTCGCCGGGATCGATGGGAAGGCCCATCGTCTCGTCGGCGAGCTCGCGCATGGCGACCAGCGCGCTGCGGAAATCGCGATGGCGCTGGCGCTGCGGCCGCATCTCCTGTTGCTCGATGAGCCGACCGCCGGGATGGGCGACCAGGAGACGTACGAGATCACGCAGTTGATCCGCCGCCTGCATCGTGACTCTAACTTCACCATCGTGCTGATCGAGCACGACATGCGCGTCGTCTTCCATCTCGCCGACCGCATCAGCGTGCTCGATCAGGGCAGCCTGCTGGCGGAGGGTACGCCGCAGGAAATCGCCGCAAACGAGGCGGTACAGGCCGCTTATCTGGGCAAAGCCGCATGACCGCCGCCCTGGTTGCCGAGAACCTGCACACCTATTACGGCAAAAGCCACATCCTGCACGGGGTCGGCCTCGAGGTCGCCGAAGGCCGCATCACGGCGCTCCTCGGGCGCAACGGCGCCGGGAAGACGACGACGCTGCGCAGCCTGATGGGCCTCACACCGGCGCGGGAAGGCCGCGTCACCATCTTCGGCGCCGAGACGACGCGCTGGCCGACCTTCCGCATCGCCGCTTCCGGGGTCGGCTACGTTCCGGAGGGGCGTCGCATCTTCGCCAACCTGACCGTCGATGAGAACCTCAAGGTGCCGCTCGAGCGCGGCGGCCCGTGGACTCCCGAGCGCATCTACCGGCTGTTTCCGCGCCTCGCACAGCGCAAGCTCAACCGCGGCCGCCAGCTGTCCGGCGGCGAGCAGGAGATGTTGTCGATCGGGCGCGCGCTGCTGCTCAATCCCAAGCTCCTGATCCTCGATGAGCCCTCGCAAGGGCTCGCTCCGCTGGTCGTTCGCGAGGTCTTCCGCATCGTGTCGCAGATGCGCGAAGAGGGCATATCGGTGCTGCTGGTGGAGCAGAATGCCAGAATGAGCCTGGAGATCGCCGACCACGCCTACGTGCTCGACGACGGCAACGTGGTCTATTCGGGACCGGCGGCCGAGCTCGCCGGCGACGAGGCCAGGGTTCAGGCACTGGCCGGCGCCAGCGCCGAGGAATGGAAGCACGACTGAGCCCGAAGTTCGCGACGGCCTGTGCCGCAACGATGTGCGAACTCCGGGTTCGCGGCTAGTCGCGGCTCAGCCCGCAATATTTCGCGACCACGCACGCTACATCGAGCAAGGCCTCGTCGCCGCCCGCCCAGGCGATGAGGGACAGGCCGGCCGGGCAGCCCGCGACGGTGCCGATCGGCAGATTGATCTGCGGCAGGCCCGCTACGCCGGCCGTGCAGGTGAGCCGCATTACCCGGGTCCGGAAGGAGTCCAGCGCTTCGCCGTCGAGGTCGAGCGGCGGCGCAATGCAGGGCGCCGTGGGCAACGCCAGCAACGTGCCGGGCGGAACCAGTGCGCGTATATGGGCGCGCGCCGAGTCGATGACCTTGCGCGCAGCGTCCGCCTGGGCGGCCGTGATTGTCGCTGCGGTCGCGATCCGCTCCTTCACGCCCGGCCCGAGCGCGGGCCGCACGCGGGTGACGAAGTCGCCGAAGGAGCCCCAGGTCTCGTGCGCCTGAACGATGCGGAATGCCTCCCGCCAGCCATCGAATCCGTCGGGCGCAATGGACCGCGTCGTCGGCGGTGGCAGCACGCTCGCGGCGCGGGCGAGAAAATCGCGCCCGAGCGCCACGACGGGAGCGTCCGCCTGGGCGAAAGCGTCCTCGGCGACGATCAAGGCGGTGGCCGGCGCGGGCACGCTCGCGCCGTCGAGCAGCACATGTCCCACGCGCCGCAGTACTCCGGGCGCATTGGCGAAGAAGCCGGCCGTGTCGAAGGAGGGCGCCATGGCCATGGCGCCCTCGAGATCGATTCGGTCGTGTGTCGGCCGTAGGCCATAAAGGCCGCAAAAGGAGGCCGGCACGCGCACCGAGCCTCCGGTGTCGCTGCCGAGGGCGAAATCGCAGGCGTTCGCGGTGAGCGCGGCCGCGGAGCCGCTCGACGAGCCGCCGGAAATACGTCCCGGCGCGCGCAGATTGGGCGGCGCGCCATAGTGTGCGTTCATGCCGGCGACGCTGTAGAAGAACTCATCGCAGATCGACTTGCCCGTGATCGTCGCGCCCGCATCGAGGATCTTTGCCACGGCCGCCGCATGAGCGCGCGCGGGCGGATGGTCCGCGAGCCATTCCGGGCTGCCGCCACCGGTCTTGGTTCCGGCGATGTCGTACATGTCCTTGACCACGGCAGTCAGGCCGGCCAGCGGGCCGTCCGCGCTGCCTGTGACCGGCGCCGCGAGGTCGTGCGGGACCAAGAAAGAAGGGGATGGGGTCATTGTACTGTCGTTCCCTCGCCATGGCCGGGACAAGTGCGGGCATGACGGCTCATCTCACTTTGACTTTCCCTGTCCGCGATACCAATCGAGAATTTTTTCGCCGTCCCAGGCCGCGACGCCCGGTCGCGCGAGAATCTCCTCGAAGGCGCGCTGAACGTAACCGATGCGGTGCGGCATGCCCGAAAGGTACGGATGCATGGCGATCGACATGAATTTCGGGCGCCGCGCGGATTCGGCGTAGAGCCATTCGAACTGGTCGATCACGCGGCGATACATCTGGTCCGACGGATGGTGCTGCAGCGCCATCATGACGATGTCGTGCAGCTCGAAATTATAAGGCAGCGCGACCACCGGCTTGTGCGTGGTCTTGAGCATGACCGGCTCGTCGTCGAGCACCCAGTCCCCGATATACTCGATGCCCGCCGCCGAGAGATGATCGAGCGTGTCGAAGGTCTGAGTGAGGCCCGGCCCGAACCAGCCGCGCGGCGCTCTGCCCCAGAATTTCGCGATGATCTCGACCGACC
>Ga0075426_10002950_pt1 | contig 12150 bp, 7 predicted proteins | sample SoiMethybrSBSTD5_FD_75304 | JGI IMG/M metagenome (GOLD analysis project Ga0075426, IMG submission 75304) | Bulk soil microbial communities from a Populus tree surrounding site in Tennessee, USA - Soil MetaG P. TD hybrid SBSTD5 | ecosystem: Environmental > Terrestrial > Soil > Tree plantation...
GCTCGGGACGCAGGTAGCGGTGGAGATCGACCGTGGTGACGTGGGCGGCGCCGCACAGGTAGAGGCCGATCGGCAGGTCCAGTCCGCGCCCGGTGCCGACTTCCATCACGCGCGCGCCCTCGATGGCGCGACCGGCACCGGCGAGCTGCATCGCCATCTCGGCGGCCTCGCGGAAATACTCCAGCGGCTCGTGCGTGCGGCTCCGTCCGAAGGTCTTCTGCAGGCCGTAGTACAGGTCCTCGCGCGCGAAGGGCAGGGTGGCGCAGGCGCGCTGGACCATCGACTTGAGCTTCCAGTTCATGCCGTCCGCCGGGCGCGATAGACGAGGCGGTTGATCCCGGGCGGGAGCAGGCGCAGGCCGAAGGTGAGGAAGGCGAAGGCGATCGCCGCCGGGCGGGCGTACCAGCGCACGAGGCCGACCGCCGCCAGCTTGTTGCGCACGTCGCTCAGCGCCCAGCCCAGGCCGCGGCGCTTGCGAAAGAACTCCTCCCCGCGCCGGAAGCGCAGCAGCGGCGCCTCGTGGTTGTTGACGACGTAGCCCGCGCGCAGCAGGCGGATCCACAGCCGGTAGTCCTCGCCGAGGCGCAGGTGCTCGGGATAGCGATGGCGCTTGAGCACCTCGGCCCGGGCGAACGCGGTCGGGTTGTTGATCGGGTTGAAGAAGGCGCAACTCCTGCGGATCGCCGCCGTCGTCTGGGGCATGAGCTTGCGCCCCACGATCGCGTCGCGGCCGTCGATCTCGACGTACGAAGAGCCCACCACGTCGGAGCCGGTGGCGACCAGGAACTCGAGCTGCCGGGCGATGCGATCGGGCGCGCACACGTCGTCGGCGTCCATGATCGCGATGTACTCGCCGGCGGCGGCCTCGATGCCGGCGTTCCGCGCGCGGGCGGGGCCGCCGTTGCGGGCCAGGCGGAGGAAGCGGGCGCGGTGGTCCGGCAGGCGCGCGAGATAGGCGTCGGTGTGCTCGGGCAGCGGGCCGTCGGCGACGATGATCAGCTCGAGGTTGGGGTAGGTCTGGGCGCGGACGCTCTCCACGGCGCTCCGTAAGAAATGCGGATCGTCGTGGGCGTGGGTCGCCATGACCACCGAGACCAGCGGGGATGCCGCGACGCGCGCGAGCGGGAGCGCCGTCATCGCGCGCTCGCCTGCCGGCACAGCGTCTCGAACTGCCGGGCGACCTGCGCCCACGAGTAACGCTCGACCACCAGCCGGCGTCCGGCCTCGCCGAGCGCCCGCCGCCGCCCGGCGTCGCGCAGGAGCGCCACCACGGCGGCGGCGAAGTCGGCGGCCGCATCCGCGCGCACGAAATGCGTGCCGGGCACGAGCGGCAGGCCTTCGGCGCCGACGGTGGTGGACACCACCGGCTTGCCCATGGCCAGGGCCTCGAAGATCTTCAGCCGCGTGCCGCCGCCGATGCGCAGCGGCACCACGTACACCGTGCCCTCGCCGATGAAGGGCCGGACGTCGTCCACGGTGCCCGTCACCGTCACGCCGGCATCCCGGGCGACGGCCCGCAGCCGCGCGCTCGGGTTGCGCCCGACCACGGTCAGCGCGACGTCGGGGACGTCACGCCGGATCACCGGCAGGATGGCGTCGATGAAATGCAGCATGCCGTCCTCGTTCGGGTACCACTCCATCGATCCCGTGAACACCAGCCGCGCCGATCGCTCGTGAACGCCGTTCGGCGCGAAGTAGCCGGTGTCGACGCCGGTCGGGATCGTGTGCACCGAGGCGGTCGGCGCCAGCGCCGCCAGCGCGGCGCGATCCGGCTCGGAGACGGTGGCCGTCACGTCAGCGGCCGCGACCGCGGCCGCCTCGTAGCGCCGCATCTTCCGCCACTCGACCTCGAGCAGGCCGCGGCGCCACCAGCTCGCGGCCGCCGCGCTCAGGCGCTGCCAGATCAGGTGCTCGACGTTGTGCTCGAAGAACAGGACCGGCACCGGCCACGGCCGCGTCAGGTTCGGGATGGCCCCCAGGAAGTCGGCGACGCACACGTCGAAGCGGCCGCTCGCCAGCATCCGCTCGACGGCGCGCCGGAGGGCCGGCACCTGCCACTTGGACAGATCGACCGGCAACGGCGACAGCCACGAGCGCGCCAGGGCGGCGATGAAGCGCGCGCTGCCGGCCTTGCCGGGGGCGTGGGGAAACGACAGGATCTCCGTGCAGCGCGGGAGCTGGGTGCGCAGCGCCGACAGGTCGTCGCCGGGCCAGTGCGTCGTGGCCACCGATACCCGATGCTCGCGCGAGAGCTCCGAGACGATGTGGAAGCTGCGCAGCCGCGCGCCGCGGTCGAGCGGCCACAGCCCGCCCAGCTTCACCCACAGGATCCGCAACGGCGTCACGCCGCGCGTCCCGCGGTGCCGACGTCGTCGCCGTCGACGAAGATCCGGTGCCACAGCTCGAGGTTCAGCAGGAGCCAGAGCCGGTCGCCGTGCCGGGCCGTGCCCGCCCGATGCTCGTCGGCGAGCTGCCGCAGGGCCGCCGGCGCGAAGAGCCCGCGGGCCAGGGCGCGCGGCCCGAGGACGAGGTCTTCCACCAGCGGCCACGCCGGCCCGCGCAGCCAGCGACCGACCGGCACCGGGAATCCCATCTTCCGCCGAGTGAGAACCTCGGGGGGAACGACGTCGCGGACCGCGCGGCGCAGCACGGCCTTGGTGCGCCAGCCGCGCAGCTTGAAGCGGGACGGCATCGCGGCGACGTGCTCGACCAGCTCGTGGTCGAGGAAGGGCACGCGGCTCTCGATGGAGGCCGCCATGCTCATCTGGTCCTGCTTCATCAGCAGCTCCACGAGGTAGGTCGCGATGTCGGCCCGGCTCATGCGGTCGAGCGTGGTGCCCGCGGCCGCCTTGAAGGCGCCGAGCCAGCCGGCGTAGGGATCGCGCCGGGCCAGCAGCTCGGGATCGGCCAGCAGGGGGCGCTGGCGTCCCTCGGGGAACGTCGCGAACGAGTCGAAGAACAGCGTGCGCAGCCCCGGCTCGAGGGCCAGGAACGTCCGGCTCGCGTAGCGTCGCAGCGGGAACGGCAACCGCTCGATCCCGGCGCGGACGGCGCGCCGCGCGATCGCCGGCGTGGCCAGGCCGTACGCGCGGCCGAGCCGCTCGTTCCACGCGGTGACGCGGTACCAGTTGTAGCCGAGGAACAGCTCGTCGGCGCCCTCGCCGGTCAGCACGACCTTCACGTGATCGCGGGCCAGCCGCGAGACCAGGTGGAGCAGCACGCTGGACGGAAACGCGATCGGCTCGTCCTCGTGCCACACCAGGCTCGGCAGCGCCGTCCAGAACTCGTCGCGCGTCACCGTGACGTCGCGGTGGCAGGCGCCGACCGAGCGGGCCACCAGCCGGGCGTAGCCGAGCTCGTTGGCGTCGGGCTCGTCGAGGCCGACGCCGAAGGTGTGGATCGGCTCGCGCACCGCGCGCGCCATGAGGCCGGCCAGCGCGCTGGAGTCGAGCCCGCCCGACAGGAACAGGCCGAGCGGCACGTCGCTCATCAGGTGGCTGCGGACGGTGGCCTCGAGTCGCTCGCGCAGCTCGACGGCCCGGTCGGCGAAGCTCCGCCCGTCGTCCGATCCCAGTGGCACCATCGGCACCTGCCAGTAGCGCCGCGTGCGGAGCCCCTCGCCGAGCGACCACGTCAGCGTGCGGCCGGGCAACAGCTTGTGGATGCCCTGGAAGAACGTCTCGGCGCCGGCCACGTAGCGGCAGGCGAGGAACTCGGGGAGGATCGCCGTGTTGAGCGCGGCGCGCCGGCCGCTGACGGCCAGGATGGCCTTGATCTCGGAGGCGAACAGCAGCTCGTGCTCGGTGCGCGCGTAGTAGAGCGGCTTGATGCCGAGCCGGTCCCGCGCCAGCAGCAGGCGGCCCCGCGCGCGGTCCCAGATGGCGAACGCGAACATGCCGCGCAGCCGCTCGACGCAGCGCTCGCCCGCCTCCTCGTACAGGTGCAGGATCGTCTCGGTGTCGCTGCGATTGCGGTAGCGATGCCCGCGCGCCTCGAGGCCGGGCCGGAGCTCGGCGTGGTTGTAGATCTCGCCGTTGTAGGTGATCCACGCGCTGTCGTCCTCGTTGCTCATCGGCTGGGCGCCGCCGTCGACGTCGATGATCGACAGCCGGCGATGGCCGAGCCCGACCGGGCCGTCGATCCACAACCCCTCGCCGTCCGGCCCGCGGTGGCGGAGCACGTCCCGCATGCGCTTGAGCCGCGCCTCGTCCACGGTCTCGCGCGGATTCAGATTGACGATGCCGACGATCCCACACATGGCTCGCTCCCGTGCGCTACGGGGACACTTCGAAGGCGTCGATCCAGACCCAGCCGCCGCCGGCGGCGGGATTCTGACGACCGGTTACCTGGATGGTCAGGTGATGCTGGCCCGGCAGCAGACCGTTGACGCTGTAGACGGTGGCCTGTTGCTGGGCGGAGGCCGCGTACGTGTCGACGTCGCCCTGGGACACGCCGTCGATCAGGACGGTGGCGATGCCGGACCACGCACCACGCGGGCCGATCCAGGCGATGCCGCGCCCGATGAAGTCGAGATCGACCTGGGCGCCGGCCTGGGCCGACAAGGCGGCGGTGCCGCCGCTGTACAGGGAGGACGCGGTCGAGTACCACGCGCAGGGGCCGGCGGAGACGTTGCCCTCCTCGACGCGGGTCACGGTCGCATCGGCGGCCGTCACGTCGAAGGCGTCGATCGAGATCGTCGATCCCTGCGCCGGCGGCTGGTGGGTGCCGGTGACCTCCACCACGAGCCAGTGAGCTCCGCCAGGCAGCCCCGCGACCGAGAACAACGTGGCCTGCACCTGGGGGAGCAGCGAGAACGTGTCCACGGCCGTGCTGAACAGGCCGTCCACGTAGACGTTGGCGATGCCGGAGGCCGCGTCGCGGGCCCCGATCCAGGTCACGCCGGTTCCGCTGAAGGAGAGCACGACCTGGGCCCCGGGCGTGCTGGACACGAGCGCCCGGCCGCCGCTGTAGAGGGCCAGCACGGCCGGGCGCCACGCGCACGGGCTGTAGTGGGCTGCCGGATCGGTCTCCTCGATCCTCGTCACGTTCCTCACGGTGACGCTGGCGGAGGCGCGCGCGACGTGGCCGGCCGCGTCGTGGGCGACGGCGGCCACCGTGTGCGGGCCGTCGGGCACGTGTGTCGTATCCCACACCGCGGCGGCGGGCACGCTCGCGACCTCGGTCCCCAGGCTGACGCCGTCGACGGCGAACTGCACGGCGGTGACGCCGGCCTCGGGGGGCGCGGTCGCCGACACGCCGACCGCGTTGCCGGAGACGACGACGCCGGCGAGCGGCGACGTCAACGAGACGGTCAGCCCGCTGGCCAGCAGGGCCGCCGGCACCCGGGCGATGAAGGCGTCGAGCCGGTTGCCGCCAAGGTTGCTGGTCCAGATGAAATACTCTCCGGTCACGTCGAGGTTGCCCTTCGGCTGCTTGCGGTAGGGATCGGGGCCGCCGCCGGCCGCCAGCATGTCGGTCATGACGGGGGCGACGACCAGCGAGCGGCGCGAGCCATCGAGCGGGAAGCAGACGACCTCGTTGGCGCGGGGGGCGTCGACACTGGTGGCGCCGCTGCCGCACACGTACTGCCGCTCGGGGAGTGCGGTGGTGGCGTTGGCGTGGCTCACGTGCTGCAGTGAGACCGCGGCCCAGCTGGCGTCGGCGTAGACGAGCGACGACTGCATGGTGTCGAAGCGCCACAAGCGATAGGCGTTCGGCAGGCTGTTCCAGTTGTCCGCCGCCACCATGTAGCCAAAGCCGTTGTCGGAGTGGCCGCCGGCGCCGTTGCGGTCGAGCAGCGTCGTCTCGACGCCCGTCGTCAGATCGATGATGCGGTTGTCGACGTCGGACAGCGGGTCGATCCCCAGCCGCTCCTTGATCAGCAGCCAGCGTCCGCTCTTGTCGACCTGGCACTCGTCGTAGAGAAAGCCCTTGGTGGGGAAGTAGAAGAACTCCTGGGTGTCCTCGCGGTAGGCCAGACAGCCCAGCGGCAGGTAGGTGACGGCGTCGGCCAGCGTGGCCGAGTGGACGCGATCGTCGTCGCTCGAGTGGAACTGCCAGATGTAGCGGTTCGGCCCGAACAGGTCCGGCCGGCTGGCGACGTCGAGGACCGTGGTGAACGTGCGGGCCAGCACGTCGTAGCGCAGCAGCGTGGAGGTGACGGGATAGTTCACGTACAGCGTCGTCGGCTGGGTCGCGCTGAAGTACCAGCCCTCGCCGGTCGCCCAGCTGAAGACGCTGGTGGGGTCGAACAGCGGGCCGACCTTGGTGACGGCGCCGCTCGCCTTGTCGTAGCTGAAGAGCGTGGCGCCGCCGCCGCCCCGGCTGCGGTCCAGCGTCAGGAACACCAGCATCGTGGGCTGGCCCGCGTGGTTGTTCATGTTGCGCCAGTACGAGTAGCCGACGGCGTCCACGCAGTCGGCACCGCCGCAGTCGTTCGCGTTGGTCAGCCGCGCGCCGCTGGTGTTGTAGGGGGCCGGGAAGGTGAAGGCGCCTCGCGCCGGGAGCCACGCTTGCAGGTCGGCCGGCGTCGGTCGCGGCCGCACCTCGACGCTGCCGGCGGCCTCGATGAAGCCGCCGGGGGCGGACTGGGCGAAGACCGCGGAAGGAAGCAGCACCGCGAGCGCGACGAGGGCGAGCCGCAGGGTCGGCCGGCGTCGGATCATGGCGTCGGCACCTTGACGACGAACGCGTCCAGCCGGGGGCCGCCCATGTTGCTGGTCCACACGAAGTAGCGGCCGGTGACGTCGAGGTTGCCCTTGGGGAGCTTGGCGTACGGCGGGCCGCCGCCGGGGGCGTTCATGTCGGTCATCACGGGCGCCACCACGAGGACGCGCATGGAGCCGTCCAGACGGAAGCAGAAGATCTCGTTGGACCGCGGGGTATCTTCCTTGGCGGCGCCGCTGCCACACACGTACTGCTGCTCGGGCGGCACGTCGGCGCGCGCGTTGGCGTGGCTCACGTGGTTGGGCGCGATGGTGGTCCAGTCCACGTTGCGATAGACGAGCGTGCCCGTGAGCGGCGTCTGGCCGAACTTCCACAGGCGGAACGCGCCGGGCGCCGGGTTCCAGTTGTCGGCGGCCACCATGTAGCCGAAGCCGTTGTCGGAGTGGCCGCCGGCGCCGTCACGGTCGAGCAGCACGGTCTCGTGGCCGGTGTCGAGGTCGATGATCCGGTTGTCCACGTCGGTCTGGGGGTCCGGCACCACCTTGTCCTTGATGAGCAGCCAGCGCCCGCTCTTGTCGACCTGGCACTCGTCGTAGCCGAGGCCCTTCGACGGAAAGTAGGCGAAGCGCCGGGTCCTCTCCTGGTAGGCCAGGCAGCCGACCTCGGCGCTGGTCGTGCGGTCCTTGAGCGTGGCCGAGTGGACGGTGTCGTCCTGGCTCGAGTGGGTCTGCCAGGCGAGCCGATCGCGCCCGAAGAGATCGGGCCGCGTCGAGACGTCGAAGACGGTGGACCAGCGCCGGCGGACGACGTCGTAGCGGCGCAGCATGGGGCCGTCGTTGACGTAGAGCATGTGCGGGTCGGTGGCGCTGAAGTACCACTGGTCGCCGGCGGCCCAGCTCATGGGGTCGCCCGCGCTGAAGAGCGGCGCGAGCCGGGTGACGGCGTCGGTGGTCTTGTTGTAGCTGAACAGCGTGGGCCCGGCGCCGCCCTGGTTGCGGCCGAGCACGACGAGGATCAGCATCGTGTCGCTGCCGACGTGGTTGTTGGTCCGCCGCCAGTAGGCGTAGCCGACGTACTGCACGCAGTCCCGCCCGCCGCAGTCGGAGCCGTTCGTGAGGCGGATGCCCTTCGTGCCGTACGGCGCCGGGAAGGTGAACGCGCCGCGCGCCGGCAGCATGGCCTCGATCTGGGCCACCGTCATCCGTGGCCGGACCGCCGTGCTGACGGCCGGCTCGAAGAACCCGCCGTCCGGTCCCGCCGGGACCGGCGGCGCGGCCGGCGGCGCGCTCGTGGTGTCACCGGCGGCGGCGACGGGCAGCACGCGGCCGAGCGAGGCTTTCAGCCCGCGCACGAGCCACCGGCGCGGGCGATGACGGGCATCGCTCAGGTCCGCCACGGCGACCAGGAGGGCGACGGCGGCGCCCGCGAGCAGCAGCACGACGGCGGCCCGCTTCATCGCTCACCCGCCACGAGCACGCCGTCCCGCTCCAGGTAGCGCCCGGCGTGCAGGAACACGTCGCGGGGCGCGTCGTCGTCGAGCCGGCAGTACGCGACGGCGGCATCGGTCACCCAGCCGTCGACCCGGAGCGGCCCGCGGTCCGCGAACAGGAAGTAATGCGCGCGACCGTCCGTGCGATAACACCAGGCGCCCGGTCCCAGCCGGTGCAGCGTGCCCGGCCTCTCGGGCGCGGGGCCGAGAGGAACGAGCAGCGTGAAGGTCTCGGCGGGCAGCGTGGCGGAGGTGGACGCCCGCACCACCAGCGCCGACTCTTTCCGGCCGTAGACCGGCGACCACGCGCTCGGCTCGACGTCGAGCTGCCAGCCCGCCGGCCCCAGCGTGAGGATGGCGAGGCGGGCGGCGCCGCCGCCCACGAGCACGCCGCCGGGGACCGGCGCCGGGGCGACGAAATCGGGGGCGATGTGCCAGGCGGCGGAGAGCCGGTGGATGCCGTCCCCGAGGGCGACGTCGCGCACCGCCCAGAACTGTCCCTTCAGCCCGATCACCGTGCGACGGTGGATCACCGGCCGATAGCCGTCGTGGGTGCCGATGAAGAGGTCGAGCGTCTCGCCGGTCACCCACGCCTCGGTGTGCGCTCGGGGCAGCCGCCGCCAGCCGAACGGGCCCATCGGCGTCGCCTGGCTGGCGCCATCGACTTCGAGCGTGTTGTGGGCGGCCGTCGCGCGGAACACGTCGCGCTCGCCGTCCGTCGACGCGTATGCGCACGTCCCCGGATCGATGAGCCACATGCGGCCGTCCACGGCGAGCTGGACGCTCAGGGCATCGGCGTGACCGTGGCCGCCGGCGTCGGCGCCCAGCGGACCGCCGTCGATGAAGAGCTGGCGCGGCGCCGGCAGCGCGTCGGTCATGGCGTAGATGCCGCTGGCGTCCAGCCGCACGGAGGCGGCCGGCTGGGCCTTGGCCACCACCGCGTCGAACCGCTCGAGGCCGTCGCGGCCGAGCAGCCACAGCGTCTCCTCGCGCAGCCCGCCGGCGGCCGCCTTCAGGTCGGGCCGGCCGTACAGCGCGGCGGCGGTGGCCAGCACGTCGGTCATGTCGTCGAGACGGTTGCGCCGCGGATCGAACACGCGCCCGCCGTCGTCGTCGCCGAAGCGCGGCAGCGCGCCCGCCTGCGAGAGATCGGCCAGCACCAGCAGCATCCGCTCGAGCGTGCGCTCGAGGGCGTCGGGGACGGCGACGTCGTTGCGCCCGGCCAGGATGCGCGCGTGGAGCAGGAAGTCGAGCGCGTACACGTGGTAGTAGGTCGACTGCTCGAAGTGCATCCCGTCGGAGCGGACCTGGCGCTGCGCCTCGCGCAGCACCACGCTCCAGCCGCGCTCGCGCCAGCGGCCGGCCGCGCGAAGCTCCGGGCACAGCACGCCGATGAAGAAGAGCGCCACGCCCTCCCCGAGCAGATGGGTGTTGGGCGAGAAGTACGTCGAGAGATGGCGCTCGATGTGCCGACCGCTCACGGCCAGCGCGCGCAGCAGGTCGGCGTCGAAGCGCTCGGGCCGCCCGGGCCAGGCCCCGAGCAGATGGCGCACCCACAGCCACGAGAGACTGCGCAGCGCGACTTCCAGCGCGCTGGCCCAGTTGACGCCGAGACCGTACGGGTTCCGGCGCTGCCAGTCGTACCAGAGGGCGACGAGCTCGCGCGCGAAGCGCGGGTCGCCCGATAGCCAGGCGGCCTTGGCCAGGGTGGGCATCCACTGATGCCGGTTCAGCTCCCAGGTGATCTTGTGATCGCCGACCTCGCGGAAGTCGAGGAAGCGGATCTTGTACCAGGGCTTGAGCGGGGCCCGCCGGCGATGCACGGCGTCGAGCTGCCAGTCGACGTCGCGGCCGTAATCGACGGACTCGAAGCCGAGCAGGTCGAAACGGTGGGCGACGATGCGCTCGGCCTCCGCCACGATGTCGCGCGCCTGCTCGGGCCAGCGCTCGCGCAGCGTCTCGATGAGGGACGCCACATCGGCCGGCGCGAAGAAGAAGCGCCCGGGGGCGCTGTCCGGGCTCACGGGCCCGACCAGGTCGGCGCCGAGGCGCCAGGCAAGCCGGTCCCAGCGCTTGGCGCTCTCCTGGCCGAGCCGCGTCCGCAACTCCTCCCAGTCCATCCGCGCCAGGCGACCGAGCTTGCGGGTCAGGCGCATCGGCTCACCTCACGTCCTGGAACGGCATCCACCACTCACCGTCGAGCCGGGTGAGCAGTCCCTCGCCGGCGCGGATGGCGTCGATCAGCTCGCGCCGGCGCGAGTACACGATCAGCGGCGAGCCGCGGTCGTGGAACAGGCAGTGCTTGGAGCGCAGCGCCTCGAACAGCCGCGGCTGCAGGCGGCCGGACACGGCCAGCGCGCCCTCGCGCCAGGCGTCCGCGAACAGGTGATCCAGCACCTCGCCGAGCCCCTGGTCGCGGCCGACCACCTGGAGGACTTCGCTGGGGCCGCCGCGCCGGACGTAGTGGAGATACCAGCCGACGACGTCGCGGTCGGCGTTGCGGACGAGGGCGCCGCGGAGACGACCCGCCGAGCCCTTCTGCTCGGCCATCTCGAGGAGCCATTTCAGCGAGCCGCGGTCGTACTCCGGTCGCAATCCGCCGCGCGGGATGCAGTGGTGCTCGTGCTCGATGAAGGCGTCGACGCCGAGCTCCTCGTCGGGGCCCTGCTCCGTCACCCGGACGGGGCTCTGCGGCAGGCGCGCGATGATGGCGTCGACCACGGCGCCCACGGGCCGGACGAGGGACGGCGCCGGCAGGCGCGGACCCAGCACGGCCAGGCCGTAGGCGACGGGGCGGAGCGGGCGCGTCCAGTGCAGGCTGTGCAGCGGGGATTCGACGCCGCCCATCGCCTTCCACAGCTTCACCGCCTCGTGGCTGGCGCCGTCCGTCATCGACAGCTCCTGGGGCCCGGCCAGGAACGTGGCGAGCAGGCGAAATCCGGTGAGCCCGCGGTGCTGCGGCTCGACCATGAACTGCGAGATGACGGCCGCCGTGATCGGCTGGCCGTTCCACGACATCGGGCGGCGCAGCACGCCGAGGAACCCGACCAGACGGCCGTCGGCCGTCTCGCAGACCAGCGACGGCGAGGCGTCGCCGTCGGACCACGGGTTCTTCAGGAACACCTGATCCAGGTACCGCCGCCGCTGCTCGAGGCTGAGGTGGCTGCCCTCGGCGAAGAGGCGCTGGTGCAGCGCGGCGATCTGCGGGAGGTCGGCGACGGCGAACGGGCGGATGCGGCTCATAGCGCGCTCATCTCGCTCACCACCGACTCGACGTCCGCCTCGGTGGCTCGGAAGCTGGTGATGCAGGCGCGGAGCACGGGCTCGCCGCGACCGAGACGCACCTGGGACATCCAGGCGATCTGACGGCGATAGAGGGCGGCCAGGAACGCGTCGGGGTCGAGCCCGTCGCGCGTGAAGCACACGACCGGCAGCGGCGTGTTGTTGACGATGCGCCAGCCGGCGCGAGCCAGGGCACGGCGCAGCACGTAGCCGAGCCGGGCCTGGTGCTCGATCATCTCGACGTAGCCGGCTTCGCCCCGCTCGGCGAGCGCCATGAACAGCTTGAGGCCGATGAACCGGCGCGACCACTGCACCGACGTCGTGTAGGGATCCACGACGCCGCCCGCCGTCTTGCCGGGCATGTACGAGGTCTCGGCGCGAAACGCCTCGGCGACGGCCTCCGCGTGGCGGCAGAAGAACATGCCGGCGCCCATCGGCACCGAGAACCACTTGTGGGCGTCGCACGTGATCGAGTCGGCGGCCTCGATCCCGGCCAGATGGCCGCGCAGGCGCGGCGAGAGGACCGCGGCGCCGCCCCAGGCGGCGTCGACGTGGAGCCAGAGTCCCTCGGACCGGCAGAAGGCCGCCAGCTCCGGGAGCGGATCGATCATGCCGGCGGCCGTCGTCCCGGCGGTCCCCACGACCATGACGGGGGCGAGGCCGTCGCGACGATCGGCGGCGACGCGTCGGGCGAGGTCGGCCACGTCCAGCTT
>Ga0075426_10002951_pt1 | contig 12149 bp, 9 predicted proteins | sample SoiMethybrSBSTD5_FD_75304 | JGI IMG/M metagenome (GOLD analysis project Ga0075426, IMG submission 75304) | Bulk soil microbial communities from a Populus tree surrounding site in Tennessee, USA - Soil MetaG P. TD hybrid SBSTD5 | ecosystem: Environmental > Terrestrial > Soil > Tree plantation...
GAAGTACGCCGTGCGGCCGAGGCCGAGGGTTTGCGGAGCTTGCGAGAATCGGCCTTGCAGAAGGTTTTTAGCGGGATTTCGACCTTGCACGAAATCAACCGCGTGACGTTCGTGGAAGAACTCGACGCGAACAAATAGCATCAAAGCCCCGACCGCAACTACCCGATAAGAAACCATAATTTTGAGCACTTTCAGGGGAACTGAAATATACTGCCCGCGTGTAAGGGAATTGACCGTCGCGACCTTGCAAGTTCAACGTCAACGGGCGCATTATTGGGGTCGCTTTAACTTTCCACCTCTCGAGTAAGAAGCCATGAGAAACAACATCAGAAGTCGGACATTTGTATCTTTGATCCTGGCCGTGAGCCTCTTGTCGATGCCGTTAACGGCGTTCGCCAAGAAGGGCGACAAGAACTTCAAACGGGGCATGGATTATGAGAAGGCGCAACAGTGGGACAAGGCCGCACAGGAGTACACGCTCGCGGTGGCCGCGGACCCTTCGAACATGGAGTATCAGCTCCATTTCCGGCGCGCCAGCTTTAATGCCTCGCAGACGTACATGCAGCAGGGCAGGTCGCTCGCGGAGCGCGGCGATTACGCCGGGGCATACAACGCTTTCCGGCAGGCTTATGGTTACGACTCGGTGAATGAACTAGCTGTCTCAGAGATGGAAAGAATGCTGCGGCTGCAAGCGGTCAAAGATGGAAAGGCTCCGCCCAGCAGCAGCGGCAATGGCGGTAACGGCTACAGCTTGAGAGGAAGCGAAGTGCCCGAAGCCGGCAACATGACGCAGGCCAACGGTCAGGTGCCCGACGTCTCGCCGAGCAACGTGCAACTCCGCGTTATCAACTACACCGGCGATCTCAAAGCACTCATTCGCAGTCTTGCAGAACAATTAAATCTCAACGTCATTTTCGATCGACAATCGTTTACGCAATCGCGTCCCATCGACATCAACCTGAAAGACGTCACTACCGCGCAGGCGCTCGACTACGTGTTCCTGCAGGAAGGACTCTTCTTCCAGAAGCTCAGCCGGCGCACGATTTTGGTCGCGGATCAAGCGCGACGACCGCAGTATCAACAGTTGGTCCTGCGCACATTTTATCTATCGAATATGAAGCCTGCAGACGCGCGCCAGCTCGTGCAACAGGCGATTCCACCGTCAGTCGGCCGCCCGCAAACGATCGTCGTACCTGATGATGCGACGAACAGTTTGACCGTGCGTGACACCGCGGAGAACGTGCGACTGATCGGCGAGTTGTTGCAAAGCGTCGACAAGGACCGCGCTGAAGTCGTGATGGACGTGAACATCTACGAAGTGTCGAAGAACGATATGCTCCAGTTCGGTAATCAGATCGGCACCACGGTCGATACCGGCATCGGCGGTTCGCCCGGCTTCTCATTGCTGACGGATAACGGCGTCGTTAATAACATCGGCCGCGGTGTGAACCTCGGCGCGCTGGTTGGTGGCGTTCCGACCTCGCTGGCAGCAGCGCTAGTAATTCCGCCGTCGGTGTTGCGTGCGTTCCAGAGTCGCGATAACACGAAGCTGATCGCCTCGACGCAAGTTCACGCGTTCAATGGTGAAGAGTCGCAGGCGCGCATCGGACAACGTGTTCCGGTACAAACAGCACAAGCCTATCCGTTCGGCGTGCAAACAGGAACGCCTGTCGCCGGCGTAGGCAACCCGGTTTTCCCGAGCGGCGGTTTCCCCGTCATCAACTACGAACCGACTGGTCTCACGCTTAAGTTCACGCCGCAGGTTTATCCGAACCTCGATGTGCAAGTGAAGATGAACATCGAGCAGAAGGACGTGCTCGGAGCGAGCACCTTAACGCCGACGTTCACTGAGCGCACGATGTCCGGCACCGCGCGCATTCAGAACAATCGCACAATGATGCTGGCGAGTGTTTCAACGGACGTTGAAGCGCGTGGGCGCAAGGGGATTGCATACCTCAGCGGCATACCGCTCATCGGTCGCTTGTTCACTTCGCCAACACGCGATCTGCGCCAGGTGGATATTGTCATCAGTGTGACGCCGCGCGTGCTGCGTGCGCCGGCCGTCACGCCGCGTGACGAAGAGATGCGCCCGAGCGGCACGTTGCAATCGCCGACGACGGGCTCGCTGGCGGAAATGATTCGCGAGGCTGATCGTGAAGATCAGATCGCGGCAGCGCGTGCGATTCCGCGTAGCACAACGATTCAACTGCCGGATGCGCCGGTCGAAGCCGTGAAACCGCTGAACGGTTTGCCGCAACAGCCAACGACTGCTGCCAACACAGCGGCCGCGAACACGGTTGCTCCGAACAGCGTTGCTCCCAACCCTGTTGCTGCAAACACTGCGGCTCCGAATACGTCGGCCACTTCTGTTAACAGCGCAGTTGCGCAGACGAACACGACACCAATAACAACCGCTCCGTCTACTACGACAGCTCAGGCTGCATCTGCGCCCGCGCCGGTCAATCCCGCAACCGCGCAGAAGTCAGCGCCGGTTGAAGAACTGCCGTCGTTTGTCCCGGCGCCGAAGTCGTTGATTAGCGATCGCGCGGCTCAGCAGGTTGCGACTGTTAATCCGAGTGGCGCGGCGAATCAAAACGCTGTGCTTACTTCATTGCCGAAAGCCACTGAGACCTCGCTCAGTTCGAAGCCGCTCGACACTAAGTTGGACGGGACTCGTATCGCCCAACTCAGCATGCTCGAAGGCGATGCGGTGATGAAGATCGGCGAGAAACGCCGGTACGCGATCCAGTTGAACTCCGACATACCGTTGAGTCTCGCCTTACTGGCCTTGCGGTTCGATCCGAAGGTCGTGAAAGTGAACGCGGTCACGGCGGGTAAGCTCCTGAGTTCCGCGCCCGACACGGCGCCGCTCTTTACACCATCAATTGATTCGAACGGAGTCTGCATGATCTCGATCTCGGCATTGAATGGGAAGGGCACGTTCAAGGGATCGGGGCCGTTGCTCTATATCGATCTGGAAGCGGTAGGCGCCGGTGATGCTGCGCTCACGTTTGTGAAGGAGACGCTGCATCTGGTCGCCACTGACGCTCGCGATGTGACGTCGCAGATTGTTCAAGGCACAGCAACAGTTAAGCAATGACGTCGCTGCGCAGGGCAGACGACGACAAAACGCGGCGACTGGATGAGCAGAGTTAATTAACCGGTCGCCGCATTCTTCTGAAAGCCATTGGTTATGAAACAGCAGCGCGGATTTTCGCTGATTGAACTCGTAATCACCATTACGGTGCTGACCATCATGACGCTCGGCGTGTTGCCGCTCGTGAAGGTTGCCGTGAGGCGGCAGAAGGAACAGGAACTCCGCGACAGCTTGCGCCAGATTCGCATGGCGATCGAGGAGTTTCATCGTGATACTTACGGCATGGTTTGCACCGGAACCGCGACTCAACCGGGCGGCGGCGGACCTGGTGGACCTGGTTTCATTCCTCAGCCGGGCAACATCCCGATCGATCCGCGCAGCCAGGTCGTCATCAGCGATTGCACGATCTTCGGTGTTGATAACCCGGATCGCTATCCGCCGGATCTCGAAGCGCTTGTGAATGGCGTGAACGTAATGCCGCGGCTGGGTGCAGCGCAAAATCGTAATCCCGACACGCCGGCCACTGAGGTGAACCAAATATCTACGAAGCAAAAAGTTTACCTGCGGGCGTTGCCGATCGATCCGATGACTGGAAAACCAGATTGGGAACTGCGTTCGAATTACGATGCGGCCGATTCGAATTCGTGGGGCGGCGAAAACGTTTTCGACGTGCGCTCGAAATCGAAAGCAACCGCGTTGAATGGAGAGAGGTACAGTGACTGGTAATTTGCGACAGGCACGAAGCAGATGGCAGGCGGGATTCACGCTGCTCGAGCTGATGATCGTGATCTCGATCATCATCATCCTCGCGGCGATCACGCTGCCGCAGTACCAGAAAACGATCATGCACACGCGCGAAGCGGTGCTCCGCGACGACTTGCGCAAGATGCGCTCGCTGATCGATCAGTTCGCGGCCGATAAGGGTCGCTTGCCGCAGTCGCTCGACGATCTCGTCAGCCAGGGTTACATGCGCGAAGTGCCGCTGGATCCTTTCACGAACCAAAAGGACTGGGCCGTCAGCACGGGCGAAGATCCCAACTCTCTTAGTGGTGAACAAGGCATGACTGACGTCCACAGCAGTTCGACTGAAACGTCCAGCGAGGGCACGCCGTACAGCGAGTGGTAACTCGCTAATATCTGCATGGCCAATTTGATTTCACGCATCGTCGAACCCTGGTATCCAGCCAACGCGATCGGTCTCGAAGAGAACCTCGCTTCCGTAGTTCAACTCGAACGCGTCAAAGGCAAAGCGTGCCGTTTGAAACGCGCCGCGACCGCGAATATCGATCGGGCGTTACTGCGTCCGAGCTTTGACGAACCCAACATTCAGAATGGCGCACAACTCGCGACGGTTTTGAATGACCTCGCTGCAGGCGCCGGTTTGCTGCGCCAGAAGCGCTGGTCGTTGACGTTGCCGGAAACGACGACGCGCACTACCGTGGTCACGATTGAAAGCCAGCCGCAGTCCGGTTCCGAGCTTCAGGACATGTTGAAGTGGAAGATGGAACGGAGCTTTGCCGCACCGTTGGAAGAGTTGTCGATTTCGCGCGAACGTTTGCAGAAGGATGCGCAGGGACGCGATCGTTATCTGGCGATCGCGGTGAAGAAGTCGGTGCTGGCAGAGTACGAAGCGTTGCTCGAGTCTTTGCGTTGGCGCGCTGGTTTGATCCTGCCGCGACATCTTGGTGAAGCGCAGTGGCTCGTGCGCAACGGCGCGGCAGGCGATGCGCTTTTGGTCAGCGGGTCGAGTCAGGGATTCACGGGCGTGATCTTTCGCGACAAGCATCCGCTGATCGTGCGTACCGTGACGTGCGTCGAGGGTGAGTTTGAAGACGAGTTTTACCGGTTCCTTTTGTTTTATCGTGACCGGAACATTCCCGAGGACGCTGGTGACTATTTGCCGTTGCGCCGGTTGATGGTGATTGGTGAAGGGATCACGAAACAACGGGCCGGCGAGATTGTGAACGAGACGACCGGCGGAGACCTGCGACCGCTCGCAGCGGAGGATCTGGGTTTACAGTTACCGAGCCGCGACTTCAGCTTCGACTCCATCGCCGCCCCCGCCGGCCTCGCCACGCTCTCGTGGTGAACGCCTGGCCAACGCTTTCAGCGTTCATCCTGCCTTTTCTCCTTAGTCCCAGGGTTGTGCCAACCCTGGGCTGACATTAGCGAACACCTCCGGTGTTCCGAACCCGACCAAACGCCGAAGGCGTTGACTAATTTCAGCCCAGCGGTTGGCACAACCCTGGGAACAAAAAGAGGCACGTCTCAAAACGCTGAAAGCGCTGGCCAAAGCGGCCGGATCCATTGAAACAAACGCCAGCATTGGTACGTAACACCCCGGTATCATGAAAGCTTCCGCCTCCTCCGTTTCCCCTGTGTTTTCGCGTGATCTGAGCCTGGCGAGCGACCGCGAACTCGTCGCCATCGCCGTCAACGGCTTCGACGGCAGCTTCGAAGAACTCGTCCGCCGCTACCAACGACCGATCTCCGCCTACGTCTACCGCATGGTCGGCAACTATGAGTCGGCCCTCGACCTGACCCAGGAAATCTTCATCAAGGTTTACAACTCCCTCAGACGTTACCGCGCGGAGTTCAAATTTTCGACGTGGATCTACAAGATTGCTCACAACGCCGCGGTCGATCATCTCCGCCGCAGCTCCACCCGCGAACAGTCACTCGTCGCCGGCCCCGAAGGCGATAGTTTCGATCTTCCCATCGAGAGCACTCACTTAACTCCCGAACAGGAAAGCGAACGCCGCGAACGGACCAGCGAGATTGAATCAGTGGTGCGGGCACTGCCGGCGAACTACCGCGAATTGATCATCCTGCGCCACTCGCAGGATCTGAGTTACGAAGAGATCGTTGAAGTCACGGGCCTGCCGCTCGGTACCGTCAAGAATCGTCTCTTCCGTGCTCGTGAAATGATGCGCCAGCAATTTGTCGACAGGGGAATCACCGGGATTTAATGACCAAGGTCCAACAAAAGATCTGCCAGAAGAATTTGATCGCCGCTTACGTCGACGGCGAATTGAGCGAAGTCGCGTCGGCGATATTCGAACAACACATCGAAGATTGCGTTGAGTGTCGCACGGAGCTGCGTGCACATCGCGTTTTCGTTTGCGAACTCGATGCAGTGCTCACCGGTGAAGTCGACATTCCCGTCCCCGCAAATTTCTCGAAAGTGATCGCCACGCGCGCACGCAGCGACATGCGCGGCGTTCGTACTGCTGCTGAGCACAGGAAAGCGATCGCTATCTGCGTTGTGCTTGCCTTGCTGGGCTTTGGACTACTCAGCGCCACCGCGCGCGACAACGTGTTCGTCGTAATCGGTCGATTTGTCGCGGGCGTGTTTAGCCTGGCGGGCTTCGTCGGCGGTGTTGTTTACGACGCTGTGACGGGGTTCGTCGTGATCTCCAGAGTGTTGGGCCACAAGATCGTCGATGAGCGCGGCTCGTTCGTCGTGGTCCTGGTGGTCCTTGGAGGCGGTGTGCTTTTACTTTCGCGCTTGATCTACGATTATCATCGCACGGGCGCAACCGAATAAGGGGGCCGCTCGTGTCAACCGCTGTTCTTCACGCACCAACCGCATTCCCCAACATCCCTTCTTCTCGCATCGTCGCTTTGTTCGGCTGGCTGCTGGTGCTGGTGACCGCTGTCTACGCGCAACAATCAACCACCGAAAAGGTTGTGCTGGTGAACAGCGTGACTGACAGCACAGTCTTTGGCGTAGGCAACTCCGTCCGGATCACCGGCACCGTAAAACAGGGAGCGATGGCGCTCGGCGGCGACGTGATCGTCGAAGGCGTTGTCGAAGGCGACGTCGCGGCGATCGGCGGCTCAGTGATCCAACTACCGGGTTCGCGCATTGACGGCGACGTGATCGTGCTCGGGGGCACTTACACGGCTGACGGCGCGTCGGCGATCCGCAACCCTAAACGCATGACCATCATGTACGCAGGCTATCAGGAAGAGCTGCGCAACATGATGCGACACCCGACCGGCATGTTCACGCCGCACTTCACGCCCACTTATTTCGGCGTGAGGTTTCTCGTCGTGCTGTTTTGGTTCGTGGTGGCAATGGCTTTCACGTGGGTGATGCCCAACACGATCGGCCGCGGGGTGTCGCGCTTGCAGTTAACGAGCGTGCGGGTTGCGGCCATTGGTTTGGTGGGCGCGCTGGTACTTTTTGGCAGCGTGTTTCTGTGTTTGTTGGTGATGCCCGCGCCGGTGCAGGTACTGGTCGGGTTGCTGGCGTTGATGCTTTGGCTGGCGGCAAGTTTGTTTGGTAGGGTTGTGTTATACGCGGCGACCGGAAGATGGCTGCAACGAAACTATGTGACGTTTGGTAAGAATTCGGAGGCGGTGGCGTTATTGTTAGGGACGAGCTTTTGGGTGTTGCTAACATCGCTGCCGTATGTTTGGCCGTTCATGGCAGCCTTCATTCTGATAATCAGTTTCGGTCTCGCTTTAACCGCCCGATACCGCAAACCTGTTTCTGTGTAGGAGAAGACGATCGATGAAGACGGTTTTATTGGCAATCGCGCTGGCCTTATTCACGCAAGGTACCGACCCGGGAATCACTGCAAAGTTTGCGCTTGGTGAAGTCAAAACAATCGACGCGGCGGCGAAGCAGCTCACGATTAAGACCGACGCCGGTGCAACTGTCACGGTTACGGTCGGCGACAAGACCTCATATAAACGTCTCGCGCCCGGCGAGACCTCACTCGCCAATGCAACCGATATAACGCTCGCAGACGTCGGCGAAGGCGATCGCGTTATGGCCCGCGGCACCGTCGATATAGAGCACAAAACGGTTCCCGCTTTGCAGGTCATTGTAATGACCAAAGGCGACCTCGCTAAGAAGCAGGAAGCGGAGCGAGCGGAGTGGCGCCGGCGCGGCATTGTTGGCGTGATCAGCTCGGTCAAACCGGACAGCAAAGAGATTACGATCTCGCATCGCGCGATGGGCGGCACGCAGGCGATAGTGATGCAGGTCAGCGACAAAACAGAGATGCGCCGCTACGCACCAGACTCCATCAAATTCGCTGACGCGAAGCCGAGCAATTTCGGCGAACTCAAAGTCGGCGATCAGCTGCGTGCACTCGGCGATCACACCGAAGACCCACTTCGTTTCACTCCCCAGAAAATAGTGACCGGAAGTTTCCGCACGGTTGGTGGCGTGGTGACGGCGGTGGATCCCGCGACTGGCGAGATCAGGATCAACGAACTCGAAAAAAAGACCCCACTCACCATCGTCGTCAAAAGGGATGCAGTGTTGCGACGTTTCCCACCCGCTTCCGAAATGGGCCCGATGATGGGCGCCGGTGGTTTTGGTCGCCGGCCCGACGGCGCTGGCGGTAACACACAAGCGCCACCGGCCGGACAAGCTCAAGGACAGGGACAGGGCCACGCAGGCGCGAGACCGCAAGGCGCTGGAGGTCCGGGCGGTCCCGGCGGAAACGGTCCGCGCGCAGGCGGCGGCTTCAACATCAACGACATGCTCGAAAGACTGCCGACTATTTCACTCGCTGATGTTAAGGTCGGCGACACTATCATCGTTTCCAGTACGCAGGGCGTTGATCCCACTCGTCTCACCGCGATTTCTCTGGTGACGGGCGCCGACACCCTGCTCGCGATGCTTGCTCCGCGGCCGCAGCCCGGACAGGCGACTCCCAACCCGGCGGCGGGTTTAGGCAATAGCGGGATTACCTTCGGCATCGGCTTGCCGTAGCCGTAAGCATTAACCTTTTTCCCCGGAAGGCACCCAATGAATTTTGCCCGGCGTCCCCTGCAATCTTTTTCTGTCCTCACGATCTTTGTTCTTCTGTTCTCGGTCACAGTGACCGCGCAGCAGGCGCGCGGCACGTTGCGCGGTGTGATCACTGACGAGTTCGGCGCCGTGATCGTAGGCGCCACCGTCACGATTACCGACGCGAGTGGAGTCCAGAAGAAAGCCACCACCAACGGCGAAGGCGTCTACACGTTTGCGGGTCTTGCTCCGGGCGCCTACAAGCTCCAGGCAATTTCAACCAGCTTCACGCCGTCAGACGAACAGGAGGTCGACATCAAAGCGGGCCGCCAGTCTGTGGACATTATGCTCAGAGTGGCCACCATCGTGGACACGGTAACCATTGCGCAAACGCCAATCAGCACGGAGGCCACGAACAACGCGAACCAAACGCTCATAGCAGGCAAGGACCTCGACGCTTTACCTGACGATCCTGACGAGCTCGCGGCTGCGTTACAGGCGTTGGCTGGTCCATCAGTGGGACCAAATGGCGGGCAGATCTTTATCGACGGTTTTACCGGCGGCAACCTGCCGTCGAAGGATGCAATTCGCGAGATCCGTATCAACCAGAACCCGTTTGCGGCGGAGAACGATCAACCTTCCGCACGCATCGACATTCTGACGCGGCCAGGCACCGACAAACTGCGCGGCGGCGCGTCGTTCAATTTCAACGACGAGAGTCTCAACTCGCGCAACCCATTCGCGATCAACTCGAGCAAGCGCACGCCGTTTCAGTTTCGCCAGTTTGAGTCGAACCTTAGTGGTCCACTCGTGAAGCGCAAGGCGTCGTTCTTCGTCAATTTCAGCCGCATCGAGACAGACGACAACGAACTCGTGCGCGCAACCTTGCTGGACTCGAACTTGAACGTGGTTGATTTTGGCGAGGGCTTTCTCGTGCCGAAGCGCAACATATTCTTCAGTCCGCGTCTCGACTACGCCATCAATCCCAGCAACACACTGATCGCTCGTTACAACTACAATCGCAATCGCGTCGAGAACGCGGGCGTCAGTGGCTTCAACTTACCCGAGCGCGGATTCGACACCCTTTCGACCGGACACACGATCCAACTGACCGAGACCGCGATTCTCAACCCCACCACGGTTACCGAAACACGCTTTCAGTTTTCTCACAACACCAACGAGCAGATCGGAAACAACTCGATACCAGCCTTGAACGTGGGCGGCTCGTTCGGCTCCGGCGGCTCGCAAGTCGGTCACTCGATCAACGAACGGAATTTTTTTGAAATAAACAACTTCACCGCCAGGCAGCAGGGTTCGCATGCGATTAAGTTTGGCGGGCGCATTCGTCACTCGAGCGTTGATGATACGAATCAGAGCAACTTCGGCGGCACGTGGTCCTTCACCGGTGGCTTTGGCCTAACGAGCATTGAGCGCTATCAACTGACGTTGCGCCTGCAGCAGCAGGGACTAACGCCCGCGCAGATTCGCGCGGCGGGCGGCGGTGCCGCCACGTTCAGCATCAACACCGGCAATCCTTTTGCCGGCGTCAAGCAAACCGATTACGGCCTCTTCCTTCAGGACGACTGGCGCGTGCGGCCAAACATCACGTTGAGTTACGGCCTTCGTTACGAGACGCAGACAAACGCGCACAGCAAGTATGACTTTGGACCGCGACTCGCGGTCGCGTGGTCGCCCGGTGCGGCGAACAGCGCGCGCCCGCCGAAGATGGTGATCCGCATGGGCACGGGCTTGTTCTACAACCGTTTCGGCGATAACTACACGCTCACGTCGCATCGCTACAACGGCGTCAACGTAGTGCAAACTTTTGTCACTGAAGAAGCACGCCGCTTGTTGCCGCCCACAGTCGCGGAACAGCAGGCGTCAAATGTGGCGGGTATCTATTCGATCCTGAATCAGTGGAGCCCGACGAGCGTTCCTTCGGTCAACGGCATTGCACCGACGCAGCTAACGATCTGGCAAGTAGATCCAAATCTCCAGGTGCCGACCGTGTGGCTCGCCGGTACGCAAGTCGAGCGACAGCTGCCGCGCAACATGACGATGTTCGTCGGGTTCTTCAACATTCGCATCGTGCACGTGATTCGTGCGCGCGACGTGAACGCGCCGTTTCCTGCGAGCATTACACCGCTCACGCCGAACGGCATTCGACCCGATCCGACAAAAGGCGAGGTCTATCGGGTTGAAGCGAGCGGCCAGTTCAATCAGCGGCAGTTCTTCATCGGCTTCAACAGCCGGCTGAACCGCATGTTTCAGTTCAACGGCAACTACTCGATTAGCAAGACGACCAACGACACCGACGGCCAGGGCGGTTCGCTGTTTCCGATGAACTCTTACGACACGTCGGGCGAGTTTGGCCGCGGCTCTTTCGACATTCGCCATCGCTTCACGATCTTAGGCACGGTGAACTTGCCGTGGTGGAAGCTGGTGCTGAATCCGTTTGTCGTTGCGAACAGTGGTCCACCGTTCAATATCATTACCGGTCAGGACTTCAATCTTGATCGGCAGGTAAACGAACGGCCGAGTTTCGCTGCCGCTAACGCGGATTGCGCAGCGCCGAATATTCGTTGCACTCGCTTTGGCAATTTCAATCTCGTGCCGTTGCCGGGCGAAACCATTATTCCGCGTAACTACGGCAAGTCGCCCGGCTCAGTTGTTGTGAGCCTGCGCATTAGCCGCGCGTTCGCTTTTGGCACTATCAATCACGCAAACAACGCCGCAGCGCGTCCGCAAACACAGCCGGCGGCTGCCGCGCCTGCTGGCGTAGGTGGCGGCGCGAGAGTCGCCGCCGTTGGACCAGGACCAGGACCGCAAGGCGGTGGCCCGGCTCCGGCAAGTGAGAAGCGTTACACGGTGAACGTTTCGATCAACTTTCAGAACCTGCTGAATCACGTGAATCTTGGTCAACCGGTCGGCAACTTGTCGTCACCGAGTTTCGGCGAGTCGCTTGGTCTCGGCGGCAGCTTCGGCGGGTTTGGCGGTCAGGGAGCCGGCTCGACCGGAGCGGGTAACCGGCGCATCTATGCGCAGGTGCGATTTAACTTCTGATTGGAAGGGGCGGGGAAATGAGCAAGACAGTTTTAGCGCTGTTCGGAGTTGTGGTTCTGTGTAGTGCTGTGGCTTTCGCTCAAGAGCCAACGAAACCGGCAGCCACAAACGGCACTCCGCCCAGCAGCAGCGCGCCGACGGCTGCGCCCGAGATCGCGATCAGCGCCGAAACGACGCCGAAAGATCTGGCACGGGCGGCGTTCATGGCCCAGGGCGGCGAAAAGTTTCGTTCGGTGC
>Ga0075426_10002952_pt1 | contig 12146 bp, 13 predicted proteins | sample SoiMethybrSBSTD5_FD_75304 | JGI IMG/M metagenome (GOLD analysis project Ga0075426, IMG submission 75304) | Bulk soil microbial communities from a Populus tree surrounding site in Tennessee, USA - Soil MetaG P. TD hybrid SBSTD5 | ecosystem: Environmental > Terrestrial > Soil > Tree plantation...
AATGCATCTGTTGGGGGTTAATCACGACGCGATTCTAGCAGCCGCCGATTGCAACGGACAAGCACAGCCTGTAAAGTACCCGCCAAATCCAGGACCTGCCTGTTTGGAGACAAAGACATGAAGAATAACGATCGAGATAATGCTGGCCGTGTGAAACGAAGTCTATTTGCTTTCGCGTTTTTTGCGATGATTTTGACGCTCGCCGCCGTGGCGCCGTTCCTGCGACGAGCGTCTGCCGGCGGCAAAGACGCGAAGACCAAGATCACTTATCCGGAGACGAAGAAGGGTGAGGTTGTCGAAGATTACTTCGGCACCAAGGTTCCCGATCCTTACCGTTGGCTCGAAGACGAAACGTCGGCGGAAACGAAAGCGTGGGTCGAAGATCAGAACCGCGTCACCTTCGCTTATCTCGACAAGATTCCGTATCGCGAAAAACTGAAAGCGCGCCTGACCGAGCTTTATAACTACCCGCGCATCTCGGCACCGTTTCACCGTGGCGAAACTTACTTCTTCACGAAGAACGACGGCCTGCAGAACCAGAGCGTCTACTACATTCAAAAAGGTGTGAACGGAACTCCCGAACTCTTTCTCGATCCAAACAAGTTCTCCGCTGACGGCACGTCGGTGCTGAGCGCGTTCTCGCTTTCTAAAGACGGCAAGTATCTCGCCTACGGCATTTCGCAGGGTGGTTCCGACTGGGTCACGTTGAGCGTGATGGAAGTTGGACCACGCACCAAGCTCAACGACGAAGTGAAATGGATGAAGGCGTCAGGCGTCTCGTGGGTGGGCGACGGCTTCTACTACAGCCGTTATCCAGAGCCGGAAAAGGGCAGGGAACTGACGACGAAGAACGAGTTTCAGGCGGTCTACTTCCACAAGGTCGGCACGCCGCAATCAGCCGACATGCTGATCTATGAAGACGAGAATCATCCGCAGCGCTTTCACAACGTCGACACCACCGACGATGAGCGCTTCGCGATTCTCAACATCTCCGAACGCGGCAAGGGTAAAAAAGGAAACGCGATCTTCTATCGCGACCTATCAAAAGGTGACACGAAGTTTATGCCCATTGTCGGCGAGATCGGTGACGACAGTTATGGTGTGATCGACAACGTCGGCGACAAGCTGCTCGTGCGTACGAATCACAACGCGCCGAACGGACGCGTCGTGCTCATCGATCCGCAAAATCCGGACGAGAAGAATTGGAAAGACGTGTTGCCGGAAAGAACTGAGCCGCTGCAAAGCGCCGGCACCGCCGGCGGCAAGCTGTTCGGTTCCTGGCGCAAAGACGTCGCGACGCGCGCCTACGTTTTCAGTCTCGACGGCAAGTTGGAAAATGAGATCGTGTTGCCGGGCGTCGGCACCGCCGGTGGCTTCGGTGGTTTAAGCGATGACAAGTACGTCTTCTATAGTTTCACGTCGTTCAACTTTCCACCCACGATTTACAAATACGACATCGCGACGAAGAAGTCGACGGTGTTTCGCACGGTCGACATTCCCGGCTTCAAACCTGATAACTACGAAACGAAGCAGGTCTTCTACAACAGCAAAGACGGCACGCGCGTGCCGATGTTCCTCGTCTATAAGAAAGGTCTCAAGCTCGACGGCAACAACCCGACGCTCCTTTACGGTTACGGTGGCTTCAATGTCGTGACCGCTCCAACGTTTAGTTCGCTGCGTATGGCGCTGCTCGAACAGGGCGTCGTCTACGCGTCGGCAAACATGCGCGGCGGGGGTGAGTATGGCGAGAAGTGGCACGAAGCCGGTACGAAGCTGAAGAAGCAGAACGTGTTTGACGACTTCATCGCCGCAGCCGAGTGGCTGATTGCGAACAAGTACACGTCGCCAAACAAGCTCGCGATTCAGGGCGCGTCGAATGGCGGACTGCTCGTCGGCGCGGTCTCGAATCAACGTCCGGAATTGTTCCGCGCGGTAGTTGAGCAAGCCGGCGTGATGGACATGCTGCGGTTTCAGAAGTTCACCATCGGTTGGAACTGGATCGCCGACTACGGCTCGAGTGAAGCGAATGAAGCAGAGTTCAAAGCGCTCTATGCTTACTCGCCGATTCACAACGTGAGGCCCGGCACGAAGTATCCGGCGACGCTGATCACGACTGCCGATCATGACGATCGGGTGGTCCCCGCGCACAATTACAAGTACGCAGCGGCGTTGCAGGCGGCGCAGGCTGGCGACAATCCGATTCTCATCCGGATCGACACCAACTCCGCGCACGGCGCGAGCAACACGACGAAGTCGATCGAGCAGACGCGCGATATTTATGCGTTTCTGTTTGAGAACTTAGGAGTGGACTACAAGTAAATTAGAAAGCGACGCATTTGCCGTTGCCCATCTTTTCGGTCATGTCGGAAGGGATGAGCACTGACCATCCCTTCCGCTTCCAAATCGATCCATCCGCGTATTGGATCCGGTTGATCACGACCTTACCGTCCTTCGATTGACCGGTTTTCGCGTCAGCCTGGACCACTTTCACCGGGTTGTAAGGGCTCACCAGTTCAAACGTCTTGCTCTCGTTCGGCTTCGCCTTCATCGTGCAGACGTATTGTCGCAGTTCGTAATTGATCGTTTCGCTCGAAGGCTGATACTCCCAAACGACGCTCTTGATCACACTGGCGCCCACGTTCTTTACTTCGAGATGCAGGAAATACTGGTCCTGCCGCGGTGGGTTCGATTGTGCCGCGTTCACGGTTGCCGCCATGTCGGCGCGCCGCTCATTCATGTCTCTTCTGTTCTTGACCTCTTGCGGTTCGTTCGCGCGCGCAGGGGGCTTAATTCCTACAGGCTCATTCATTGCTGGTCCAGGGTCGAGCGCGCTGTGAATGAGATCGCCGTTGGCGCGAATCGTTTCCCACGTGAACTTCTGCACGATCATGTCCGGCTCTTCGCGCTGGATGACGCTTGGTCCCTGTTGGACCTGAAGCAGTGCGACTAAGGTGACAAGGAGGATTAGTCTCATTTGCTGCTGAATATCGGATTTTAGTGTGCGGCTGTCAAGGTTTCTTGAACCGCTTGATCGGGTGCGCTTCGGTGTTGAAGATCACGTTGCGAAAGTCGAGTGTGCCGGGTGGAGAGAAGAGCAGGTAGAAGTATTTGAAAGTTTCCGCAAAGACAAAGCTCTGCATTGAATCAGACTTTTCTTTTGTGACGACGTTCTTCAGTGCGGCGTACGCGTCGTCCGTGCGACAGTGTTGCACGAAATCCTTCCACAAGTGTTCTCCCATCTCGAGGTAAAGCGGATCTTTCGTGTAGTGATAGAGGTAGTAAGTAGATTCGACGATCTCCGGACGGAGTGGATAACCCGGCGAAGTGATCTTGCGCGCCCGGTAGTCATATTCTTCGGGCTCGATGCCCGCCTGGTTCCACATCTCTAACGACGATTCTTGCAGTCGCCGCGCGCGGGTCACATTACCCGACAAGGCCAGTACCGCCGGAAAGAACGCGTCGAGTGCGCCGTAAGTTGTGGAGCGTCGCGCGCCGGTGTTCATGTCCGCATGGCCGTACCACGAGCCATCAGCTAGATACTTATTGATCGCGACGATGCTCTGGTCCCACATGCGTTTGCAGTCGCGATCGCCGAAGAGCAGCCAGCACTTCAAGAGGTACTCGTAGTAGCTATCGATCGCGCCGCTGATGTGACTATCAGTGTTGGTCCACTCGCCGGTCTCGACATTAATCCACTCGCCGACGAGGCCGATCTTCGAGCGACGATTGAACGTTTCGACGAGCGCACGTTTCGCTTTGTCGTAGTAAACAGGCTTGCCAGTGAGCTTACTGAGCGTGCCGAACTCGATCAGCAACGTTCCCGTTTCGGCGGGATTACTGACTGGATCGCGCGTCTTGCCGGTTTTGAGATTGACGTAGCGATACGGCATGCCGGTTGGCGAATTGAAGACTGGCAGCAGTCTGTTGCCGAGGTCTTCAGCGAGATCGAGGAAGCGCTTGTCACCGGTGAGTTGGTAATTCGTCAGCAGGCCGCCGAGGAGTCTGATCGTGATCTCGAAGTTCTGCACTTCGATGTCTTTGTCGAAGGACAGATTAGCGAGGATGTATTGCTGGGTGCTGTCGGCTTCGTCTTTGAGGCCCATGATGATCATCGTGTCGAGCGCATCGACGGGTGTCATCAGGAGTGATTGGCCGTACCAATCGTGGTGAGTTTTAGAAAGTGGTTTTAGATCGTCGTGGCCCCAGGCATGTTTCTTGTAGCCGTTCCAGGCGTGCAGAAACTCGGCTTTGACTTCGGCCGCGAGCTTCTGCTGCGCAAAACATGACCCACAGATAACACAGACTAGACAGACCGTAAAAAACAATCTGTGTAGTCCGTGTAATCTGTGGCTTTTACTTTCGCTTCCAGCGAACGCCATCTTTAGTGTCTTCTAAAATGATGCCACGGTCGGCGAGTTCGAGGCGGATCTCATCGGCGCGAGCGAAGTCGCGACGTCGTCGAGCTTCCTGCCTCTCGTCAATCAACGTTTGCACTTCGCTGTCGAGCATCTCGCGTCGATCTTTGCCGAAAATATTCAGCACAGTGTCGACGCGATCGATCGCTTCAAGCAACTCGCGCTGGTTATCCGCCTTCACTTTTTTGCGTGCCAACGCGGTGTTCACTTCGCGCGAGAGGTTATGGATCGCCGCGAGCGCCACGGACGTATTCAGATCATCGTCCATTCCTTCTTCAAATTCGCGCAGCGCCCGTTGCGCTGCCTCATGCAACTCGTCGTTAGATCCCGGCTCGGTTTTCGCTTCGCTAAGCCGCGCACGAAAGTCACGCAAGCTCGCCACTGTCTTCTCCGCTCCAGCCAGCGCGTCGAAGGTGAAGTTGAGCTGCTTGTTATAAGGCACGCTCAGCAGGAAATAACGAATCGCAGCGGGCGAAAATCCTTTCGCCGCAATATCGCGAAACGTGTAGTAGTTGCCTTTCGACTTCGACATCGTCTCACCTTCGACCTTCAGATGTTCGAAGTGAATCCAGTAACGGACAAACTGCTTTCCAGTCGCGCCTTCGCTCTGCGCGATCTCGTTTTCGTGATGTGGAAAGACGAGATCTATACCACCGGCGTGAATGTCGAAACTCTCGCCGAGATACTTCATCGACATCGCGGAGCACTCGATGTGCCAACCCGGCCGGCCGCGACCAATCTGCGTGTCCCACGCGGGTTCGGTTTCGTTCGCGGGTTCTTTCCACAACGCGAAATCGCGCGCGTCTTCTTTCTCATACTTGTCGGTGTCGACTCGTTCGCTGGCGCCGGCGATGTTGCCCGCAAAGTTGATCTTTGAGAGTTTGCCGTAGTCGGGAAACGAAGCGATGCGATAGTAGATCGACCCGTCGGATCGATAAGCGTGGTCCGTCGCGAGCAACTTGTCGATTAACATGACCATTTCCGGGATGTGACGCGTTGCGCGCGGCACGACTTCGGGACGTTCGCAGCCGAGTGCGTCGAAGTCTTCCCAAAGCGCATCGATGTACTTCGCGGTGTACTCGTCGATTGTCAGGCCGGCTTCCTGCGACTTCGCGATGATGCGATCTTCGACGTCCGTGATGTTCATCACGTGCGTGACTTTGTAGCCTTTGAATTTCAGGTAACGGCGGAGGACGTCGGCGGCGACGGCGCTGCGGAAGTTACCGATGTGGCCGTATTCCCAAACGGTTGGACCACAGTAGTAGAATCTCACCTCGCCTTCGTTGATCGGGTGAAACTCTTCGACTCGTCCCGAGAGAGTGTTTCGAAATTTGAACATTGCCGATTTCCAATTGCCAATTGTTGGATTTCCAAATGTTGATTGCCCGCTACAATACAAGTTCAAATCGGCAATCGGCAATTGGCAATCGGCAATGTCAGAAGTGTTTCCAACCGCCGGGATTTAGTTCCCAAATCCGCGAGCCTTCCGAGATTTTGACGCCTTCTGCGGCGGCCCGTACTTCACCAATCGGAGTAATCTGTGTGCCATCGACCCTACGCGGCAGCCGCGCTACATGTTCCGGGTTCACTGTAAACAACAGCTCAAAATCTTCGCCGCCGTGCAACGCGAGTTGCAGCGGATCGAGCGCACGCCGGCCACACAATTCAACCACCTGATGATCGATCGGCAACAACGACGAGCCGATCAGTGCGCCGACACCACTTTCCGTGCAGAGATGATTCAAGTCTGACGAGAGCCCGTCGCTAATGTCGATCAGCGAAGTTGCGAGACCTTCTTCGCCAAGCACCATTCCCCAACCAACGCGCGGATCGGGGCGCAGTTGCCGCAACAGCACGTGGTCGATCTTTTGCGAGTCGTCGTCGGCGAGATTCTGTTCGGCGAGGTGCGCGCCGCGTTCGATCAAACGCAGGCCCGCCGCGGCGCCGCCAAGCGATCCCGTGACGAAGATTTGATCGCCCGGCTGCGCGCCCGAACGCTTTATGGAGTGGCCCACGCTACATTCGCCGATCACGATCGAATCGATCACGATCTTCTCCGGCGTGCGCGACGTGTCGCCGCCGATCAATTTCACGTCGTAACGATTAGCGAGAGCCGCGAGTCCTTCGTAAAACTGATCGGCAAACTCCGTTTCCCAAACATCTTCCGGTATTCCGATTGAGATCAACGACCAGCGCGGGCGCGCGCCCATCGCTGCGATATCCGAAAGTGAAACCGCGAGCGCTTTGTGGCCCAACAGCGCGGGCGGCGCGGTGGTGCGGCGGAAGTCGATGTCTTCAACTAAGAGATCGGTAGTGACAACGATTTCGCTGCTCGCGGAAGGACGGAGAATAGCGGCGTCGTCTCCGATTGGTGCGCCGAAGCGTTGGCGCAGGGCGTCGATGAATTCGAATTCGCTCCGCGGCATCGTTAGAGGTTGCGACGAAGCGAATCAAGCCCTGCTTCTATGGTTTCGAGTGCAGTTGAAAACGAGAAACGCAGATGGCCTTCGCCGTCTGGTCCAAAAACAATTCCCGGAACGGTGGCGACCTGCGCGCGATTGAGCAGGATGTCGGCTGCTTCACGACTGTCCGGATGGATCAGGCGCGCGTCAGGAAACGCATAGAACGCGCCCGCTGGTGACGCGCACGTGAGTCCGATCTCGTTGAGGCCGGATAAAAGCAGATCGCGTCGCACGCGATATTGATCTCTTGCCTGGTCCAACAATGCGTGATCGATGTTCAACGCCGCGACGCCGGCCCATTGCGTTGGTGTCGAAACACCATTCGACGAATACAACGTCGCCTTCTTTAGTCCGGTCATCCACGGCTCGGTCGCGACCGCATAACCAAGACGCCAGCCCGTCATCGCATATGACTTCGAAAAAGTGAAACAAGAAATTGTGCGTTCGAGCATTCCGTCGAGCGCCGCGATCGAATAGTGCTCGCCGTCGTAGACCAGATCTTCATACGCCTCATCAGCGATCACGATCAGATCGCGTTCTTGCGCAAACGAAGCGACAGCTTTTGCTTCGTCGAGTGTGAGCACGACACCGTTCGGGTTCTGTGGCGTGTTGTAGTAGATCGCTTTGGTTCGTTCAGTTGCATAGCGAGCGAGTGTTTTTTCGAAACCCGCTTCACGTGCTTCGCTTGTCGGCACGAACACGCTGCGTCCCTGACAATGCGCAACCAGATCTTTGATCGGTGTCCAGTAAGGAGAGAAGAGCAACACTTCGTCGCCTGGATTGACCACAGACTGAAACGCGCCGAAGAGTGCTTGCATGCCGCCATTGACGACGATTACGTCTTTCGCTTGTGCGGGGATGCGGTTGCGCGTGCGCAATTTCTCGGCAATGGCTTCGCGCAGTTCGGGAATTCCGGATGAGGGTGCGTAACGCGTTTTGTTTTCGGCGAGTGCGCGCGTCATCGCTTCCTTGATTGCGTCGGGCGTCGGCATGAACGGCTCGCCGCCTTCGAACTGGTAGACCGTCGCGCCCTGCTCGCGCAGTTCCATAACGCGGTTGCGCAGTTTGACAATGTCTGAAAAACCGACTTCGTCGAGTCGCGAAGCCAGCCGTAAAACCGTTGGCGAGGTTGTCACTTGTTCGGAATCGTTCCTTCCAGATTTGTGGTTGGGCCGAGGATTATAGCTTGCGGCGCCGGACCGATCCAAGTTGAGAAGATACTTTTAAGAAATGATTTTAAGTAAGGCGGGCTAAGTGTAAGTATTGACACGCCAAACTTCGCGCGGGTAACATACGCCTCGACGCACGGCTGCTGGCAGACTTGCCGTAGACTTCCAACTTCGCGACACCCGATAGAGAGCCAGCTCAGCAACTCCACTTGAGATTTTGACTGCATGAGTCGTCCGGCTGTAGCTATACCCGAAAAGCTTTTCTTCAAGATTGGCGAGGTTTGCGAACTCGCGGGCGTGCAGGCGCATGTTTTGCGCTATTGGGAGTCGGAGTTTCCGATGCTCGCGCCGCAGAAGAACCGTGCCGGGCAGCGTGTGTATCGCAAGCGCGACGTGGAGATGGCGCTGCGGATCAAGGAGTTGCTTTACGAAGATCAGTACACGATCGCGGGAGCGAAGAAGCGACTCACGAATGAGTTGCGTGGTGGCGCCGCGAAGCTAAAAGCCAATGGCGAGGAAGATGGTCACGCTGCGGCGGAGTCACTCACAAGCGGAACTGGTGAAGCGTTTGCGCCGGCCGGTTTTACGCGCAGCGTAGCGCCGCTGGCCGCCGAAGAGAGACAGGGATTGAAACAACTGGCGGCGGAGTTGCGGGAATTACTTTCTCTGCTTGAACAAGAGAACAAAGAGCGATCGAAGTAAGACGCGGTTTGACAATTCGTCTTTGGCAGGATAGTAAGTCAGGGAGACGGGACGTGGCGCAGCCTGGTAGCGCGCACGCTTGGGGTGCGTGAGGTCGCTGGTTCGAATCCAGTCGTCCCGACCATTTTTTGACCAAATCATCGACGGCTGCCGGCTCTGGCAGCCGTTTCTGTATGGTGGCATTGGCGGGTTCTAATGATTCGAATAGCCCTTGTGGTTCTCTTTCTATGCTCCTTACTTCACGGCGTGGACACAGGCGTCAAAGACTCCTGCGGAGATTTCCGAGAAGCAGTGGCAAGAGATATTGGTGGCCGTCAGTGACGAGCAGTGGGACAAGGCCTTTCAACTCGCCTCGCAATCTAAAGATCAAATGAAAGCGGATGACGAGAGGTTGCCGCGGCTTCGCTATGTCTACCTATACTCCGCCGCCGGCAGGGTTTCCTCAGGCGCCATGAGTTTCGACGAGTTGGAGCGGCTGGTGAAGGAGTTTAATGGGAAGGAGATCGTCTTCCCGTACCGCCCGATAATGGTGGACTGTCATGGCGACTTCAATTTTATTTGCGCCACACAACAGGCAAAAGACAGGATGATCGTCGCCGCGAGCAACAAGGCCGGCACTACGATTCACGCGTTTGAGTATGTGCAGCTCAAAGAAGAATTTGATGCGGCAAGTCATCGTGGCGAGAATGCCTCGCTCGCCGGCGTTATAGATTCGATTAAGGTGAACCCCAACAAATCAAGGTTACTCGTCATGAGAATTTACGTAATCGGGGGCTATGTAATGCTCATGCGGAAGCCGCAAGTAGCCGTTAGCACGCAGGCTACAACGGCATGCAGCCTCAGCGCCTCTCTTTCACTGTTGGACGTGCCATGCTTGAACTCATCTTCCTCTTCATAGTTATACCGCGCCGCATGAGCCGCTTAGCGCGTGAGCGCAATCGGAGTGCGTTGAAATGGAGTTTGGCCGCCATCGGCGTCTGGCTCGGTGCCGAAGCTGGTGTCACGTTCCTGCTGGTCTTCTTGATTTTCTTTTCTTCATCTGCGTGGGGCGTACCCGAAGACCCGGAAGCGGCATTACCGGTGGCGTACATACCAGCTTTGATTGCTGCTCTGGTAAGCGCCGAGTACATGATCCGTTGCCTCCGGGCGAAACCGCGCCAGTCAAACGAGCGCGATGAACAGCCTGCGGGTACATGGCGACAGGATTAGGTAGAACTTGCTTAACATCTCGCCACCGTTAGAACCACAAAAGAGAGAGAGAACCGTCATGTCGAACAAACAGGCAGCGGTGCCCGACAATACGGCGGTGCGGACCGCGTTGTGGCGAGCGCTACATGTAGAAGTCGATGCACCGCCGCACGTGTTTGAAGACGCGGTCGGTTTGCAGTTGGCAGCTCCCGATGCTGACTGGCAGAGTCGTCCGGACATGAGCCCGTTCACGCGACCGTTTCGCGCGTCGATCATGGCTCGCGCGCGCTTCGTTGAAGATCTGGTCGCGGAGCAAGCTGCCCGTGGCGTCGAGCAGTACGTCATCCTCGGCGCGGGGCTCGACACCTTTGTCCAGCGACGGCCCGAGCTTGCCTCCCAGTTGCGCGTGTTCGAGATCGATCAACCCGGACCGCAGCAATGGAAGCGTCAGCGTCTCATCGATCTCGGCTTCGGCATTCCGTCGTACCTGCGGCTCGTACCGGTCGACTTCGAAGCAGGCGACATGTGGTGGGAGCGACTCGCGGCGGCCGGCTTCGACTCCGCACGTCCGGCGGTTGTCGCGTCCACTGGTGTCAGCATGTACCTGACAAATGACGCGATCAAAGCGACGTTGCGCCGGGCAGCAGCGCTCGCTCCGGGCTCGACGCTCATAATGTCGTTCATGCTTCCGATCGAAATGGTAGATCCTGAGGTGCGTACTGGTGTCGAGCGAGCGGCAGAAGGAGCGCGAGCAAGCGGCACTCCTTTTATCAGCTTCTTCACGCCGACCGAGATGGTGGCGCTCGCCCGCGATGCTGGTTTCAAAGAGGTCAGGCACGTATCGGCAGCGATGCTTGCCGAGCGCTACTTCGCGATCAGGACAGACGGCCTTCGTCCGCCAACTAATTCAGAGGAACTACTCGTCGCGGTTACCTAGCGGTCTGTCGTTTCAGCCACCGAAGAAGTCTCCCGCCTCGCTATCTCTCAACTCGCCGTCGTCCTTTAAATCCGCAATTACGATTTGCGAAGTTAGCATCCTATGCACGGGACACTTTTGCGCGATCTCCTGAAGACGCGCGCGCTGCTCGTCCGTGAGTGGTCCATCAACACTGACGGCGCGCTCGATGCGATGAACGTAACCTTCTTTAAGCTGAGCGCACTCCTGGCAATCTTTCACGTGGATTCGCTGCTGACGCAGGCGCACCGTGACTTTTTCCAGCGGCCACTGCTTACGCCGTGCGTAAAGCGTCACCGTCATCGAAATACAACTGCCGAGTGCTGCGAGTACCAGCGTGTAAGGATCGGGCCCCGCATCTTCACCGCCCGCTTCGATCGGTTCATCGGTCGTCAGCGAATGCCCGACGCCATAGCGCACCTCGTTTCGCAGGTTTCTCACGGAAGTTACTACTACTTCGCTCATAGGTGCCCTCCGAATTGATCGTAGCCGCTCGAGATCGATCTGTACGTATAATGACGTAATGCAAAAGAGACGACGTGCTTACCTGATCCTTATCGTAGCGCTGTTAACAACAACATGCAGCAAGTCAGAGGCGCAGAAGCTTGCGGAAGCTGCCGTTCGCGGCGAAGCAAGTTATAAGCAATACAAAACCGGCGATTACGCCAGCGCCAAAGCAGCGCTGTTGTATTTTATCGATTTCAACAAGCAGTTGATTGCTTCGGGTTCCGCCGAGGAGAAGACGTACACGGCCGACATAATGATCTCGTATGTGCGGCTCGCGAAATTGGAGGAGCAGCACGGCGGCCCGGACATGGAAAAGTACATGGCGGAGGCTGGTTCTTACTGCAAGCAGGTCAAATTCAAGAACGAGACCTGTTCGGCTGAGTCAATGAGGAAAGCTGTCGATCTATTGGATCAGGTGCCAGTCAAGTAATCAAAACCTCTTTTACAGGCTGCCTTGCGGTTGGCTCTAGCCGCGGCTACACTCGATCGCCGTTCCAAAATCTTATTTCAATACTAAGGCTCTCGGATGAAGATTCACGAATACCAGGGAAAAGAACTCTTGAGAAAGTTTGGCGTGCCCGTGCCGCGCGGCATTGTCGCACGCTCGCCGGAAGAGGCGTATCAAGCAGCGAAGGAACTCGGCGGAGACGTGGTCGTCGTTAAGGCACAGATTCATGCCGGCGGTCGCGGTAAAGGTGGCGGCGTCAAGCTCGCGCGCAGTGCCGAAGAAGCGCGGGAACTCGCGCGG
>Ga0075426_10002954_pt1 | contig 12140 bp, 7 predicted proteins | sample SoiMethybrSBSTD5_FD_75304 | JGI IMG/M metagenome (GOLD analysis project Ga0075426, IMG submission 75304) | Bulk soil microbial communities from a Populus tree surrounding site in Tennessee, USA - Soil MetaG P. TD hybrid SBSTD5 | ecosystem: Environmental > Terrestrial > Soil > Tree plantation...
CATCATGGTCTTGACGCGCGCGATGTCATTGGTGTCGATTGCCTGCTTGAGTTGTCCGATCTCCTCCAAGGATTCGACGTGAGCCTTGAGCTTGGGCCAACTCGCAAACCCATAGAGACGCGCGATCTGGAACTGCGCATCGGTGATCGATTTCGCCGCGCCAGTCTTGAGCAGGTCCTTGGCTTGGTCCTTCAGATGGCGGAGATTGGGATGGTCGGGAAGAGGGCGTGGGGCCCCGTGTGGATCAGTCGACATAGCGACCTCCTTTCATCGAAGCGCCCGGTGTCCGCACAATCGGGCTGAAAGAAGGTTGCTTAGACTCGAAACTGAAGGTGGGCTTCTACCCTTTCCGCGGACCGGATGCGTCCTTTACGCTAAAGCGATCCTATCATGTAGCTCCGATATCCGCCCGCGGAAAGGGGTGGGACGACTCCGCCGAATCCCAGGGGAGCCGTACTGTAGCTTTGCGAAGAAGTTGACGGACACGGTAGCGGGAATCCGCGCACTTCCGAGCGGATTACGATCTACCCGGAAGTAATTCCACTTCCCTGGTGAGTCGCTGACAGGAAACACTACCGGGCACCGAAAAGGCTCTCAGGTCGAGGGTTGCGGCCTCAAAGATTTTTCTTGAGAGCCTCCTGGTCGCGAGAAAATTCTAGGGCGCTTGCGGCTTCGGAGTTGGCGTGGGCGCAGGAGCCTGATCGGGCTTGGGGGCTGGCGGCGCCGGCTTTGGGGGTGCAGGAGCGTTTGGTGCGGGGGCGGCATTCGGCGTGGGCGCATTCGGCGATGCAGCCGCGGGCGCGGGATTTGAAGCTGGCGCAGCGGCGGGCGCAGGAGCGGCCGGTTTGGGCTGGATGGAGACGAGCTCAACTTCAAAAACCAGCGTGGAATTCGGACCGATCACCGGCGGCCTGCCGGAGGGGCCGTAGGCGAGGTCCGAAGGAATAACGAGCTGCCACTTCGAGCCGACCGGCATGAGCTCCAACGCTTCCGTCCAACCTTTGATGATTTGGCCGGAGACGCCAATGGTGAGAGGCTGCCCCCGCTTATAAGAGCTGTCGAACTCCGTGCCGTTGACGAGCGCTCCGCGGTAGTTGACGGTGACCGCGTCCGTGGCGGAGGGCTTGGGGCCTGTGCCTTCCTGCAGAATTTTGTATTGCAGCCCGTCGGGAAGCGTGGTGACGCCTTCCTTTATCTTGTTGGCGGCCAGGAACTCGTCGCCCTCTTTTTTGTTCGCTTCGGAAGCCTGCTGCTGCTTTTGCTCCTGCGCCTTGCGCATGTCGGCTTGCAGCGCCGTCAAGGTGGCCTGCGCCTCCTGGTCGGTCATGGATTGCTTGCCGCCGGAGAGAACGTCTTTGATGGCGCGCGTCAGGATGGCGGGGTCAATATCCACGCCGCTCTGCTTGAGATTCTGGCCGAGCCCTTTGCCGACATTGATGCCGATGGCGTAACTCTGCTTGTCCTTAGGGGTGTTGAGCGTCAGCGCTGCAGCGGTTTTGGCGGTGGCCGTTTTGCTGGCTCCGGGCTTCGTGGTCTTGGTGGCGGCCGGCCCGGTCTTCGCAGCACCAGCCTGCCCGGCTGAAGCGGCGGGAGTTTGTTTGGTGGAAGCTGCAGATCCGCCCACCGACATAGAAGCCTTGGCTGGAGTATCCGCTTGCGAATCCGTTGTTGCAGCCGGCTTCGTCTGGGCAGTCTTTGTAGACGGCTTCTTGGCGGGAGTAGCCTTAGCGTCGGGCTTCGCGGGTGTCGAAGCCGCCGAAGAATCTTGCGTTGCGCTCGAAGCCGGCGCTTGCTGAGCGCCTGAAGTCGAAGCTTGTTGGGCGCGTGCCGGTGTCAAGATCGTTCCGGCGAGCAAAGTGGTCAGAGCCAAAGTCCTAATAAAGGTAGACCCGTAAGAAAAAGTTGGTTTTTGCATCCTGATATTCTGGCATCGGGCGCCAGCCCGCGCAAATGAATAAGCGCTCATTTTCTGTTCAGCATCCAGATCTCCTACTCCTTTGCTCGACGCCTGCGGAGATTCCGGAGGTAGTCCGAACACTAGAGCTTGCGCTGTTCACCCTGCTCTATTGCCATTCAACCCCGATTTTCTACCGTTCCCTGCTTAATACTTGACCAACTGATACCTACCATGCTACCGTTCCCCGTGTTCTTTCATACTGAACCTCGTAGTGGTTGCCCACAACGTGGCTTGCTCCCCTGTCTTGGCCGCTTTGCCACCTCTGGCTTGTCTCTTTTGACTTCTCCTTTCGGCCTTGTCATTTTTCAATCACTTACGCGTTGGCTCAAGTTGGCCACACATTTTGAGTCTCTTTGTTTTCAATCACTTGCAACAATCAAATTTAGTAAGCCCTTTGTTTTTAAAACGATACGAAATGGTGGGGGGGGGGTGCCCTATGCCTGTTTATGGTTAACCAGAACCGCGTGCTAGCGGGCGGCGTGTCGATGAGCGAAGACCGAGGGGTAGCGGGAGGCGGTGGCGAGGAGATGCTCGATGGCGGCGAGAGGCGCGATGCCGCCGCGGGCGCCGATGCCGGTGCAGTTGAGCGCGGCGGCGGCACACGCGAAATCAAGCTGCTTCTGCAAAGGCCAGCCTTGCAGAAGCGCGTAGATGAAACCGGCATGGAACAGGTCGCCCGCGCCGGTGGTGTCCACAGTGTCAACTTGAAAGGCGGGCGCGTAGTGAAATTGCGAGCCGTCCCACGCGAGCACTCCGTCCGTGCCGAGCGTGGCGGCCGTGAGGCGGCAGGCGAAACGTTTGTGCACGGCAGGGAGCGACTTCTGCAAATCATCCGTCGCCGCGAGCTTGCCAGGAATGTCGCGGCTGGTGATGAGGTAATCCACGTTGGGCAGCAGCGCTTCGACGCCCGTATACAGTTCGTCGAGGTCGGCGATGACCGGAACGCCGGCGGCGCGCGCCCAAGCCGCGGCTTGGGCGGCGGCTGCAGTGTCGTGGCCGTCAAGATGAAGCGCGCGCGCAGTGGTGATCCAGTCGCGCTGAAGCTCTTCGGGGCGGAGCGCGAGGCGATGGTCACGCCGCCAAAGCACGGTGCGCTCGCCGGAGTCGTCAATAAGAATGAACGCTTGCTGGCTCGGGCATTCGGGGGCAGTGAGAAGATGCGCTTCGACGCCGAGGCGCGAAAATTCCGCGGCGTGGAGCGCGGCCGCGCTGTCTCCGCCGACTTTGCCGACGTAGCGCGTGCGGAGTCCCCATTGCTGGCAAGCGACGACGGCGGTGGCGGTCTGCCCGCCGGGCAGAATCGTGGTAGGACGAATTTCGACTTTGGTGCCGCGCGCGGGATAGTGCGCGACGGGAATCAACGTGTCGGTGGCGTTGAGGCCCACGCCGACGAGGTCGACGCTTTGTAGCTTCGAGGGTGCTGTCATATTGCTCGCGCTACTGTAAATGAAGAGTGGAAAGGATTGCAAAGCGCGACGGCGGCTTAGTGGAAGCGAGTGGTGCGCCAGAGGGCGAGCGTGCAAATGAAAAGAAGCACGAGCAGCGCGATTGTCAAGAGCGCCGCAGGGACCCAGTTCAGCGACAGCTGCGGAACGCGAGCCATCGTTGCGAAAACCACGAAGATTGCCGTGGCCACAGCCACGAGCAGCCAGTCCCAGATTGTGCGAATTGGCGCGGATTCGCCGGCGGCCTGGCGGCCGTCCATGCGCGCTTCGACGTAATCGGCGGCGACGCCGTAGCGGCGGCCTTCGCGTTGTGCCGCTTCCTTCCAGCGCGTTTGCTCTTCGCCGGAAGCCGAAGAAAAAGCAACTGCGCCTACGCCGAGCATCATGAGCAGCGAGCCGCCAATAACTTGCGCATAGGTCGAAGAACTCCGGCCGTGCAGTTCGCTAAAAACGAAAATGCCCCAGAGCAGTCCCCACAGCTGGTTGGAGTTGGAAAGTGGGATGCCGCGGCTGATGCCGACGTACTTGGCTGCGTATTGTTGAAAGAGATCGCCGATGACCCAGATGAATCCGCCCAGCATCAACCAGAAAATCACGCCGCGCGCGCTGAGCAACTCCTGCCAGAGCGGAGCGATGCCGGTGTAGCCGATGGCCAGCGCCGACATCATGCCGAGTTCACCGAACGTGAAGAAAGTCACGAAGGAGAGCGGATTCATTCCCGTGAGATAGGCTTTGCGATAAGGAATGTACATCGTGCCCCAAAGGACGCCTGCGCCAAGGGCGGCCCAGACGCCGCGAAGTGAGTGGCCTGCAGGGCCTTGCGTGGAAGAAGCGATGGCTAGCAGCGTTGCGCCAGCGCACATGACGAGCGCGCCGCCGAGGACGCCCGTCCAGCGGCGCCAGCCGGCTTGGCGAAGTTCGTTGAAGAAAAGAAAACCCCAGAAAATGCCGAGCAAGCTGTTGGAGTTCCAGAGCGGGAAGGCGATGCTGAGGCCGATGTCGCGAATCGCGAAAATCGTGAGCGTGTTTGCCACAGCCCAAAGGCAGCCAGCAAGAATGGCCCAGATGATGAGGTGAGGCGCGCGGCGGACGTCCGCGCGAACGGAGGAAGTGCCAAGAATCAGCGCGGGGAGGCTCCAGCGCGCGAGAAAAACGCCGATGACCATGATGAGCGAAATCGCGAAAGGAGAAATGCCGATGGAGACGAGTTTGGTGGGCGCTTCGGCAGCGCCCAGCCACGCGCCCGCGGTGAAGCCCGAAAGTATGCCAAGGAGTTGGAGTTTTCTCGCACGCGAGGCAATTTGTGTTTCTGGTGAGCTGAGAGGTTGTGCGGCGGATGGCATGCAGGTGTGATTCATCTCCTAGCGCATGAAGCTGAGAAGCAGCAATCCGGCCACAAGGACCGCCACCGGTACCCAAAAATGAACGTCAGTCAGCACGCTGCTCAGCCGCGACGTTGGTTTTGGATTTTCAGAGTTGTCCATGTGTCGCTACGCCACGGTGCTAATAGTTTTCGCGTTTGGTGTGGGCGGCGGTTTGTTCGCCTTTGTAGGCTTTCCAGGCTTGCGCGATAACGTAAGCGTGAATGGCGTCGGCTTGTTGAACGGTGAGGCGCGCGTTGGGAAAAGCAAATTTCGGCGGGTCGGCCAGGCCAGGCATGCCCTTCGACCAATGGGAGCCGCCCATCACGATTTGATACCAATCCTTGTGGACTTCGGGCGGGGCGTAACGAAGATCGGGGACCGCGCCGTCTTCCACCCAGGCTCCGCTGCCATCGATGCCGGGCGAGTGGCAGCCTTCGCAGTAAAACGAGACGTAAAGTTTTTCGCCCTTCTGAATTGCTTCCAAGGTGGCCTTTTGCTCGGGAGGTTTCGGAACCGGTGGAACTTCAATTTGCGGAGTCGGGAATGGAACGCTGCCGCCAAGCTTGAAGGCGTAGAGGCGCTCCGGGCCGCGCTTCGATTCGGGCGTAGCCATGGTGCGGGCAGGCGCGAACAAGCGCGAGCCGGAACCCCAGCCAACAGAATTGATGACGTATTGCTCGCCGTTCACCGAAAAAGTCACCGGGATGGAATCGATAGCGGACTTCGTTTGAATGGACCAGAGTTTTTTGCCAGTGTCCGCGGAGTACGCAGCAAATTCGCCGGTGCCTTGTCCCTGAAAAACGAGATTGCCGGCGGTCGCAAGAACGCCGCCGTTCACAGCGATTTCTTCTTCGACGGACCAGCGCGGTGTTTCTGCGATGGGATCCCAGGCGATGAGGCGGCCGAAGAGGCCCGCGCCACTTTCACCGGCTTCGACCGGCGCTTTGGTATCGGAGCGGCGGTCCGTCGTTGGAATGTAAACAAGCCCGGTGAGCGTGTCGTAGCTCATGGGCCACCAGTTGTGAACAGTCCATTGGCGGCCACCGCCTTGTGAAGCGGGAATGAGGATAGGCTTTTCTGTTTGGAGATCGTAACCGGACGCCCAGGTTGTTTTCACCAGCGGCTTGGCGGAGAGCAGCTTGCCGGTTTTTGCTTCGAGGATGTAGAAGAATCCGTTCTTGGGCGCGGTCATCACAACGTGGCGGCGTTCACCATTGATCGGCAGATCGGCCATCAGGATTTGGTTGTTTTCGTTGTGAACGCCCTCGGCGCCAGTCTGATAATGCCAGACGTATTTTCCCGTCTCCGCGTCAACCGCGATGACGCATTGCGAGAAAAGTTTTTCGCCGGTGATTTGCGTGCCGGCCATTTCGCCGTAGCCGACGTCCGCGCCCGCAGTGCCAAAAATGACGAGACCTGTGGCGTCGTCATAAGTAATGGCGTGCCAAACGTCCCCGCCGCCGATTCTCCAGGAGCCTTCGCCATGCCAGGTCTTCGCGGCCATCTCAAGTTCTTTCGTTTCGAGCGGCTTCGAAGGATCGCCGGGGACGGTCCAGAAGCGCCAAACTTCTTTGCCGGTTTCCGCGTCGTAAGCAGCTAGCGCGCCGCGGACGGCGTCGTCCGAGCCGTTGTAGCCCATAAAGATTTTTCCCTTGCCGACGCGCGGCGCTCCGGTGATTCCCGTTTGCGTGGGCTCGCAAACCGTGGCTTCCCAAATTTTGTTGGCGGTCGCTGCATCAATAGAAATGAGGCGGCAATCGCCGGTGCCGACGTAAACTTTGCCGTTCCAAACAGCGACGCCACCGTTGGTGCGGGCGGAATAGGAGCCGTTTAAAGCCTGATCGAGACGAATTTGCGGGTCATATTTCCAGAGGAGTTTTCCCGTGGCGGCTTCGATGGCATAAACTTTGGAAAGCGGCGCGCTGACGTAAATGACGCCGTCCACCACGATGGGTTCGGAGACCACACCCATCAAGCCGTCGTAATCCAGATACCAGGCCAGACCCAGGTTGGAAACATTCGACGAGTTGATTTGCTTGAGCGGGCTGAAATGTTTCGAATCGTTGGTGCGGCCGTTCACCAGCCAGTTGACGCCCGTGACCGCGTCAGTGGCAATCCGTTCGTCATTCACGTCGCCGGGCTTCGTGACGGCGGGAGCTGCAGAAGACGGCGAGAAATGCAAAGCGACCGCGGCTCCGATCGCGAGAAGAACCAGAGTAAGACCCAAGATTCGCCGTGCGTCCATGCCTGCACCTCTCTCCGAAGTTGACCTGCGTCCCCGGTTGGCTGAGGAAGGTTCGCGCGTTGCCCGATCGCACGAATTTGCCGCTTGTCATGTTAGGTGTGCGGCGGAAGGAAAGTCAACGCGTGCCGTACAATGGGAGAAACCCGGGACTGAACGAGCTCCGGAGGCCTTACTGCCATCCGAACGGTGCGAAATGAAGAAGCGGTTGCAAGTGATGAAGTTTGGCGGGACGTCGGTGGGCGATGCGTCGTGCATTGCGCGCGCGGCCAACATTATTGTGAATGCAACCAAGGAATACCGCTGCGTAGCGGTGGTTTCGGCGATGAGCGGTGTGACGAACCGGTTGATCGAAGCGGCAGATCATGCGGAAGCCGGAAACGCAGTTGAAGCCGCGGCGATCCTGGAAGCACTTCGCAAGCAGCACGAAACGGCACTCACGAGCTTGATTCCCAATGAAAGAGAGCGCGAGCGTATCCGCGGGAAACTGAGTGAGGTTCTCGCGGAGGGCCGCCGCCTTTGCGAGGGTACGGCTCTGCTGCGGGAGTTGACGCCGCGTACACTCGATGCCGTTTCGAGTTTGGGAGAACGGCTCTCCGCGCCGCTTGTGGCGGCCGCGGTCAAAGAGGCGGGCGCGGTGAGCGAAGCCATAGAAGCAACCGAACTGGTTGTGACCGACGCGTTTCACGGCGGGGCCGAACCGCAAATGGAATTGACACGGGAGAAATCGCAAGCGCGGCTGTGGCCACTGCTGGAAAAAAGCATCGTCCCAGTCGTGACAGGATTCATTGGCGCTACCAGGGATGGACAACTGACGACGCTCGGCCGGGGCGGCTCGGATTTTTCGGCGACTATTCTGGGCGGAGCGCTCGACGCAGATGAAGTCATTATCTGGACCGATGTGGAAGGAGTGCTGACGGCGGATCCCCGGCTGGTGCCGGAAGCGCGCACAATTCCGGAAATTTCTTATCGCGAGGCGGCGGAGCTGGCGTTCTTTGGCGCGAGAGTGCTGCATCCAAAAACATTGAATCCCGTGGTGCAGGCGGCGATTCCCGTGTGGATTCGCAACAGCTTCCAGCCGGAACGGTTGGGGACAAAAATCACGCCCGAAGGACGAAGCATCGGCGGCGGCGTCAAAGCGCTTACGGCCATTCGCGACGTAACCTTAATTAGTGTGGGCGGGCCGGGAATTGTAGGACTGCCGGACGTCGTGGGGCGGACGTTTTCCACGACGGCCGAAGTGCGAGCCAATGTGCTGCTGATCTCGCAGTCGTCGTCGCAAAACGACATCTGCTTCATCGTGGCTTCAACGGATGCGCAGCGAACCGTGGAGGCTTTGCGCAAGGAATTCGCTAAAGATTTGGCGCACCACGACGTGGAACACATCACCGTGGACCCAAACATCGCGATTGTTGCCGTGGTAGGAGAAAACATGCGCGGCATTCCGGGGGTCGCGGGCAAAACGTTCAGCGCGCTAGGCCGCGACGGCGTAAACCTTATTGCCATTGCGCAGGGCTCTTCCGAGAGCAACATTTCTTTCGTTATCGAAGAGAAGGCGGTGAAGCAGGCTCTAATCACGACACACCGCGAATTTGGCCTCAACGCGCCGCAGAACTGAGAGCGAACAATAGAAGGATGGTAGGCCCGGGAGGCACTCGAATCTCTGACCTCTTCCGTGTCAACCTACCACCGAGCCAAAAGAGAACAACTTAGACCGTATCGAACAGTCTCTCCGCTATCGTTATACCTGTTCCACAGGTAGAAATTACAGGTAGGAATCGCAGGTTCCGTCTCGTATCAGTGTGGTGGGGACAGGCGTTGAATGAGTACAATGCACGACATCGTGGAGGGTATATGAGACCTTTACTCTGCTTGCTTCCAATCACTGCCGGCCTACTTTGCTCCATCCTTGCCACCTCAACCACGGCTGCCGACTTAGGTGAAGCCGAACTCCGAGCAGTGATGGCTGAACGTCTCAAAGCCAGCTTGGAAGGCGATTCGGGCAAAGTCGCCAGTTTGCTTGCCGACGAGTATCTCCAGACCGACATCTCTGGACACGTCCAAGACAAGTCCGTTTGGTTTAAGGAATATTTCAACCCCCTCGCTGAGCTAATTAGAGCAGGCAAGTTCCGCTGGGAAGTGTACGACCAAAAGGAACTCCAGTTTCGGATTTACGGTGACTCTGCCGTGGTTGTCGGTGTGCTCGACGCGAAGGGTAGCGGCGCGAGATGGGTGCCCCAGAGCCACACGTGGGAAACCGACCCGAACGCAAGCTTTAGCGGGACGCTGCGCTTCACTCACGTATACGTCAAACGAAATGGTAAATGGCTGCTGGCTGCTCTACACAACGCCGTGCCGTTTGCACCGCCGCCAGCTAAATAGTATTCCTACTGCTCCGTCAGAGGCGGCGCGCTGCGTTTAGCTTTCTTTCAAAATGCCTTGGTGGATCAGCCCGCAATTAGCTCGGTGATCGAAACGAATGGTAGGCCCGGGAGGACTCGAACCTCTGACCTCTTCCGTGTCAAGGAAGCGCTCTAACCAACTGAGCTACGGGCCTGCAAGTGCGTCTAGTTTAGCATGAGTGGCAACGGTTGAGGGCGGGACCTGGCAGCGCGCCTCGCAATGGATGGCAGTATCAGAATGGAATGGGGTCATGCCCAATTTGGGCTGATTCTTGGTAGCGAGACTCAAACGAAACCTTCTTGTAATTCCTTGTTAGTCAATAATTTATGATTGATTTCCTGAGAAATAAATGTATATTTTGGCAGCCCGCCCTGTGTACTTGCTTTGGCCTCGCAAGTGCCTCTCAAAGTTGCTTGGCCAGTCAAAAACAGCAACGCGACGGAGGAGCCACTAGCAAGATGTGGAAAGCCCGTTCGCCGTCACACCGGCAGTGCCACTCCTGTCACATCGATTTGTGATGCGAATCACTGCCTTTCGCCGTGAGGGTTGTCACCATCAAGGTAATCAACAAACAGAACTTGATCGCGAGGTTGACCGGTTATTGGTAAAGGAGGGGAAATGCAGACAAAAACCTTAGGCGCTTCCAAGAGCCCGCTCCTTGCTTTTCTGCTATTTCTTATTGCGTTTGGACTCGCCGTTCGCCTGAACGCAAAGCCTCCGGCCCAGGATGCAACGAGTCCGCCGGCTGGACAGGAAAAGGCTAAAGCCGCACCCGCTGCTGCCGGGGACGGCGACTATGTGGGCAGCGAAACCTGCATTGCCTGCCATCAGGACCAGGATCACCGCTTCAAGAACACCGTCATGGGTAAGGCGATGGCCCATCCTAAGACGCCTATGGAAGCGCGGGGCTGTGAAGCGTGCCACGGACCGGGCCGCGCTCACGTGGAAGCCGGCGGCGGCAAGGACACCATTCCCATTCGCTTTGGAAAGGATTCGGCAAACTCCGTAGCCGAGAAGAACGCGGTCTGCGAGGAGTGCCATACCCGCGGGACGCATTTGTTCTGGAAAGGCAGCCCGCATGAATCGCGTGGCATGGCCTGCGTGGATTGCCACAACGTGAAACAGGTTGTGCAAGTGGCGCTGTCCTCCGAAGGCCGGTTCAACTCTCCGCTATCTGACGTACGCGGCGTCAAGAAATCCCAGCCGGAATTGTGCTTGCAGTGCCATCAAATGCGCCGCGCACAGTTGCAGCGCTCGTCCCACATGCCCTATCGCGAAGGCAAGGTGACGTGCACCAGCTGCCACAATCCTCACGGTTCGCCGAATCCGAGCCAGCTGATTCAAAGTACCACCAACGAAAACTGCCTGAGCTGCCACACCGAGCGGCGCGGGCCTTTCCTCTGGGAGCACCCGCCGGTGATGGAGAACTGCGCGAACTGCCATGAGCCGCACGGCACCAGCAACCCGCAGTTGCTGAAGACGCGCATGCCACGGGTTTGCGACTCGTGCCATGACAGCAGCCGCCACCCGACTCAGCCGCAGTCGCTGAGTTCGATCAAGAACTTCAACCGTGGTTGCACCAATTGCCATTCGGCCATTCACGGGTCCAATCACCCGTCGGGCAACGCATTCCTGCGCTAAGGAAGGGGACACGAAATGAAGCGATATCACCAATACTCAGCTGTGGTAATCCTGGCACTTTTGTTCTCCCCGGCCACCCTTCCGGGACAGGACAAAAACGACGAAAACAAAAACGAAAACAAGAACAAAGAGCAGCAGACGGATCATGGATTCGTTGATTTTGGCATGCGCTATGCCGCCGGCAGCGTTTACGGCCGGCCGGACCTCCAATCGGGACAGTGCCTGGGCTGCGGAACGCTGTTCGATCCGCTTTTGAAAACGTCCAAATTCAACGAGTACCGCGACCTGCGCAATGGTTTCTACATCCGGCGGGCGGACGTACATTTTGACGGCATCCTGCATTCCGAAAAGTATGTGGCGCTTCAGTCGCAAAGGACGCTCTATCGCGACCAGAGTTATTTGGCCACTTTCGGCGAGTATGGCAAGTTCAAACTGCAGTTCCGCTACGACGAGATTCCGCATACGTACAGCAACACCACACGCACTTTGTTCACGGAGACTTCGTTAGGGGTTTGGAGCTTTCCGGCGACCATCCGGCAATCCATCCAGAACTTCCAGGCTGCGCCGCCAGCGGGCACCAGCATCCAGGGTTTCATCAATACGCAGGTCGTGCCTACTTTCAACTTCATTACGCCGTCCATCATCCGCAAAGCGGGAACGGCCCTTGTTTCCTACGACCTGACTCCCCTTTGGAACGTGAACGCAAGGTTTACTCGAGAGAACGAAACGGGCACGCGGCCCTTGGGGCTGATCATGAACTCCAGCCCCAGCGCCAGCGCCACCGCCGGCTATGGAGTCGAGCTGCCAGAACCTATCAACTATTTCAACAACACGCTGCGAGCCGGCGCGGAGTTCGGAAAACGGGCCTGGGGCATCCAGGCTGCCTATATCGGATCGTTTTTCCAGAACAATGCGGGACAGCTCGTCTGGGACAACCCGTTCCGTTTTTCGAATGAAACGATCACCAACCCTCTGACGGGGCGCATGGATCTTTACCCGGATAACCAGGCGCACTACCTGAGCTTTGCCGGCGCTACAGATGTCACCAAGTACATGCGCTTCATCGCGAGTATTAGTCCGGGCTGGCT
>Ga0075426_10002959_pt1 | contig 12136 bp, 10 predicted proteins | sample SoiMethybrSBSTD5_FD_75304 | JGI IMG/M metagenome (GOLD analysis project Ga0075426, IMG submission 75304) | Bulk soil microbial communities from a Populus tree surrounding site in Tennessee, USA - Soil MetaG P. TD hybrid SBSTD5 | ecosystem: Environmental > Terrestrial > Soil > Tree plantation...
CACCGGCTCGGTCGCCAAGACGTCGACCAAGGAGGCGCTGCGCCTCGCCCTGGCGCGCGACGGCGAGGTGCATGCCTCGGTGGCATCGTTCAACAACCACTGGGGCGTTCCGTTGTCCCTCGCACGGTTGCCGCAAGCGGCGCGCTATGGGGTCTTCGAGATCGGCATGAATCATGCCGGCGAGATCACCCCGCTGGTTCGATTGGTGCGGCCGCATATTGCGATCATCACCACGGTCGCCCCGGTGCACCTCGAATTCTTCCCCTCGGTTGAAGCGATCGCCGACGCGAAGGCCGAGATCTTTCTCGGACTCGAGCCCGGCGGCGTCGCCGTGATCAACCGCGACAATGCGCAATTCGCAAGGCTCGAACAGCGCGCCCGCGAGGCTTCGATCGCTCGGATCGTGACCTTCGGCGAGCACGCCAAGGCGGAGGCGCGGCTTCTGCGCTTCGCGCTGCAGCCGGAGGGCTCGACCGTGGAGGCCGACATTCTCGGCGAGCACGTCGCCTACAAAGTCGGCGCGCCCGGCAAGCATCTGGTGCTCAATTCGCTTGCGGTGCTCGCCGCGGCTAAGCTCGCGGGGGCGGAGCTCGCGCTCGCCGCGCTCGCGCTTGCCGATCAGGCGCCCGCAGTCGGCCGCGGCACACGCATCGCGCTCGGCGTGCCGGGCGGCGATGCGGTGCTGATCGACGAGAGCTACAACGCCAACCCTCTGTCGATGCGCGCCGCTTTCGAGCTGCTCGGTCAGACGCCGGTCGGCGCAAAAGGCCGGCGCATCGCGGTTCTCGGCGACATGCTGGAACTCGGGCCACGCGGGCGCGAGCTGCATCGTGAGTTGGCCGGCGCGCTGAGCGAGCAGGGGATCGACCTCGTCTACTGCGCCGGACCGTTGATGGAGGCGCTCTGGCAGGCGCTTCCCGCCGAGCGGCGCGGCGGCTATGCCAAGGACGCGGCGGCGCTCGAAGCCGAGGTCGTCGACGCCGTCCGGGGCGGCGATGCCATCATGATCAAAGGCTCGTTCGGCTCGCGCATGGGGCCGATCGTCAAGACGCTGGTGCGGCGCTACCCGATGCCTGCCGCGCCCGACCTCGTCTCCACCGGCATCCCCGCTCGAGGCTGATCGATGCTTTATTGGATGTCCTCCTTCGCCGACACCATCTCGGTGCTCAACGTCTTCCGCTATCTGACGGTGCGTACCGGCGGAGCGACCGTGACGGCGCTGATCTTCGTGTTCTGGCTGGGGCCGAGCATCATCGATCTCTTGCGGCTCAAGCAGGGGAAGGGCCAGCCGATCCGCCTCGACGGGCCGGCGTCGCATCTGCTCACCAAGAAAGGCACGCCCACGATGGGCGGGCTGATGATCCTGTCCGGCCTGCTGGTCTCGATCGTGCTGTGGTCCAATCTGCTCAACCCTTACGTCTGGGTGGTGCTCGGGGTGACGATCGGCTTCGGTGGGGTCGGCTTCTATGACGACTACCTCAAGGTCACCAAGCAGACCCATGGCGGATTCGCAGGCCGGGCGCGCCTTCTGATCGAAGCCGTCATCGCAGCTGCCGCGTGTTATGCGCTTGCCAAGATCGGGCGACCGGCATTCTCGACCTCGCTCACCTTTCCCCTGTTCAAAGAGCTGGTCGTCGACCTCGGCTGGTTCTTTGTCGTGTTCGGCGCTTTCATCATCGTCGGGGCGGGCAATGCAGTGAACCTGACCGACGGCCTCGACGGGCTCGCGATCGGCCCGGTCATGATCGCGGCGGGAAGCTTCGGGTTCATCGCCTATCTGGTCGGCAATGCGCTCTACGCCGACTACCTGCAGATCCATTTCGTCTCCGGCGCCGGCGAGCTTGCGGTACTATGCGGCGCGGTGATCGGAGCGGGGCTCGGATTCCTGTGGTTCAACGCGCCGCCCGCATCGATCTTCATGGGCGACACGGGTTCGCTTGCGCTCGGCGGCCTGATCGGCACCGTCGCGGTCGCGACCAAGCACGAGGTCGCGCTCGCGATCATCGGGGGACTGTTCGTGCTCGAGGCCGTGTCGGTCATCGTGCAGGTGCTCTCGTTCAAGCTGACCGGCAAGCGGGTGTTCAAGATGGCGCCGCTGCATCACCATTTCGAGCAGCTCGGTTGGACCGAGCCGCAGATCGTGATCCGATTCTGGATCATCTCCATCGTGCTGGCGTTGGCGGGCCTGTCGACGCTGAAGCTGCGGTGAGGGCAAGATGGAGAGCATTGTTTCTCCAAATACGCGGCGTCCCCTCTCGCCCGCTTGCGGGGGAGAGTGGGCGAGGGGACAGCGGTACGCGCCATGATCCCCGTCTCCACATTCGCGGGTCTGAAAGTTGCGGTGTTCGGGCTCGGCGGCTCCGGGCTCGCGAGCGCAAGCGCACTGTTCGCGGGTGGCGCCGACGTGATCGGCTGGGACGACGACAGCAAGCGCATCGCGCATGCGCGCCAGGCGGGCATTCCGACCACCGATCTGCACGAGGTGGACTGGTCGCGCATCGCGGCGCTGGTGCTCGCGCCGGGCGTCCCACTCACCCACCCGGCGCCGCACTGGACCGTACAGCTCGCGCGCGCCGCCGGCGTGGAGGTGATCGGCGACATCGAGCTCTTCTGCCGCGAGCGGCGGCGACTCGCACCCGATTCGCCCTTCGTCGCGATCACCGGGACGAACGGAAAGTCGACCACCACGGCGCTGATCGCGCATTTGCTCGCCACCGCCGGCTACGACGTCCAGCTCGGCGGCAATATCGGCACGGCAATTCTCTCGCTCGCGCCGCCGGACACCGGGCGCGCGCATGTCATCGAGTGCTCGTCCTACCAGATCGACCTCGCGCCGACCCTCGATCCCAAAATCGGCGTTCTGCTCAACGTCAGCGAGGACCATCTCGACCGCCACGGCACGCTCAAGGCGTATGCCGCCGTCAAGGAGCGCCTGGTCGCCCGCGTGCAGGACACGGCGGTGATCGGCGTCGACGACGAGTGGTGCCGGGCTGCAGCGGATCGGATTGCGCGGGCCGGCAAGACCGTGGTTCGCGTGTCGGTGCAAGGTGCGCTAGGCGAGGGCATTTACGTGCATGGGGAGGAGATCATCCTCGCCACCGGCGGGGTCGCCAAGCCGATCGCCCTGCTCGGGGGCATCGGCTCGCTGCGGGGCGTGCACAATGCGCAGAACGCCGCCTGTGCGACAGCGGCCGCGCTTGCTCTGGGACTCGATGCCAAGGTGATCCAGCAGGGGCTGTGGTCGTTTCCCGGGCTTGCTCATCGCATGGAGGAGATCGGTCGCAAGGGCGACATCCTGTTCGTGAATGATTCGAAGGCGACCAACGCGGACGCCGCCGCGCGTGCGCTCGCCTGCTTCACCGACATTTTCTGGATCGCGGGCGGCAAGCCGAAGACCGGCGGCATCGTCTCGCTCGCGGAGTTCTTCCCACGCATCCGGAAAGCCTATCTCATCGGCGAGGCAGCGACCGATTTCGCCGCTACGCTCGACGGGAAGGCGGATCACGTGATCGTTCGGACGCTCGATCGCGCCGTGGCGGCAGCCGCAAAGGACGCCGAGGCCTCGGGACGCAAGGGGGCGGTCGTTCTGTTGTCGCCGGCCTGCGCCTCGTTCGACCAATATCCGAACTTCGAGGTGCGTGGCGACAAGTTCCGCGAGCTGGTGCGGGCGATCCCCGGCGTTGTGCCGCGACAGTAGGCGATGCCCGCGTGGCCAGCCGCCCGGGACGGTGCTCAGCGCATCGGTTCTCGGACTCCGGAACCGCTCGTGTTCTTATTCTGCTCGGCCCGGATGATCTGGTGGCGCTTGTAGGTTGGGTGCTTCGCCTTGACGTTATGTCGCAAATCCGACTGCGCGCCGGTCGACTGCTGTCCCGCGCCTGCGTACGCTCCGACCGGCGCGAACAGCAGAGCAGACAAGGCGCTCGCCATCAATACGGTACGCATGGGCTTTCTCCTGTGTTTCATCCCATTCACGGGATAACGATGCACTGAACGGCTGGTTCGGCGGAGTGCCATTCGTCACGGCCGCGATCGCACGGTCGCCCACGTCGATCGCAGCATGTTGGCGTGCACGCCTGCGCGGTCCGAAGGAACGCCGTCGAGGTTCGTTTGTTGGGCGTGCGAATGCCTCGAACTTGCCTGCCATAAGCTCATGGGCCCGCCTGCGCAGCGCGCCCCGTTCGGACCCGCTCCGGACGGCCAATCACGAGATCTCCAGGCCCCGCTCAGCCGGTCCGAGTTCGTCGTACGCTGCTTCATAGCGATTGGAATTGCGCTCGTTCCGGTCCTTGTCTGGTTCTTGTTCGACGTGATCCTGATTGCGATCGCGGCGCTGCTCATTAGCGCGCTGCTCGAGCTCGGCGCCGATCCCCTCATGCGCTGGCTCAAAGCTCCGCGGCCCCTTGCATTGGCGATTTCGGGGCTGGTGATCTTCGCCGTCGTCGCCGGCACAGCGTACCTGTTCGGCAGCCGCATGGTGGCCGAATTCCAGGACGTCGTGCAACTCGCGGCGTCAGGTCAAGGCAACATCGTCAATTCGATCCAGAGCTCCAGCCTGGGCAAGATGCTGCTCGGCCACGTCCAGGAAGGAGTCAATCTGGTCGGCCTGATTCCAAGCGTCTTCAAGGTCAGCGCCAGCCTCCTCGGAGGCGTCGTGGTCGCGGTGGTGGCTGGCGTGTTCTTCGTCGCGCAGCCGAACCTGTATTTGTACGGATTGGTCCAGCTATTCCCGCCGCGGCTCCACCGCGAGGTCGAGGAGACCATCGTTGCGGTAGGCACGTCACTTCGCCTCTGGCTCCTGGGTCAGCTGATCGAGATGGTCATGATCGGCGCGCTTTCGACGCTGGCGGTGTGGATGATCGGCCTGCCGTCGTTCCTGGCGCTCGGCCTCATCGCCGGGATCGCCGAGTTCATCCCCTACGTGGGGCCGATCATTGCCGCGATCCCCGCCATCCTGGTCGCCGCGACGCAGAGCTTCGATGCGGTCATCTGGACGATCGTCGCGTACCTGCTGATCCATCAGGCGGAAGGCCACCTCATCATGCCGTTCATTCAGCGCCACATGGTGTTCATCCCGCCCGCCGTGATCCTGCTCGGCATCGTCGCCATCGGTTCCCTGTTCGGCGTCGCGGCGATCGCGTTCGCGAGTCCGCTCGCGGTGCTCATCTTCGTGCTCGTCAAGAAGCTGTACGTCCGGGATACGCTCGGCGAGGAGACCCCGGTGCCGGGCGAAGACGACGCCCGTTGAGACCACAAGTCATCCGGCGCGGCTCGCCTGCTCGACCATGGTGCCGTCATGGGCGACCCGGTACTTGTATCCCTGCCAGGTGACCGTGCTTCCCGCAAAGCTGACGAGGTAGATCGCGAAGGCCGCGAGGTCGTGCAGGGGAATGAGCCAATAGGGTTGTGGCGGCAGTCGAAAGGTGCGTTGCACCGCGAGGCACAAGGCGATCCGACAGGCCAGGGCCCCGACAAGCGCGGCGCCGGCGTGGCTTCCGCCCAGCAAGGCGCCAAAAAAGGCGAGGGCGAACGGATGCGCGATTGCGGTGCCCGCATAGCCGAGCGGGTCAATCACCTTGATGGTGCGTGCGACCCGCAGCTCTCGGGACAGCATCGTTGACGTCCCGCAGTCGAAACAGGTGTGACCGAGCGACCCCGGCATGACAGCGACTTCGAGCCCCGCCTCGCGAACCGCCTTGCCGATCGCATAATCCTCCGCCAGCACGTCCGCGAAGGCGCGCAGGCCGCCGATCTGGGCGAGGACTTGTCGGCGGATCGCGATGGTGGCGCCCAAGCATGGGTGCGCAAGGCGCAAACGCAGCGCGGCGACGACCTGGGGCAAGAAAAGCGTATTGATCGCAAGCGCCGCGAGCCGGCTTGGGACGCTCTCGCTTGCAACCCCGTGGGTCAGGCAGGTGGCCGCTCCGACCCCCGGCTGCTCGAGGGTGGCCACGGTCGCAGCCAGATAGCCCGGGCCGATCTCTATGTCGCTGTCGCACATCACCAGCGTGTCGTGCCGCGCGAACGGCAGCATGTTGATCAGGTTCGAGACCTTGCGATTGGAGCCGTGCTGGCGCGAGTCCACATGGACCGTGATGGGCACGTCGGAAAAGCGCTTCTGCAGCCGGCGCACCACCTCGAGCGCCGGGTCGGACGCTGCCTGCACCCCGCAGACCAGCTCGAGACGGCCCGGGTAGTCCTGGGTGCAGAGCGACGCAAGACGATCGAAGAGATCCGCCTCGGCGCCGTGCAGCGGTTTGAGGACGCTGACGGGAGGATACGTGCTCGTGTTGCTGGAGGCGAACGGCCGGAATCGCCACACGATGACGCTGACGAAGATCATATAGGCGCAGCCGATCAACGCGCCCGCGATGCTCACGTCGGCAAGAAATTTCAACGCGTAGCCCATAGGCTCTCAACGTTTGCGCTCGTCTCGCCGCATCCGTCGGGCTGGCCGAAGCGTTGGGCGAGCGCCGTTCGCGACAGGAACAGCTCGGTGCGATCCCGCCAAAGGGTATCGGCCCGAAGCACCACCGGATTGCGCGCCAAGATGAACACCGTGATCAGAACGTTCTCGCCGAGCCGCCGCAGCCGTGCGTCCGAGCGCACGGGCTCGATCGCAAACGGTGGCGCGAATCCGAATCGACGCATGATGTTGGTAAGCTGATTGCGCTGCTCTCGCGTGCCCTGCGACACATTGGCCGCGATCGCGACGATGTCGAACAGCTCGGGAGTCTGCGCGCAATATCGGCCAAGCTCACGGAGCGACGATTCCATCTGACGACGGAATTGGCGCGCCCACCCGATGGTCGCACCCGCAGCCGGCACCCGCGGAATTTGCTCGTTCCAATAATGCAGGTTGAGCAAGCGATCGCCGGGACGTACCCGCGTGCCGTCGAGCAATTCGAAGGCGCGCTCGGCGCGAGCGAACTGCGCGCGAAAAATGCAGTCGGGATCGGCGGTGAACTCAAACACCTGCTGACGTTGCCTGAGAATTCCATCGAATGCGAAAACGAGCTCAGTGAGCCAGGCGCGGACATGTCCTTCCTCCCGACCCGCATCAAGCGAAACGGTCATCGGTGAATCCCGTGTGGCAGGATCGCCCTTCGCCCATACAACCGTGACACGACAGGAAAGTTGCCGCCGTATCCCGTCACCGGACGCCGGCAGTACGGTCTCGCGCCGAGTTTGCCGGCGCGGCCCGTCCGATTTCCGACTCATGTCGGGTGAGAGCTGTCAAACCGGCTCGTCGTAGAGGAGGGCCAGCGAATGCTTGAATCCCAAAGCCACCGGAATCGCCATGATCACGCCGGGAATGCCGAAGAGGAGGCCGCCGGCAAGAAAGCAGAAAATGACCATGACGGGATGCACATGGGCGGCTCGTCCCAACACCACGGGGCCCAACAACTCGTCGATCGAGAGGCGGAGCACCGTCGCGTAGATCGCGTACTCGATGATACTGTCGACTCCGGTCGCATAGCGCACCGCGACGAGTCCGGCGATTACCGCGGCCGTGATCGGACCGATGACCGGGATCATCTCGAGCAGGCCGGTGAGGATGGCGAGCAGTACGGCGTGGCGGATGCCGAGAATGAGACCGAGGCCCACATAGGCCGCCCCAGTCGCATAGATCACGACCACCAACACGCCGAGAAAATAGCGCCGCAGCACCGGATCGAGACGGGCCCAGATCCGCGCGGTGGCATCGCGGTGGAGCGGCGGCACGAGCCAGAGAAGTCCAGCCCCCAATTGCGGGGCGGCCGCGAGGCAATAGAACAGCAGCACCAGAGTCAGAAAGAAGCCGAAGATTCCGGCGATACTCCACTCCGCAAGCATCCTCAGTGTTCCGGCTTGGCTCAACCGTTCGCGCAGGATCGAGACGAGCTTATGGGCCAATTCGGATGGATTGAGCGGCTCTCCGAGCACCTGTAGCGATTGGTCGCCGAGGAACTGTTGCAGCATCGAGGTGAGCGTTGGCTCGAAGTCGCTGAGCATTGCTCGGCTCTCGCTGAGCATGCGGGGAACGACCAGGTATGCGGCGCCGAGGATAACCGCCAGGATCAGCACGAACAGCAAAGCGGCGAACAGCCACCGCGGCAGGCCGGTTCGGCGCGCGCACCAAGTCAACAGCGGCGCCGCCAGGAAGCCCACGATGCCGGAGAACAGGAACGGCAGCAGGATCGATTGTATGAGATAGAGGATGAAGAAACCGATGCCGACCGCAATGAAGATCGGGACGCGTTCGCGCGAGGCGGCGCGGCGCCGCGCATCCTCAGGCGCGACGTACGGCGTTTCGCTCCTCTCGGGGCGCCTGCTCATGAATAGACGCGGCCCTTCCAGGTCACGCGTGCCTGCCAGCGCTGCCGGATGCTGTCCGCCGCGATCAATGCCCCCGCCGTATAGCCGACCGGAAACAGCAGCCCGTACCAAAATGGAATGCGGAAGTAGATCGCCCCGGCGATGTGGAGGCCAAACGCCGCGGCGGATGCGGTCATTGCCATCGCGATCGACACGAAGCTCAGGGCACCGGCATCCTGAGCAGCGTGCCAAGCGGTGAATGCCGGTACGGCGAGTGCGGCCCACGACAGCACGACGCTGGCCGTCGCAGTCACGGCAGTGGCACGGGCACCACCGATCATGTCCACCAGATTCTTGGCAAAGCCCGGCCACAGGGTGCGCCAGCCCGTGTACATGCGGCCCGACAACAGCTTTTGTCCGTCCTTGAGGAGGACCATGTAGCCAGACCGCTTGCAGCGCCGTGCGAGCTCGAGGTCCTCGCAGATCGCGGCACGCACCGCCGCGTGTCCGCCGACCGCTTCGTAGGTGTCGGCCCGGATCAGCATGAACTGGCCGGACGCGGTCACGTCATGAGCTCCGCGCGCCTGAGCGGTCCCGAGGTCCTGCAGGAACGCGAGCAGGAACAAGCCGCACGGGATGACCAGGCGCTCGGCGAAGCTGCGCAGCACGTGGCGCGGCGCCACCATGAGGAAATCGATGCCGTCGCGTTGCGCCGATTGCACCGCACTAGCGAGCAGCGTCGGGCTGGCACGCATGTCTGCATCGATGAAGCAGAGCCATTCGGTCCCCGGCGCGACTGCGCGCACGCCGAGCCAGCAGGCATGCGATTTGCCGGTCCAGGATGGCGGCAGGGGCGGGCTGCGCAACACTCGCAGCCGCCCGTCCTCGCGACCCATTGCGGCGGCGATGTCCGGGGTTGCGTCGACGGATTGGTCGTCGACGACCAGAATGGTGCAGTGCTCGGGCGGATAATCCTGCTCCAGCAAGGCGCGCAGGCAGGGGCCGATGTTGTCGGCTTCATTCCGGGCCGGAACGATCACCGCGAGCGTCGGCGCGCGCGTGTCCGAGGGCACCGCGGCCGGTGAAAGGACCGGCAACAGTCCGCGCTGGCGAGCGGCGCGGATGATGAGAGTTGCGACCAGGAGCAGCCAGATCAGGGAACAGGAGAGCGCGACGATATCCATCGGCCAGGCGTCCTTCGATCCGCCCGCGCGTTTCAATAAAGCGCGGCGAATGCCCGAGTTCCCATCAGCAAACGGAATGGCTCGGAGAAGGAGGCGCGCCCGTCGTCCCAGAGGCGCTGCTACCGCGGGCTTCGCAACCCCGGAGACGAGGACATCCAAAGCAGCATGAGATCCGAATGATCAAGACGCGACACGCCGCTGGCCTGCCGCGGACGTCGCCGGTGGGCCGCCACGCGCCCGAGCGTAGCTTAGGCCGTAGGCAAGCAGTGCCGTCCCGGCGAAGGCGAGCACGCTGGCCGCGACGGGAGCGAGACGAGCGATAGGCCCCGGGATGGACAGGGCCGACGGGCGCGCCTCGCGGCCAAAACGGCCGTGGGTGCGATGCAGATCGTGCACCGGCTCGAACAGATTGTCCCGGCGTCCCGGCTGCACCGCTTCGGCGCTCTCCTGCGCGCCAACGACATTGCGCGCGAGGTAGCGATCGAGGACGGAGGGAAACAGGAAATTGCCCAGGATCACCTGGAGCGTGCTCAAGCCCACCCATATTTCGCGCCGCGGTCTCTGTGCCATGCGGAAGGCTGCATCGGCGATCACCTCGGGCTGGAAGACCGGCGGCACCGGCCGTGGCTGCTGCCCCATATGCGTGCGCGCCCAGTCGAATTGCGGTGTGTTGACGGCGGGCAGCTCGATCATGCCGATGTTGATCCGGCTGCGCTCGTGCATCAGCTCGGTGCGCAGCGAATTGGTGAAACCACGGATGGCGTGCTTGGCGCCGCAATAGGCCGACTGCAGGGGAATGCCCCGATACGCGAGCGCCGAGCCGATCTGAATGATCGTGCCGCTGTCGCGCCGGCGCATGTCGCGCAGCGCCGCCAGCGTGCCGTGTACGAAACCTAGATAGGTGACCTCGGTGACGCGCCGGAATTCCTCGGTCGACATCTGCCACACCGGTGCGAAGACCGTCACCATGGCGTCGTTGACCCACACGTCGAACGGCCCGAATGCGCGCCGGATCTCGTCCGCCGCAGCAAACAGCGCATCCGCGTCGGCAACGTCGGCCGGCGCCACCACGGCCGATCCGCCCAGGCGCTCGATCTCCTGCTTTACGGACTCGAGCGCTTCGGCATCGCGCGCGATCAGGCCAAGGCGGGCGCCGGCCCGCCCGAAGCGCAGCGCCACAGCGCGACCGACGCCTGCCGAGGCGCCGGTCACCACGACGGTACGGTTGCGTAAGTCCGGCATGAGCTCTGTCTCCATGTGACCGTCACGCTGAGCGCCGCTGCCATGCCGGCTGCTTCGTGGCTCACTGGCCTTTTGCCGGTGGTCTGTTTGCCTTGACAGAAGGTTTGGGGACACTCATTCGGCCAACCCGAAATTCTCACTCGGAGTTCCGCCACGGCCGCCGACTCCGGTACGCGGCCGTGCGCAGCGTTCGGGCCCCGATGCAGCAAGCGTGCTCCTGCTTCGGGCGCGCTTCAATCGTCATCGATGCGGCTCGGCTCCCACCTTGCCGGCCGGGTGTCCGCAGACGCTGCCGACCATGGGCGCCAGCAGGGCGTCGCGTTCCATGAGTCGCGTTCCTGACTCGCTCCGCGATCACAACGCTCGCACTTGCGAAATAAGTGTTGCTCCTTTTGCGTGCGGCATGTCGCCGGGGCCGGAACTTCGCCACGCTCGAACCCGTTTCTCATTTAGATGGGGGGAGATTCGCAGCGGGGCTTGGCCCGAGCGCGAACGGCGTCTCATCGACACCATGACCGAGAAGGGCGTGGCTTGTGCTTCGCAGGACGCTTTGGCGCACGCGCCGAGGTTCCGCAAAACGAGCAGGAGTTGTCCATGAGCACCACATTCTCGGCAAGCACCGGGACGGAAACAGCCGCGTATGGCGGCCTCGTCGATGCGGTCGGCGGCATAGCGACAGTGGTTCTGGCGATCGTCGGGCTCGCCGGCGTTCGCGAGGATATCCTGGCGCCGATCGCCATCATAGTGTTCGGTGCCGCGCTTCTGATCCAGGGCGGCGCGATGTTGTCCGACTATGCGCAGATCAGCGTTCCGGTCGGCGTCTCGGCTGAGCAGTTCGGAATTGGCGGCCTTTCCGCGCTGTTCCTGGTTGGAGCCGCGGGCATCGTGCTCGGCGTTCTCGCGCTTGTCGGCATCGTTCCCATGACGCTGACGGCAGCCTCTGTGATCGCGTTCGGAGCCGCGCTGCTACTGAGCAGCAATTCGGTCCGCCAGCTCTACCTCCTCCGCTCGACCATGATGCGGGCGGGGATGGCGCAGGCGGGACCCCACTTCGTCGCCGGAGAGATGGCATCCGGCTCGGCGGGTGTCCAATTGCTAGCAGGCCTCACGGCCATTGTGCTCGGCATCCTGGCGATCACCGGCATCAATCCGCTGACGCTGGTCATGTCGGCACTGATCGTGCTCGGGGCGACCGTCGTCTTGAGCGGTAGCACCCTGAGCGGCATCGTGCTCGGGTTCATGCCTTCATCCGAGGGGGAGACGCGGGCGCGCGTCCTCCCGTAAGGCTTGGCACGTGTCGAAACTAGGTGGCGGCGACGCGGCAACGCGCCGCCGTTTTGCTTCGCTTATTCTTCTGTTTGGAAAAGGCGCCGATAGTCGCGCTGAACGAGGCGGTGGCAGTCGCACGACAC
>Ga0075426_10002962_pt1 | contig 12127 bp, 8 predicted proteins | sample SoiMethybrSBSTD5_FD_75304 | JGI IMG/M metagenome (GOLD analysis project Ga0075426, IMG submission 75304) | Bulk soil microbial communities from a Populus tree surrounding site in Tennessee, USA - Soil MetaG P. TD hybrid SBSTD5 | ecosystem: Environmental > Terrestrial > Soil > Tree plantation...
GCTGACGCCGCGCCAACAGAAGCGCATCGTCGCGGCCGCGGAGGCGTGGCTCGCCGCCCATCCGGAGGACGGCGCGCGCGACATCCGCTTCGACGTGATCCTGGTCGGACGGGACGGGCGCGCCCGCCACATCGCGGCCGCCTTCGATGCCTCGTCCTGAGCCCGCCCGAGATGGATGCGCCCGCCGACACGGCGGGCGGCTTCTCAAGCCGAGCGCTTGCTCGCAGGCGCCTGCTCGATGTCCGAGCGCAACTTCTCGAAGAATCGCGTCACCGCCTGCGTCAGCTTGTCGGCCTCCCCGGCGAGCTGCCCCGACGCGGTCAGCACCGTTCCGGCCGAGTCGCGCGTCTCGCCGATCGCGCGATTGACCGAGGTCAGGTTGGCGGCGAGCGTTTCATTCACCTGCGCCGCCATCTGGGCGTTCGACGAGATCTCCTTGGTGGCGAGCCCCTGCTCCTCCACGGCGGCGGCAATCGCCGAGGTGACCTCGTTGATGCCGCTCATCGACTGACCGATCTCGCGCACCGCCGCGACCGCGGTCTTGGTCGAGCCCTGGATGGCCGCAATCTGCTCGGCGATGTCACCGGTGGCCTTGGCGGTCTGCCCGGCCAGCGTCTTGACCTCCTGGGCGACGACCGCGAAACCCCGCCCGGCCTCGCCCGCCCGCGCCGCCTCGATGGTGGCGTTGAGCGCCAGGAGGTTGGTCTGCTCGGCGATCGCCTGAATGAGGCTGAGAACGGCGCCGATGCGTTCGCTCGCAGCCACGAGGCCGTCGATCTCGGTGACCGAGCGCGCGGTCTTGGCATCGGCGTCGCGGACCACGTTCGAGGCCTGGGTCACTTGCCGGCCGGTTTCGGCGAGCGCGGCGGCGAGCTCCTCGGCCGCGCCGGCGACCGCCGCGACGTTGTTGGAAGCCTGGCGCGACGCGCCGGCGGCGGCGTCCGCCTGGTTCGACGCATCCCCGGCGACGCCGGTGATCGATTGGGCGACCTTGCGCATCACGGCGGAGTTGTCCGCGAGCGACTTGAGCACCTCGTCGACCGAGCCGCGAAAATCCTCGACGATCGACTCGATGTGCCGTGCGCGTGCGACGCGCGCCTCCACCTCCTCGGCGGCCTTGCGGCTGAGCTCCTGATTGTTGCGCATCGCGCGCTGAAACACCTCGATCGCGCGGGCGAGCGCGCCGACTTCGTCATGCCGATCGGTGCACGGGACTGCGAGATCGGAGTCGCCGGCCGCGACCCGCTCGGTCGTGCGGGTGATCTCCGAGAGGGGGCGCGTGATGGCGCGCCAGATCACGATCACGCCCATGCCGACCAGCACGAAAGCGGCGGCCGCAAGCCCTGTCACGAGCCACGAGGTGAGGCGCGCATCGGCGGCGAGCTCGCCCAGCCGGCGCGTGCGCTCCGCATAGATCTTGGCGAAGGCCTCGAGATCCTTGTTCAGCGCGGTGCGCACGCTGCGGTTGGCGTCGTTGTCGCCCCATTCCCGGCCCGCCTCGGGCTTGATCTCGATCGCGCGCCGCACCAGCTCCTTGCGGAATTCGCGGAACTGCTCGATTCTCTTGGAGAAGGCGGCGAACTGCTCGGCATCGTCGGCGCGCACGATCTTCCGCCAATCGTCCACCACCCTGGCGATCCGGTCATTGAAGGCGAGCAGCCCGTCGCCGTATTTCTTGACCGTCGGCAGGTCGCTCGACATGTAGACGCCGCGCGACTCCATGACGACGGCGTAGATCAGGCCGTTGACGCGCTCGATGTTCTCGCCCGCGCGGGCCGTGATGGCGACTTCCTCGCCGAGATGCGCCTGCTGGCGGGCATTGATATTGGAGATGATGCCGAGCAGCGCGGAAACGACCGCAAACAGCGCGAAAATGGAATAGAGTTTGGCGGCAATCGACAACCTGGGCACTCTGAGCATTCCCATTCCTCCCGGTCAGGACGCTGCATGCGGCATGCCACCCTGCCAATCTGCGCATAAATCCTTAACCTGGAATTAGCAGAATCCCTCATGGACAGAGACAAAGCGCGCCTTTCCGTCGCGGTGCAGATGGACCCGATCGAGCGGATCAACATCCGCGGCGATTCGACCTTCGCGCTCCTGCTGGAGGCCCAGGCGCGCGGCCATAGCCTCGCCTATTACACGCCGGACCGGCTCGCCCAGCGCGGCCGGGACCTGTTCGCCACGGTGCAGCCGCTGACCGTGCGCGACGCCGAGGGGGATTATTTTGCCCTCGGTGAGCCCCGGCGCATCGCGCTCAGCTCCTGCGACGTGATCCTGATGCGGCAGGATCCGCCGTTCGATCTCGCCTACATCTCGGCGACCCACATGCTGGAATGCGTTCAGCCCGGCACCCTGGTGATCAACGATCCCGCGCAGGTGCGGAACGCGCCCGAGAAGGTGTTCGTCAACGAATTCCCGGACCTGATGCCGCCCACCCTGCTCACGCGCGACCGCGCGGAGATCAAGGCGTTTCGCGCCGAGCACGGCGACATCGTGATGAAGCCGCTTTTCGGCCATGGCGGCGGCGCGGTCTTCCGCGTCACCGCCGACGATCTCAATTTCGGCTCGCTGTACGACCTGTTCGCGGTCACGTTCCGCGAGCCCTGGGTGGTGCAGAAGTGGCTGCCTGCCGTGTCGCAGGGGGACAAGCGCATCATCCTGGTGGACGGGGAGTTCGCCGGGGCGGTGAACCGCGTCCCGCAGGCGGACGATCTGCGCTCCAACATGGTGCGCGGCGGCGTCGCCAAGGCGACCGAGCTCACGGCGCGCGAGCGCGAGATCTGCGAGCGCCTCGGCCCGGCACTGCGCGCGCGCAAGCTCCTGTTCACCGGGATCGATGTGATCGGCGATTACCTGACCGAGATCAACGTCACCTCGCCCACCGGCATCCGCGCCATCAAGGCGCTCGGCGGGGCGGACATCGCGGCGATGATCTGGAACAAGATCGAGGCGATGCGGCGCGCCTGAGCGACGCGTCAGGCGCTCCGGGTCAGTCGGCGGCAACAAGCTGATCCTTGCCAGTTTTCCTCAAATTTTCTGAAACTCATGCGTCTCACTTACACCTGCCCTTACGTCACAGGTGCGACAATCCGCCATTCTCGGCCATACGCGCCGAGTACATGTGGGAGCGACAAATGTCTCGGTTTCAGCGTTTCATGAAGGACGAGAGCGGTGCCACCGCTATCGAATATGGCCTGATCGCGGCTGGCATTTCGGTCGTGATCATCGGTGCCGTGAACGCCATTGGCGGCAAGCTGAACAATGCCTTCACCAACATTTCGACCCAGCTTGGCGGCGGCAGTAAGTAAGCTTTAAGAATCGTGCTCTCCCCGAAAGGGCCTCGGCGGGACCGAGGCCCTTTTGTTTGCAGCACGACACCGATGCGGCCACGTCGCGTGGCAGTGTCTTTTCATCAGACGTGCGTCCTTCGCTAGCTTTCCGGCGCCTGAGGAGGCGCTACGCGCCCGACAGCACCGCCACGCTCGGGCCGAAGCCCGCGCGGGTGAGCCGCGTCCAGCGGCCGACCGGCGGCTTGCGCTGGAGCGCGGCGGCCAGCTCCTCGAGCTCGCAACGCGCGAGATCGGCTTCCGCACGGGCCTGGCGCGCCTGCGCGAGGGCGCCATGAAAATTGGGATGATCGATCATTGACGGGCCTGCGTCGGGATTGGGGCCGGCCGGCGGTTTAGCCGATTCGTTTTGTTCTGCAAATGTTCTTGCCCGAACCCTGACCTTACGCTAACCTCCCTCCCGGCTTGGCAGGCGGAAGGGGCGCATGGTCCAGCGGGTGGCCACGGTCGCGTTCGAGGGAATCGAGGCGCGCAACGTCACGGTCCAGGTGCAGGTGGCGCCCGGGCTGCCCGCCTTCAACGTGGTCGGGCTCGGCGACAAGGCGGTATCCGAGGCGCGCGAGCGAGTGCGGGCGGCGCTCACCTCCTCCGGTCTCGCGCTGCCGTCGCGCCGCATCACCGTCAATCTCGCGCCCGCCGACCTGCCCAAGGAAGGCAGCCACTATGACCTGCCGATCGCGCTCGGCCTCATGGCGGCAATCGGCGCGATCCCGCCCGATGCGCTCGACGGCCATGTGGTTCTGGGCGAGCTCGGCCTCGACGGCGCCATCGCGCCGGTCGCGGGCGTGCTGCCGGCGGCGATCGGCGCCAATGCGGCGGGCAAGGGTCTGATCTGCCCGGCCGCCTGCGGGCCGGAAGCCGCGTGGGCGAGCCCCGAGATGGCGATCGTGGCGCCCTCCTCGCTGATCCAGCTCGCCAACCATCTCAAGGGCACCCAGGTGCTGCTGCGTCCGCAACCGAAAGTGCGCGCCAGCGAAGAGACAGCGCTCGACCTCAGGGACATTCGCGGCCAGGAGAGCGCCAAGCGCGCGCTCGAGGTCGCGGCCGCCGGCGGGCACAATCTCTTGATGGTCGGCCCGCCCGGTGCCGGCAAGTCGATGCTGGCGTCGCGCCTGCCGTCGATATTGCCGCCGCTCGCGCCGGCCGAGCTGCTCGAGGTGTCGATGATCGCCTCGATCGCCGGGGCACTCGACGGCGGGGCGCTCTCCAACCGCCGGCCGTTCCGCGCGCCGCATCATTCGGCGAGCATGCCGGCGCTGGTCGGCGGCGGCCTGCGCGCCAAGCCCGGCGAGATCTCGCTCGCCCATGGCGGCGTCCTGTTTCTCGACGAGTTTCCCGAATTCGATCCGCGCGTGCTCGATTCGTTGCGCCAGCCGCTCGAAAGCGGCGAGGTCGCGATCGCACGCGCCAATCACCGCGTCACCTATCCGGCGCGCTTCATGCTGGTCGCCGCCATGAACCCGTGCCGCTGCGGCCGCGCAAGCGAGCCCGGCTTCTCCTGCCATCGCGGACAGGTCGCGCGCTGCACGGGCGAATATCAGGCGCGGCTCTCCGGGCCGCTGCTCGACCGCATCGACCTTCACATCGAGGTGCCGGCTGTCACCGCCGCCGACCTGATCCTGCCGCCGCCACCGGAAGGCAGCCGCGAGGTCGCGGCGCGGGTGGCGCGCGCCCGCGCCATCCAGGCGGAGCGCTACGCGGCGCTCGGACTTCCGGGCGTGCGCACCAATGCGGCCGCGCAAGGCCCGGTGCTCGACGAGGTCGCGAAGCTCGACCCGCCATCGCTCGCGTTGATCCACGATGCCGCCGACGCGATGCGGCTCACCGCGCGCGGCTATCACCGCGTGTTGCGCGTCGCGCGCACGCTCGCCGATCTCGACGGCGCCGAGACGGTCGGCCGGCTGCATGTCGCCGAAGCGCTGTCGTATCGGGTGCTGGCGGATGAGGTGAGACGGGCGGCGTGAGGCGGGTCGAAGGGGGGCGACGATGACCTTTCTGCGCAGGCTGTGGCAGGGCAAGTACTCGTTGCCTGCGAGTTTCTGGGGATTTTATTGCGCAGGCCAGATCGTCTGCGTTCTTGTGTCCGGTATTCTCCTGTTTTTGAGTCGGCTCGTTGACGCCCGGCCGATTGCATTTCCTCTCCTCTTTGCGCTGACCTTTGCGTACTGGTTGATCGCATCGGTCGGCGTCTGGCGTAGCGCCGGCGCTTATTGGACGTCTCCGATATGGATGAGGCGGATCTAGGCCGGGGCGGCGAGAATCGTCGTCATTGCATACGTTGCGAACGTTGCATTCGGTCTCGCTAGTGGGGAAACCTTCGCAGTGATCCAGCGCATCATTGCCGACGCGGAGTTCTAGATCACGGCAGCCCCTCGCATGGCTATTCCCTGAAAGCGAAAGTGGCGCGATGACAAACGCGCATCGATCTCGCAAACTGCATCGATCGCGCACGACAACGACTCGCTTTGAAAGTTTGTCACGCGTCCTTTTGCGGATGTCGGCGCATTACGGCGCGATGAATTTTTAATGACATCTTTACGCGCAACGGCGCGATGAAATTTTCATGACACCGCAACTCGAGTCGTCAGCACTAGTTGGGTCAGGAGACTACTGAGTCCCAACTGAAAGGAACGACATGCCTCGACTCGCGTATTGCATCACGTCCGCGCTTCTTCTCGGTGCGGTGACGTTGCCGCATGCGGATGCGGCGTCATCGCATGCGAATGCTCGCAATCATCCTCGCGCCAGTACGGCGGCCTTCGCGGGCGCGCACAATCGCGCGTCGCCCACCGACCGGCCGCAGTCCAATACGGATATGCGCCAGCAATGCTATGAGCAGGCGGCGAAACAGGTCTCGACCAGCAATCAAGACATGCAGACCGTGCGTGACTACGTCTAGCGGAATTGCGCCTACGATCACGGCCTGCCCCCGTAGGCGGTGGCGCAAATGTCTTCACGGCGGATCGGGATGGCAGAGGGCGATTGCGCGCTGCGACCGCGCGGCGTGAGGATGGTCACCGACGCTGCGCGTTCGGCGTACGCAGATGCGAGCGGCCTCACGCCACAGCTTCACGCCACCGAGGCGACCTCGTCGGGAGTGGCCTCGCGTCCGACCGCTTCCGCATAGGCCGTGATCGGCATCGGCCGGCCGACCAGGAAGCCCTGCACCTCGGAGCAGTCCTCGGCGGTGAGGAAGGCGAGCTGCTCGTGCGTCTCGACGCCCTCGGCGATCACCGGCAGGTCGAGGCCGCGGCCGAGCCCGATGACGGCGCGCACGATGGTCGCCGACTGGCGGCTGGTCTCCAGGCTCGAGATGAACGACTGGTCGATCTTGATGCGGTCGAACGCGAAGGCCTGAAGATTGTAGAGCGACGAGTAGCCGGTGCCGAAGTCGTCCATGGCGATGTGCACGCCGAGCAGCTTGAGCCGGCGCAGGATGGTGAGACCGCGCATGAAGTCGTCCACCAGCACGCTTTCGGTGATCTCGAGCTCGAGCCGGCCGGGCGCGAGCCCGGTCTCGAGCAGCACCGAATGGACCAGGCCGGGCAGGTCGCCGTGGCGGAACTGGAGCGGCGACAGGTTGATGCCGATCTTGAGCGGCTTCGGCCAGCTCGCGGCCTCGCGGCAGGCTTCGCGCAGGACCCACTCGCCGATTGCGAGGATGAGCCCGCCCTCCTCGGCGGCGGGAATGAACTCCGCCGGCGGAATCATCCCGCGGGCGGGATGGCGCCAGCGCAGCAACGCCTCGAACCCGGTGATCTCGCCGTCGAGCCGTGCCTGTGGCTGGTAATAGACCAGAAGCTCGCCGCGATCGATCGCCGAGTGCAGGTCGTGCACCAGCAGGCGGCGCTCGCGCAGGCGCTGGTCCATGTCGGCCTCGAAGAAACGGATCGAGCCGCGGCCCCCGCTCTTCGCCCGGTGGAGCGCCGCATCGGCATTGCCGATGAGCGAGGCCGCATCCGTCCCGTCGGTCGGGAAGATCGCGATGCCGATGCTCAGGCCGATATGCAGCCGGTGCTCGTCGATCGAGAATTCCTCCGCCGTCGCCGCCATCACGCGCTCGGCGAGCTCGCTCGCACCGGCCGGCTGCGCGGTCCCGCTGGCGATGATCGCAAACTCGTCGCCGCCGAGGCGCGCCGCGAAAGCTCCTCCGACGGTGCGGGCGAGCCGCTCCGCGAACGCACTGAGGAGCTTGTCGCCGACCTCAGGCCCGAAGACGTCGTTCACTTCCTTGAAGCGGTCGAGGTCGAGTGAGAGCAGCGCAAAATCCTCGTTCGCCGCGGTCGCGCGCTCGAGGGTCGCGGCGAAGCATTCGTTGAACGAGGCGCGGTTCGGCAGATCGGTGAGCGCATCGAACTGCGCGAGATGGGCGATCTGCGCCTCAGCGCGTTTCCGCTCGGTCACGTCCGTGAGCACGTTGACGAGGTATTGCGGCTTGCCGTCCGGTCCTGCGATCGGCATGCGGGACGACACCACGAGCCGCATCCCGTTGCCCGGCATCTCGACCGGGCGGGCATCGAAGGTCAACCGCGCGCCGGCCACCAGGAGCTGCCGGTCGCGCTCCTCCATGTCCTGCGCCAGCGCCTGCGGGAAGATCTCGCCGGCGGTGCGGCCGAGCATCCGCTCGCGCGGCACGCCGAAGAAGGCCTCGCTCGCCCGATTGAGCAGGACGTAGCGCAGATCCCGCGCGTCCTTGACGATGATCGTCGCCGGCACGTTCTCCAGGACGGTGTCGAGGAAGTTGCGCGTCTTTTCCAGCTCCTGGGCGGCGCGATGGCGGTCGGTGATGTCCTCGTGCGTCACCACCCAGCCGCCGTTCGGCAGCGGCTGGCTGACCACCAGAACCACGCGGCCGTCGTCGAGCTCGAGCGTCCGCGTGCTCGGATTGCGGTCGTGCAGCTGGGCGTTGGTGAGCTCGGCGATGTACTGCTCCGGATCGGTGGCGAAGAAGGTCCCGTTCTTGATCCGGTTCTCTACCAGCTCGCGCACGCTGCAGCCCGGCTTGATGACGTCGGGCGAGAGCCGGTACATCTGCAGATAGCGGTCGTTGAACAGCACCAGACGGGCCCGGTCGTCGAACATGTTGACGCCCTGGACCATGTTGTTGATGGCGGCATCGAGCAGGACGTTGCGGTTCGACAACAGCGCCGTGCCGCGACGGTCGATCAGCCCCGCCACGATGCTCATGCCGAGCACTGCCGCGGCCGCGCCGGCGATCGTCAGCGCCAGCATCTGCGGCGACAGCATCAGGCTGCTCATCACCCGCGCTGGGTCGGGTACGATGAGAACCGCGCCCATCGCGGTGAAATGATGCGCCAGGATCGAGAGCGTCAGCAGCACCGCGGCGGCAAGCGACGGCAGCGCCCGCTCGCTCACGCGCGCGACGGTGGTCGCCGCCGCGCCGAACATGATGCCGAGCGCGACCGACGCGGAGACGAGCGCGGGATCCCAGTGGATGTGGCCGGGCAGCTCGACCGCGGACATGCCGAGATAGTGCATGCAGGCAACGCCGCCGCCGACCACGGCGCCGCCGGCCGGCGCGGCGCCGCGCCAGGTGCCGTGCAGGGCCAGAGCGAGACCGCCGCAGGTGATCGCGACCGCCACCGCGAGCGACAGCGCCGTCAGCGCGACCCCATAGCCGACCACGACGCCCGGATCGTAGGCGAGCATCGCGATGAAGTGGGTGGCCCAGATTCCGCAGCCGGTGGCGCCGCCCGCGGTGGCGAGCCATGCCCGGCGCGCGGTGCCGCTCGCGGCCATCGCGCGATGCAGCAGGCTGACCGCCGCATAGCTCGCGAGAAAGCAGATTACGCCCGCAAGGGCGACGAGACGCAGATCGTGATCATCCGTCAGGCAGGTCAGAACGCGGAACATCTGTGGCCTTCAGTGCGGACCGGTGACGCTACCGCGCCGAGTGTTAGTTTGCGGTTACCCGTCGGCACCCGAGATGGCGGCGGCCTGGGCCAAGCCGGGGTCGTTAACGATTTCTCAACCCTGCGGGCGCGCCGGCGCCGGGCCCGGTGAGCCCCGCATAAGGAATCGCAAGGTTCTGGCGCTATCTCCCGGTGTTTACGCCGGGACGTCCATCATGCGGGGCAGCCGCCAGGCCACAAAGAATCGCCCGCAACCGGGGCGGCAATCCGCCGCGCCGGACAGGTCGTCCGCAGCCCGGCTGCGCGGCCGTTGGCTCGGCCTGGCGCACCTCCTCCCGGTCGGCATCGCAATCGGGACCGCAGCGCTCGCCGTCGTCATGCTCGATCGGATCGCCGCCACAAGCCTCTTGCTCGATCCCAACACGATGCTGCTCGCCGCCCTGCTCATCGCGGCGTGCGGCGCGCTCGCCCGCATCCTCGGGCGCAACCGCGCGCTCCATGCCGAGATCGAGCGGCTGGAAGCGCAAATCGAGGATCTCTCCGACCGCGCCTGGGCGATCAAGGAGGCCGAGGAGCGGGCCAAGAGCTTCCTCGAGGCGCAGGGCGATGTGATCGTGCGGCGCGACCGAGGCGGCGCGGTGACCTACGCCAATGACGCGTTCTGCGCCCTGGCGGGCCGGCGGCGGGACGCGCTCGTCGGAACGCATTTCGAGCTGTCCGTCGCCGTGCAGGGCGACATCGTGCTGGATGCCGACGGCACCCGCATGCATGACCAGAAGATCGAGACCGCCGACGGACCGCGCTGGATCGCCTGGCGCGAGGTTGTGGTGCGGGGCGAGGAGGATGGGCCGACCGAGACGCAGAGCGTCGGCCGTGACGTCACGGACCGCGCGCGCGCCGAGAGCGCGCTCGCGCAGGCGCGCGATCAGGCCGACGCGGCCAACCGGGCAAAAAGCCGGTTTCTCGCGATGGTCAGCCACGAGATCCGCACGCCGCTCAACGGCATCCTCGGCATGGCGGACCTTTTGCTCGACACGGCGCTCACGCCCGAGCAGACCACCTACGTCAAGGCGGTCAAGACTTCGGGCGACACCCTGCTGTCGCTGATCGGCGAGATCCTCGACTTCACCAAGATCGAGGCGGGCCGGCTCGAGCTCGAGGCTCGCCCGTTCGCCCTCGCGACCCTGATCGAGGAACTGGTCGAGCTGCTGGCGCCGCGGGCGCAGGCCAAGACCATCGAGATCGCCGCCTTCGTGGACGACCGGCTGCCCGCGCACGTGATCGGCGACGCGACGCGTCTGCGCCAGGTCCTGCTCAATCTCGCCGGCAATGCGGTCAAGTTCACCGACGCCGGCGGCGTCGCCGTTACGGCGCAGCCCGGGCCCGCGCCGGGCGAGGTGACGTTCCGGGTGCACGACACCGGCATCGGGATCGCGGCCGGCGCGCAGGCGCGCATCTTCGCGGAATTCGAGCAGGCCGACGGCGGCACGACGCGCCGGCACGGCGGCACCGGCCTCGGGCTCGCGATCTCGCAACGGATCGTCGAGCGCATGGGCGGGCGCATCGCGGTCGAGAGCGAGCCGGGCGCGGGCGCGACATTCGGGTTCACGATCGCGCTGCCGGCCGCCGCACAGCAGCCGGGCGCAGGCCAGGCGGCGCCGAGGCTCGATGCCGCCGCGGTGCTGATCGCGGCGCCGCAGGCGAGCGTCGCTGCCGCGCTGGTGGCGCAGCGTCTCACCGGCTGGGGCGCCGATTGCCATCTCGTCGACGCGGCCGAGCGCGCGCTTGCGCGCCTGCCCGAGCGGGCGTGGAGCGCCGTGATCGTCGACCGCGCGCTCGGACGGGCGGCAACCGAGGCGATCGGGCGCATCGCACAAGCGGCGCAGCGTCGCATCGTGCTGGTCGCTCCCGAGCACCGCGATCAGCTCGGAGCCCTCAAGGAGGCTGGGTTCACCGGCTATCTGGTGAAGCCGGTGCGCGCCGCTTCGCTGGCGGCGCGGTTTGCGGCCGATCAGGGGGTGTTCGATAACGCTGACGCGGACACCAGCGCCGACGTGCTGCCGCGCGCCGGCGCGACGGTGCGCGCGGGCGCCGGGCTCGCGATCCTGGTCGCCGAGGACAACGAGATCAACGCGCTGCTGGCCCGGGCGCTGCTGGCGCGATTGGGCCACCGGCCGACGGTCGTGACCTCCGGTGCGGAGGCCCTCGCCGCGTGGCATTCCGCGCAGGCTGCCGGGACGCCCTACGACCTGATCCTGATGGATGTGCACATGCCCGAGATGGACGGGCTCGAGGCGACACGGCGCATCCGTGCCGCGGAGGCCGCGGCGCGCGGGGGCCGCATCCCGATCGTCGCACTCACCGCCAATGCGTTCAGCGACGACCGCGAGGCCTGCCTCGCAGCCGGGATGGACGCGTTCCTGACCAAGCCGCTCGATCGCGAGCGGCTTGCGGAGCTGTTGGCGGCGCAAGGCAAGACGAAGGCGGCGTAGCATTCGCCCAGAATACGGATGTCATCGTCGTCATCGCCCGCGAAAACGGGCGATCCAGTAACCACCAGCGATTCCCAGGAGTACTGGATTGCCCGCTTACGCGGGCAACGACGCAGAATGTGTGGGCGACTCACAATTTCCGCAGCGCGACCTCGTCGACGCCGTGGCTCTCGCCCTTCTTGAGGATGAGGTCGGCGCGCTGGCGGGTCGGCAGGATGTTCTCGTTCAGATTGACCAGGTTGATCCTGGTCCAGATCGCGGTGGCCGTCTCGGTCGCTTCGGCATCGGTCAATTGCGAGTAGCGGTGAAAGTACGACTTGGGATCGCTGAACGCGGTGCCGCGCAGGGTGAGAAAGCGGCTCACGTACCAGCTCTTGAGCACCTCCTCGTCGGCGTCGAGATAGACCGAAAA
>Ga0075426_10002963_pt1 | contig 12127 bp, 8 predicted proteins | sample SoiMethybrSBSTD5_FD_75304 | JGI IMG/M metagenome (GOLD analysis project Ga0075426, IMG submission 75304) | Bulk soil microbial communities from a Populus tree surrounding site in Tennessee, USA - Soil MetaG P. TD hybrid SBSTD5 | ecosystem: Environmental > Terrestrial > Soil > Tree plantation...
GCGCAGCTTTTCCATGTGATCACCACAAATTCTTTTCCTTACAAAGTCTGCGGGGCGCAGCAGGAGAGCGGCTCACTGTGCATTGAAAGCCGGGGCAACGATGGCGAGATCACGTTTCGTGATTGGCACCCGGTTGGAGTGATCGAATACGGCTATGTCGCTCCCGACCCGCTCAACGCCGACATCGTTTATGGTGCGGGACGAAGCGAAGTTTCACGGTTTCATTGGAGTACCGGGCAGGTTGAAAACGTCACCCCAACTCCTCTAGGGGCGTCAACGTCCAATTACACGGGGAAGAAAGCTGAGCAGTATCGTTTCGATCGCACCGAGCCGATCGTGTTTTCTCCGGTTGATCCGCATCTCCTTTTCTACGCTGCGAATGTGTTGTTTGAGACGAAGGACGGCGGGCATTCCTGGCAGACGATCAGTCCCGACCTCACGCGAACGGATCCGGGAGTTCCGCCGAACATTGGAGATCAGGCCCCGCTTAATCCAACCGGCGCAAAGCAGCGCGGCGCGATCTACTCGCTGGCTCCTTCATTTCACGATGTAAACACGATCTGGGCGGGCACCGACGACGGGAAAGCGTGGATTACGCGAGATGGCGGTAAGAAGTGGGCCGATATCACTCCGCCGGCGCTGACGCCATGGAGTAAAGTCAGCCAGATCAGCGCGTCGCACTTTGACGATAATACCGCGTATGTGTCAGTCAGCCGCTTTCGGGTTGACGGTCTTCACCCGTTGATTTTTCGTACCCATGACGGCGGAAAGACCTGGCAGGAGATTGTGAACGGCTTGCCGGAGAATGCGCCGGTGAACACCGTCCGCGAGGACCCGGTGAGAAAAGGATTGCTTTTTGCCGGAACTGAAACCGCAGTGTGGGTTTCGTTCGATGACGGTGATGATTGGCAATCTCTGCAGTTGAATCTGCCGCACACATCCATGCGGGATTTGTGGATTAACGAAAATGATCTGATCGTTGCGACCCATGGGCGTTCCTTCTGGATTCTGGACGACGTCTCGCCGTTGCGGGAGTTGAATGGCGCAATTACGAATTCCAAAGCGCATCTGTTTGCGCCAGTCCCGGCTTACCGAGTCCGCCGCGACACCAACCCTGATACTCCACTTCCGGCCGATGAACCAGCAGGCGAGAACCCACCTGACGGAGCCATCATTGATTACTTCCTGCCGAACGCTGCGACAAGCGTGGTGACGCTTGAGATTCTGGATGGTCAAGGCAAGCTGGTCCGGCGATATGCCAGCACCGACCAGCCGGAGCGCTCGCTAGCGGAGTTACAGAAGGAAATGATTCCGCCGTATTGGCTGCAGATCTCAAGAACTCTTTCGACCGACGCCGGCTTGCATCGCTGGGTTTGGGACCTGCGCTATCCGGCGCCGGTTGCAACTAGCCACGAATACCCCATCTCCGCTGTGCCGCATGCAACTCCGAGATATCCGCTGGGTCCCCTGGTTCTACCCGGAGCCTATAGCGTTAGGGTTAGTGTGAACGGCAACAGCCTCTCGGCTCCGCTCACCGTAAAGATGGATCCGCGCGTCAAAGTTTCGCCAGCAGACCTGCAGCAGAAGTTTGATCTTGAGATCAAGATCTCGTCTGCAATAACACAAAGCTCGCAGGCTGTGAATCAGGCGCGCTCGGTGCACGAGCAACTGCAGGATATTGCCAAGTCGGCACCGGCTGGGCTCCGAGAGGCCGTAAAGGGCGCTGACACGAGAGATTCTGAACTGCTCGACGGGCCAAAAGAGCCTTCGTCATCCGCCGAGACAGGCGTGGCGCTAAGCAGTCTTAGCGACGATCTGCTCTCGTTTTATAAGGAAGTGGAAAAATCCGATGGTGCGCCTACCACATCGCAGACAACCGCAGCCAATCTACTCAACGACAAGCTTGCGCAATCTGTGAAGGCGTGGGATGGGTTTAAGACAAACGAGCTTACCAAGCTAAACGAGAAGCTGCATTCCGCGGGGCTTGCGGAAATCCGGCTCGATCTTCCTCCGCGCGAGCCGGAGCACGCTCACAACGAAGAATAGTATGGAAAGTCGAAGGGGACTTTTACTGTAACGCGGCGTTCTTCAGGCCGGCATCGCAGTTTGGGCTCTGAATGCATTCACGGAACGGCGGGACAACCAGCGCCTGTTCAAGCGTGGGATCGTTCACTCCAGCCAGCACCTCGCCCGCGTGCTTGGCGCTCTGCGCGTCGCCAGTTCTACGGTACGCCAGGGTCAAGAGCCGTAATGAAAGTGGGTTCCGAGTGTCTTCTTCCAGATGGGAGATGGCTTCCTTGTACTTGTGCTCAGAAAACAGCACAGCTCCGGCAGCTCCGTGGTAAGCCGACTCAATCACTTTATCGTCCGCCTCGCCTGACATGGCTGCGAGTTTTTCCAGGATAGCGTCGGCACCGGCGCTGTCGCCTTCCTTGACCGCCAACTCGACCCGGACACGGTAAATTTGCGCAAGTTCCTGCTGCACTGCGATTGCCATCGTATTCTGATGCTCGCGAATACCAGCGTCTGCCTTGCTCAACAAGGCAAGGGCTTGTTTGGAATCGGGTTGGTAAATCGCCATCTGGCGGTAAGTGTCAGCTTCGACCTGCCCCATTTTGTTGGCGCGTGCGTAGTCGGCTAGCGCCTGAAAAGCCGTGTTGGCGCCCTTCAGGTCACCTTCACGAATGTAAGTGAGAGCTTCACGATTCTTCCACTGAACCTGATGCAAGGCGGGCATGGGAAATTTGCGAAACCCGATTTCGTACTCCCGGCGCGCACGGGTCTCGTCTCCCATCAGCAAGTAAGTGTCAGCGATACCGAATTGCGACGAATAAAATTTCGGATTTATGGCCAAGGCGGCGTGAAAGTGCTCGATGGATTGGTTGAAGTGCCCGGCCATCCGCAAAATCTCCGCATAGGAGTCCTGCGGATTAGCGTCCTTGGGCAGGGCGGCCGAATATTTGTCCATCAGCGCGAAAGCTTTATCAAACTGGCGCAAGTACGTGTAAGTGTAAGCGGCGTTGTTATCCAAGCCGGGAGAGTTCGTGATTCCGGAGTGCTCATACACTTCGGCGGCACGTTCGTACTGAGTTTCGGTGGTAAGCCAGAAATTCGCGAGCATCACCACCCATTTGTCATGCGGATACTGGTTCAACAACTGGTTCATGCTGGTGATGGCAGGAATGATCTTGTGATCGGCAGCGTCTTGGAACCATTCGACCAGAGTTTGCTCCGAAGTGGTCGCGAACGATTTCATGGCGGTTGCCTTGTGCTGCTCGCGGACCTGCTCGGCGGGATTAAGACTGAATTGCGCGAGAAGCTCGTGACCGACGGCGAACTTCGGGTCGATGCGCACGATCCTTCGCAGGACCACGCAGGCTTTTTCCTGCTCTACCTGGTCAGAGTTCAACACCCAGACTTTATCCATCAAACGCTCTGCCTTTTTCGAGTGCGTGCTCAAGGGCAGAGACTCTGACGGCGGCGCAGCCTGCGCTGCTGCAAGTCCCGACAACAGGAACAACCCCGATACAACTGAAAGCAGCTTGGAGATCATGGTTCATTGCCTCTCAGAAGGTAGCCCTGTTCGACAGGAAGCTTGCCATCGACCTTGAGCACGTTCACATCTTTTGTCAACGAGTAAAGATCAATTACACCGATTGCACCGCGGTTGCTTGCCACAAAACGGATCACAGCGGTGTCAGAGTCGGCAACAACGATTGACCCTTTGTGCGCCTGGATAAAGGCGTGGGCCTGATCCGGATTCATATTCAAGACCTTGCGCAGCAGCAATTGCATGTCACTGGTTGAGGGATCGCGGACGACTACGATCACTGGTTTGCCGTCTGCCCAGGCACGCATGTGCAGGTTAAAAAGTTTCAGCAGATCGGCGGCGCTGATATTGGTGGTTGTGTTTGCGGTGTCCGTAACTACCGCCAGCTGCTTCGCGTAGAGAGAGCACGAGAGCGCGATCAGTGTGACCGCCACAAGAAACAGTCGTGTGCTCCAGTGCTGCATGCAGAAGTAATTGTGCTTGAGCCGAGAGGGCTGGTAATAGATAACGAAAGTAATCCCGAGATTTAAGGAGGTGTTCCTACTCCTTCAGATCAACATGCTCGATCTTTGCGACAGAGCGGCCGAGGAACAGTGTTCCTAAGCGCTTGAATTTGTCTACGGAGTCGGTGACGAAGAACCGGACTTGATCTGCCCCTGCCGGCTGGCTGTTGAGCCCGGCGACTCTGGCAACTCGGTCTCGGCCCACGGCGGATGATCCAGACGCGACCAAATTGAACACGGCAAGGGCCATCGATTCTGCGGAGTCAACCAGCGCCACGCCGGAGGGTACGACTCTACGCAGCAGAGGCTTCAGCAGGGGATAGTGTGTGCATCCGAGAAGCAGGACGTCGGCGGAACGAAAGCCGTCTGCGAAAGCCTCATTTAAGTAAATCCGCGCCACCTCTTCGGTCACCGGATGATCCACCCAACCCTCCTCAACGAGAGGAACCAGCAGCGGGCACGCCTTTTCACGGGCTTCCAAGCCACAGGCGGAAGTTGCGCGCTGATACGCATGGCTGGAAATGGTTGCTTCCGTGCCAATCACTACGACCTTGCGGTTTTTCGACTCCGCGCCGGCGCGCTCGGCTCCGGGTTCAATGACGCCCAAAACATCCACCGATGCAGCCTTACGGATCTCGTCGAGGGCTAATGCACTGGCAGTATTGCAAGCAATGACTAGAAGCTCGGCGCCCTGATGCTCCAAAAACTTGGCTGCCTCACAGGCGTACCTGGCGACCGTCTCCGCAGATTTCGATCCGTAAGGAAGGCGAGCAGTGTCGCCGAAGTAGAGGAATTGCGCGTCCGGCAGGACTTCAAGTAAAGCTTTAAGTACGGTAAGTCCGCCGAATCCGGAGTCAAAGACGCCGATGGTGGGGCGCATCCCTATTGAACCCGCTCTCGTTCAGCCGACGTGGGCGCGACCTGCCGGGTAGACGCACAGCAATGCCCGGGCGGAATAGGCGCACCATGCGGGCAGGTCTGGGGATGTCCCAGGAAGGCGCAGATCTTGTCGGTGGCTTCTGGAGAAAGAATGTGTTCGAACTTGCACGCCTGCTGCTCGATTTCAGTCTCACTGTCGAGCGAGAGGCTGTCAGTGAACAGGCGTTCAGCCAGGCGGTGGCGACGAATGATATCGGCGGCACGCTGGCGTCCGCGTGGAGTCAGCTCAACCATCATGCTGCCGTCACCAACGGAAACTCCCGAAGGCTTCAACGCGTCATGACAGGGATTTACAAAGCGTTTGTGATCGTGAGGTTCGGGTGGATGCGGCGCGGTGGTGACCAGCCCCATCGCGCGCATCCTTTCAACCGCCAGACTTACCGGCAGCGCGCCGTGTACTTCCATGTGCTCGATCTCGGCAGGCTCAGCGTGCTCTTCGAGAACCCAGAGCTCTTCCAGGACTTCGTCGAATTGCTCCTCATCGGCCATGGCAAAAACTTCCTGCGCGGCAATTTTTCCATGGTGCAGTTCGATGCGGCGGTCGCTGAGGCGGGCCACCACAGGATCGTGCGTGACCATTACAATCGTGCGGCCCTGGTCGTGCAGGTCGCGCAAGAGCCGCAATACGATTTCTTCATTCATCGCGTCCAGGTTTCCGGTTGGCTCGTCGGCGAGGATGATTCTTGGATCGTTGATCAGGGCGCGAGCGATACACACGCGTTGCTGCTCGCCTCCGGAAAGCTGCGCAGGAACGTGATTGGCGCGGTCGCGTAATCCCACGATGGCGAGAGCTTCGCGCGCCTCTTCTTCGTCGGTCATGCTGTGAAAATATTGCGCGAGCATTACGTTCTCGACGGCAGAGAGGTAAGGAATGAGATGAAACTGCTGGAAGATGAATCCGATTTTCTCAGCTCGAACCCGGTTCAGTTCGTTTCGGTTTAAGGCCGCCACATTCTGAGCGTCAAGCCAGATCTCGCCTGACGTCGGACGGTCCAGGCAACCGATCAAATTTACCAGCGTCGATTTACCGGAGCCCGATGGGCCCATGACGGCGATCCACTCGCCCGGTTCCACCCGCAGGGTAAAGTCATCAAGCGCGCGAATCATCCCGCCCGGAGCCTGGGCGCGCGATGGATAGAGCTTGCTGACGTGGTCCAGGCGAATCATTATTCTCCCCTCAAGATCATAGCGGGCTGAATTCGGCGCAGCAATCGCAAAGGCACAAGAGTAGCAATCAGCGTGACCAAAAGAGACCCGAGCAGCACGGCGGGGAAAATGCTGAATCGTGGAGCCACCGGCGCATTGAAGTTTATTCGGCCGATCAGGGCCGCAATGCCGATTCCGGCCGCGAAACCAAGTATGGTCCCGGCCGCCGCCAATGCTGCCGCTTCACCGGCGACAAAGAGAGCGATGAGTCGATCGGATGCTCCGAGCGCCTTCATGATGGCAAAGTCGCGGCGGCGGTCGACAACCCATCCGGTGAGCGTGGCTAAAACACAGAGCGCGGTGGTGAGGACGATGAACGAGGCTGAAGAGAGCAACGTCAAGCGCGTCTTGCCGAGAATCCTGGCCTCGCCTTCGGTGATCTGACGAACCGGGCGCACGTCGGCGTTGGGAAGCTGGCGCTGAAGCTGCTGGAGCAGGGAAGCGATTTCTGAATTCGTGCCGGATGCCGTGAGCTCGACTACCGATGGCGCAAGGTGGGTCCATTGCTGGAAATCCGATAGCGAGAGGTACACGCGGCTGTCCTCGCCCGCACCGGTGCGAACCGTGCCAACTGGAGAGACATGAATCTCACGTCCTTCATGTCGCAGTGTGAACGGCTTTCCATCCGGCGAAAGAAGTTGTGCGGCGCGAGCGCCGATAAGCGCTTGATCAGGAGCATGCGGCCAATTGGTGACAGACCACCATGGGTTGAGCCTTTGCACCTGTTCAAGATCCGCGCCGGCGACTACAACTGGTTGGCCTTTGTCGGACCGCGCTACGGCATAGGCGAAAGGAACGGCGAGGCCACGACCGGCAACGGCAGATTGAATTTGGGCGAACGCATCGGGAGAGAAGCCCTCTCCGGGTTTGGCTTCGATGATGATATTCGCGCCAAACTTCCTGAATTCTTTTCGCAACTTGACCTGGACATCCACATAGAGGTTCAACATTGCGGTTGCAGCGGCCCCGGCAATTGCCAGCGCAGCCAGAGCGGCTGCGGCTTGTCCTTTGCGCAACTGGGCAGCACGGCGAAGCATGCGGAAATACATCGACGCGCCGGACCCGTGCCGGTTTGCGATCATGCTTCACCTCGAAGCGCAAGCACGGGATCGTATTTAACTGCGCGACGAATCGCGACCGCGCTGCCGCCGAAGGTCACAGCAATTGAGATACCCAGGATGACGGGCAGCAGGACCGGCTGAACGCCAATGCTCGATCCAAAAATCTCCCGGCCGATTTCGCGCGTGAGCAGTGCGCCCAGGAGGAAACCGACGACTCCACCTGCACACGCCAGCAGTACAGATTCGGTAATGAAGATTGAAGAGAGCGAAGCGTGCCCAGCGCCGAGAGCTTTCATTAATCCAACTTCAGTGCGGCGCTCGAACATGGCGGTGGCCATGGCGGCGGACACGGCTAGTCCCGAAGTGAACAGGGCAGCAAGAGTAATCAGGAGCATCAGTCCGGTTATGCGTGAAAGCACGTTACCTTCATTTTGGGCCACCTGTCGAATTTGCTCAGCGCGCGAGTGCGGAATTGCCTCCTGCAACTGGTACGCGATTGACTGCGGATAAGGCGAACAGTACCAGCGGTCGCGGTCAGCGGGACTGAGCGAATCAGGATTGCGGCGGGCGAACGCGTCTTCGGGCTTGGTCACAGCACTAACAAAGATTTTACGAATCGCACCCGGTTTTCCAAGAATTGCCTGCGCAACCGGCAGTGGCGCCACGACCTGATCATCCTCCGCACTGCCGGTCGAGAGAATTCCCGATACACGATGCTGTGCGCCGTTGATCTTTAAGTCAGCGCCGGGCTGCAGGTTCAGCAGCGACGCGAGCTTTTCGCCAACCAGGACGTCCTGAGAATCGTCATCCGGCCATGCGCCCCGGACCTTCCACCAGGGAAACGTTGTGCGAGCTCCGGCGGTAAATTGATCGGTCCCGAATTTTACGGATTTCGCAAAATAGGTCCCCAGCAAGGTCGTGTCTGCTCCGTTCAGCTGCACAGTGGCTGGTAGTTCCGGGGTGAATGCTGCGATATTATTTCGCCAAAAAATTCCTTTGATCTTCGGCAGGGCCGATTCGTCGAGGTAAGCGCCACTGGCGGCGGGCTTGAGATTTACGCTACCGATCTGCACATCAAGGCTGTCCTCTTCCGGAGTAACCACGAGATTAGCGCCATAGGCACGGGCTTCGTGGCTGATCTTGTCGCCTATGCCAAGCGCGATTCCGATCATCGCAGTGGAGACGGTCGCCCCCAGTGTGACAGCGATTGCAACCAGCAGCTTGCGCTGTCGCTGGCGGTGAAAGGATTCGTAAACGAGTCGGACGAACATCGGATAAGATCCTTCGACGATTTGCCGTCAGTGAAGAAACCAAAAACTAACCACTGAGTGCACAGGGTAAGACACAGAGAATTCGTCAGCGCTGAAATAGTTTTGTTCCAGCACCCAGATCTGCTTCTTGAATCACAATTGAGTTTCCATCAGCGCTCGAGCGCAGGGGAACCGGATTACAGCCACCCGGTGTGCCAACTGATTGACCATTGATTGGCGCAGAACAATTTTTGCAGACCAAACCGTTCGCTCCTTTGAAAAAGCCCACTGGGCCGCAGATTTGGCACGCGTCGAAAAGGGCGACAACTTTTCCGTCCGGCTTTTGGTAAAGCAGGAAACGAATGTCAGTTCCGGCTTCGCGAGCGGCAAAACGATGCAGGTCGCCATCAGAAACCTGCGACAGCGGAATGCTCAGGCTTCCGCCGGTGAAGGTGACCGGGGTTGCGGGCGAGAGGGCGCTGACACTCTTCGCATAAATGAATTGTGCCGTGACCATGACAATAAACAGGAACGAGGTCGCGTAGACGGCGCTCATCCACAAGCGTTCACGGCGCGCGCTCCACAGGGCTTTGCGTCTCTCGGCGGGAGATTCAGGTACGGGGAGCGGTTGCCGGCGGCGCGCTTCGAAAAGAACCATGAGGGCAGCCAGCGCGACAATGGTTACGAAGAAAAACCATTCGTTGCTGACGATCGGGCCAATGAGAGACATCTCTCGTTTGGAAGAGGGAAGTACGCCATTCTCCGAAAGTTCGTGAAGGCCGGAGACAACCAACTGGGCGGCGACGAAAAACAGAATGACAGTTGTTACCCGGAAGAACTTCTGCAGGTTGATTCGAACCGTACCCTTGACGAACATCACGCCAAACAGGACCGCGGCAAACACGCCCAAGACAGTACCGATAAAGCTCAGCAGGGCGTTGGAATTGAGGGTCACTCCGGCAAGCACCAGTACTGTTTCCGCACCCTCGCGCAGGACCATGAGAAAGACAAAAAGAAAGACGCCTAGCTGAGAGCCGCGTCCGGCAAGTGTGCCGAGCTTTCCTTCAATGTTGCCTTTCATCGTCTTGCCGGCTTTCATCATGAAAACAACCATGGTGATCACAAAGAAAGCGGCGGCCAGCATGACCCAGCCTTCGAAGATGTCTTCATTGAGCTGCAGGCGGGAAAGCAGAATGGCGCAGCCGATGCTGGCGACGAATGCTGCGCCGAGAGCGGCGAAAACCGACCTCCGCAGATCGGTACGCCCAATCTTATTCAGATAGGCTAGCGTGATACCGACGATGAGGGCAGCTTCGACACCCTCGCGTAAGGTGATGATGAAGGCTTGTAGCAAAGGAATATCTCTAGTGGCTCATGAGCGTATTGCAAACTTGTTGCAACCGAGTTGCAACTACTGCTCTGTACCAAGAATATCTGGCTGGGGGCAGGTCGTCAATTTTGAAGCAGTCAAGCGGCGGAGAACCCAGCCTCAGCGCTTGGCGCTGATTGCGGATTCTGCAGTTTTGATCTTCACCGTAATGTCGATGAACGCCAGAGCTGCGCGACTGAGGGCTTTATCTTTGCGGAAGACCAGAGCCAAGTCGCGGCGGATCTGTGCCTCAGCCAAGGGAACCGTTGCCAACACCCGGGCTTGAACGTCCTCCTGCACATGCGATCGAGCGATGAAACCGACGCCAACATCGGCTGCAACAAAGCGCTTGAGCAGTTCGCTCGAATCCACTTCCATGGCATACCGGGGCTTTAGCTTCTTCTGGTGAAAGAGTTCGTCCAAGGCATCTCGAGTATGGCCGACCTTTGGCATTACCAGGGGGTACTGCGCGATATCGGCGGCCGCAGCCGATTTCAGCTTCGCCAACGGATGCCGCGGGGGCACGATTAACACCAGCTCGTCACGATGGATTGGCACCGCAGTCAGACGCGTGTCTGTGATGGGAAGCGACACCACTCCGAAGTCTACCGAGTTATCGATGACTGATTCCAGCACTTTGGCGTAGTCGGCGCGCCGAATGTTGACCGAAACGTCGGGATATTGCTTTTTAAAATGGGCGAATACTTCAGGAAGAATATGCAGGCAGGTGCCCTCGTTTGCACCGACAACAATTTCGCCGCGGGGCACGCGTTCGGTTTCGGCGATGGCGGTCACGACTGCCTTGCGAACGTCAAGAGTATCTTCGGCAAACTTCAGAAACAGCTTTCCGGAGGCGGTCAGAGAAACCTTTCCTCCTGAGCGGTCCAGTAAGCGGGCACCGACTTCTTCTTCGAGCGACCGAATCTGGGAAGAAATTGCCGGCTGCGTGCGAAACCGCTTCTCCGCTGCCCGGGAGAAGCTGGAGAGCCTGGCGACATCGATGAAGGTTTCGAGCTGATCGAAATCCATTGGGATTACTCAGCTGTCAGCACTCAGCATTCAGCTGTGCGAGACCATTGATGGAAAGCATCGTAAACCAGGAAGGGCACGAAGGTACACGAAGGAATGCAAATTGGGAAAATTGCCTGGGGGTGAAGGAGTCCCGCGATTGGCCGAAACGGACTGAATGCTGAATGCTGACTTCAGCATTCAAAGTACTTATCCGCCCGATAAAAACAATCAATTTCCCCGCTTCCACCGCGCCCAATAGACTGTTTGCACGCGCACTGTTCGCAAGATGGTAGCAGGTGTAGAATTCCCGGTATTCCCAGCAAACAGCCAGATTCCAGCCAGTGGCTGATTGTAGTGTGTCCGAAATCTATTTTCCGGGTTCGCCCGGCTTCTTAAAGGAGCATTCGCAATGGCAGACGCAAAAACTGTCCTGGAGTTCGCGAAGAAAAACGGAGCCAAGTTGCTTGATCTCCGCTTCACCGACCTGCCGGGCTTGTGGCAACACGTTTCTTATCCTATTGGCCAGTTGACTGAGGATTCATTCGAAGAAGGTTTCGGCATGGACGGTTCGTCCATTCGCGGCTGGGCGGCAATTAATGAGAGCGACATGCTGCTGGTGCCCGACCCCAATACTTACGTGATGGATCCCTTCACTGAAGTGGCAACGCTGGTGATGGTTTGCGATGCGGTCGATCCGGTGACCAAACAGCGCTACGACCGCGACCCACGCTACATCGCAAAGAAGGCCGAGCTTTATTTGAGTTCGACGGGAATTGCCGATACCGCTTTCTTCGGCGCTGAAGCCGAGTTCTTCATCTTCGACAACATCCGTTTCGATCAGCGCGAGCAGCACGGCTTTTATTTTATCGACGCGGAAGAAGGCCGCTGGAATTCCGGCCGCGAAGCCAACAATCTGGGATACCGGCCGCGCTACAAGGAAGGCTATTTCCCGGTGCCTCCCATGGATCACTACCAGGACCTGCGAACGGAAATGGTCATGACCATGGAGAAGTGCGGTCTAGAGGTTGAGTGTCATCACCACGAAGTCGCAACTGGCGGGCAGACGGAAATCGATTTGAAATTCGACAAGCTGGTCGCTTCCGCTGACCACATGCTGCTTTACAAGTACATCGTGAAGAATGTCGCCAATCAGTACGGCAAGACCGTGACCTTCATGCCCAAGCCGATCTTCCAGGACAACGGCAGCGGCATGCATACCCACCAGTCGCTATGGAAGG
>Ga0075426_10002964_pt1 | contig 12127 bp, 11 predicted proteins | sample SoiMethybrSBSTD5_FD_75304 | JGI IMG/M metagenome (GOLD analysis project Ga0075426, IMG submission 75304) | Bulk soil microbial communities from a Populus tree surrounding site in Tennessee, USA - Soil MetaG P. TD hybrid SBSTD5 | ecosystem: Environmental > Terrestrial > Soil > Tree plantation...
CTCGATGTTGGCGGCGGCGCTTCCGCCGAACAAGTCAAGAATGCTTTCCGCATTCTCATGAGCGATCCGGAAGTCAAAGCCGTGTTCATCAATATTTTTGGCGGCATCTTGCGCTGCGATGTTCTCGCCACTGGCGTCGTTTCTGCCGCCAAGGAATTACATTTGCAAGTCCCCGTCGTCATTCGAATGGAAGGAACCAACGTCGAAGCCGGCCAGCAAATTCTCCGCGATAGCGGCTTGAACTTCACCATTGCCGACGGCATGAAAGACGGCGCCCAAAAAGTCGTCACTCTCGCCGGAGGCGCGCGATGAGCGTCTTGGTGAACGAAAAAACGCGCCTCATCGTGCAGGGCTTCACTGGCCGCGAAGGTACTTTCCACGCGCAACAAATGATCGAGTACGGCACAAACGTCGTCGGCGGCGTCACGCCCGGCAAAGGTGGCACCAAGCATCTTGAACGCCCGGTCTTCAACACAGTCGCCGATGCCGCGAAATCAACTGGCGCAAACGCCTCTGTCATTTTCGTTCCGCCTCCCTACGCCGCCGACGCCATCCTCGAAGCTGATGACGCCAAAATCCCCCTCGTCGTCTGCATCACCGAAGGCATTCCCGCCCTTGACATGGTGCGCGTCGCCGCTGTCGTCGATTTCAAGAAAACGCGCCTCATCGGCCCGAACTGTCCGGGCATCATCTCCCCTGGTAAATGCAAGATCGGCATCATGCCTGGCCGCATCCACAAGCAGGGCAAAGTCGGCGTCGTCAGCCGCAGTGGCACCCTAACTTACGAAGCCGTCCATCAATTGACGCAGCTCGGCATCGGCCAATCCACCTGCATCGGCATCGGCGGCGATCCCCTCATCGGCACGACGTTCCTCGACGCCGTACAGTCTTTCAACGACGATCCGGACACCCACGCCATCATCATGATTGGCGAAATCGGTGGCAACGCCGAAGAGCGCGCCGCCGAATGGATCAAGGCCAACGTGAAGAAGCCGGTCGTCGGCTTCATCGCGGGGCAAACCGCTCCGCCGGGACGCCGTATGGGCCATGCTGGCGCGATCATCAGCGGTGGACAAGGCACCGCCAAGGACAAATACGCGGCGATGGAAGCCGCAGGTATCCGCACCGTCGAAACTCCCGCGGATCTCGGCTCGACTCTCGCCGCGGCTTTGAAATGAAGTTTTTAAAGCTTGGGCTTTCAGGCGCGAGGTTTTTCCTGATTCCGTAGCGCCGGGCTTTAGCCTGGCATCTTGGATTGATATCGGAGGGACTTTCTGGTGTCACTCGAACGCACATTCGCAATCATCAAGCCCGACGCTGTCAGTCGCGGCCAGCAAGGCGAGATTCTCGCCAGGATTCACAAAGCCGGCTTTAAAATCATCGCCATCAAATCCATGCACCTCACCAAGAAAGAAGCCGGCGGCTTCTACGCCGTCCACCGCGAGCGGCCCTTCTTCGGAGAGCTTACGGACTTCATGAGTTCTGGAAAAATCTTCGCCATGGTTCTCGAAGCCGAAGGCGCCATTCTCAAGTGGCGCGACACGATGGGCGCTACTGATCCCAAGAAAGCCGCCCCCGGAACGATTCGCCACGACCTCGGCACCAGCATCGGCAACAATTGCACTCACGGCTCCGACGCCCCGGAAACCGCCGCCTTCGAAATCGGCTATTTCTTCTCCGGCCTCGAACTAATTTGACAACCCGATAAGGGTCGTCATCCCGACCTTGCACAACCTGTCATTCCGACCGGAAGGCCGGCTCTTCTCTTTCGTCCGCGCTGCGCGGAGGCCGGCCTGCGGAGCGGAGGAATCTCTCTTCGCTGCCGTCATAGCCCTGGTTCCGTTAGAATGTCTCTTATGGACCCCCTCCGCGAGCTCGGCCGCATGCTCCTCGCTCTCGGCGTCCTCCTGGTCTTCCTCGGCGCGCTCTTTTACTTGGGCGGCAAGCTCCCCTTGCGCCTCGGCCGCCTCCCTGGCGACATCGTCCACCGCGGCGAACACACCACCTTCTACTTTCCCATCGTCACCTCCCTCGTCCTCAGCGCCGCTTTCTCTCTGCTCCTCTGGCTCTTCTCCCAATTTCGCCGTTGACCCCGGTTGACATCCGTCCTTTAGTTAGCTAAGCTGAATTAGCTAATATGCCCACGGTCAAGATCCATCACGCCAAGACCCACCTCTCGCGTCTCATCGAAAAAGCCTGTGATGGCGAAGAGGTCATCATCGCTCGCGGCGATCAGCCTCTCGTTCGCCTTCAGCCTCTCCGTGAGAAAAAGGGGCAGCGCAAACCGGGAAGCATGAAAGGAAAACTCCAGGTCGGCCCGGAATTCTTCGAGCCTCTGCCCCACTCCGAACTCAAAGCCTGGGAGTGATTCCTGCGTCTCCTTCTGGACACCCACGCACTTCTCTGGTGGCTCGCTGACGATCCCGCACTTCCGCCCAGCGCCTGCAGATTCATCCGCGCGCGTTCCAACACCATCTTCGTCAGTGCTGCCTCGGCGTGGGAGATCGCCACGAAATCCCGCCTCGGCAAACTTCCTCAGGCCGCCGACCTTGCTCTCCGTTTTGACGCAATCCTTCTCCAGGAATCGTTTGAGTCGCTTCCCATCACATCCGCGCACGCCGCCCGTGCCGGACTCCTTCCCGGCCCGCACAAAGACCCATTCGACCGCATGCTGATCGCGCAATCGCAGGCCGAGAATCTTCCGATTCTCTCGAACGACTCCATTTTCGACACCTATAAACTACGTCGGCTCTGGGACTGAGCTCTTTGTCGTCGCTCGCGTCTCAACGAACCTTGAACTCCGCCCGTATAAACGCCTTGATCGCTTCCTCTCCCGTCAATCGCAAGCACGCCAATTTCCCTTCTTTCTCCAAGTCAATGTGAAAATCAAAAAACCGGCAGCATTTGCTCTCTGCAGCCACCCACTCTGCCAATTCCGCCAGCGAGACATCACTGGGGCTAAATTGAAACTCGTATCCTTTTTCCGACTCCACAATCTCTTTCCGCGCCGCCATCAATTTTTCGCTCAATTGCTTGTGACGCGCCCGCTCTTCGGGCGTCAGCGCTTTGATGTTGCAATAGAATTTGCTTTGCACGGTTGCCTGCCTCTCCGGTTGTACGAGGATCACGGAGCCTTGCGCCGCTAGCCCCATCGCTGTGCCGCTTCCCACCCAAAGAGCTACCGTCACGCACGCCACCGCACTCCTCTTGATCACTGTTCCAAATGGTTCTTTTCCGTTCTTCATGGCTTTCCTCCAATTAGGATTTGCCACGTCCCATCTCCGGATGCTAAAACTTAAACTCAGCTTTAAGTCAATGGCATTTCGCAGCCAGGATTGCCGCAGGGCGATCCTTAGTACTTACGATCGCCCGCCCCGTTCCTTGTAGGGGCGCAGCACTGCTTCGGGTGTCATCCTGAGCTAGGCGAAGGATCTCAGCTGATCCCGACCGTCAGCCGCTCCGACGGACGTGAACTTAACTAACGGGAGCAACCATGAAAATCGGCCAACTCGCCCGCACCGCTGGCCTCAACGCCTCCGCCGTCCGCTACTATGAGAAACGCGGCCTGCTCGCCTCGCCCCAGCGCAGTGGCGGCCAACGCCGTTACGCCAGCGATGCTCTCTCTCGCGTACTCTTGATCCGCTTCGCCACTGACATGGGTTTCACCCTCAGCGAAATCAAGCTCTTCCTCAGCGGGCTTCGCGATAACACTCCCGTCGGCCCGCGGTGGAAAAAACTCGCCACTCGCAAGCTCACCGAAGTCGAGCAAAACATCGCACGTTCACGTAAGCTCAAATCCCTTCTCCAGGGCCTCCTCCACTGCCACTGCCCCTCACTCCAGTTCTGCGTCAATTGCCTCCGCCTCAGTCCCAAACTGCGTGCCTTGAGAACATGCGGATGAAGCGCCGTTAATTTCCCTCGGCAAAAAGGGCCAAGTTGCAAAAGCGAACGCACAACCTGCAAGCTGATAGGCATGCCGGAACTGCCGGATATCGCCGCCTACATAAGTGCGCTTGAGCCGCGTATCGTCGCGCAGCCGCTCATTCGAGTGCGGCTTGCAAGCCCCTTTTTGCTTCGAACAGCACAACCGCCAATCAAGAGTGTGGAGGGCCGCGTCGTTCGCGACCTGCGGCGAGTCGGCAAACGTATCGCGATTGGGGTAGAAGGCGATCTTTGGCTGGTGTTGCACTTGATGATTGCAGGCCGGTTGCACTGGCGGTTGCCAGGGGCAAAGCTGGCGGGCCGCCAGAATTTGGCAGCCTTCGATTTTCCCAACGGTTCTCTCGTTCTGACCGAAGCCGGCACGAAGCACCGCGCATCGTTGCACGTGCTCTTTGGCGAAGAAGGCTTGCGTTCCGCTGATCCGGGAGGAATCGATATCTTCGCGAGCGATCTCAGCTCGTTTCGCGACGCACTTACGTTCGAAAATCGCACGCTCAAGAGAGCTCTTACTGACCCGCGCGTAGTTAGCGGGATCGGCAATGCGTATTCAGATGAAATCCTGCACGCGGCGCAACTTTCGCCCATCACCCTCGCTCGCAAGCTGAAGCCGCACGAGTGGGAAAGGCTATTCGCGGCGACGCGCGATACTCTCAGAGTCTGGATAGACCGGCTGCGCGCCGAGGCTGAAGCCGGCTTTCCCGAAAAGGTGACCGCGTTCCGCAAGGAAATGGCGGTTCACGGCCGCTATGGACAGCCTTGCCCGAGGTGTGGAGCAAAGATTCAGCGGATTCGTTACGCGGACAACGAAACGAACTACTGTGCACGATGCCAAACAGGTGGAAAAGTTCTCGCGGACCGCGCTCTGTCAAGGCTATTGGGGTCGGACTGGCCACGCACCCTCGAGGAACTCGAAGCCCTTAAGCGCCGCTAATCCGCGTGCCATGTCCGTATGCATGGATGGCACAGCTATTTGCTTTCAATTTGGCTAGACAACGGCTTTTACTTGCGCCTCCGCCACGCGTGGTTGTATTTGTCGGGCATTTGATCCGCCCTCTTGACTCGCTATCCCCTACAACCCAAACCACTTGCCAGTAATTTCTTGGCAAACAGTAACGATATGCTATAATGGTTTTTGAATTTCCCGCTGCAATCCCGCCGTGCCGTGCCCTTATTGCTAGAAGCTCATCTCCGTGCCCACAAGTCGCCAGTCGCGCCTTACGAGTCACTAAGTCCTTTCCCTGCCACACTTCCGAAATCGCTGGGTTTTAAGTCTTTTCCTTGCCACACTTCCGAGAACCCCCCGGGGCCTCGCCACACATTGTTAACCAGATTTTCGACGGGGAAATCTGTCCTGAGGAGCCCAACGGGCTCTTCTTTCCTTTATCGAGGCGTCACCGGGACTGATAACTGAGAATTCGAAATGACCCAGCAACTCACTTTCAACCTGATGCCCACGCGCCATACCTTCACCGTCAGCGAACTGACCGGGGAAATCCGCGACCTGCTCGCCAAAAATTTCACCGACATCAGCGTGCAAGGCGAAATCTCCAATTGCCGCGCAGCGCAGTCCGGCCACATCTATTTCACTTTGAAAGACGATCGCGCCCAGGTCCGCTGCGTTTATTTCAAGCAGCAGCAGCGCGGCATCAAATTCCTCCCCGAAGACGGCCTGCAAATCACCGTGCGCGGCTCCATCAGCGTCTACGAACAACGCGGCGAATATCAGATTTACGTCGAGAAAATCGATCTGGTCGGACGGGGCGCGCTGCAACTCGCGTTTGAACAATTAAAGAAACGTCTCGAGGCCGAAGGCCTCTTCGATGCCGCGCACAAAAAGACGCTGCCGCTTCTCCCAAGCCGCATCGGCATCATCACTTCTCCAAAGGGCGCCGCTGTCCGCGACGTCGCGCGCATCCTCAAGCGCCGCTTTCCGAATGTCCATTTGATGGTTTTTCCCGTACGCGTCCAAGGCGAAGGCTCCGCCGAAGAAATCGTCAAGGCGCTGAAGTTTTTCAATAAAGCGAACCTCGTTGACGTGCTCATCCTCGCGCGCGGCGGCGGCTCCATGGAAGATTTGTGGGCCTTCAACGAAGAAATCGTCGCGCGCGCTATCTTCGCTTCGGAAATTCCCGTGATCTCCGGCGTCGGCCACGAAACCGATTTCACCATCGCCGATTTCGTCGCCGATGTCCGCGCTTCCACGCCTTCCGCCGCCGCTGAGCTCGTCGTCCAGACGCGCCGCGAATTTGACAAGCACATCGCCGAATTGCGCGGCGCTCTCTCCGAACAAATGCGGTATCGTATCTTGGTTCTCAGTCGCCGCATTCACGAACTTTCCGCACGCCCCGGATTCCGCCGACCGCACGATCTGCTTCGCCAGCAGCGGCAGCGCGCCGACGAAATGACCTCGCGCCTCGCGCTCGGCCTGCGCACGCGCCTCGAGCAATCCCGCAAGCGCTACACTGCGGCATACCTGCGCATCGCTTCGTTTGATTTTCGTGTGAAGATCGCCGCCTTCCGTTTGCGTCTAGAAAAGCGCACCGCCGATCTCGGCGTCCGCATCGAACGCCTCCACCGCGCCAAGCGCGAGAGCTGGCAGCGCCTCGCGCTGCAACTCCAGGAACGCGGCCCGTTGAAAGTTTTAGAGCGGGGATACGCCATCGCGACCGACACCGCCGGCAATCTCCTTCGCGACCCAGCCCAAGTCGCCCTCGGCGACTCCGTCGCCATCCAACTTCACCGCGGCCGCCTCACCGCCGAAGTGCGCAAGAAGGAATCCTCATGAACTCCTCCCAGCGCTCTGACTCAGGGTCGGCTCGATGCTCCGCCCTTTTCTGCTTGATGTCTTTCACTTTGTCGATCAAATCATCCGCCATCTTCAGAAATTGCGCACGCTCGCCCGGGTTCTCGACGGTATCTGCTTTTCGGCGATAAAGGAGACTTAGATATGCCATGGCATCGTCATAATTGGACCGCAGCTCCGTTGCCTGTCGCATGCAATCGATGCCCTCATCGATCGTGGGTCCGAACTCTTTTGCGTATGTCATCCGTTGCTCGGGTGGCAAGGGATCTGTCTCGCTTAGGGCCTTCTGCTTCGCCTGGTTGTTGAGTTGGTCGCGGAGGACACGATTTGTCCTGTAGGAACTAGTCCAATCCACAACCCCGACCCAGTAGTAAGGCTCGGGATCTCTTGGCGCAATTTGAATGTGCTTCTTAAAGGAGGATTTTGACTCGTCGAGCTTTGCAGAATCAAACGGCGTCTTGCCCATCTGAAACAAAATCGAACCGAGACCGTCGATCGCGGAAAGGTTCTCAGGAGCGATCTGTAATGCAGCGCGGAATTCTTGGACAGCAGCTTCAGCGTGTGAGATGTTTTCCTCACTCGGAGTGTCCGGCACGTACTGCGCGGCGTAGACTGTCGCGAGATATAACCGGGCGTTGAGCAGATCCGGATCGAGCCTCTTGGATTGAATGAGGTAATGGACGGCCCTATCGTTCGTGCCATCGTTGAACTTTGCAATACCAAGGTTGAGTGCTAAAAGCGCCAGCAGCTGCTCGGGAGACTTGTCGCGCGGCAGCGAGTTGATAAGACTCTTGGATGGCTCGGTCTGGGCTCTAACAGCTTGTGTTAAAAGAAGCGTGCAGAGACCGAACACAATGAGACGCATAGACAGAGCACAACTGGAACTGGCTGATTCTACTCGTCGTCGGAAGAGGAGGAAACCTTCAGGACCGCGAGGAAGGCCTCTTGCGGAATGTCTACCTGGCCGACGCGCTTCATGCGGCGCTTGCCTTCTTTTTGTTTTTCGAGGAGTTTGCGTTTGCGCGTGATGTCGCCGCCGTAACACTTGGCAAGAACATTTTTGCGAATGGCCGCAACGGTTTCGCGGGCAATCACGCGGCTGCCAATCGCGGCCTGAATCGGCACTTCAAACATTTGCCGCGGAATCAGTTTTCGCAAACGCGTTACCAATTCGCGCCCTCGCTCGGCCGCAAAGTCGCGATGAATAATCAGCGCGAGCGCGTCGACAGGTTCACCCGCGACGAGCACGTCCAGCTTGATGAGGTCGGATTCGCTGTAGCCCGCGAGGTGGTAGTCGAGCGAAGCGTAGCCGCGTGAAGTGGATTTCAAGCGGTCGTAGAAATCGAGGACGATTTCATTCAGCGGCAATTCGTAAGTGAGCATGACGCGCGTCGGCGACAAATATTCGAACTTTTTTTGTGTGCCGCGCTTTTCCTGACAGAGCTGCAGGATTCCGCCGATCGAATCTTCGTTAGTGATGATCATTGCGGTGATAATGGGCTCTTCGATTTTTTCGATGTCGCTGGGATTTGGAAATTTCGCCGGGCTGTCGACTTCAATGACTTCGCCGGTCACGCGCGTGATGCGGTAGCGCACGCTCGGCGCCGTGGTAATCAGATTGAGTCCGAATTCGCGCTCCAGCCGCTCCTGCACGATTTCCATGTGCAGCAAGCCGAGGAAGCCGCAGCGGAAACCGAAGCCGAGCGCCACGGAATTTTCCGGTTCGTAGAAAAACGCGGCGTCGTTCAATTGCAATTTTCCGAGCGCGTCGCGCAATGGCTCGTAGTCGTCCGCGAGCACGGGAAATAATCCGGCGAAGACCATCGGCTTGATGGCTTCAAATCCCGGCAGCGCCTGAGCCGGACGCGCCACTTCGATGACCGTGTCGCCCATACGCGCATCGGCAACGCGCTTGATGTTCGCGACGATGAAGCCGACGTCACCGGCTTCGAGTTCTTCGAGCGCGACAGGTTTTGGAGTCAGCGTGCCGAGCTGCTCGACTTCGTAGGTTTCGTTTCCGGCAACCAGCTTGATTTTTTGGTGATTCGAAACGCGGCCTTCCATCGCGCGCACCAGCACGACGGCGCCGCGGTAAATGTCGAACCACGAATCGAAAATCAGCGCCTGCAGCGGATTTTCCGCGCTGCCCTTGGGCGGCGGAATGCGGGCAACAATGGCTTCGAGAACTTCTTCGACGCCGAGCCCGCTTTTTGCACTGATGAGCAGAGCGTCTTCCGCGGGGATCGCCAGCACGCTTTCGATTTGTTCTTTGGCGAAATCCGGCTGGGCGGCGGGCAAGTCAATTTTGTTGATCACCGGAATAATGGTGAGGTTGTGGCCGGCGGCAAGAAAAGTATTCGCGACGGTTTGCGCTTCCACCCCCTGCGAAGCGTCCACCACGAGGAGTGCGCCTTCGCAGGCGGAGAGGGCGCGCGAAACTTCGTAGGAAAAATCCACGTGGCCCGGAGTGTCGATCAAATTCAACCGATAGGTGTTTCCGTCTTTTGCTTTGTAGTGCAGGCGGATACTTTTTGCCTTGATGGTGATGCCGCGCTCGCGCTCGAGGTCCATGGAGTCGAGAACTTGTTCGTGCATTTCGCGCTGCGAGAGCGCCCCGGTCATTTCGAGGAGTCGGTCCGCAAGTGTGGATTTGCCGTGGTCGATATGAGCGATGATGCAGAAATTTCGAATGAACTTCGGGTCCATTGTTCTCGCTTAGAAAATGTTCTCGCTTACCAGTGTTCTCAATTGCAGGCAGGATTCGAACGGCCCAGCCGATTTTCCGGAGGGCTTGCTGCGGTCAAACGAGCAACACACGCAGCGCTAAAACCGTGCCATGTAAACAGCCAGTTTGCCACAATTCGAATGGCGCGTCAGCTTGCGGCTCATCCAAGCAAAACGCGGAGTTGCAAGTCGAGAGGAGGAAGGGCGATCTGCCTTCACCCAGGAGCCGGGATGGGCCCTGCGGTGAACGTTACAAGGTAATCGCAGGGGTGGGCTTGGAATCTTGTAGCCAGCGTTGCAGCTCTCCGCGAAGAACTTTGAAGTCAATCGGTTTGGACACGCAGGCATTGCAACCCGCCTGCAAGAAACGGCTTTGTTCCGTCACCAGGGCATGCGCCGTCACGGCAATCACAGGAATGGAGCAGAGCTTTGGCAGCTTGCGCATCCAGGCAGCGAGCGAAAGTCCATCTTCATCACCGAGCTGGACGTCCAGCAGCACAGCATCGGGCGGGCGGTCTTCCATGAAACGGATGGCCGCGCTCAAATCCTCGGCACTGAAAACCTCGTGGCCCTCTGTTTCCAGCCAGTCACAAAGCAATTCGCGGTTCAGCGGGTTGTCTTCGACGACGAGGATTCTATGTTTCACACCTTCTCCGTCACACTCGGGGCCACCACGCGCTCGATTTGCTTGATCAGCGCCTCGTGCCAAGGTTCTTGTTTGCGAAGGAGCGCTTCTGCGTGAGTACCCAGATAGAGCTGCTCGTCATGGGTCAAATCCTTGCTGGTTAGAACGAACACGGGGAGGCCGGCGGTGCGCATGCTCGAGCGCCATTCGTCGAGGAGCTCAAAGCCGCTTACCTTGGGCAACATCATATCGAGAATCACCAGTTCCGGGAGGGAAGCGGCCACTTGGGCTCGGGCCTGCGCGCCATCTGCGGCCGTGGCGACAGTGAAACCATGCGTGGAGAGCATCTCCGCGATGAATTCGCGGGTCGGGGCGTCATCTTCGACGACAAGGATCGGCCGTCCCGGTTTTGCCTTTGGGTGGCTTCTGACGTGACGCGCAATCGCGCCGAGCAGAGTCAATTTGTCGACGGGTTTCACCAGGTATTCATCGGCTCCCAGCAGCGCTCCCATACTGGGCTGATCGACGATCGAAACCACGATTAAAGGAATCTGACGGGTGCGCGGGTCTCGTTTTAACTGGATGAGAATTTCCCAGCCATTCTTCGGCCTCATCACGATGTCAAGGGTGATCGCGTCGGGCTGGAGTTGCGCCGCTATTTCCAGGGTGTTTTGCGGTTCTTCGCATAAGGTCACATGGTAGCCAGCCGAAGTAAGCTGGGAGTGAATGAGGAGTGCGGTTGTGCGATCATCCTCAATCACCAGAATTCGCCGCGGGCCGAGGCCTCCTGACGAAGTTTCCGCTTTGCGTCCGGATGCTTCTTGAACAGAGACGGCAGCAGGGAGAGAGAAATAGAAAGAGCTTCCTTGTCCTGCCTGACTGTGAAGACCCAACTTTCCGCCGTGTAGTTCGACAAGGCGCTGCGTAATGGCCAGGCCAAGCCCAGTCCCTTCTGTCTTTTGGCCGGAATCCCGGAGCCGGTAAAAAGCCTCGAAGATTCGCTTCTTTTCATCATCGGGAATACCCGGTCCGTTGTCCCGCACTTCCACGCGAACGCTGCCATCCTCCAAGCGTGCCGCGAGTTCGATTTGACCACCGTTAGGAGTGAACTTAATGGCGTTGCCAAGAAGGTTCAGGAGCACTTGCTTGAACCTCGTGCCGTCTGCCCGCACGGCTAGCTTTGCCTCGGCACTTGTCGACAATGTGTGCGATTTCTTATCAGCCAACGGCTGCATGGCACTGAGCACTTCGCTGAATGCACTTTGTACCGAGAGATTCTCAATTGTCAACTCCATGCGGCCCGCCTCAATCTTGGAGAGATCTAAGATGTCGCTGATCAAAGTCAGGAGGTGCTTTCCGCCCGTGTGAATGTGATCGATATAGCGCCGCTGCTTTTCGTTCAAAGGCCCATAACGATCATCAGCTAGAAGATCAGAGAAGCCCAGGACAGCGTTAAGCGGCGTGCGCAGTTCATGGCTCATGGTGGAGAGGAATTGGTCTTTGAACCTGCTGGTGCGCTCGGCTTGTTCTTTTGCGTGTAGCATCATTTCTTCGGCCCGTTTGCGCTCGGTAATATCCCGTGTGACCTTTCCGAATCCGCGAAGCCGTCCCGTCGCGTCACGCAATGCAGTAATTACCACGTTGGCCCAGAAGCGCGATCCATCCTTGCGCACGCGCCAGCCTTCGTCTTCGAATCGCCCTTGCTCCGTGGCAACCTTCAGTTCGTGGGCGGGCTTGCCTTGTTCCAAATCCTCCGCTGGGTAAAAGCGGGAGAAATGCTGGCCAATGATTTCGTCACGTTTGTAGCCCTTGATGCGTTCGGCGCCCGCGTTCCAACTGGCGATGCGTCCTTCTGGATCCAGCATCAGAATCGCATAGTCGGTCACCTCCGAAACGAGCAAACGGAACCGCTCTTCGCTTTGCCGCAGCGCCTCCTCAGCCTTCTTGCGCTCGGTGATGTCGTGGAGTACGACGACGCCTCCCCTGAGGGAGCCATCCTCACCCTTCAAAGGCCGGCCGGTAATGTTGAGCAG
>Ga0075426_10002966_pt1 | contig 12124 bp, 12 predicted proteins | sample SoiMethybrSBSTD5_FD_75304 | JGI IMG/M metagenome (GOLD analysis project Ga0075426, IMG submission 75304) | Bulk soil microbial communities from a Populus tree surrounding site in Tennessee, USA - Soil MetaG P. TD hybrid SBSTD5 | ecosystem: Environmental > Terrestrial > Soil > Tree plantation...
GCCGCGGCCATCATGATGGCGACCGCGTCGGCCTTCTCCGGCACTGGTGAGGCGGGCCATTTCGTCGATGCCTACTGGGTGGCGCGCGGGCTCGCGACGCACATCAACCCGATAGTCGGCGCGATCTTCGCCCTCCTGCTGCTCGACGCATCGATCGTTGGCGCGTCCGCGGTGACCCTCACGACGTCCTATGCGTTCGGGGATGTTTTCGGCCTGAGGCAGTCGCTGCACCGGCGGGTTGGCGAGGCGAAGCTCTTCTACGGTTCGTACGCCGGCATGGTCGCGCTCGCCGCCAGCGTTGCGCTTCTGCCACGCGTGCCGCTGGGGTTGATCACCACCGCGGTTCAGGTCCTGGCCGGAATCCTGCTGCCAAGCGCGACCGTGTTCGCCCTGCTCCTTTGCAATGACCAGGGACTTCTCGGGCCCTGGGTCAATCGACCGTGGCTCAACGTCGTCGCGGTTTTCATCGTCGGCGTCCTGCTCTCGCTGTCAACGATCCTCGTGATCAGCACGGTCTTCACGAGCGTCAGCGTCACCACGCTCGCGATCGTGTGCGCCCTCGCTGTTGCGGTTGCGACCGGCGCGACGGCCGGCTGGAGCCTGCGGACCGCGCCCCTTCCACCCGAGTTCCAAGACATGCCGCGCGATGAGCGACAGGACTGGAGGATGCCCGCTTTGGCCCTCCTCGAGCGGCCGCCGCTCTCGGCGGTGCGCCGGGTCGCCATGGTCGCCCTGAGCGGCTACGTGGTGCTCACCGTGCTGATGCTCGTCGTGAAGGCTGTGGAGTTGGCCGTCGGGTCTTAACAACTCGCTTACATCCCTGTACCTACCCTCTGGCTAGAATGGGTCGCCGTGCTCGGTGTGAAACCGGGCCGCCGTGCGAGAGCTTCGCGCAGGCGCCTGAACCCATTACGCTCCCTCGTCATCTCCGCACTGGCCGTGGTCCTGGCGGCCGGTTCCGGCAGCCTTGCCTACTTCCTGCCGGCGGCGATGATCGCGTTCAACGCGTCGGGGCAGTCCATCGACCTGCCCACACCGTCTCCCACATCCATTCTTTTCAGCCCCACGCCCAGCGCAAGCGCCTCGCCGACAGTGGCCGCGTCGGGTGCGTTCACGGTCCTGCTCCTCGGCTCGGACGACGACTCGAAGTTCTCGGGCGACCGCGTCCTCACCCAGTCGATGATCCTGGTTCGCGTCGTGCCTTCCACAAAGCAGGTCACGATGCTCTCCATCCCGCGCGACCTGTGGGCGCCGCTCGCTACGGGCGGCACCGGCAAGATGGACTGGGCCTACTCGTACGGTGGCGCGCGCGCTGCCATTGCTACGGTCGAGGCGGATTTTGGCGTCCACATCGATGACTACATCTGGGTCGGGCTCCTCGGTCTGATCCGCGTCATCGACGTCATCGGCGGCATCGACATCGTCACGTCCAACCCGGTGCTCGACGACTACTACCCGCTCGACGTCAACACGAACTCGCTCTACGGCTATCAGCGCATAGCCGTGCTGGGCGGCCCGCAGCACCTGGACGGCACGCACGCGCTGGAATACGTGCGCTCGCGCCACAACGACCTTCAGAGTGACTTCGGCCGTTCGCGCAGGCAGCAGCAGGTGCTGCTGGCGATCCGAGCGAAAGCCAAGCTGCTGTCAGCCGAGGACATTCCGAGCCTGGCCCAGGCGATCGGGGGTGAGATCAAGACGAGCATCTCGATCGACAAGGTGGCGCGCCTGCTGCCGCTGGCCTCGAGCTTCGACGACCCGTCGAAGATCCACACGATCGTGCTCGCATCGCCGTATACACACGGAGGCGCGCCGGATGGAAGCCTGTTTCCCGATTGGGGGGCAATCCTGCCCCTGGTGCATCAGTACTTCCCGTGATCGCAAAGATCTCTCTGGGCGCGTTCCTGGCCCTGCTGATGGTCGTCGTCGGGGTCGGTTCATTCCTCTATCTGGGGACCCGGCAGTCGAAGATCGTTCAGCCGCCTGAGCTGCCGACCGCCGCGCAGCCGTCGCCGAACGCGTTCCGGCTGCCCGGGACCATGGTCCTCGAGCAGGGCGGCGCGCTCTACAGCCTCAGCAACGGGCGCTTCCATCAGCTGACCACCCCGAAAGGCTGGACGCAGCCGTCGTTCATGCCTGGGGGCAACCTGCTCGTGGTGAAGCGCAGCAGCGTGTTCTCCGACGTCTGGACGATGTCCCGGCTGGGTCACCCGATCAAGCAGCTGACCAACAACGCCGCCCCGAGATTCAGCTACGACATCGGCGACAACCACTGGGTCTTCTATCCGCGCATCTCGCCGGACGGCCGTTCGATCTTCCTCAGCTACGACAGCCCGAAGTTCGGCTACGAGGTGGACCTCTCGGTCTGGTCGATGCCCGTCAACGGCAGCCTGCGCTCGGGCCGCGTGTGGACCGACGAGTCGGCCGCACCTGGGTACACGGGAGGCGACCTGCAGCCGGTGCCGGTTCCGGGTGGCGTCGTCTTCACGCGCTACGACCGGAACCCCGACGGGTCGATCTTCAGCCAGGTCTGGTACTCGAACCGTGCCGGCAGCTTCGGCCACGCCCTGACGACACCCGGCGCGGACTGCCGCGAGCCGAGCTTTGCTCCGGCCTTCAACTACCTCGCCATGATCTGCACCTACGGCGCCCAGGTTTCGAACCTGGTCATTGCCTCCTACGCGAACGGCGCCGTCGGTCGTCTCCAGACTGTGATCTCCAACCAGATGGTGGCCCAGCCGACGTGGGCGCCCGACGGCAGCGGAATCGCATACCTCGCGCCCGTCGTCGTCGCGGAGCCGTTCCAGCTGTGGTTTGTGCCGGCGACGTCGTTCTTCCAGCCGAAACCGTCCCCGTCCCCGTCGCCGAGCGCGGGCGCCTCGCCATCCCCATCACCCTCACCGCGGCCGAGCCCATCGCCGCTGGTCCTCAAGCCCATTCAGATCACGCAGTACAACGACTTCGACGCGACCTCGACCCTGGCCTGGGCGGCCTGATCTAGCAGGTAGCCCCGGGCGGGTCCGTGATCACCGGGTCCTGCGCCGCGGCGGTCGCCTCGGCCCTGGAGATGTAGCCCTCCGAGACCATGTCCGCCAGCACGGCGGCACGGCGGGTTTCGGCAGCCGCGGGATCGACCGTCGGGTCGTAGACCGACGGCGCCTGCGTCACTCCGGCAAGCAGGGCGTACTGAGACAGGGTCAGCGAATCGAGGGGCTGGTGGAAGTAGGCGCAAGCGGCGCTCACCACGCCGTACCGGTTGACGCCGGTGGCGATCTCGCTGAGATAGAAGGCCATGATCTCGTCTTTGCCCAGGACCGCCTCCACCTTCAGGGCGAGGGTCATGTCGACGATCTTGTCGTAGCCGCGGTCGGAGCCACCGAGGTAGAGCTCCTTGACCAGCTGTTCGGTGATGGTCGAGCCTCCCTGACAGAGGCAGCGGTTGGTGATGTCGTACAGCCCTGCCCGGGCCAGCCCGATGGTGTCGATGCCGTGGTGGGAGTAGTAGCGCTCGTCCTCGGTGGCGACCACAGCTTTGGCCAGCAGCGCCGGCACCTGGTCGGGCTGGAGCTGGACCGCGCCCTTGGCCTTAAGGTCGGCCGCCTCCCGCGCCCGCACATCCGAGACGTCAGGCGTGGAGACCCAGAGGGTGGCGATCACCGGGGCGAGCACCGCCAGGAACACCGCCGCCACCACCAGCGGCCGGCGCACGTTGACGGGCGTAGGCAATCCGGGCCGTAACCCCATGTCCTTTGCAAACGGAGCTGCGGGGCGGCTCGTTATGGACCGTGCGGACAAACCCGCAGCGGGGGCTGGGATTCGCAGGTTCCGTGGGACAATCGCGTCGCCATGACCGTGAGGTGGAAGGTGGCCCTCGTCGAGGACGACCGTCGCCTTGCGCGCGCGGTGTCCGCCGGCCTGGGCGACGAGGGCTACACCGTCCGCTCCGTCGACACCGCCGGCGAGGGCCTGGAGCTGGTGAAGCAGTGGAACCCGGACGTGGTGCTGCTCGACCTCATGCTTCCCGACAACACCGGACCCGAGCTGTTCCAGGCGTTTCGGGCGGAGACCGACGCCGCCCTGGTCGGGATCAGCGCCAAGTCGACAGTGAGCGATCGCATCGCCGGGCTGAAGCTCGGCGCCGACGACTACGTCGCCAAGCCGTTCGCCCTGGAGGAGCTGATGGCCCGGATCGAGGCGGTCATCCGCCGCCATCGCGGCCTGGGCGGCTCGAAGCTGGTCGTGGGGGACGTCGAGCTGGACCTCACCGAGGGCACCGCCGTCCGCGCCGGCCGCCCGCTGGGCTTGACGGGCTTCGAATTTCGAATCCTGGCCGCCCTGATGCGCAACCGGGGACGCCTTGTGACGTACGCGCAGCTCGCCGAAGCCGTATGGTCGATGGACGGTGGGCCGGGGTCGAACTCGCTCGAGGTGCATGTGTCACGCATCCGGCAAAAGCTCGAGGCCGGCGGCGAGTCGCGTTTGATCCACACGGTGCGCGGCATCGGTTACAGGTTCAACTCGGAGGCGTGAGATGAGGTTCAAGACGGTCCTGGCCGGCGTCACGGTCGCTTGCGGCTTGACCCTGGCATCGACGGGCGGCGCCTCCGCAAACATCATGTGGTGTGTGGGCGATCCGCCGGCTCAGGTCTCCTCGGCGTCCGGCACCCAGTTCAACGTGAACACGCAGATCTTCTCCAGCGTGGCGCACCAACATCTTTCGCAGTACCCGGAGACCGTCACCACAGCTCCGGACGGCAGCGGCGGAACCCTGGTGACGGTGGATGTTCAGGGACCTGCGCAGTACTTCACGGTCGTCGCCTCAGTGCACAAGGGAAAGGGCACAATCTCCGCGCAGAGCTCCGGAAGCGGAGAAGTCCTCGTGGTGCTCGACGTCCCGATAGCTTGAGATGAAGGCGTCCTACGCCGGTCTGCGGCCCACACTCAGGGCCGCGATCGTCGCGGTTCCGCTGCTCGGCGTGGCGGCTGCAGCGATCATGGCCACGCATGGCGCCGCCGCGCCGGAACCTTGGCGGTGGGCGCTGGTGCCGGTGTGTTTCGTTGGCACCGTCCTCGCGGAGCGCTTCCCCGTGAAGATTGGCATCGAGCAGAAGGTCAGCCTCGGCGCGCTGCCCTGCATCGTCGCCGCGCTGCTGCTGCCCCCGGCGGTCGGACCCGCGACGGCGGCGCTCGGGGTGGCCGCGGGCAACCTGCTCGTCAAGCGGACCTGGTGGGAGACGCTGTTCAACGCCGGTAACGTCCTGCTCGCGGCCTCGGTCGCGGCTTACGTGGGCGCCCTCGGCGCGGACGCCGGTTCGGTGGACGACGTGCGCGCGCTCGTGGGCGCGGGGCTTTACAGCGCGCTCAACCTCACGGTCGCGGTGGTGCCTGCCTCGCTGCACTCGCGCGTCGAGTACCTGTCATTGCTGCGCCGCGCGGCGGCGATGTCATGGCCTGCTTCGGTTGCCCTCGCCGCGTGCGCGGTGAGCTCTTCGGTCCTCGCGCTCAAAGCACCGGTGCTCGCGCCGCTGCCGCTGGTCGTGCTGCCCCTCGTCTTCCGGATGAACCTCGCGATCGTTTCGCAGGAGCGCGCGAACACGCAGCTAGAGAAGGTCCTCGCGGCGCAGCGGCGCTTCCTCACCGACGTATCGCACCAGGTGGCGACGCCGCTCGCGACGATCATGACCAACCTGTCGATCCTCAGGCGTCAGCGCAACGCAGGGCACCCTGAAGCCATCGCGGACAGCGTCGCGGAGGCTGAGCGAATGCGCCGCATGCTCGCGAGGCTGCGGTCGCTCGCCCACGCAGACGAGGACGTGCCCCTCAAGCGAGAGCTGGTCGACCTGGCCGAGCTCACTGCCGACGTCGTTCGCGCCTACGCGGCGCAGGCCCGCAGCTCGGGTGTCGGGCTGGTCGCGGAGGTCAGCGCGCCCGCCAGCGTGACCGCCGACCGCGACCTCTTGCGCGAGGCGGTCGCCAACCTGGTCGACAACGCGGTCCGCGTCAGCCCGCCTGGCGGGGCGGTGACACTGCGCGTCGCCCGCGGCGCGCATGGGCCGTCGATCGACGTCGTCGACCATGGCCCCGGCATCGAGCCGCAGCGCCTCGACACCTTGTTCGAGCGCTTCCAGCGCAGCGACTCGGGCAGCGGCCTGGGGCTCGCCATCGCGCGCCGGGTGGTGGAGCGACATGGCGGCTCGCTCCGCGTCGACACGCACCGGGGCACCGGCAGCACGTTCACCATCGAGCTGCCCGCCTGAGGCTCCAGTTCGGTCAGTGGTGCTCGTGTCGCATGCCGGCGGCCTCGACGTATTTCTGCGGATCCTTGTCGAACGTCTGCTTGCAGCCCGCCGAGCAGAAGTAATAGGTCTGGCCGTCGACGACTGACCGGTGTTCCGCGGTCGCGGTGTCGACAGTCATTCCGCAGATCGGATCCACCGCCTGCGTGGCGCCTTCTTCGTGTTGGTGGGCGGCGTGGGAGCGCAGCATCTCAACTCCTCCTGTGGTTATGAATCGCCAGGCCAGCACGGCCATCAAGACGAGAAACGCGATGTCGAGAAATGTCGTGTAGTTCCATGATGGCGTCGACTCGAAGATCGTGATGTTGTGGTTGGTCGGTGCGATCCCGAGCAGCTGGAAGAGGCCGCCGATGACGAGACCGGCGATGGCCATAGCGATGTACGAGACGCCCAGCAGGTACAGCGAGGTCCGGCCGCCGTAGTACTTCCGGTAGATGTTCAGAATCGGCAGGATGATCAGGTCGGCGAAGATGAAGCTGATCACGCCGCCGAAGCTGATCCCCCCGTTCCAGAGCACGACGGCGAGCGGCACGTTGCCCACCGAGCAGACAAAGCTCAGCATCGAGATGACCGGACCGATGAACGGGCCCCAGAACTCGTTCAGCGTCGGGTTGCCGGTCAGGAAAAACGCCTGCCACCAGCTGTTGGGAACCCACGCGGCGAGCGCGCCGGCGATGAGGAAGCCCAGGCCGATGTCGGTGTAGAGCGCGTTGAGGTCCATGTAGAAGGCGTGCGCGATGGCGGTGAAGCCCCGCGGTGAGAAGAGCCGGGCCAGGAACGGACCGTCCGTGACCGCGACGTCCATGTCGGCGTGCGCTTCGTGGGCCGAGCCGAAAACCCCGCGGTCGGCCTGGCGGCGGGCGGCATCCACCATTCGCTGCCGCAGCGTCACCTTGAACAGGATCCAGATGATCACCGCCATCAGCAGGCCGCCGGCAAACTCGGCCGCGACGAACTGCCAGCCGAGGAGGATCAGGAGGATGAGGCCCAGCTCGAACACGAGGTTGGTCGACGCGAACTCGAAGACCATCGCGTTGACGAAGCTCGCGCCCCTCCGAAACAGCGTCCGCGCCAGCGCGACGGCGGCGTAGGAGCAGGAGGAGCTGGCGGCGCCGAAGCCGCAGGCAAGGACGAAGCCCTTCAGGTCCGGCTTGCCGAGGGCGCCCGCGATCGCGCGTTTCGAGACGACCGTCTGGACCATCGCCGACAGGAGGAAGCCGAGGGCGAGAGGCCACAGCACCTCCCAGAGCATGTAGACCGAGATCTCCAGCGCGTGCAGCACCGCCTGGACCACGAACATGGCTAGCTCCGCACCAGGCGCTCGACGGCCTGGTTGAGCTCGCGGACCTTGGTCATTCCTTTGCCGGACTTGATCGCTTCGGTCACGCAGTGCTCCGTGTGGTCGGACAGAAGCTGCAGCGCGACGCTTTCGAGGGCTGCCCTGGTGGCGTTGACCTGGGTCAGGACGTCGATGCAGTAGCGGTCCTCGTCGACCATCTTCTGGATGCCCCTGACCTGCCCTTCGATGCGTCGCAGGCGCGCCTGGATGGTTCGCTTGTCTTTCGCGTAACCTGGCATGGCGCGGATTATACCCAGTGGGGGTATAGGTACCTGGGTTTGCACTAGGATTCGGCTCGCCTTGCGCAGCACCGCGGTCTGGCTGATCGAGCGCGTCGAGGAGACCATCTACCTCGTGGTCGCGGCGCTGCTGCTGATCGCCGCGATATTCCTCGTCATCAGCGGCGTCCGGGACGCGGTCCAGCAGCTGGTCGGCTCCGCGGACCCGGTGCAGGTCGTCCTGACGCTCCTCGACAAAGGCCTGCTCCTGTTCATGGTCGCGGAGCTGCTGCACACCGTCCGCATCACGGTCCACGAGCGTGCACTGGCCGCGGAGCCGTTTCTCATCGTCGGCCTGATCGCCGGCATCCGGCGCGTGCTCATCCTCACCGCCCAGACAGAGAAGGGCTTCACCTGGAACGGCCAGGGCATCGAGCTGGTGATCCTCACGGCACTGATCCTCGTGATGGCGGTCGCCATCCTGGTCTGGCGTCGCTCGGAGCGCATGGCCACGGCCCGCGACCGCGCTGAGAGATGAACAGGTAGATGGGGATCGTCGTCGCGCCCCAGCCGCAGGCGGCCGAGATCGCCCTCGACGTGCTGCGGCGCGGCGGCAACGCGGTCGACGCCGCCGTCACCTGCGCCTTCGTGCAGGGGGTGCTGGACCCTCAGATGTGCGGCATCGGCGGGTGTGGCGTGATGCTCATCCACCGGCACAACGGCGCGGACGTGCTGCTCGAGTTCTATTCGACGGCCGGCTCACGGGCACGCGAGGACCAGTGGGCGGACATCTTCATCCGCGAAGCCGCCGACCGCTATGGCTACGTGCTCGAGGGCCACGTGAACGAGGTCGGATACCAGTCGATCGGCGTCCCTGGCACCGTGGCCGGCTTGAACGAGGCGCTCCGCAGGTTCGGGACCATCAGCTGGGCCGACGCCATCGCGCCGGCCATACCGATCGCGCGTGACGGGTTTCCGGTCAGCGGGTTCATGCACGGCTACTGGACGACTGACTACGGCCCGGACGTCGTGCCAAACCGCGAGCGCATCCAGGTCACACCGGAGGCCAAGCGCCTCTACACGCACGACGGCGAACTGTTCGCGATCGGCGAGCGCTTCGTGCAGGCTGACATGGCGCGCACGTACGAGCGCCTCGCGGCGAAGGGCGCGGAGGATTTCTACCGGGGCCAGATCGCCACGGAGATGGCTGACGACTTCGAGCGCAACGGCGGATTCATCACCGAGGAAGATCTCGCGAGCTACACCGTCAACGTCACGGAGCCGCTGCGCGGGACCTACCGCGGCCTCGGCCTCGTGGCCGCCGGCGCGCCGGCGGGCGGGCTGACCCTGCTCCAGATGCTCAACTACCTGGAGGGCTTTGACCTGGCGGCGGCGGGCTGGCCCAGCACGGAGGCGGCGCGGCGCCTGGTCGAGGCGATGGGCTGGGCGGTCGCGGACCGCGAGCTCCACGTGGCCGACCCGCGCTTCACGGACGTCCCGACCGGGAGGCTCGCGGACAAGGCGTATGCGGCGGCGGCGCGGCCGCATGACCGAGCTGACACGACCCAGGTCTGCGTCGTCGACGATGCCGGCAACGCGGTGTCGTTGACGCACACGCTCGGATCGGCGAGCGGTGTGGTCACGCCGGGCCTGGGATTTGGCTACAACGACTACATGAACTGCTTCGATCCGCGGCCCGGGCGACCGAATTCCATCAAGCCGGGCAAGACGCGCGTGACGATGATGACGCCGACCATGGTCTTCGACCATGGCGACCTGCGCATCTGTGTCGGTGCCCCCGGCGGGACGAAGATCGTGACGGGCATCCTGCAGACGATCGTCAACGTCCTCGACCACGGAATGACGCCGGTCGAGGCTGTGAGCGCCCCGCGCGTCGATTTCCAGGGCGATGTCGTGCAGGTCGAGGCGCGCATCCCGCTTGCGGTTGTGCGCGGGCTCGAGTCGCACGGGTACCAGGTGAATCGCCGCACCCTCAACTACGACTCGTACTTTTCACGCCCGCAGGTCATCGTGTCCCGCGGCGGCCGGTTGAGCGGCGCATCGGACCCACGCAAGGACGGGGGAACATCTCTAGACACGGAGACGATCTAGCCCTTCCCGCTGGCCGGGAGGGATGAAGGGAGGGGACGTTGCAACTTGAATTCAGCGGCAAGGTAGCCCTGATCACCGGCGGGGGGCGCGGCATCGGCGCCGCGACGGCTCAAGCGTTCGCGAAAGGCGGGGCGAAGGTCGCGGTGTCGGACCTGGACGAAGCGCCGGCGCGCGAGGTGGCGGAGCCGCTTGGCGGCATTGCGATCGCGTGCAATGTCACCGATCGGGCATCGGTCGAGTCGATGGTCGAGCGCACTGTCAAGGAGCTCGGCCGGCTCGACATCCTCGTCACCTGCGCCGGCATCATCCGCGACAACCTGCTCTTCAATATGACGGATGACGACTGGGATCTCGTCATCGACACGCACCTGAAGGGCACATTCCTTTCGGCGCGCGCGGCCCAGAAGCACATGGTTGAGCAGAAGTCCGGAAAGATGGTCTTTCTGTCCTCCATCTCGGCACTCGGCAACCGCGGGCAGACGAACTACTCGGCGGCGAAGGCGGGCCTGCAGGGCATGGCGCGAACGCTCGCCATCGAGCTGGGGCCGTTCAACATCAACGTGAACGCGGTTGCACCGGGCTTCGTCGAGACGCGCATGACGCGTCAGACCGCGGAGCGGATGGGCGTGGATTTCGAGGCATTCAAGCTTGGTGCGGCGTCGCAGATTCCCCTGCAGCGCATCGGCCAGCCGGAGGACATCGCGAACGTGATCGCGTTCCTCTGCAGCGACGAGGCGAGCTTCGTGTCGGGCCAGACGATCTACGTGCGGGGTGGGCCGTAACCCCACCCTAGCCCTCCCCCGCGGCGCGGGGGAGGGGAGCCAGTCCGCTCCCCCCGCGGCGCGGGGGAGGGGAGCCAGCCCGCTCCCTCCGCGCCGCGGGGGAGGGGAGCTAGCCCAGGAGGGAGGCCGCTTCGGCGGCGATGCGCTTCACGACCTCGGCGGCAGGGAGGATCTCGTGCACCAGGCCAACCGCCTGGCCGGCGAGCACGAAGTCGCCGTTCTTGACCGCCGTCTGGACCGCCGGCCGGATCTTGTCGGCGGCCGCCTGCCACTCATCCGGGCGGCGGCCCCACTCATCGAGGATCCGATTGCGGATCGCCCGCACGCTGGCGCCTGGCCAGACGGCACCCATGATGTCGTCATAGAACTTGCTGGCGACGGTCTGGCTGCCCAGCGAGTTGAGAAGCACGTCCTTTGAATGTCCGCGGCCGTGGCATTCGATGGTCGCCAAAAAACGCGTGCCCATCAATGCCCCCTGAGCGCCCAGCATGATGGCCGCCGCGAGCCCGCGTCCATCGGCGATTCCGCCCGCCGCGATCACCGGCACAGGTTTGACGATGTCGACCGTCTGCGGCACCAACGCCATGGTCGACATGCTCGTGCCCACGTGCCCGCCGCCCTCCGAGCCCTGTGCGATGACCACGTCGGCGCCCTCGGCCGCGACGGCCCCCGCCTCTTCCGGAGTCGTCACCTGGTGGACCACCTTGAGGCCGGCCTCATGCGCGCGGGCGGTGAGATCGGCGGCGCGGCCCCAGGAAAGAGAGAGGACCGGAACCCGCTGCGCGAGCGTCAGCTCAACGGAGCTGTCGTCCACCTGGCAGAGCACGTGATTGACGCCGAAGGGCTTCGAGGTCAGGGCGCGCACCCGGCGGATCTCATCGCGCAGGTCGTCAGGGGTCCGGCCCAGGGCGCCGATGATCCCCAGGCCGCCGGCATTGGACACGGCGGCCACAAGCTCCGCGCTCGTGTACACCGCCATGCCTGCCTGGAGGATCGGGATCTCGATGCCAAGCAGCTCGCAGACCGGAGTCTGCAGCCGGGTCATGGCTTGAGCGAACGAACCGCAAACACGCAGTCGCCCGTCCCCGTGACGCATCCGCACTCGACCTCGTCGACGAGCCAGTCGTTGGCGAGACCTGCCCAGCGCAACATGCCTTCGTAGGACGCGATCCAGAAGTGGCACGACTTGTCGGCGCGTTTGCGCCCCAGCGCGTAAGGGTTGCAATAGTGCGCGGTCCAGAACCGCGCCGCGTCGACCTCGCGGAACGCGTGCGCGTGCTCGCCACGCATCTCATCAAGGCTCTCCAGATAGCCCTTCAGGAGGGTTCCGAGACGGCGCCGGCCGGGCAGGAGCTTGATGGCGTTCTGGTCGCGGGC
>Ga0075426_10002967_pt1 | contig 12123 bp, 9 predicted proteins | sample SoiMethybrSBSTD5_FD_75304 | JGI IMG/M metagenome (GOLD analysis project Ga0075426, IMG submission 75304) | Bulk soil microbial communities from a Populus tree surrounding site in Tennessee, USA - Soil MetaG P. TD hybrid SBSTD5 | ecosystem: Environmental > Terrestrial > Soil > Tree plantation...
GTTCTCGGGGCTTTCTGGCGGGTCATCTACTCCGACGCGCTGAGAGATTCGGGCGGCAACAACGAGCGGGTCGGGTTCATCTACGACAAGAGAGCCGTCGCATTCAGCGGATTCGCCGCCACGGCCAACCCGCCGCGCGAGAAGGTCGGAAACCTGTATCTGCCCAAATTCCACTGGTGGCGCGAGCCCTTCATGGCGTCCTTCAGCGCCGGCAGCTTCGATTTCGTCCTTCTCGCGGCGCACGCGCAGTGGGGGACGCCGGCGGGGCGTCTGGTCGAGCTGCAGTCCCTCGCCGAATGGGTCGACCTGAAGCGGAGGGAGAAGACCTGCGAGGACAAGGATCTCATCATCGTCGGCGACTTCAACATCGAAACGCCCCAGCAGCTCGCGGCTCTCACCGGGAAAGGGCTCCAGATGCCCGCCGCCCTCGAGGGCAAATCCTTCGGCACCAACCTCGCCCAGAACAAGCGCTACGATCAGATTCTGCATTACCCCGGCTACCCGGAGAACTTCTCGAACCAGGCAGGGGTGGTCGATTTCTACGCCGGGAGCTCGAAAGAGCTGTTCCCGGACCTGGACAAGACCGCGTTCACCTTCCAGATGTCCGATCACCTTCCGCTGTGGATGCAGATCAACACCGACATCGAGGGGCAGAAGCTCGACGAGATCATCCGGGCGGGGAAGTGATGCGGCCGCCAGCCGATTCGCTTAACCCCGTTCGGGCGCGGCCCGCGTTAACCTCAGGATGTCGGACTTCGCCACGGTCCTGCCCTTTCCGGCCCGCGCGCTCCCGGTGCCGGCGGAGGCGCTACACTTGCGCAGCATGAGGGGCGAGGCGAGCGACGAGGAGCTGATGCTGCGCTACGGCAGGGGCGATGCCCGCGCCTTCGAGCTGCTCTACCGCCGCCATCGCCTCCCCCTGTACCGGTTCCTGCTGCGACAGCTCGGCAACGCGGAGTCGGCCGAAGAATTGTTTCAGGACCTGTGGATGCGCGTCGTCAATTCCCGCGGTCGCTATCAGCCCCGCGCGAAATTCACCTCCTGGGTATACGCCATCGCCCACAATCGTCTGATGGACTTCTACCGCGTGAACGGCCGGGCCTCGTTCCTGAGCCAAGAGGAAAGCGAATCCGTTCTCGAGGACCTTCCGGCCGTGGAGATCGCCGCGGACCTGCGCCTGGACCGCAAGCGCGCGGCGAAGCGTCTGCTCGCCGCGCTCGGCGAGCTTCCCGATGCGCAGCGCGAGGCCTTTCTGCTGCAGCAAGAGAGCGAGATGTCGATCGAGGAAATCGCCGCGGCGACCGGCGTCGGCCCCGAGACCGCGAAGAGCCGCCTGCGCTATGCTGTGGCGAAGCTGCGTGCAAGCCTGGGGAAGGAATCATGAGCGAGCGGCGCGACGAGGAGCTTTCCCACATCTATCGCGACGCCGAGGGGCCGCGCCCTGCGCAGCGGGTCGACGACAATATCGTGGCGGCGTCGCAGCGCGTCGCCGGCAACGTACGGCGGCCTGCGGCGTTCGCGTTCTCGCGCCGCTGGGGCACGCCGGTCGCGCTCGCAGCGACCGTGCTGGTGACCTTCACGCTCGCGCTCATGGTGTTCGAGCGGGAATCCGGTCTCGACACTCTGGCGCCCAAGGCGCCGCGGGGCGGCCGGACGCCGAAAGTTTCTCCCGCGGCCCCGGTGCGCGCCGAGCAGCCGGCGAAATCTCCGCCCGTGGAAGCGCGCGCCGAGCCGTCGGCGAAAACTCCGTCGCCAGAGCTGCGAAGCGCCGCGCCGGCACCGGCGACGCCGAGTCCGCGAGCCCCGGCCCCGCTCGAGCGCGCGAAACCGCCCACGGTCGAAACTGCCCTTTCAAGCGAACGCCGCGCCACAGGGCAGCCCGCGCGCCTGCCGGAAGTGCCGCGTGGGGTCGAAATTCTCCGCAAGAGTGAAGAGCTGAAGCCCGCGCCCGCCGGCGCGAGTCCGGGCGCGAACGTACGCGCCGGCGCCATCGCGCCACAGCCGCCCGTGCCGGATGCCCAGCGCGTCTTCGACGCTCAACAGCAAATCCGGCCCGCGCAGGCGCCGGCGGCCGCGCCGGCCCCGGGCGCGAACGTAGTCCGCGAATCGGCATCGACGCTCCAAGGCGCGGGCGTCGGTGCTGCAATCGGAAGCCGTTTCGTGGTCCCGGAAGCCAAGGAGCGCACGCCGGAAAAATGGCTGGAGGACATTCGTAAGCTCAAGACCGAGGGCAAGACGATCGAAGCCGAGCGCGAGCTGGGCGAGTTCAAGAAGCGCTATCCCGACTACATCTTGCCGGAGGACCTGCGCTAGCCGGCCGGAGCCGGAATCGTCCCGATCGGTCAAGCTTTCGTCAGGGTTTTCTCAGTACACTGCCGCGGCGCCGCGCGGCGGCTCCCGACAGCAGCCATGATCGCAAAACAGGAAAAACTCGCAGCCGTCTCGGTCGCGGTAAAGCCGGCGGCCCGATTGCCTCTGTTGAAGCAGCTGGGGCCGGGATTGATCGCCGGCGCCGCGGACGACGATCCGAGCGGCATTGCCACCTATTCGCAGGCGGGCGCGCAGTTCGGGTACGGCATACTGTGGTCGGTGCTGTTCACGCTGCCGCTGATGATCGGCATCCAGATCGTGAGCGCGCGCATCGGCCGCGTGACCGGGCACGGCCTCGCCGCCAACATCCGGCAGTATTATCCGAGGCCGCTGCTCTACGCCGTCATCTCGCTCCTGCTCGTCGCCAACACGATCAACATCGCCGCGGACCTCGGCGCGATGGCGGCGGCCCTGCAGCTGCTCGTCGGCGGCTCCACGCGTCTCGCCATCGTCGCGTTCGCGCTGGTGTCGCTGGGCCTGCAGGTCTTCATTCCGTTTCCGCGGTACGCGCCGGTCCTGAAGTGGCTCACGCTCGCGCTCTTCGCCTACGTCGCCACGGTGTTCGTGGTGCGCGTGCCGTGGCTGGAGGCCGGCTGGCACACGCTCGTCCCGGACGTGACGCTGCACGCGGACTATCTGTTCACGCTCGTGGCCGTGTTCGGCACGACCATCAGCCCGTATCTGTTCTTCTGGCAGGCTTCTCAGGAAGTGGAGGAGCAGCGCGCCGCCAAGGGCGAGGAGCCGTTGCGCCAGGCGCCCGAGCAGGCCAAGGCGCACCTTCACAGGATCAAGATCGATACCTACATCGGGATGACGTTCTCGAACCTGGTGGCGTTCTTCATCATGCTCACCACCGCCGTGACTCTCCACGCCCACGGCATCACCGACATCCAGACCTCGGCGCAGGCGGCCGAGGCGCTGCGCCCCATCGGCGGGGAGTTCGCGTTTCTCCTCTTCGCCGCGGGCATCATCGGGACCGGGATGCTCGCCGTGCCCGTGCTCGCCGGGTCGGCCGCATATGCCGTCGCCGAATCCTTCCGCTGGCCGATCGGCCTGGGCTTGAGGCTGATGGAGGCGCGCGGCTTCTACGGCATCCTCATCGCGGCGACAACGATCGGCGTCGCGCTCAACTTCACCGCGATCGATCCGGTCAAGGCGCTCATCTGGAGCGCGGTGATCAACGGAGTGATCTCGGTGCCCATCATGGCCGTGATGATGCTGATGGCGGCGCGCCCGGAGATCATGGGGCGCTTCACCGTGCGGCGGCGCCTGAAGAATCTCGGCTGGCTCGCCACCGGCGTGATGGCGCTGGCGGTGGTCGCGATGCTGCTCGCGCTCGTGACGGCGCGGGGCTGATTTCGGCACGCGCGGACCTTGCCGTAATAATCCGAACGGGCCATCCCGTTACACATTGCTTTATCGCAAAAAGACCACGCTATTCACCGGCGATACGGTCGAAAACGGGGAGGGTAAATTGACTTCGTACATGCTCAGACGCGCAGTCCTGGCCGGGCTGGGAAGCCTGATCCTGCTCCTCACTTCGGCCCCCGCGCGAAGCGACGCTGGCGATCTCCTCTGGGAAGATCGGGTTGATCTCGCTGGAGGGAACTTCATACTGACTGCGATCGCTGCCGCCCACAAACGCGTCGTTGCAGTCGGTAGCGCCGTCGGTGCAGACGGCAACAGCGTCCTCGCCGTGCGAGCCTACGCCGCGCAAACCGGGGCGCTCCTTTGGGAAGATCGTCTCAAGACCGGCAGCGCGGCGGTTGCCATGAACGGGCTTTGGGTCATCGTCACCGGCGTCACTGTGGACGCGGACGGGCTTCGGCACGGCGTCGTCCGCGCTTACGTGGCGAAGACAGGCGAGCTCATGTGGCAGGATACCTGGCCCGACGGCGCCGAGCCGCAGGCGCTGGACATGGACGTGTTTGGGCTTGGTGCGGTCGTGTCCGGAATCGCCAACGATAGTGCCGGGCCTCGACGGCTGCTCGTTCGCGCCTACTTCGCCGGGAACGGTGCCCTGTTGTGGGAAGACCACCCGGTGCCGTCCGGATACACGGCCGTCGTCAGGGTGACCAACCGAAGCGTCGCTGTCCGTGGGACGAAAGCATTCGTCGGCGCGAGCGTGCGCGGTGACAGCGCGTGTCTGATCCGGGCCTACGACATTCTCCAGGGGACCGTCCTCTGGGAGACCATCCGGCCAATGTTCTTGAGCTGTACCCCCGCCGCCGTCGCGACGAACGGAAAGCAGGTTCTCGTCTCCGGGGGAGCTGGGGAGTCGCCCGACTTCTTTTTCACGCAGTCCTATGATGCCGAGACCGGACAGTTCTTGTGGGAGGATCGGGCGGCTTCTGGCTCCGGCTTCACGAACGCCGCCCTCGCGGTGGACACCGAGGGAAAAAACGTGTTTGTCGCAGGCTGGTATCTTGCGCCATCTTCCAAGCCCGGCCTCAAAGAGGCCTTCGTCGTGCGCAGCTATGACGCGGAGACCGGCGCGCTGCGTTGGGTCGACGAGCTCTCCGATCCGGAATTCTTCGGCTTCAAGCTGCTGCACGCCGCCGACCTAGTGGTCACCCGGGGGCGTGTCATCGCCGTGGGCCAGGAGGTCACTGGCACGGGGGCCTGGCTGACGCGGGCGTACGACGCCGAGACCGGGGCGCTGCTGTGGAGCAGCGCGGCGCAGGTCGCGCCGGCGGCCGCCTACTTTACGCATCAGGCCGTGGCCGTCGACAATGAACGTATTTTCGTCGCCGGATCCGGCCTCAACGCTCAGCGCAATGCCGACTTCATCGTTCGGGCGTTGGACGCCCAGTGATCGGCGGCAAGGGGAGACGGCGACCGGCATTTACCACTGACCCGCTCCGACCGTTCCCCTCCCGGGGGTGCGTGCGGTGCGTGCGGCCGAGCCTGCTTGAGATGAAGGCGTTCATCCTGGCGGGCCCCTTATTCGCCGCTGCGCGTAGGCACCCAGTTCGTTTTAACCCCCGAAGCACCCCCGGCGCGTTTACCGACATTGAATCGGCGTGACGCCGGATGAAAGGGGTCGAACAATGGCGCTTCATCGAAGGACGAGCATTGGAGCCGGGCTGGTCGCGATGTCGATCGGCTGCGGCGCGGCAATGGCGCAGGACGCATCCCGGATCACCTCCGTGATCCTCTACCCCGGCAGCGCCACGGTCGAGCGCAGCGCGCGGGTCGTGCCGGGCATGACGCGCCTCGAAATCTCCGGGCTCCCGGCGAATTTCGATCCGCAGACGGTGCGCGTGGAAGCGGGTACGGGTGTCTCCATAGGCGAAGTCTCCACGCAGGACGAGAGCCGCACGGCCGCGTCGAACGCGCGCGAGTCCGCGATCGAAGACAAGATCCAGGCGCTCAAGGATCGTCAGGCGGTCCTCGACGTCGACGCCAAGTCCGCGCAGATGGCGGCCGAGTTCATTTCGCGCCTGGGCGCGCCGGCTTCGGGCGCGGAGAAGCCCGCGCCCCTTCCCAACGCGAGATCGCTCGCCGAGACGATCGAAGCGGTGCGGCGCGGGGGCGCGGACGCATTCGGCAGGATCCAGAAGGTGCAGGTGCAAAAGCGCGAGATCGAAAAGCAGGTCCGCGCGCTCGAGCGCGATCTCGCGCGGCTGAAGACCGGCGCGAGGGATCTGCGCACGATCGCGGTCGGCGTTTCCGCCGAGCGGCCCGGCGAGGTGAGAGTGTCCTACCAGGTGAACGGCGCCGGATGGCGGCCCGCGTACCGCGCCGGCTTGGATTCGCTGTCTTCGAAAATGCTGCTCGAGCGGCAAGGCGTCATCACGCAGACCACGGGAGAGGACTGGACGAACGTCAGGCTGAAGCTTTCCACCGGCCAGCCGCGGCTCTCGCCTCAAGGGACCGAGCCGCGGCCGTGGAAGTTGTCCTTGCTCGAACCGCGCTCCGGTCTCGTGTCGGGATATGCGACCAATCTCGCCGCTGCGCCCGCGGCCTTGATGCGCGAATCGAGAAAAGTGGACGAGCTCAAGCAGGAAGCGCCGGTCGAAGTGCAGACCACGTTCACCACCGAGTTCGAAGTGCCCGGCACGGTGAGCCTGCCTTCCGACGGCCGCAAGCTGACCGTGTCGCTCGCGAAGCTCTCGCTTCCGGCGAAAATGCGCATGCGCATCGTGCCGCGGCTGGATGCGGCGGCCATCGTCACCGCGGAGGCCGAGCGCCCCGAAGGCGTGTGGCTCGCCGGCGACATCCAACTCTACCGCGACGGCAACTACGTCGGCGCGACGGGCTGGAATCCTCTGGCCTCCGGCGGACTCGTTCTGCCGTTCGGCCGCGACAGCCTGGTGCGCGTGAAAGTCGACCGCGCGAAGGACAGGAACGGCTCGCGAGGCCTGATCGGCCAGAGGAACGAGCGCGAGGTGAGCGATCTCTACACGCTCACGAGCCATCACAAGGCGCCGGTCGAGCTCCTGGTGCTCGAATCCTCGCCGGTTTCCACGAACGACCAGATCAAGGTCGAGGCGAAGTTCGATCCGAAGCCCACCGACGAGAACTGGGAAGATCGGCAGGGCGTGGTCGCCTGGGCGCGCGCGATCGCGCCGAACCAGACGCTGAAATTCAGCGTGGCTTATACGATCGACTATCCGAAGGACGGGACGGTGGTCGGTATGCCTTAGGTGCGACGACGGTCATCCGCGGGGTGACATGAAATCCCGCTCGATCCGTCCCCGCACCGCCCGCGCGAACGCGGCGTCCAGCCGGGTCGCCGCCAGTCGCTTGAGCAGGGTTTTCTTTTCCGTCATGCGGTGCCGGGCGAGCTCGCGCGTGAACTCGAGGTCCTTTTCCCGGCCCGCGACGTATTTGGAAAGCGCGAGGTCGTGCACTTCCAGGCACAGGCCCGTGAAACCTTCCGTGTTGGCGTTCGCTATGCGCACCAGGCGACGCTGCCAGCCGCGCGCCAGCGTTGCAGTGTCCGGCGCGACGCCTTGCGCGTAGTAGCCGTATTGCGCGTGGAATCGCGATCCTTCGCCGATGGCGCCGTCCACCTTGTCGGCGAGCTCCGGCTTGCCTCTCGGATACAGGTCGCCTTCCATGGATCTCAGCAACGCCGGCGGGGCGTCGGGGAACTGGCCGAGAATCGCCTGGCTGCCGATCACCACGATCTCGCGATCCCCTGCAATACGGCCCGCCGCCCGGATCAGGTGTTCAAGCTCGGAACGCTTCATACACGCGTCGGCGCTCGGCGGGCGTGAGTACACCGGCGAAAGGCGAGGATTGCCGCAGGCGGGAGGCCGATTCGCCGGCGTCGGTGATGAGGGCCGCGATCTCCGGCCACGGCAGTTCGAGGATGGCGCGCCATTCCTCGAGCGCGCGCGGGACGCTGTCGCCGTAGCGCGCGGCCCACGCCGCGACGTTGCGCCGAGCGATGGCGAGCAGCCCGAGTTCGGCTCCGATCTTTCGCGCGATCAGGCAATGCATCGCGAGGCTGCGCGCTTCGATGATCCGGTGCTTGACCAGCCCGGGGGAGGCAGCCGCGATCACCGCTGGCCGCCAGCGCGTCGAAACGCGAAGGCCCGCCTTGTGCTGGCGTGTGCGGTAGCGGCGCATGCGCTCTGCGGCGGTTTGTGCCCGCCCGGTTGCCGGCCGCCCCGGACGGCGGCGGGATTGAATCATCGAATTATCGTAACACGTTACGATAATATCCGCAACGCCGGATAGCGTTATGGCCTAAGATTCCGCGCGGGAGTGCGAAATGCGATACCCCGCAGCGTCCAAACCGACAATCATGACCTCGTCGAATCCGGCGCCGGCTCGCTTGCCCACTCTCGACGGCCTTCGGGCGATCGCGATCCTCCTCGTCGTTCCGCACAATCTCAATCTGATCGCCACGTTCAGCGGCACGCAGCTCGTCGTGGCGGCTCTGCATCGCGGCTGGATCGGCGTTCAGCTGTTCTTCGTTCTCAGCGGGTTTCTCATCACCGGCATCCTGCTCGATGCCCGCGACGCGCCCGATTACTACCGCTCCTTCTTCGTGCGCCGGGCGCTGCGGATTTTTCCCCTCTATTACGCAACGCTGCTCGTCCTGCTCGTTCTTCTGCCGGCCCTGGGCCTCGTGCCGGCTTCCTTCAAGCGCGATGCGATGGTCGAGTTGTCCTACTGGGCCTATTTTTCGAACTGGTACGGACCTTTCCATCAGGGTGAAGAGTCGGTGTCCCACTTCTGGTCGCTTGCGCTGGAAGAACAGTTCTATTTCCTGTGGCCGTTCGTAATACACCGGCGCAGCGCCGGATGGGTGATGCGCTTGTGCCTCGCCATCGCTGCGGCAAGCCTGCTGCTTCGGGTCGTCATGCTTTTGGCGGGAGTCCCCGCGCAGGCGATCTACCAGTTCCTGGTCACCCGCATGGATGCTCTAGCCTTGGGCGGCGCTGTTGCCGCTGCGTTTCGTGTTCCTTCCGCAGCCTCGTGGACGCTCGATCATCGCGGATTCCTGCTGGGCGCGAGCGCCATCTCTCTGGTCGCCGGGGCGGTGATCTCGCGCGGCTACTACTCCATCGACGCGATCACTCTGACTCTGGGATTCACGTTTCTCGCAATCGCGTTTGCGCTGCTGGTCGCAGCGGGAGTCGCGGCCGATCGCCTCGGTCCGGCCGAGTGGCTGGAACCGCTACGCTGGAGCTTCCTGCGCAGAGTCGCGAAGTACAGCTACGCGATGTACGTCTTGAGCGTTCCCCTTCACTTCCTGGTGGGTAAGCCCGCGCTGGCCGCCCTCGGATTCGATGCGGGCAGCTCGGTCCTCGTCGGTTTCACCTACATCATCGTCGGCACGGCGCTCAGCTTCCTTGCCGCCGCTGCGTCATTCCACCTCCTCGAAGCTCCGTTCCTGAATCTCAAGGATCGCTTTGCGCCGCGCGGGAAAGAGACGGATTCGCCTTAGTCTTCTTCCCTCCCGCCCATGCCCGGCAGCGAGGAGGCGTGCTCCTTTTGGACCGCGACGAGGGCTTCGGGGTCCAGGTCGAGCGCCTCCAGTATCGTGGGCGCGATCTGGGTGGTCTGCACCGGCGTCTTGATCACCTTGCGGCTCAAGGCCGGATTCGAAGCGAGCAGCGCCACGTTGGTATCGTCGTTGCTGAAACCGCCGTGCTCTGCGAGCTTCTTGCTCGATGCGGTGAAGATGGTGCCGAAGTTCGGAACGACGATGATGTCGGGAGTCCGGTTGTCTCGGTTCGGATCGTTGAACTTGAGCTTCAGGGATTCCCCGGAGAGCACGTCCTGGATGAACAGGGCTTTCTGGTTCGCGCGCAGGAAATCGCTCACTGCTTGAGTCCGGCTTTGATCCTGAAGCCAGATCAGGGCGACGTCGTCGTCGGTGACCGCCGCATTTGCGATGGCCTGGGCGGCGGAGTTGCTCGAGCTGCCGGGCAGGGCGGCCACCAGGTCCTGCAGGTGCCCGGGCTTGCTGACCTTGCCCGGATCGATCGGCGCCTGAGCGTGCTTGGCGGTGACGATCACGAGCGTGGAGTGGTAGAGCCCCCTTTGCTTCAGAGCGTCGATCATCTCCCGCAGCGCGGCGTCGGTCTTGTCCAGGCCATATTCGAGGACTTCGGTCGGCGTGCCTGCGGCGTCGAGATAGCCGCCCGATTTCCCGCGAAGCCGCTGCGCATCCGTTTGATTGCACGTGATGTCCGCATTGTCGTGAGTCAATTTCTGACCGACGCTGACGGCCTGGAAATTCATCCCGAAAATCGCCGGAACGGCGCCCACGGGTCTTCCGGCGTGATCCAGGCCGCCGATTTCGTTGACCACCGCTCTGACCTTCTTCGCGTCGTTCTCGGCCGTGCACACGACGCTCACAGTCGCGTCGAAGCCGACCGGACTGGTGATCTCGGGCGTGAACAGATCATCGACCCCTTTGCCCGAGGGACCGTTGACCAGATCGTAGGCCGGGTGCTTGTCGGCCCAGGCGGTCCTGCGACCGCTTGCCTTGACGACCTCGAAGATCGTGTTGACCTTGAGGAAATCATGCGGGAAGACGGGAACGCAGCGGCCGCTGGAATTGCGGCCGCGAGGAAGCTTGGTCGGATCGATGACGTCCAGATCCGTTCCGCTCGCGTCGACGAGATCGATCGACTCGTCGAAAGTCGTCACGGTCCCCGGCGCGCCGCTGCAGTTCGTGTTGGACGGATCGAATAGAGTACGGTCGTAGCTGACGTCATAGAAAACTCCGGTCGAGATCGGCGAGCCGCCGGTCACCATCGCGAGCAGGCCGGGGAAGGAATCCGAGGGCCTGGAAGACGAGGCACCGGTGTAGCGAACGCCCTGTCCGGCGAGCTCCGCCAGGGCGGACCCCGGATGCGCGCCGATGTAGTTCTCGAGGTCTATGGCGTGCAGGCCATCGACGCTGATCAGCAGGACATGGTCGACGCGGACATCGCGCGGAAAATGATTGTCGCCCTCTCCGGACGATGCGCCGGACGCGGCGCCCAGAGCCGAGCACGCAATAAGGCTGATCGCAGTTTTCTTGAATCGCATGGAATCCCTCTTTGTTGGTAGACGGTTGGCGGGAGCCTGCAGTCTGAAGCGCCTTCGTTTCAGATTTTTTAAGCAAGCCTGATGGTTTCCTGACATCGGAGGGGAAAATCTCGGTGAAAACGGGTAGACTCGGGCACCCGGGAGAATCTGCAAGTTCGTCTCCGATTTCCAAAGCCGCGTCAAGGAGGACACGATGTTTCCGAGAATCCGCTGTGCGCTTCTGCTGCTGCTCCTCGTTCCCTTTTCCGCCCGCGCAGGCGTGACTTGCGCGGATGTCCTCAAAGCTCTCGGGAGCCGTCTCGCGGACGTCAATTGCTTCGCCAGCACCGACCTCACCACCAACAATCCTCTGACGACGCCGGCCAATAATTCGCTGACCGGGCTGCCGGCGGGTGCCTTTACACCCATAACAGATCGCGGCGTGATCGCGCCGAGCGCGGGCAAGCGCACGCCGATCACCAAAACGGTTCCCGGCCTGCAGCTCGATGCGCGCATCGCTTCCGACCCGGCCGGCCAGGCGCGGTTTCTCCTGCGGCTGCCGAACGACTGGAACGGCCGGCTGGTCGTCGCCGGCGCGTCCGGCACGCGCAGCGAGTTCAACGGCGATTTCGCGTGGAGCGACTACGTGCTGCAGCAGGGCTATGCCTACGCCTCGCAGAACAAGGGCGTGCTGAACCTGTCGATCGTGACGCTGACGCCGCCTCCGCCCGCGGATCCGCTCGCGTGCCGGCTCAACCCGGCGTCCCCGGTGTTCGTGCATTTCTTCGACAACGATCCGGGCCAGCCTTTCACGCGCTGGGCGGAATTCATGATCAAGGGGGCGCAGCTCGCGCGGGACGGCGTGAAGGCGGGCTACGGCCGCTCGCCGCGCTTCAGCTACGCGGTCGGCACCTCGAACGGCGGTTACCAGGTGCGCCGCGCCGTCGAGCTCGCGCCGGAGCTCTTCGACGGCGGCGTCGATTGGGAAGGCACCTTCGTCGACGGGCACGCGCCCAATATCCTCACCGACCTGCCGCCGGCGATCCTCAATTTCCCGGACTACGCTGCCTCCGGACTCAACGGCGCGAGCACCGCGGCGAAGAACATCATGGCTGCCGGCTATCCGCCGGACATCGTCTCGGGGACTGCTTCGTTCTGGGGGCTCTACAACGCCCAGTTCTGGGAAGTGACGCAATGCCAGTGGCAGAAACGGCTCGATCCCGCCTACGACACCTACGTCGGCGGGACCGGGACCTACAACTACGTGAGCCG
>Ga0075426_10002969_pt1 | contig 12120 bp, 8 predicted proteins | sample SoiMethybrSBSTD5_FD_75304 | JGI IMG/M metagenome (GOLD analysis project Ga0075426, IMG submission 75304) | Bulk soil microbial communities from a Populus tree surrounding site in Tennessee, USA - Soil MetaG P. TD hybrid SBSTD5 | ecosystem: Environmental > Terrestrial > Soil > Tree plantation...
CGGTTGCAGTGAAGTTAGTGGCCTTAATTAAGTTTGTGAAATTGGTGGAAGTGCCTGTAAAGTCAATGCCATTAATCGTTCCATTGGTTCCTGCGACGCTCAAATTAATAAGGTCCGTCGTGTTGCCCGTGTTAGCCGGAGTTGCCGCCGCAATATTTAATCCAGAAGCGGTGTTGCCGGCCGCGGCTGAGGAATTTTGGGTAAAAGCCAGTTTCAGGGCGTTGCCAGTCGTCAAGCTGTTGGCGGTAATGGTGTGAGCGTCCGCAGTGCCAGTGAAAGTCTGAGTTGACGTGCCGCTACCGGATGCCAAAGCAAAGTTCTGGCCGCCGGTTACGCTAATGCCTCCGTTAGCCGTCAGCAGCCCGGCAGCGCTTATTGTGCCCGAGCCAGTAGTCGAAATATTGCCCGATGTCGAAACGTTGGTGGTCAGGGCATCTATGCCCGTTTCTCCGGTCAAGGTCGCATTGGAAGTAACTGTGACAAAGTTGGCATTGATAGGAGCATACTTGGATGCCAAGGCAGTGCCGCCTTCTGATACCGAGGCAAATACAGCCGCGCCGGCTGTGGAAACAGACCAGTTGTCGTCGGTAATGGAAACGTTGGTGGAAGAAGACGAACCAATGGTAATAGTATTGGCCACGGCACCATTGCCGATCTGTATTATCTTGGCTGTGGTGGCCGCTGATCCGATTTGAATAGTGTCGCCGGCAGTGGAGCCAATTGCGATAGTCTTGGCTGTGGTGGCAGCACCGATATTAATGGCTCCGGCATTGGTGGAACCAATGTTAATGGCTCCATTGGCCGTGGCGCCTGTACCTGGTTCCAACACCAGGTTGCCGCCGTTTCTGGTAGTACCGGAAGCGCCTGTGGCCGACCCCCCCTGGAGAGTTAAGACTCCACCCGTGCAGGCTGTACCGCAAGTAGTGGAATTAGCATCGCCGGCTTTCAAAGTGGCAGCAGGGCCAGTGCCGTTGCTGGCTGTGGATGTCCCTGGCTTTACGAGCAACGCCGTGGCAGTGGAAGCATCCGGGGTCAAAATATCCACGGTCTGGCCCCCAGCCAAGGTTAACGCGCCGCCTGAGCTTAACTTTGCCGCGCGGACACCGTTAACCTGGAAGTCGAAAAAGCTTCCGCTAAAGCTGGCCGGGTTGGCGCCAATATAGGTGCCGCTAGTGGAACCGCCGGAAAGCGCCGTGTTGGAAAGATTAAATAAGGCTTCGATTGCGCTCGCTGCAACGGCAGTACCAATGGCGAGGGCGGTTCGCGGCGCCCGTGTCCCTATACCAACAGTGCCGTCCGTAATAAATTCCATAGCAGGACCGGTGCCGTAGCTAGTGTACCCGCCCAACTCCACAGAACCGATGTTTATTTCCATTACAGGTATATTGTTAACGTAAAATTCATGAAGGCCTGTGCTTCCGCCGGCTTGGCCGGAATTGTATTCATTTTCCCCGTCCAGGTTCAAAGCTATCATATTGGTCCTAATCCCGCTTTCCTGCATCAACCAGTCGGTTTCCGCACCTCCGGCTCCGACAATTTTTGTGCCTGTTCCACTCGCATCGTCATAGCTTAACTTTATTGTTGAAGTGGTGCCAGTGCCGCCAACGGCAATATTTGCACTGCCGTTAAAAACGGCATCATAATGGATCACCGAGGTCTTGCTATTATCGTTAAACGTCGGAGCAACATACAAGCCGGTTAGTATCTGCGAATTGGCACCGGCAGTCAAGGTCGGCACAATTTTGGCCCCATAAACGTTATCGGAAGTGGTTGCCCGGCCAGTCACCGAGGTGGCCAAGTTCAAACCGCCGGGTTGATTATTAGCCGTAGCCGTGACCGAGCCTTGGATATCCAAGAAGGTGGCCGGGGCAGTAGTCGCTATGCCCACCTTGCCCACACTATCCACATTCAAGCCTGGGTAATAAATGCGGTAGATCTGCGAACCTACGGTACCGCTTTCTGCCACGGTCAAATGGGTGGCATCAGTAAAGGCAGTAATGTGTCTCTGCGTCCCATCGTTAAAAACCAACGCACTGCCAACCATGGACGAGGTCCAAGTCGTGCCACTGCCGGTCACCGTGGTGCCGGACTGCGAAGCGGTTCCGGTAGCGTATTGGATAGTTGTGGCCTGGAAACGATTAAACGCACTTTGGATCCCCGCTCCAACATTAAACGTGGGGCCCACAGTCAGGCCGCCGCCGCCATAATTATATATACCGGTGTCATAATTGTAAGCGCCAATTGCATTGTATGATGTCCCTTCATAAACTCCTACCTCGTTAGTATTGACGTTAGGAGAAAGGACAACGGCTTTAGAACTACTATTTATAACTGTAAGAGCTGCTAAGGCATCAGAAGTTACCCTAAAGAGGGTGTTGGTGTCAATTTCACCGTCGTTTAGAGAAATTTGGGAATTACAGGACCACCCGCACAAATATATACTGCCATCGTTGTCGGTATTACCAATAGTAGAGTACGCAGCTAAGTGTATATTGCCGTTGACATCCAAAGGGGCGATCGGTGTAGTAGTCCCAACCCCAACATATCCCTGGTCAAATACTGCAGCGTAGTTGTTGTTGCCCCCAGAAGCCGTAAAGTAGGCCCCGACATTGGTGGAACTAGTGCCGGTGTGGGTGTTGCTGAAGTAGCCGCCATAGGTGGTCTGGGTAGAAGTGGCATTAGCGCCGCTGGTGGAAACGTTCAAGGCCTTCTGGGTATTGCTGGCGGCGGCAGTGCCGGTTACTGCCAGGTTAAACAAACTACCGGAGGACAAGGAAGAGGAGGACAAGGCAAAAGCATTGGCGCTGGTCACGCTGTTGAAGGTAAAAGCCGTAGTAAAGGCGCCCATAGCCAAAGACAGGTTGGAAGTGGTCGGGACAGTCAGGGCGTCCCAGGCGGAGCTTCCCGCTCCCCCACTACAGCTTCCCCAGACGATCGTTGTCGTATTGGAAGTCAAACACTGGCCGTTAGTGCCGCGCGCCAAGCGGGTAGAGTTAGTGCCATTGTTGTACAGCAGATCACCGTTGGTAGTGAGTTGGGAAATATTATTTATGGCCCCTTGGGTAGTGGTAGCGCCGGTGCCGCCGAAACCGGTACCCACCGCGGTTCCCTGCCAGGTGCCGCTAGTGACCACGCCGGAAGAGTTAATTTGGAAGGCATCAGCAGTACCGGAAGTAAATGTTCCGGAAACGTCGACATTGCCCGTCACGTTCAGGCCGCCGCCCGAAGGCGCCACAGTTAAGTTGCCGCCGGAAGAAGTAGTGAACGAAACATAATTGGATGCATCGTAACCCAGGCGCAATTGTTCCGAAGTCGCCGTCACATGCAATTTCGCTGACACCGTACTGCTGCCAATGCCGACGTTCCCGCCGGTTAAGTTAAACCCGGCTCCGGAACCGTTCGCCGTAAAAGTGGTAAAGCCGGAAGAATTGACATTGACCTGAAGCTTATTGGACGAATCGTACCCCACCGTCGCCTGATTGGAACCGGTATTTAAAATGTTGATTGTGCCGTCGCCATTCACGCCGTTGGCAACGACAGCAAACGGCGAAGCAACCATCCGCTTGCGCGGCGACATTTCCCCGTCGTAGGAAGTGCCGGTCGGCGCAAAGTCCACCGACAAATACAAGTTGCCGCTGGTGAAGTCCACGCCGGACAATGCATCCGGCGAACCGCAGGAACCGAGCTTGGCGTTGAACACGCCATTGGTTACCGCGAGCTTGCCGCAAGCGCCGCTGGGCTGGTCAAAAGTTTCCGTCCACAACAAGGTGCCGCCGGTGGGCGGGCTGCCACTGCCTAAGGTATCGTAAAGCTTAAAACGGAACGCGTAGTTGCCGTCTACCACATTGCTGCCGTCGCTGACCTTTGTCAGCTTGCCCTGGTAGTTGATTATTTTCGGGATGGTCGCCTGCGCGCTTTGCCCCCAGCCAAACCAAGCCATCACCAAAGCCAACGCCATGGTTATGGCGACGATAGTAGCCGGTCTTAATTTGTACAGGGACCTATTCATCTAAATTTTTTTGGGTTTTGGTTTTGTCTTTTGTTTTTGCGGATACGAAAAAGACGGGCTAACGTTGCATTAACCGTCTAATGTCGTCAGTTGCGTAGCGGCGGTCCCGCCTCACTCCCAGGCGCACGGGTACCAGGTAACCGCCCTTCTCCCAATTGCGCAAAGTATTAGGATGGACGCGGATAAGCTCTGCCGCTTCGCCGATGGTCAAATATTCAGGCCATTGGCTATGGTCTATCATGCCTATTCAGTTGTTTTTTTGCTTTTGCTTTTTGTTTCTAACCGTAGTAGGTATTGGTAGGTTTTATTAACTAACTCTTTATAAAACCCCAATTTACCTTACACATATAGTATAGCACAATCTGCGGTAAAATGCAAGAGAGTTTAACTTAAAAACCCGCCCAGCCGGGAATACCGGAAGGGCGGGCTTTGGAAGGGAAAAATTACTTGCGCCGGCGGCCTCGCAGGATAATAAGCACGGCGATGCCGGCAATGAGCGCGGCCAGTAAAATGAACGCGGTAACCACGCCCATGATCACCAAGATCAACTGCCACGGCAGAACCCAGAAAGAAGTAGACGCGGAATAAGAACGGCTGGAATCGTTGTTGACCGTGAGTTTCAGGTTAGCGCTGTAGCGGCCCAGAGCAAAATGGGTCCACTGGTATCTCACCGCTTGCCAGAAGCCGTTGAGCTTAGGCTGTTCCACCGTGCCGTCAAAACTTTCCACTTGCCCCCCGCCGGAAGTCACCCAGGCGCTGTCAAAGCGCCGGATCGTGCCGGGCAAAACGTTGCCGGCGCCCCGGTTGGCGGTAATCACTTTGGACACCAAGCCAAAAATATTGCGCACTGTTATATCCCCCAGCGGCTTGGCCCGGTCGGCGCCGCTGTTTTGGAAGCGGAAATAGAATTCCACGGGCAGATGGTTGTAAACGTGCAGTTTGCCCTTGGTGTTGAATTCTAAGATGGATTCCTTTTGCGGGAATTGCCCGTTCACGGTTAGCAGTAACAGGGTACCGACATCGCTTTTCAAAACCACGGTGGGCTGCTGGCCGGCTTGCGGCGGCACTGTGGATGCAAGCAGGGCGGCAAAGTAACCGCCTGGCTCCGCGCCGGCCGGCACCTTAATGGTGAACGGCAGTTCCTGGTAAGCCAGCGGACCGACATCAACCCTGTCGGCAATAGTGATCCACGAGGGTAAGCCGTCGCTGGCGCCGGGAATTAACACCGGGTCGCCGCTTTCGCCGCTGCTTTCAAACTTGGACTTGGTAATAAAATAAGTGTGTGCGGTATGGTCGTCGTTATGCAGTTTGATTGTGCCGTGCACTTCCCCGCCGGGGTCGGCGGCCAGTTCAAAGCGGATCGGCGACATAGTCAAAGCCGCCGCCGTTCCGGCAAACGCCAATTGGAGGATGGCGCCCAGGGCGGCCAGCGAAGCCAAAATTATAATACTGCGGTGGCGCAAGCTCATTGTAAGTTCTTGTTAATGATGTATTTATTATACCTCTTGATGCCGAAATAACCTAAGGCCAGCAGGAGCAGGAGCGCGAGCAGGCCGTAAAACAAGGGCGCGGTGGGGATGACCCAAAACGCCGTGGTGGCGCGCGCTTCCAGTTTGGGGTTGCCATAATACATTATGGTTTCCGCGGTGTAGCGGCCAAACGCCCAGCGCGGCCGCCAGGAAGAGACAAAGTCACGCTCGCTTTCCGGCAGGACAATGCCCGCGTCCGGGTTGACCGGCACCTGGGCTACTTCTTCCCCGAAAATATTGCGAATGGTTATGTCCCCTTTCGGCTTGGAATGCACGTTGCCGTAATTGTGGAAGGTCAGCAAAAAGTCCACTGGCAGGGACTGGTAAACCGCGTGCTGGGTAAAGAATTCGCTGATCGCCCCTTTTTCCTGGGACTTGCCCAGTCGCGCCAAAATAATGGCGCCGACTTTTTGCTCGACTGCCGAGCCTGGTCCCGCGCCGCTGGCGCCGGCTTGGCCGAACAAAATTCCGCCGTAGTGCGTGCCCGGTTCGGCATCTGCCGGCGGGTTGAGGCTGAACTTAACCGCGGTTTGGCCGTGCGGCGGAATGGTAAAGTCCGGCTGTTTGGTAATGCGCACCCAACTGCTGAGGGCGTAACGCGGGTCGGCTGTTTCCGTGCTATCCAAAAACCGCGGCTGGCCGGTGCGGCCGTTAGGCACAAAGTCATTGATGCTGACGGTAAACGCCAGCGCGTGGTCCGTAGTGTTGACTAGGGTAATGGAATAGTCATTTTTTTCGCCCGGATTAACGTCCGCTTCTATTAAAAACGGGTCAATCGCCAAACCCTGGACGGCCAAAGACTTGGCCGGTTGGTTTGCTTGCTGGGCCAAAGTCCGCGCCGGCGGGAAAAACCCGGCTAACAACGTAGCGCCTAGCAAAATAATGCTTAGGGAAAAATAACGTAACCGATGCCGCATAGTTAAAATTGGGCCGTGGTTATGTAAGTAACCACGTTATTATAGTTACCATTTGCCTGCAAACCGCCGATTTCCAATTTGTAAACTATGGTGGTCGTTTCGCCGCTTACGGGCGAAGCGTTGCAAGCCACTTCTTCCGGCGTCGTGCTCAAAGCGGCAAACTTATCGCCGGTAAAGCGGCCTGCCGTGCCGGTACAAAGCACCGCGTCGGTGGTGTGGTAGCCGAAGGCGCCCGTGGTAATGCCGCCGGGCCAAGTGGCGGGCGCGGAATTTGGCGCGGACACGGCGCTGATTTGCTGGCCGCCGCCGGTCGTGCGCAAATTGCCGTCCTGCTGTAAAGTCGTAGCGTAACCCTGGCTGGCGTTGGTGGTAACAGTCACAGTATGTGCCGCGACTTTCGGCGTGCTCACTACCAGCGAATCGTAGGAAATGTCATTGGCAGTAGTGGTGATGCTGGTGGTTTCAGTATCAATGGTCGTGCCGCTGGACACGCCGGCAAAAGTAATGGTCAGGTTCGGCGCCGCCGTTGTTGCCGAAGCTTCCAAAGAATAGCCGGTTTCCGAATCCGTTCCGTAACGGGCCTTTACCTTAATTTTATAAGTCGTGCCCGAGCTTAAACCCACCACGCGCTCGCCGGAACCTGAACCCCAGTTAGCATAGGTCTGCCATGCCGGCGAAGCGCCTAAAGTATCGTCCGCCTGGATATAAAAAGTCGTGGCAAAGTTGTCGGAGGAAATGGCAATCGCGTAAGTGGTGCTGACGCAGTTATTAGTGTCAGCGCTGGCGCCGCAAGCGCCAATGACAAAGTCCAGCGAATTATACAAAGTGCCCCCGGTGTTGGTTAAAGTCGGTGCGTTGGGGATGCCTGGGTAAGCGGGCAAAACAAAGCCGCCGAAAACTTTGTAAAAAGTGGAGTTACTGCCGCTGTCGGAAGAAACGTCGCCAATAGAATCGCGCGAGGTGTAATTGGTGGAACTGCTCTGTTCGCCGCCGCTGTCAAAAGTGGAACCTTCAATCCGGTAATGCGGACCGACCAGGGTTTGGGCCAAAACAAAACCGGGCGGGAAAGCCGCCAAAACTATCATTGCGGAGATAAAAACAAGCCGGCGCATGAAATTATTATATCATGCCCGGCTGAAAACCAATTTTTTGCTTACTTATGACTGCTTACTTCCGCCTGGCGGAGCGGCGCTCGCGCTCAGCGCGAGCCAAAATGTAACGGTTGTAGCGCTTAATGGCAAAGCGGGCAATTATCAACAAAACAATCAGCGAAGGAATGGCCACGCACAACAGCTGCCAGGGAATAATGTAAAACACCACGGTGGCATGGGCGCTTTGCAAGCCTTTAGTGCCGAAGGCCAGCTTCAAAGTGGCAGTGTAGCGGCCGATAGCCAAATGGCGAGCCTGGTACTTTGCTGCCTGCCAAAACGGCAATTTTTCCTGCTGCGGCATGTCTATGACCGGCTCCTGCTTCAGCGGGCCGCCGATTTGCGTCCACACGGTCTGGAAGCGGCGGATGCTTTTTGGCAAGACACTGCCGTCAATGGTGTTGGCTGGCAAAATTTTGACGGTGCGGCCAAAAATGTTGCTGATTTGCACGTCGCCCAAGGGCTTTAAATGGTCGTCGCCGGTGTCCTGGAAGCGATAGTAAAAACCAATGGGCAATTGGGTCCAAAATATTTTCTTGCCCAGGGTATGGAATTCCAAAATGTTGGCCGCCTGGTCAAAATCACCATTAACACGGAGCAAAATAAGGCTGCCCAACTCGGAGGCAATGCTGACTTGGATGTGCTGGTTTTCCGCGTTCGGCGGCTGGCTCATGAAAAACACGCCGGCAAAATGCCCGCCGGGGCTGGCGTCTTTGGGAATGGCAATTTGCAAGGGAACTTCCTTGGTTTCGCCCGGCCCCACGGTAACGCTGGCCGGACCCGAAAGCCAGGCAGCCAAATCTTCCTGCCGGTCAGAGAAAGACGGCGTGCCGTTTTCATCTTCGGAGTTAAAGTTGGCGAAACGCAAATACGCGGTCTTGGATTCCCGCTGTTCGTTGGTCAGCTTTACAGTAGTGCTGATGGTCGTGCCCGGGTCGGCGTTCAGTTCCAGGCGCGGGGTTACCGTTAACGCCAAAGCCTGTTGCGGCAATACGGCGGCCACGGCAACTGCCGCGGCCAGCACAATAGCAAACACACAGGCGGTCGCCTGTGTGCGCTTGACCGTTACGCGGCGGAATGCTGCTAACGCGGAAATCATAGGTTAAAATGTGCCAGTGGCAACGTAGGTAAGGGTCGTGGTGTAGGCACCGGCGGCCTGGGCACCGGCAATATTAGCCAAGTAAGCCACGCTTACCACTTCACTGCTGGCGGGGCTGGTCTTGGTAACCAAAGTCGTGGTGGTGGAAGCGGCAAAGTTGTAATCACTGCTGGTACTGCAGACGTAGCCGGAAGTGACGGTCGGACTGCCGGAAGTTGCCTTACCGCAGAGCGCGAACTGGGAACTGTTAGGAGCACCGTCGCTGTCGCCGGTAATGGTAGCCGGGGCAATGGTATTGGAACCGCTGGTTAAGGTCGCGCCGTTATAAGTGACAACGTAACCGCTGGTGGCGTTGGTGGAAACAGTAAGCGTATGCGCCGTGTTGGAAGTGGTCGGATCGGTGCCGGCCGAGGCGTTGGCGCCGCCGCCGCTGGTGGCCCAGCGGCCCGTGGCGGTGGACAGTGTGCCGAAGCTCACGCTGTTGGCGGAAATGGAGAAGGAGATGGTCGGGTCAACGGTAGCGCTAATGGTAACTTGGTCATCGGTGATGATTTCCACGGCAATACTGCCGCTGTCGCCGAAGCTGCCGGCAATTGCGATCGTATCGGAAGAGCCGATAGCGCCATTGGTTATTTGATGCGTGCCCGGGCCGGAACCGGTGGTGTCAGTGGCATTAAGGCCGATCTTTAAGCGTACACAGCGGCCAGCCGTAATGGTGGCCGAGGCGCCTCCGGAAGTAATGGTTACAACTTGTCCGGAGCCCGCTATGCTAAATTGCGAGGTAGAAGGAGAAGAAGTAACAACGGATTTTTCAGTGAAACTAGCGGAGGAACAAGTGCCTGAACTCCCCTCCGCAAAGTCAAAGTCAGCGCCCACTAACGAGCCAATACCGGTAAAACCGGCGGAGAAGGTTAAAGTTATATTCTGCGTGGAAGCCACCCCGGTCGGAGTAACGAAAAGAATAGTGTGGTTTGAAGCAGTACTCGCCTGTAGACGGCTCATGGTATCCGACATTTGGGTCAGTGACGCGGCCTGGGCCCAGCTCGGGTTTATCCCCAGCGCGGCGGCGGCAACAGCTAAAACCGCCAGTTTAGCGATTAGCTCCTTATATCTATATATTATTCTCATTTTCTTTTTGTTTCGTGGGGCAAATCCCTAGAATTCTTGGGGATTTAACCTGAATTTATTATTGGTAAACTAATTATAGCAAATATTTAAGAAAAAGTAAAGGAGGGCTTAGGAAGTTTTGGTAACTCCAGGAATTTGCTATGCCGGCTACTATTATAGTAGTATAAGCAGTCCCCTACACTGAACTACTAAATGGCACTGAGCCGCGCCCGGCGGGACCGGGCATAACCCAATTTCCGGCCGAGCCGGGAAAATACAGACAGAGAGGAGGAGGAACAATTGACGGGCAAGAAGAAAAGCAAGAATAAAATCGAGCAATTATTTAAATTCAAGCAGCGGAGAATCGCTATCGTAGACCACGACCGGAAGTGGCGCGAACTGGTGAGGGTGGCCTTGACCCAGAAAGGGGCGTTAGTGACGGTCGGAGGTTACCGTACCTATCAGATTGAACGCCATATAAGGCCAGAGCTGGTCATTCTCGGCTGTATCGCCTTTGAGGCAGACGAGATCCGGGTAGTCATCCAGTTATTGCGCTGCGGCATTGAAGTGGTCGTGATGCCGGCCGAACCGCTATCGCAAAAGATGCGGGAGTTAGTAGAATTTGGGATTTGCGACGTCGTTAAAAAAACTAACGACATGACGGAAATCTTCAAACTCGCCGGGCGGAAACTGCGCGAAATCGACCGACAGCCGCCACGACCGCCAAATTCCGGCCTGCGCCAAGTTGTTATTGCCCAGAAAAAACTCAAAAAAGTCCGCTACGCATAAACTCAGTGAATGCGCGGCGGTTCTTTTTTATGGCAATATTTTATCCGGAATTTAAAATCCATTTAAGTTTATCTCAGCGGTCTTTTTTTATACTGAATATACTTACACAAAATCTCCATGGATAATGGTTTTACCCTAATTGAACTGCTTTTGGTTACGACTATCGTAGGGATTGTTGCCGCCCTTGGTGCTGGTTTCGGCTTGGGCACTTACCGCAGTTTTTCCTTTCACCAAGATACGAAATTAATAACCAATTTGTTGGAGCAGGCCAGGACTGAAGCGATGCAAATGCGCAATGGCAGCCCTTACGGGATTGAGGTCACATCCGGCAGCGTTACGTTATTCTCCGGGAGTATTTACCAACCCCGGGCAGTCGATGACCAAATGTTTCCGACCGGACTGGCCTTGATAGGGCAAAATTCAGCCGTAGTAGTTTTCCAGCCGCTTAGCGGCCTGGTCCAATCCCCTGTCTCTATGACCTTAAGCAATGGGATCCTACACAAAAACATCGGCATCAACGCCCAAGGCACTATTGAAGACTGAATCCGGTTTTACGATCATAGAAATTGCCGTTGCAATGGCAATTTTCCTAATGATAGTTTCGGCAACAGCAGTAACCTTCTGGGATGCCGAAATTAGCGGTACCGAGATTGCGCATCGGCGCGAAGCTTTAGGCACAGCGCGAATGGCCCTGGATGGAATTAAACGCCAAGCCGCATCAAATTTTGATCTGATTAAAAAATATACCGCGGATGATCCCTTCTACCAAACCACCGTAACCATAATCGACCTAGACCTGTACACAAAACAGGTAAAGGTGGTTGTGTCGTGGCAAACCCAAGGAACTGCCCGCGGACAGGTGGAACTTACAGCCGTTGTTACGGACCGGAGAGCCGCGTTAAGCGGGAGCACTTGCCTGGCGTCACCGGGGGGTGGCCTGCCTGTCGTTAACAGCAACCTGGTTTTGAGCACAGCAAACGGTTCCACCGGGGTCGTAGTCAGGAACCACCTTGCGTACGTCACCACTAACTCCTCTGTGCTGAAAATGGAAGATTTCTTTGTAGTGGACGTGACTGACCCGCTGCATCCTACTACCGTAAGCAAACTCCATACCGGTCCCGGGTTAATGAGTATAGCCGTATCGGGCAATAATGCTTTCGTAGCTAATGCCAGCATTAACGGGCAGATGCAAATTATCGACATCAGCAACCCGGTTGCTCCCATACTGAAATCAAGCTACAAGCTGCCGGGGCATTATACCGACAACGCAACTGTCGGCAACGTCATTGCTTATTCTAATAACCGTGTTTATTTGGGCACGCAAAAAAGCCAGATTGCCGAATTCCATGTTATTGATGTAACCAACCCGGTGGCGCCGGTTGAACTGGGCTCTTACGAGATTGGCGCGGGCATTAACGCCATAATGATAGTTGGACAAAACGCTTATGTGGCCAGTCCATCTTCGGAAGAACTAAAAATACTCGATGTCAGTAATCCGGCAAGCATTCGGCAGGCCAGTGGG
>Ga0075426_10002972_pt1 | contig 12118 bp, 7 predicted proteins | sample SoiMethybrSBSTD5_FD_75304 | JGI IMG/M metagenome (GOLD analysis project Ga0075426, IMG submission 75304) | Bulk soil microbial communities from a Populus tree surrounding site in Tennessee, USA - Soil MetaG P. TD hybrid SBSTD5 | ecosystem: Environmental > Terrestrial > Soil > Tree plantation...
TGGTAGCACGCGACGCGTTCGACTGCTTTCGACCGCGATCAGCAACCCCCGCATCACATCGAGCGACCACTGGGGAGAAACGGCGAGCGGCGCCTTGCCGAGGATCGCGTCCCGCACGTTCTCATAATACCGCGTGAAGCTCGAGCGCAGCGTCGGCACTGTTTGCGTTGCGTCAGGCGTGATGAGCTTGCCATGGAGCTCCGGCGGCTCGCTGTCCCAGTCGGGCTCGGCGGGTGTCCGGCCCGCCCGCAGCGCGGCTTCCTGCGGATCCATGCCGTACTTGATGAACGATCCCTTGGTGCCGTGCACACTCCAGGTGGGACCGACCGGCTGCACCATGAGCGACGAGCGGAGGATCGCGCGCCGGCGCGGGTAATAGAGCGTGACGTCGAAGGCGTCGTCCACGACGGCATTATCGCGCTCGATCCGGATGTCGGCCCCGATCGCCTCCGGAATGCCGAAGAGCAGCAGCGCCTGATCGAAGAGGTGCGGTCCGAGATCGTACCACACGCCGGCTCCGGGCACTGCCTGTTCGCGCCAGGCGCTGGGTCGGAGCTCCGGACGAAAGCGGTCGAAATGCGCTTCGTAGAGCACCACGCGGCCAACAGCACCCTCCTCCACCACCTGTTGAACCGTGGCGAAGTCGCCGGTGTAGCGCCGGTCCTGGTACACCGTGACGATGCGCCGCTTTTCCTGCGCGATTCGCACCAACTCCTCGGCCTCAGCCATCGTGACGGTGAACGGCTTATCGACGACGACGTGACGGCCCGCGAGCAAACACTGCTTGGCGATGGGATGGTGTGCGGTGTTCGGCGTGGTGACGACGATGAAGTCGAGCTGCTTCGTCAACAACTCATCGACACTGTGCACGAACTCCACATCGGCATAGAGAGGATCGGGCGGGCCATGGCGCTGCACGATGGCCGCGAGCCGCAGGCCTTCAACCGCGCGGATGACCGGCGCGTGGAAGACCTTGCCGCCGAAGCCGAATCCTGCCAGGCCGACGTTGAGCATGGGCGGGTATTGTACATCGTCCGGCGAATTTCGCACGGACGACGCCGCTGCTCGATGATTGCCTTAGACTATCGTCTGCGTCACAGGCTCAACCAATAGTTGAACTTGACCAGCAGGACGTTGGTCGGCCGGTCGCGGAACGTGGCGCGTTCGAGGTCCTGCCCGATATCGAAGCTGCCATCGTAGGGCACATAGCCCGAGCGGCTGTGCGTCCACACGAAGAAGAGGGTCGAGCCGGGCCGGTACTCCCAGCGCAGGACGGCGTTGGTCTTCAACGAGCGCGTCCGAAAATCGGGGTTGTAGAGCGCGAACGGTGCTGCCGGGCCGCCGGGGCCGTCGGGATCGATCCCGAAGCAGGTGTTCGCTGCCGCGCTGCCGCACACCGCGGGGTCGCCGGGCGTCACTGTCGAGCCGTTGTCACGACCATACGTGTGGAAGGCAAATGTCTTGCGCGCGGCCAACTCCTTGAAGCCACTGTAATCGCCGGCAAATGCGTACGGCTGGGCGTAGAGCTGGAAGCTCAGCGCGGGCGAGAACGTCACGTTGGCCCGTATGGTCGTGTAGAGGTACCGCTGGTGCAGCTCCGCGAAGACATAGCGGTCGCCCATTGTGGACACGGCCGTGGTGTCAGGGACGACGCGAACGTATTGTGCCGGGGACTGGCCGTTGAGATACCCGATCGTCCCGCTGATCATCACCGCGGCACTGGGCCGCAGTGTGAGCTGCGGGAGGATGTTCAAAGTCGGTAGACCCGCCGTTTGGGAGTAGGAAGCGTAGACGTAGCCGCTCAGCACCTCGCGTGAGTCGGTCGTGAGATCGACGCTCGCCGTCCACCCCGCGGGTCGCAGTGCGAGCGGGCCGCCCCGTGTGAGCCGATCGTCCACGACCTCCGGTTTGTATGACAGATTGAGTGTCGACGTCCAGAAGTTGCGATACTGCACCCATTGCGACGCGCCGACGGCTCGCTCGATCGGGTCGCCGTCGTAGTTCCAGCTCGGCGCGAACTTGAGCCCGGTGCTGGCCTGCCGGAACGGACCGTTGAGCCTGGTCCACCGACGCGTCACCGTGGCGGCAGCCGAGAGGTTGTCGACCCGTTGCTGGAAGCCGAGATCGTTTACTTCGAACCCGGGGCTCGCCGTGCTGCCAGCGACGCTCCAGCGCCAGGCGCCGCCGATCTTGCTCAGGTACAGGTCGGCGCTGAGCCCGTTCAGCGACGTGCGGCCGGCCTGGTACGTGAAGCTGCGCGCGTCGGGACGCTGATAGTAACGATTGGAGGACGTCTGCGCGTCCTGAATGGCCAGCGTATCCCCCTCCAGATAAGACCCGCCCAGGCTCGCGGCAACCGCGTAGGTGTTCCGGCCCCACCGGTGAACGAAGTCCACGCCCCCGGCGTAGGCGGCGGTCGCCAGGAAGGAAAGCGCCGAGACGTCGATCTGGCGGTTCACCGACGTTGCCAGCAGCCCGATGGTGGTATTCCCGCCCCCGAAATCGCGCTTCACGCGGCCCGCGAAGTAGTTCGTCAAGGGCTCGACCTCGTCGCGATACCGCGCACCGGTCGACAGGTCGGCGACTGTGGCCCACTCGCGCGCGGTCACCGCTTCGACCGCCCCTACCGACCAGCCCTCGTTCGTGCGACCGCTGAGTTTGGCAGCGCCGACAATTGTGGTGCTCTTGGGCACGTCGTCGAAATCGCCCGGCGATGTAGGCTCGCCTTCCGGCTCGCGCCCAATGCGCCGTGAGTAATAGAACTGCGGCGTGCCGCTGAAGCTCGCGGCGCCGCCGCCGCTCCCGCCGAACGTGAAGATGTTCGACCCTTCCACAAAGAACGGCCGCTTTTCCTCGAAGAACGTTTCGTACGCCGTGAGATTGACGTCGGCCGGGTCGGCCTCGACCTGGCCGAAATCGGGGTTGACGGTTGCGTCGAGTGTCAGGTTTGAGCGGAGCCGGTACTTCATGTCCAACCCTGCGGACTGGTAGTACGCGGACGAATGATCGAAGGGATCGGCCGCGTCCTTGGGCTGATGGTACCTGCCACGCGTGAGTGCGTACGGCAGCACTTCGACGCGCCGGGGCGTCCCCAACTGGTCCAGCCCGACCAGGTGACCGAATCGGGAGGCGACCCCTCGATCAGTTTTCCGGACGAACGGATAGAGCGCGACTTCATTCTTGCGCCGGATCTCGCGCTCGAACCGTACGCCCCACACCTGTTCGCGCGCCCCGGAAAACCGCAGTTGCGTGAACGGGATGCGCATCTCGGCGCTCCAGCCGAGCGAATCGACGGTCGCCGCCGCTTCCCACACGGGGTCCCAGGATTTGTCCTTGTACTCACCGTCTCCCCCCTCGAGCTCATCGCCCTTTACCCCGGCTGGATTCACGGAGAAAAGGAAAGCCGTCAAGTGATCGTGGTAGCTGTCGATGAACACCGTGAACTCGTCGCTGTGCGTCGACGCGTCACGACGTGCGAGCCGGCGGATGATCTTGCCCGGCTCTCGGTCGAACAGGCGCGCGCCTATGTACAACGCTTCCCCGTCGTACAGGATTCGCACTTCGGTCGACTCCGAAACGAGGGCACCCTCGTTCGGATCGATTTGACGCAGGTCCGTGACGGGCGCCACCAGGGCCCAGTCGGGCTCGGTGAGGCGGCCGTCGACGGATATGTCTCCTTGCGGCACGCGCACGGTCGTCATGCTGGGCGCGACGAACGCCGGACCCCGCACATCGTGCGTTGCCGGACTCATCGAAGCCACTTGCTGCAATAGGATCGGAAGGATGGCGGTCAGCATAACAGCCTCTGGAGATCGTTACGACCGTCATCGAGCGCCTCGAACCAACGCTCGACCTCGGCCAATTCCGGAAACCCCCAAGCCGCGTTCTCCCGCACCAGCGCCAGGGCTGGCCAGATCACGCGGTTCGCGTAGCGCGCCAACTCGGCCGTTTCGCACAGGAGGTTGAGTTCCGGTAACGGGGGCAGCGACCAGCCCGCGCGTGCGACGGCGCGCCGGTATGCGTCGAGCACGCGGGCCCGCTCGACCACCGGGAAGCGAAACAGCAGCGTGGACAGATCGTACGCGAACGGTCCCACCCCAACCCGGTCCCAATCGACCAAACACGCGCGGAGGGAGGGGGGGGGCCCGCCCGGCGTCGCGAGGACGAAGGCGTTGGTGGTCCACAGATCGCCGTGGACGAGCGTTTCCGGACCACCCGCTCTCGCGAAGACGACCGCACGCCGGTCCACGTCGGCGAGGAGAGCGCGGAGCCGCGTCAGAAGCCGTCGCCCAACACCGGCATGTGCCGGTGGTGCTTCGACGCTGGAAGCCTGGAGCGCCTCGAGCCCCGCGATGGCGTCGCGGAGGTTGGCGATGAAGTATCCGATCCCGAGATCGGCGCAGTAGCGCCGCGCGTCGGGGAGGACCGCGTGCCCGGCGGCCCGGGTGTGGAGCCGGGCGACGAGATCGACTGCGGCCACCACGCGGTCCGGCTCAGGACGCGCTGCTACGGTGTCATCGCCCAAGTCCTCGTACACATGCCACACGACGTCGCCGCGCGCCTCCGCGGCCACACCCAATAGGCGAGCGCACCCGTCGGCCAGGCCGAGTGCCGGGAGCCAGCGCTCGGCAACGAGCCGTGCGCGTTGGGCGACGGCGGAGTCTAGGCGCTTCACGACGACCGAGAACTCTCCCGGCACCAGCTCGAGGCGATACACGCGCGGCGGCTTGAGCGGCCGCAGCGCCCCGTTCCGCTCTGCCAGTCCGGCGGCCGAGAGCTCGCTCAGCAGCCCCTCCAGCTCTGCGACGCCCGAGCCGAGGTTTGCTGTGGTCATAGCGCGTGTTTCAGCACGCGTGAAACCACTTGCCGGGCGTCGAAGTACTCGGCGACGAGGGCTCGTGCCTCGCGGCTGTGTCGCTGGTAATCGCCTTCGGCCGCGGCGAGTGCTTCGGCCGCCTCTTCGAGCGTGCGGAAACGAAACAGACCAGCGGCGTCCGGCAGGATCCTGCTCGGGCCAGTGTGCTGCACGATCGCGGGCTTGCCGCTCGCGAGGTAGCAGAGCGTTCGATCGCTTACCCATGCCGTCTGCAGCGCGACGTATGCCGGCTTGGCGCAACTGAACTCCCCACGCGACTGCCGTACGTACGTCCGGTATTGTTCCGGCGTGGCGGTCACGTCCCACGCTTCGCGCACGCGCCAGCCTTTTGGCTCCAAGAGCCTCCGGCATTCCTCATCGGACGTACCGAGACAGACGGCAAGCTCGAGCGACACCTGCGTGCGCGCGGGCAGGTCCACGAATTCCATGAACGCGACGCGCTTCTCGTTCGAAAACAGCGTGCCATTGTACTCGAACGTTCCGCCCCACCAGTGCGCGACGGTGGTGTAGGCGCTCGGACCATCGGGCAACTGCGCGGGCCACTCCGGCAGGAAGATCGGCGGCGGCGTATGGAGCCACCGGGGCCCCCCGTCGGGAAAGCGCGCGTCCGGGTGGCCCACCGTTTCGCCAATCGTGAAGTGCACATCGTGTGGGGCGAGATGGACGTCCCCGGTGGTCATCCAGATCTGGAGCAGCCCCGGGTCGGTATCGACGAACGCGGAGCGGCGGAAGCGCCGGACGACCGCCGCCGGCGTGGAGTGCCAGAGATTGAGTAGCAGATCCGCGTCGGCTGCGGCGTTCAGATCCATGGAGCCCTGCGCCACGTCGGGCGGGACCGGCGCGGCCGGTTCATCGATCGAGTAGAGCGCCAACTGATCGGCCAATCCAAACGCTGCGAGGTGCGCGCGCAGCGTCGCGACACAAACGCGGGGGTGGCCGCCGCGCCGGCGCCGGCGTGCCGCCGGCGAGTCGTCACTGTCGTCGAGATCGATCCCTTCCAGCCAGATCACTCGACAGCCGCAGGCACGCAGTGCCAACGCCCAGTGGAGGTAGACCCACAGGTGCCCACCGCCGTTCGGATACGCGACAGTGTTCGCCGGGGCGAGACAGACGGTGAGACTCACGCCATGGCCATGGCCGGCGCGCGACGGAGCGCCGCGTTCAGCGCGTGCTCGATCACGCGCCCTGCGTCGAAGTAGGTCTCGGCCAACGCGCGCGCGGCGTCGCACTGGCGCTGGTAATCGGACTCGATCGCGTCCAATGCCGCGGCCGCTTGAGGGATGGAGCTGAACCGGAAGATCCCCTCGCCGTCCGGCAGGTAGCTACTCGGGCCGGTGTCCTGGACCACGATCGGTTTGCCGCTCGCGAGATAACACACCGAGCGATCACTCACCCACGCATTCCGAAACTCCATGCACGACGGCTTGGCGCAGCTGAACTCCCCACGCGACGCCTGGACGTAGGAGCGGTACGCGTCCGGGCTGCCCGCGACTTCGCGCGAATCACGCACCCGCCAGCCGTGGCGCTCGAGGAGCGACCGATCCGCCGCGTCTTGCTCGGCCTGTTTGCGCCGCGCCTGGCCCGCCGGATCGCGATCCAGCAGGTACAACGCGAGCTCGAGCGGTCGGGCGACCTGTCGTGGGAGGTCTACGTACTCCAGAAACGCGATGCGCTTGGTGTTGTCGCGCAGCGCGGTTTGACCGTTCTCCTTGACCTTCAACCAGCTCGCCGAGGACCAACTGGACACTGTCGTGAATGCTTCAGCGTCGGGAGTGTACGAGACGGGCCAGAGGTCGAGGCACACGGGCGGCCGGATGCGCGTCCAGGACACGCCGCAGTCCGGGAAGCGCGCCTCGGGAGTCCCGACGGTCTCGCCGGTCGTGAGGTAGTGGTCGTGGCGTGCTACGGCGAGCTGCCCCGTGGACATCCAGAACTGCAGCAGGCCCGGGTCGATGTCGACGAGCGCCGTGCGCCGGGCCCAGCCGAGCAGCCGCGGGTCGATCGCGTAGTGGAAGTTCAGAAGCACGTCCGCCCGGCGGAGCACGGCTTTCGCGTGAGCATCTGTGGATGCGACGAAGCGGACGCCGTCGACGGCGCGCGGATCAGCCACATAGAGCAGGGTCTTCCCGGCGAACCCGAAGCGTTCCATGCGCTCCAGCAGGGTCGTACACAGCCGGTGCTCCTCCCCGGGACCGCCCGAGGGCCGGAGTTGCTCCAACCAATAGACGTCACAGCCGAGACGGCGGAGTCCCTGGGCGTACTGCATGTACACCCAGAAGTGCCCACCTCCGCCCGGGAAGTTGGCGACCTTGTAGGTGGAGAGGACGACGGTGCTCATGATACCCTCGCCGCTTCCGCAGGCATGTCGCGGAAGCCGATCAGGTGAATGTCGCGCGCGGCGAGGCCCTGCCGCGCATCGGCGCTGCACAGCGTGCGCACTTCGATTTCGCGCTCCGCCGCGTAGCTCGTCTCGAAACCGGGTTCCACGTATCCCGGGTGACAGGTGAGCTCGTAGATCCCTTCCCCGTCCCCCACCTCGGCGTCGACGAGCGCCATCAGACCGGCGACGTCGATCCGCTCCGGGTGACTGCGCCCGCCCCACCGGCCGTAGAACCGGGAGAGATGGCGGGCACGGGAGGACCCCCGGACCGGAAGACCCCGCGACTCGGCCCAGGCACGCACCTGCGGTGCGACGCGCGGATCGCGATGAACGTCGTGGTGCGAATCGACGTGGGTAGGTGACGCACCGACGAGCTCGACGAAGCGGTGTAGTTGATCATCGAGCTGCTGAGAGACGCGCGCCGGTTCGGCCGGGTCCAACTCCAGGTGGAGCCCGAGACTCAAGTCCGGGTAACGCCACGCGAGCGCGGTTGCGGCGAAGCTCGCGGCACGGTACACGAGCACGCTTGCGCTCGTGAGGATCCCGTTGAGGTGCGCCTCGAGGATCCCGCGGTTGATTCCGGGGCTCGCCCCGAAGTCGTCTCCGGTGACAATCAGCAACTTCACACCGCCCCCGCCACTGCTTCACTGTGGGCGGCCCGCTCCGCTGCCGCGAGGAAATGCTCGGCCAATAGCGCCGGGGCGTTGGGTATCCCCTTGAAGCCAGGAAGGCTCGACATGTCGACGACGTACAGCGTTCCGTGGCTCTCGATGAAATCCACGCCATACAGGTCGATGCCAAAGACGCGGCCGCAGCGCAGCGCGATGTCGCACTGCTCGGAGGTCGGTGTGAACGGCTCCCCGTGCTTCTCCGCTTCTTTGCGCGCCGGAAACTTCTTCCTGACTCCGAACAGCCGTTGGCCGATCACGTAGATCTTCTGATCGCGGCCGTTCGGAGGGTGGTAGCGCTGCGCGAGGATTGGCTTTTTGTCGTTAGGCCAGGCGGCCAGCTCGGCCTCCGTCCGCACCACCACGACGCCATAGCCGCCTGTGCCGTCGTATGGCTTCAGCACGATCGGTCCGTCCGCCAAGAGTGGCGTCAGGAGCTCGGGTTGCGACACCACGTAGGTCGCGGGCACGGGCACGCCGGCGGCGGCGAGGGCTCGCGCGGCCACGATCTTGTCGTAGATCGCCACGGTCACCGGGTAGGGATTCAGGATGGTCGCGCCCAGCGCGTGCAGCGCACCCGCCATGCTCAGGGAGATTCCGGAGATCTGTTTGAGAACGTACAGATCGTGCTCCACCCGCACCGTCGCGAGATCGATCAACCGGCCCTTGCCGGGGAGAACGTCGACGATGGCGCCCGCCTCCTCGAGCAGGCGCATGGCCCTGGGAAACACGCTGAGGCTGGTCGCCGGGTATGGGCGCGAGAACAGGAACGCGATCCGCGGCGCGCTCATACGAGTCGCCCTTCGAGTTCCGCGAGGCGAGGCCTTGCGATAGTCGCGCGCGTCCAACCGAGCCGCCGCAGCGACTCGGCGAGCTCCGTCGCGTACATCTGGAGATTGCCGAGGAAGCCGTCGGCCCAGGGGCGCGAGAGGTGCTGCGCGTCCCAGGCGAGCACCGCCAGCGCGCGGAACACCGAGCCGCAGGCCGCGAGGCGCTCGACATCTCCATCGCTGCAGGTCGGCCAGCGCGCGCGAACCACGGTGGCGTAGGCCGTGAGATCGGGCATCGCCGCGATCCGGCACGCCGGAGACACGGCCTGAGCGAGGTCAATGCTGGGGACGCCACGGCCCGCGTCCTCCCAATCGAACACCAGGAGCTGCGGACCGTCCGGCGCTGCCTGCACACGCAGGTTCTTCCCGTTGAAGTCTCCGTGAATCAGTGTCGGCGGCAGCCCGGTACAGGCGCGCTCGAGCCGGTCCCAGTGCTCGTCCAGGTCTTCGAACTGGCCGAGCAGCTGGTCGAGGAAGGCGAGGTCATCGGCGCCGAACGCCGGATTGTTGCCGGCCGCGCGGATGAGATCGCGCGTCGTGTGCATCTGCTCGCGGTAGCGACCAGGACCGGCCTCCGGCAAGTCGGCCAAGCCGGATGCCGAGGACGCCTCTGCGTTCAGGATCCCCAGCCATCGGCCCGCGGCGACGCGATGGTCCGGACGCAGCGGGTCGTACTTCTCGCCCTGGATCTCGCCGATGAAGAGCCACCAGGCGGGCTCTGCCGCGCCGTCGGGCGATTCAGGGACGGCGCCGAAGAAGGCGGGGCCCGGGAGCGACGCATGCGGGAGGATGCGCTCGTACACAGTGCGCTCGATGCGCGCGGCAGCTGGCTCAGCGCGCTTCGCGATGACCGCCGTCCCGTCGGGCCCGACGCCTTCGAGCCGGTAAACCGAGAGATGATTTCGCGGCCGATTGGCCTTGAACTTCGCCGGCGTGATCCGATCCGGAATTACGCGGTCCGGATTGAGCCGGCTCCACGCCTGCACCGCCGGATGCGCCAGCAGTGTCTCGTGGCGCTTGGCCGTAGCGAGCTGGATTGGGGTGGCGGTCGTGCGCGGCGCGAGGGCGGGCGACGGCCGGCTCGAATCCGCGACAACGCGACCGCGCTCGATGGTGAGGAAGGCGGTGCAGCGCGCCACGGCGCTCGGCCGGTGGCTGATGGTAATGACGGTGCGGCCCTGTTGGAGACGCCCTACGGCATCGACGATCGCCGCCTCGGTGTGCGCGTCCACCCCGCTCGTCGGCTCATCCAGGATCAGCACCGGACTGTCCCTGAGGAATGCGCGGGCGACGGCGATCCGTTGGCGTTGCCCGCCCGAGAGCTGCTGCCCCCGTTCCCCGACCTCCGTGTCGTAGCCGCGAGGCAGGCGCACGATGAACTCGTGTGCGTTCGCGGCCTGCGCCGCCGCGAGGATCTGTTCCCGGCTCGCACCCGGGAGCGCATACGCGATGTTCTCGGCGACACTCGTCGAGAACAGCACCGTGTCCTGGAGGACGACGGCGAACTGACGCCGCAAATCGTCGCGCGCGTACTCCCGCAGGTCTACGCCGTCCAGCAGGATGCGCCCCTCGGTGGGATCGTACAGGCGCGTGAGCAAGCTGATCAGTGTGCTCTTGCCCGCGCCGGTCGTCCCTTCGATCCCCACGCTGGCGCCCGCGGGAAGCGCGAACGAGACCTGGTGCAAGACGGGCCGGTCGGGCGCGTATCCGAAGGAGACGTTGTCGAACGTGATGGCGCCGCATGCCCGCGTCAGCCGTTGCGCGTCGCGGCGCTCGGCAACATCGGACGGCTCGTCCAACACCACGAACGCCCGTTCGGCGCTCGCGAGATATCCCTGGAGTGTGGCGACTTTGCGGCTGATCGTCTTGATGGGGTCGTACAGCTTAGCGACGTAGCCCATCACCAGCAGGAGACTGCCCAGTGACAGGGTTCCGGCCCGGACGTGTGAGATCCCCAGGAAGAGCACGAGTGTCGTGCCAATCCCGGTGATCAGTCCCAGAGCAACGGAGAAGCGACCTTCCGCCAGCGCCAGGTGCACGCGCCCCCGCACGCCGTCGAGCGAGCGCCCGACGAATCGGTCCGCCTCGCGTTGCTCCTGCCCGAACACCTTGACGACGCGGAGCGCGCCGAGCACCTCATGCACCACCGCCAACGCGACGCTTTCCAGCCGCCTGACTTCGCGCGACAACCCGCGCAACCGCGGCCGATAGGCCCGCGCAATCAGGAGCAGGGGCGGCGACACGGCCATCGCCACGAGCGCGAGCTGCCAGTCGAGGCGCAATGTCACGTAAATCATGCCGACGATCGTCGCCGCCGACCCCAGCAGCGGAATGAATCCATCGATGATGATCGAGCGGATGGCGGGCGCATCCTGCTGGATCCGGTACACGGAATCGGACGTGCCGATTGTGTCGTGATAGGTGAGCGACAGCCGCTCGAGGTGCTGGAAGATCCGCGCGCGGAAGTCGAGCTGCAGCCGCTCGCCGGCCAGCACCGTCAAGTATTTTTGCGCCGCGACCTGCAGCTGATTTGCCAGAGCAAGCAGGATGGCGATGACAGCGACCACCACCATCAGAGCCGCGGGGGAACGCGAAACCCCCGCTGGCAGCAGGTTATTCAGGAAATGCGGGAGGGGTCGCGAGCCCAGCACCGAGTCCACGGCAGTTTTGAGCGGCAACGGCGTGAGCAGCGCGAGTGGACTCGCAAGGAGACCGACGAACAGCAGTACGACGATCGTCGGCCACGAAAGCCGTGCCTGCGCCAGCAGGCGACGATACAGGGCGAGATCGCCCATCAGGCCCAACGTTCCTTGCGCAGCCGCTCGAGCGCGTTCCGGATCGTGGCCATGGCGGCCATCGCCTGCTCGATGACGTGGAGGAGGGGGAGCACCGCGCCGACGGCGAGCGGCACCGCGGCCTCCCACACGTGGCCGTACGCGCTCGTCACGGCGAGGGCCGCGAGCGCCAGCGCGACGAGCGGCCCTCGGGCCGGGACCACGGGCCACCACTGCAGTCGCAGTAACTGCTTGCCACCAGCATGATCTTCGACGCCCATCGCGAGCCGCGCCGCGCCCAGGATCCCGCCACGGATCTCGAGATCCCAGGCGTCGTAATCGCCGCCGATCAACACGCACGCACGGTCGGCGCGAAGGGAGGCGTCCAGCGCCTGCAGCCGCCGCTCCTGCGGCTCCCACTGCTCGCTCCACACCGTTGCGGTCGCGGGCCACAGCGGCGCCAGCCCGAGCGTAGCCCGGCGGCGCCACGGCGTGAGACCATGTTTCAGCCGCCCATGCAGCCGGGCTAGCGGTTGAACGATGTGCAACGCCGCTGTCAGCAGGCGCCGCAGGACCAAAGACACCGCGCT
>Ga0075426_10002974_pt1 | contig 12115 bp, 11 predicted proteins | sample SoiMethybrSBSTD5_FD_75304 | JGI IMG/M metagenome (GOLD analysis project Ga0075426, IMG submission 75304) | Bulk soil microbial communities from a Populus tree surrounding site in Tennessee, USA - Soil MetaG P. TD hybrid SBSTD5 | ecosystem: Environmental > Terrestrial > Soil > Tree plantation...
ATGTCGAGTATAGACATTCACCCACTTCGAGCCCGTGTTGACGGGCACCTTCCTACAACGGGCGTTCGCTATACGAAAAGTGACGTTCCGCGCATGGTCGCCGGCTGGTCGACGCCGAGCAGCGCGAGAACGGTGGGCGCAACGTCGGCGAGGCGGCCGCCGTCGCGCAGCTCGAGGCCGGGCCGTGTGGCGATGAACGGGACGGGGTTGGTCGTGTGCGCCGTGTTCGGGCTGCCGTCCGGGTTCAGCATCAGCTCGGCGTTGCCGTGGTCGGCGGTGACGAGGCAGATCCCGCCCCGCGCCTCCGTGGCCTCGACGACCCGCGCCAGGCAGCGGTCCACCGTCTCGACGGCGGTGACGGCGGCCGGGATCACGCCGGTGTGCCCGACCATGTCCGGGTTGGCGAAGTTGACGAGGCCAAAGTGGATGCGCGGATCCGCGATGCCCGCGCAGAAGCGCTCCGCCACCCCCTCGGCGCTCATCGCCGGCGCCTGGTCGTAGGTGGCGACGTCGCGTCGCGAGTCGACGAGCTCCCACTGCTCCCCGCGCTGGCGGTGCTCGGAGCCGCCGTCGAAGAAATACGTGACGTGGGCGTACTTCTCGGTCTCCGCCGCGTGTACCTGCTCCACCCCGGCTGCCGCGAGCGTCGAGGCGAGCACGTCGGTCAGCGGCTCGCCCGGGAACGCCACCGGCGCGGCGATGTCGTCCGCGTACTCGGTCATCTGCACCAGAAACGGCAGCGGCGGCGAGAGGCCGCGGTCGAACTCCGAGAACCCGGGATCCACCAGGGCGCGGGTGAGCTCGCGGGCGCGGTCGGGCCGGAAGTTGAAGAAGATCGCGACGTCGCCCTCGCGGATGCGCCCGGCGGCCGGGTCGCCGATCACGATCGGCTGGATGAACTCGTCGGTCTCGCCCGCCTCGTAGCGGGCCTTCACCGCCGCGACGGCGTCGTCGGCGCGGTCGCCTTTCCCGTGGACGATCGCCTCGTAGGCGCGCGCGACCCGGTCCCAGCGCCGGTCGCGGTCCATCGCGTAGTAGCGGCCGCAGACCGTCGCGATGCCGGGGATCCCCTCCAGGTAGCCGGCCCCGCCGGTCGGCGAGGTGTCGCGGCCGTCGGTGAACGCGTGCACGTGCACGTGCTCGACATCCTGGCGGGAGGCCAGCTCGATCAGCCCGCGCAGGTGGCGCACGTGGCTGTGCACGCCGCCGTCGGAGACGAGGCCGAGCAGGTGGAGGGCCGACCCGCGGGCGCGGCGGCAGGCGTCGACCAGCACCGGGTTCTCGTAGAAGGCGCCCGACTCGAGGTCGTCGTCGATGCGCACGAGGTCCTGGCGCACGACCCGTCCGGCGCCGAGGTTGGTGTGACCGACCTCGGAGTTTCCCATCTGGCCGTCCGGCAGCCCGACCGCGCGGCCGGATGCGGCCAGCTGCGTGTGCGGGTAGCGGGCCCACAGGTCGTCGAACGTCGGCGTCGCGGCCAGATCGACGGCGTTCCCGGGCCCCGGCGGCGCGATCCCCCAGCCGTCGAGGACGACGAGGCAGACGAGCGGCTCGGTCATCCCGCCGCGGCGGCGATGGCGGTCAGATCGGCGGGATCGAGGCTCGCGCCGCCGATCAGGCCGCCGTCGATGTCGGGCTGGGCGAAGAGCTCCGCTGCGTTGCCGGGCTTGACGCTGCCGCCGTACTGGATCCGCACCCGCTCCCCCACACCGTGCAGGCCCTCGATCAGGCCGCGGATGAACGCGTGCGCGGCCTGGGCGATCTCGGGCGTTGCGGTGAGGCCGGTGCCGATCGCCCAGACGGGCTCGTAGGCGATCGTCGTCGCCGCGACCTGGTCGGGTGCGAGCCCGTCGAGGCCGGCCCGCACCTGGCGCTCGAGCACGATCTCGGTCAGCGCCGCCTCGCGCTCCTCGGCGGTCTCGCCCACCGCCACGATCACGCGCAGGCCCTTCCCGTGGGCGACGGCCGCCTTCTCGTTCACGCCCTCGTCGGTCTCGCCGAAGAGCTGGCGCCGCTCGGAGTGGCCGAGCAGGACGCCGTCGACGCCGGCGTCGAGCAGCATCCCGGCCGAGACCTCGCCGGTGAAGGCGCCCGACTCGGCCTGGTGCATGTTCTGTGCGTAGACGGCCACGGGCGTGGCCCGCGCTGCCTCGACCGCGGCGGCGAGCGCCGTGAACGGCGGGCACACGGCCACGTCGACGCCGTCGGGGACGCCGGCCGCGAACGCGGCCACGAAGGCGGCGGCCTCGGAGGCCGTCTTGTGCATCTTCCAGTTGCCCGCGATGAACGGCCGCCTGCTCATACCGCCGCACCCTCGAGCGCCGCGACCCCGGGGAGCGTCTTGCCCTCGACCAGCTCGAGCGCCGCCCCGCCGCCCGTCGACACGTGCGTGATCCGGTCGGCCACCCCGGCCACGTTCACGGCCGCCACCGAGTCGCCGCCGCCGACGACGGACACCGCATCCGACTCCGCGACGGCCTCCGCCACGGCCAGGGTCCCGCGGGCGAACGGTTCGAGCTCGAACACGCCCATCGGCCCGTTCCAGAAGATCGTCCGCGCGCCGCGCAGCCGCCCGGCGTAGTCGGCCACCGTCTCGGGCCCGATGTCCAGCCCCATCCAGCCCTCCGGGATCGCGTCGGCCGCCACGGTGCGAATCGCGGCGTCGGCGGCGAAGCGGTCGGCGCAGACGACGTCGGCCGGCAGCACGAGCTCGCAGCCGCGCTCGGCGGCGTCCGCGAGCGCCCGCCGGGCGGTCTCCTGGCCCTCGGCGTCCTCGTGCCGCGAGGCGCCCACGCCCTTGCCCTGGGCGGCGTAGAAGGTGAACGCCATCGCCCCGCCGATCAGGATCGCGTCGGCCAGGTGCGTGAAGCGGTCGATCACGCCGATCTTGTCCGCCACCTTGACGCCGCCGATGACGACGACGAACGGGTGCTCCGGCGCCTCCAGCAGGCGCTGGAACGCGGTCAGCTCGGCCGCGAGCAGGAGCCCCGCCGCGGACGGCAGCAGGTGCGCGACCGCCTCGGTCGAGGCGTGGGCGCGATGGGCGGCGCCGAACGCGTCGTTCACGTACAGGTCTGCGAGCGCCGCCAGCTCGGCCGCCAGCTCGGGGTCGTTCTTCGTCTCGCGCGGGTCGAACCGCAGGTTCTCGAGGAGGCGCAGCGGCCCCTCCTCGTCGCCGAAGGCCACCGGCTCGCCGAGCAGCTCGGACAGCCGCGCGGCCACCGGGCGCAGCGAGAGCGCCGGGTCGGGCTCGCCCTTCGGCCGGCCCAGGTGGGAGCAGACGACCACGTCGGCCGAGCGCTCCCGCAGGTAGCAGATCGTCGGCAGCGCCGCCCGGATGCGGGAGTCGTCGGCGATCCGGGTGCCGTCGAGTGGCACGTTCAGGTCGGCGCGCACGAGCACCCGCGCGCCCTCGACGGGCAGGTCGCGGACCGTCCTCACGCCACCTTCTGGATCAGGTCGGCCACCCGGCACGAGTATCCCCACTCGTTGTCGTACCAGGAGACCACCTTGACCAAGTTCCCGTTCACCATGGTCAGCGGCGAGTCGAAGATCGAGCTGTACGACTCGCCGACGATGTCGCTCGAGACCAGCGGGTCGTCGCTGTAGCGCAGGATGCCGGTCAGCGCGCCCTTGTCGGCGGCGGCGGCGAACGCGGCGTTCACCTCGTCCTTGCTCGTCTCGCGGCCCACCTGGGCGACGAGGTCGGTCACCGAGCCGTCGGTCACCGGCACGCGCATCGAGATGCCGTCCAGGCGGCCCTGCATCTCGGGGATGACGAGGCCGATGGCCGTGGCCGCGCCGGTCGACGTCGGGATGACGTTGGCGCCTGCAGCGCGGGCGCGGCGGTAGTCGCGGTGGACGGCGTCGAGGATCTGCTGGTCCTGGGTGTAGGCGTGCGTCGTCGTCATGAAGCCGCGCTCGATCCCGAACTCCTCGTGGAGCACCTTCACGAGCGGCGCCAGGCAGTTCGTCGTGCACGACGCGTTGGAGATGATGTTGTGCTGGCCGGCGTCGTACTTGTCGTCGTTCACGCCGATGCAGATCGTGATGTCCGGCTCGGTGGCCGGCGCGCTGATGATCACCTTGCGCGCGCCCGCGTCCAGGTGCTTCGACGCGGCGCCGCGCTTCGTGAAGAGCCCGGTCGACTCGACGACGACCTCGACGCCCATGTCCTTCCACGGCAGGTTGGCCGGGTCGCGCTCGGACAGCACGCGTACGTCCTTGCCGTCGACCACCAGCTTGCCGTCGCCCGGTTCGACCGTGCCGGCGAAGCGGCCGTGCACCGTGTCGTAGCGCAGCAGATGGGCCGCGATCTTCGGCTCCATCAGGTCGTTGACGGCGACGATCTCGTATCCGGAACCGCGCTCACGAGCGGCGCGGAAGACGTTTCGGCCGATGCGCCCAAACCCGTTGATGCCAACGCGTACGCTCATTGAACTCCCTCGTCGGTTCCCGGAATCGGGGACATCTTACCGACCGCGTTGCAGCCCGCCGGAACGCGCTTGCGCCGGCGCCGAGGCGCCGCACCGGAGGGGAGTCATCGCGGGTGACCGGCAGAATCGGGCAGCGTCAGATGGGGTCTGGATCCGTCGCGCGGGGGATGCCGGTCACCCGCGAACACTCTCTCCATGATCGGTGGCACCCCCATTTCGAGCCACCCCCGATCGGGTGAAATGTTTAGGAAACTGTTAGGGAAACATGACGAGGTCCTCGGCAGCCGGGTGGCGCGGCCGGTGGTAGGGTGCCGCGCCAGATGAGCGTCGAAACCGGCCATCACAACGGGAACCCGGCCTCCCCCGGCCGGTTCCGGCACCCCAACGAGAGCGCCAAGAACCGGCTCGTCTACCGCACGTTCGAGACCGCCCTGCGCGGCGCGGCAGAGCGCTACGCCCGCGGCCGCCTGATCGACGTCGGCGGCGGGCGCAAGCCGTGGCAGCCGATCTTCGCCGCCTATGTCTCCGAGCACGTGTGCGTCGACCACGTCGAGAAGGACGACGACCGCGGCCAGGTCGTCGACGTGATCGCGACCGCGTACTCGATCCCGCTCCCCGACGCCCAGGCGCAGACCATCCTCCTGACCGAGGTGCTCGAGCACCTGGAGCGCCCGGGAGACGCGGTCGCCGAGTGCCTGCGGCTGCTCGAGCCGGGCGGCCACCTGATCGCCACCACCCCACTCTTCTGGCCGGTGCACGACCCGCGTGACTTCTACCGCTACACGCCGCAGGGCCTGCGCTACCTGCTCGAGACTGCCGGCTTCGAGGTGGTCGAGCTCGAGCCGCTGGGCGGCCTCTGGTCGACGGTCGCGGTCGAGCTGAGCTACGGCCTCCAGCGCTACCGGCGGCCGTGGTCGGCGCCCGCGGTGGACGCCACCTGCCGCTCGATGCAGTGGCTGGCCTCGCGCTGGGAGCGCGTCGACCGCCAGCCCAAGTTCAGCTGGAACCACCTGGTCGTCGGCCGCCGGCCGCTCGCGTAAGCACCCGCATCCGCCCGGCCACGGTCGACTTCGGCAGCGGCGGACGGGCGCGGCTGCCGAGCTCCGCCAGCGACAGGTCGGGATGGCGCAGGCGCAGCCGCGCCACCTGGCGCAGGCCCGCGTCGAGCCCGTCGAGGTCGAGCGTCGCGATCGCCTCGGCCTGCGCACGCGCGGCGGCGCCCTGGCGGGCCAGGTTGGCCTCGTCGCAGTTCGTGGCCCGGTTCGCCCGCTCGCGCGTGCGGCTGATGATCTCGGCCTCGTCCAGGCTGAGCACGGCGTCGTGCGCGCCCATGTGGGCCAGCAGCTCACGGATCGTCGGCTTGCTCTTCGTGTAGGCGATCGCGTGGCCGCGGCGGGCGGCTACACGCAGGTCGATGTCGTCGGTGCGGGCCACGCGGCGGACGAGCTGCGCCCCCTCCGGCTCGGCGACACGGATCTCGAGGTGTCCGGGCGCGCGCGGCGCCGAGACCGAGCCGGCGGCGACGAACGCGCCGCGCAGATAGGCCGCCCGGCAGCAGCGCCGCTGGAGCACCCGCCGCGGCGGCTCGTCCAGGGGCACGAGAGCCGTCGAGAGCAGCCCCGCTTCGTGCAGCAGCTGCAGGCTGCGGTCGCCGTCGAGCCGGACGACGACGCGGGTGCCGCGGGCGAAGCGCGGCTCTCGGAACGACGCCAGGCTGCCGTCGCCGCCGAGGTCGCGGACGACCGAGAAGGCGAGGCGCGCCGCCGCCGCGTCGGCCAGCTCGGCGCGTACCGCCACCTCGCGGGAGGACAGCTCGAGCGTGCCGGCGTGGCGGAAGACCCCGCACAGCAGGGCGCGGGAGCAGCACGCCCGCCGCGGCGGCCGCTCCGTCAGCTCGCGCCTGACGGCCTCGCCGAACCCCGCGCGGCTCACGCCGGCACCGGCCGCCGCCGGCGCGCCAGCCGCACGAGCAGGCGGGCGAGCCGGTCGGGGTCGTGCTGCCACTCGCCGGCCAGGCGGCCGCCGACCACCTGCATGCCCAGCCGCCGCAGGCCGCCCCGGTCGACGGGCACCGGCGTCCCGAACTCGGCCCGGTTGCGGCTGACGACCACGGTGTCGACCAGGCCGGCGCCGACGTGGTCGAAGATGCGACTGACGTGGTCGGAGGCGCGGTAGCCGTCCGTCTCGCCGGGCTGCTGCAGCAGGTTGCACACGTAGATGCGGGGCACGGTCGCCGCCCGCACGGCCTCGGCGATGCCGGGCACGAGCAACGGCGGAAGCGTGCTCGTGAAGAGGCTGCCGGGCCCCATCACGATCGCCTCGGCACGGCCGATTGCCTGCAGCGCGCGCGGGTGCGCCGAGGGATCGGGCGGATCGAGCCGGACGCGCTGGCACTGGGCGCCGTCGGCGGCGAGCGCCGTCTCGCCGCGCACCTCGCGGCCGTCCGCGAACCGGGCGACGAGCTCGGCCATGTCGACCGTACTGGGCACGACCCGGCCGGCGACGGCCAGCACGCGGGCAGACTCGGACACGGCCCGGTCGAAGCTCCCGAACATGTCCGTGAGGCCGGCCAGGAACAGGTTGCCGAAGCTATGGCCGGCCAGTTCGCCCGTCGTGAACCGGTGCTGGAAGAGCTGGCCGACCAGCGACTCGTCCTCGGCCAGCGCCACCAGGCAGCTGCGCAGGTCGCCCGGCGCCGGCATCGCGAAGTCGCGCCGCAGCCGGCCGCTCGACCCGCCGTCGTCGGTCGTCGTGACGACGGCGGTCACGTCGGCGACCCGCTTCAGGCCGCGCAGGATCATGCTGAGGCCGGTTCCTCCGCCCAGGCAGACGACACGGGGGCCGCGGCGGCGATGGTGCACGGCCGTGGATTCGGCCGTCCGATCGGGGATCTGCGGCACCCGGTGAGGTTAGCCGCGGCGCGCGGCGCCGGGGCGGCGGCGGGCGATCAGCACGCCGGCCGCGACCGCGGCGGTGACGGCGGCTGCGGCCGCCCACCAGCCATGGCGGCGGGCGGATGTCTCGATGCTCGGCCCGCCCCGCCAGTCCGCGCCGAGGATGTCCTCGACGGTCGTCCCGGGCACGATCGGGCCGTTGGCGACGATGTGGCGGGCGACGACTCTCCAGCCACAGCGGAGGGCGTTGATGCGCACGCGCTGCCCGTCGCCGATGTACGGCACGCCGCGGCGGGACAACCCGTCGACGTGGGTGTGCTGGTCCATCAGGAGCGTCGTCACCTGGTGATCGACGAGCGGCACCGGGGAGCTCGCATGGACGCTGGCGACGTTGATGCCGGCAGGCCTCGCACGCGCGACGCCGGTCAGGGTGAGCGGGACACCGAACCGCCGGCAGGCCGGCGTCTGGTCGACGACCGGCCCGTGCAGGGGGAACCCGTGCACATCGGGCAGGTAGCCCATCGCGATGAGGATCTGTCCGCGGACGAGGACCGCGACGTCGGGCGAGACACCTGCAATCCGCCGCGCGCCGACTCGGGTCGGCGCGGGCACGGCCCCGCCGGTGTCGTTGCAACCCGGCTCGACCGTTCCCGGAACCAGGGCTCCCGGGCGCACGCCCGGCACGTCTCGCCGGCGCCACAGCTCGAAGTACGCGCGGTCGTGCCGCACGACGACGAACGCGCACGAGGCGGACGCCGGCGCAGGCACGGCGACGCTCCACCCGGTTGCCGCGGCGGCCGCGAGCAGCAGTGCGACCGAACGTCTCACGCAGCCTTTGACCCCGGGGAACCCTCGCGGGTTCCACCGGTCCGGATCAGACTGCCAAGCCTGGCCCCGACAAACCACCCGAACAGATTCGCCAGGTACGCGACCGTGAAAACCTCGTACGCGAGGTAGCGCCCGCCCTCGCAGTTCGTCGAGCACGAGTTGAGGGTCAATCCGTTGTCGGCGTACGCCTGCAGCACGAATCCGCCGAGCACCGCAGCGACAACCGCGGCGCCGGCGAACAGGACGCCCACGTACCGGCGACGAGTGGTCGCGACGGCGGATCCGACGATCAATCCGACCACGCCGGCATATCCGCCGAACCACGCGATCGTGTTTCGGTAGTCGTGGTCCCCGTGCGCCAGCCACACGCCGTACGCAAGAAGGGCGACGACGATGACGCCCACGACCGCACGCGTCCGGTTCGGCCTGGGCTCCACCATCTGATTGTGGGTCAGCATTGCGCCCGCGTCCATACGGACCCGCCCGCCCCTAGCCGGTGCGGTGCAGCGCGTCGTACACGCCGCGGCCGACCTTCGCGGGCAGGCCGGGTACGGATTCGAGCTCGTCGCGAGTCGCGTTCACGAGGGCGTCGGCCGTCGCGAACCGTTGCATGAGCAGCCGCCGCCGGGCCGGGCCGACGCCGGGCAGGCTGTCGAAGATCGAGTCGATGCTCGAGCGGCTGCGGCGCTGGCGGTGGAACCCGAGCGCGAAGCGGTGGGCCTCGTCGCGCAACCGCTGCAGCAGCTGCAGGCCGGCCGAGGACCGGTCGAGCACGATCGGCGCCGGGCGGCCGGGGATGAAGACCTCCTCCTCGCGCTTCGCGAGCGAGATGACGGCGACGCGCGGGAGCTCGAAGCCGGCCATCGCCTCGACGGCCGCACCCAGCTGACCCTTGCCGCCGTCGATCACGACGAGGTTCGGGACGGTGGCGAAGCTGCGGTCGTAGTCGTCCGCCTCGACCGACGTCATCCGCGCGAACCGGCGCCCGACCGCCTCGGCGATCATGGCGAAGTCGTCCTGGCCGCCGCTGTGCCGGATGCCGAACTTGCGGTAGTCCGACTTCTTGGCGACCGCGTCCTCGAACACGACCATCGACGCGACCGGATCGCTCGTGCCCAGGTTGGAGATGTCGAAGCACTCCATCCGCACCGGCAGCACCTCGAGGTTCAGGGCCTCGCGCAGCTCCTCGAGCGCCTCGATCCGCCGCGCGCGCGTGCGCTCGCGCATGAGCGTGTCGTGCTCGAGCGCGAGGTCGGCGTTGCGCTTGGCCATGTCGGCCAGGCGCCGCTTCTCGCCGCGCTGGGCCGTGCGCACCTCGACGCTCGCCCCGCGGCGCTCGCCCAGGAACGTCTCCAGGAGGTCGGGATCCTCGAACCCCTTCGGCACGACCACCTGGCCCGGGATCGCGACCTGGCCGCCGTAGTACTCGAGGGCGAACCCCCAGAGCACGTCCGACGGGCTGCTCTCGGCGACGTTCTCGAGGTAGAAGCCGTGGCGGTCGGACAGGCGGCCGTCGCGCAGGTGGAACAGCTGGACGTTGGCGGTGTCGCCGCTGCAGGCGATGCCGAGGATGTCGGCCGAGCCGAGGCTGCGGCGGTCGGCGACCTGGCGCTCGGACAGATGGCGCACCGCCATCAGCCGGTTGCGGTAGCGGGCCGCGTCCTCGAACTCATGCTCGCTGGCCGCCCGCTTCATCTCGGTCTCGAGCCGCCGCTCCAGCGGCCGCACCCGCCCGGACAGGAACTCGACGACGCTGTCGATCACCGCCCGGTACTCGTCCCGGCCGATGTAGCCGACGCACGGGGCCGCGCAGCGGCCGATGTGGTAATCGAGGCAGGGCACACCCGAGCGGCGGCCCGGCTGTGGCCCCTCACAGGGCCGGTAGGGAAACACCCGGTTCAGGACGTCGAGCGTCTCCCGCACCTTCTTGGCGCTCGCGTACGGCCCGAAGTAGAGGACGCCCTTGCGGTGCCGCTCGCGCGTGAACATCACCCGCGGGTACTCGTCGCCGACCGTGACCGCGATGTACGGGTAGGACTTGTCGTCGCGCAGGCGGATGTTGAAGGCCGGCCGGTGGCGCTTGATCAGGTTCTGCTCGAGTAGCAGCGCCTCGGTCTCGGACGCGGCGGCGACGAATTCGATCTCGTCGATCCGGTCCACCAGCCCCGCGGTCTTCACCGTCGCGTGCAGATCGCGGCGGAAGTACGAGGTCACCCGCTTCCGCAGCGACTTCGCCTTGCCGACGTAGATGACGTCGCCGTCCTCGCTCCGGAACATGTATACCCCGGGCTGGTCGGGAAGCGCGCGGAGCTGGGCGTCGAGGCGCTGGGAGCGCTCGCTGCGGGCGACGGCGGACATCCCGACCATCGTAGCCTCGAGGCCCGTCGCGCCCCCGCCGAGATCACGCCAATCTTGGATCCAAGACTGCTAGGATCGCATCCAATCTACACAGGAGGGGGACCGTGTCAGAGCTCAAGGGCATGCTCACGGCGAACCAGGAGTTCCAGAAGAGCTTCCGCGACGGCGACAAGCCGACGCCGCCGGCGAGGAAGGTTGCCGTCATCACCTGCATGGACGCCCGCATCCATCCCGAGAAGGCGCTCGGGCTCGAGATCGGCGACGCCCACATGATCCGCAACGCCGGCGGTCGCGCCTCCGACGACGCGCTGCGCTCGCTGGTGATCTCGTCGCGGCTGCTCGGGACGACCGAGTTCGCGGTCATCCACCACACCGAGTGCGGCATGCTCACCTTCACGAACGAGGATCTCCACGCGAAGCTGCACGACGAGACCGGCACGGACGCGTCGCACATCGACTTCCTGACGTTCTCCGACCTCGAGCAGAGCGTGCGCGATGACGTCTCGGCGATCCTGGCGTCGCCGTTCATCGACGACTCGATCACCGTGTCGGGCTACATCTACGACGTCAAGACCGGCGCCGTCACGCAGGTCGTCGCGCCGACGAGCGCCATCGTCAGCGCCTAGAACTCGAACGGGTTCAGCGCATCCGCGAGCGAGCGGCCGGCGTCGGCAACGGCGCCCGCCGCACGCCGCGCCCCCGCGGCCAGCCAGCGCCGTTCCCGGTAGACGCAGGCTCCGGCGAGGATGGTGACGCCCGCGAGCATCAGCGCGGCGCCGACCGGAGGCACCTCCGCCGACCCGGCGCCGAGCATGATGAGATCGGTCCCCGCCGTCATCGCGCCGGCGGTGGTGAGCGCGCTGCTGGCCGCCTGGGCGCCGTACCAGATGCGGTCTTCGCGCCGGCGGGCCGTCCAGGCCTGGTAGGCGAAGAGCGCGCTGAACCCGATCCCGAGCGGCGTCGTCAGCCGCGTCGCCCACAACGACGGCCCCGCCAGCTCGACGCCGCCGCGCGTCATCGCAAGGCCGCTCTCCACCCCGTCCCAGGTCGCGCCGGCGAGCGTCGAGAGGTCGCGCAGATGCGGGTTCGGCACGAACGTGGCCGCGGCCGTGAGGCCGAACCGCGCCAGGTTCTTGAACCCCGCCGCCGCCTGGAGGGAGAGCCGGCTGCCCAGATGGTCGCTCTGCTCCACCCCCCGCTCGACCGCCTTCTCGCCGGTTTCGAGCAGGCCCGTCGGCTCCGGCCCGTCCTCCTCCGACGGCGGGGTCGCCGTCGCCCCGACCGCGCGGACTGCGGCCGCGGCCAGCGGCAGCAGGCGCACGACGCCCGAGAAGCCATGCAGCCCGACCCCGGACGCCGATCGCAGCACGAGCGCGGCCGCAGAGCGGTCGCCCAGGGCCTCGCCGAGCGCGGCGGCGAGATCGCCTGGATGCCTGCGCATGGCGGCCGCAAGCGCGGCCGCCGCCGTGTCGGGATCGGTGGCCAGGCCGAGGCGCAGCTCGGCGGCGAGCGCGTGCGGCGGCACCTGGTGGGCGCGGGCCGCGGCCTCGACGGCGGGGTCGGTCGCGGCCGCGACGGGCGCACCGGCGACGAGCCGTC
>Ga0075426_10002975_pt1 | contig 12113 bp, 9 predicted proteins | sample SoiMethybrSBSTD5_FD_75304 | JGI IMG/M metagenome (GOLD analysis project Ga0075426, IMG submission 75304) | Bulk soil microbial communities from a Populus tree surrounding site in Tennessee, USA - Soil MetaG P. TD hybrid SBSTD5 | ecosystem: Environmental > Terrestrial > Soil > Tree plantation...
TTGATCGCGGCGCGGACGCCGCGCTGCGCCTCGAGCTCCTCCTTGATGCGCTCGAAAATCAGCACGTTCGAATCGACGCCGATTCCCATCGTGAGCACGAAACCGGCGATGCCCGGCAGCGTCATCACTGCGCCGATGTACGCCATCAGCCCGAGCAGAATCACCAGGTTGAAGATGAGCGCGATCACGGCGTTCACTCCCGACAACCTGTAGTAGAAGAGCATGAACACGACGACCGCCAACAACCCCACCAGCGAGGCGAGGACGCCCGACCGAATCGAGTCCTTGCCCAGGCTCGGACCGATCGTGTGTTCCTGCAGATAGGTCAACGATGCGGGGAGCGCGCCGGAGCGCAGAATCAAGCAGAGGTTCTGCACTTCTTCCTGCGTGAAGTTGCCGTGGATGCGGCCATCGGTCGTGATCTTGTCTTCGAGACGGGGCGCCTGCTGCACTTTGCCGTCGAGAATGATCGCGAGCTGGCGGCCGATGTTTTCAGAAGTCACCTTGCCGAACTTACGGCCGCCCTCCGGCGTCAGCGTAAAGCCGACCGCCGGTTGGTTGTTCTCATCGATGGTCGGCCGCGCATTGCGCAGATCGTGGCCGGTCACCGCCGCCACTTTTCGCACGAGGTAGTACACAGTGCCCGCCGGCTCACCGGGTCCGCTCGTGACGCCGGGGACGATATCCATACCGGGCGGAACCTGGCCGTTTTGCAGCAGCGCTTCTCGCGTCGGCATCGGCCCCTGCTCGACGATCTTCAACTCGAGCGTGCCGGTCGACTGGATGATGCCCTTGGCCTTTTCGACGTCGCTGACGCCCGGAAGCTGCACGAGAATCTCGTCGCCGTTGGTGCCCTGCTGCGCGATCTGTGGCTCGGTGACGCCGAGCTCGTTGACGCGCCGCTCGATCGTCTGCCGCGCCTGCACCACGGCTTCCTCGCGCAGGTTCACCTGAATGGGTCCCCGCATGGAGAACGTGTACGCGCCGTTCGAGCCGGCACTGCGGTCGAAGTTCGCCTGCACCTCGGCGGCCGTCTGGCGGAACTCCGCGTCCTTGTCGGGCGGCACGCCCTCGACCTTGAAATGCGCCGGATCGGTCACCGTGATGCTGGTGACCGGGATGCCGCGTTTCTGCAGTTCCTCGCGCAGCCGCTCGCTCTCGCCGTCGGTCAGCGCTTTCAAGGCATCATCGGTCTGCACGCGCAGCACGAGATGGACGCCGCCTTTGAGATCGAGCCCGAGCTTGAGCTGTTTGTCCATCAGCCAGCCCGGCGAGTGGATGCCGTAGCGCGCCGCGACGATCGGGTAGACGCCGACCGCCGCGAACACCACGAAGACGACGACGATGGTGATGATCTTCCAACGGAGATTCTGCATAAATGCGTCAGGCAGACTGTTCGGACGTCACGACCGGCTCCTGGCCTTGATAGCCGCCGATCGCCGCTTTGGCGACCTCGATTCGGACTTTGTCGGCGATCTGGAGCTGGACGCTCTGATCGCCCAGCCGCGTCACCTGCCCGTAGATGCCGCCGGTTGTCACGACGCGGTCGCCGACTTTGAGCGCGTCGAGAAACGCCTGCACCTTCTGCTGCTTTTTCTTCATCGGCATCAGGATCACGAAATAGAAGATGCCGAGAACCAACGCGAATGGGACGAACGACATCCACGGACTCTGGCCGTCGGCCGTCGCCAGGGCAAACACGTGTTCGAGGTTCCGAACCAGGTTCAACATCTCCATGATTTCATGAATCGACCGGCTGGCGGGAGAAGCTCTGGTGGAACGCTAGCCTGAAACGTTCAAACCGCCCAAACGCTATAGCGTCCCTAATCCGCCGCATAGTGTCAAGGTAAAAGTTGAGGTTATGCAACGTGTTAAGGGTTGCCGCGTTGATCTCGCCCGCCAGAAAGAGGTGCCGCAAATAGGCACGCGACGCCGTGCGGCAGGTATAGCAGCCGCACGCCGGGTCAGGCGGCCGATCGTCTTCGGCGTAGCGCGCGTTCTTGATATTGATACGACCCTCGCTCGTGAACAGTTGACCGTTCCTGGCGTTGCGGGTCGGCAGCACGCAGTCGAACAGGTCGATGCCGCGCGCCGCGGACTCGACCAGATCCTCCGGCGTGCCGGTCCCCATCAGGTAGCGCGGCTGGTCCTCGGGAAGAAACTGCGTCGTGTGCGAGACGATGTCGTACATGACGTCGATCGGCTCACCGACGCTCAGCCCGCCGATGGCGTACGCCTCGAACCCGAGCGCCACCGTTGCGCACGCGCTTTCTTCGCGCAGCTCGGGGTAGACGCCACCCTGCACGATGCCGAACTGCGCCTGGCCGGGTGCTCGTTCCTCCCGAAGCGCCAGAAAGCGGTCGCGGCCGCGTCGAGCCCATCGCAGCGTCCGGGCCATCGAGTCGCGGACGGCATCCGGTGTGGCCGGGTGCGCGAGGCATTCGTCCAGCACCATCGTGATGTCCGATCCGAGATGCGCCTGGATATCCGCGGCTTTCTCGGGCGTCAGCAGATGCGCCGACCCGTCAAGATGCGAGCGGAACCGCGCGCCTTCTTCGTCCACCGTCCGCCGCGCCGCGAGGCTGAACACCTGATAGCCGCCGCTGTCGGTGAGAATGGGCCGGGTCCAGCCGATGAAGCGGTGCAGCCCGCCGCGGCGCGCGATGAGGTCGTCGCCCGGCCGCAGATACAGATGATAGGTGTTGCTGAGCAGGATCTCGGCGCCCAGCGCTTCGAGGTCGCGGTTGGTGACGCCCTTCACCGCGCCCTGCGTGCCGACCGGCATGAACGCCGGCGTCTCCACGTCGCCGTGCGCGGTCGTCAGCACGCCGCGCCGCGCGCGGCCGTCGGTATGCGTGACGCGGAAACCGAAGGACATCGTGTTAAGTTTAGTTGAGCGTCTGCTTCCGTGAAAAAACTGCGCGTCGGCGTCATCTACGGCGGCCGGTCCGGCGAGCACGAAGTGTCGCTCGCCTCGGCCGCTGCGGTCTTCCAACATCTCGATCGCGATCGCTACGAGCCGATCGCGATTCGCATCGAGAAAGACGGCCGCTGGGCGCTGCCGTCGCGTCCGCCGCAGCTTCTGTCGGCGGCGGCGGTGATCGAAGCCGCGAAAGCCGGGCGGCCCGATCCGGGACGCGAAGCGCATTTGGTCGCCCATCCGGGCGGCGACACGTTGTTGACGATCGATCGCCCTTCGGCCGGCTCAGGGCAGGCACCGGTCGTCTCCGGGCTCGGGCTCGACGTGGTCTTTCCGGTGCTGCACGGCCCGTACGGCGAGGACGGCACGGTTCAGGGGCTGCTCGAGCTCGCCAACGTCCCGTACGTCGGCGCGGGGGTGCTGGCATCCGCGGTCGGCATGGACAAAGCGACGATGAAGCTCGTGTTCGCCGCGCGCGGGCTGCCCGTCTGCGATTACGAGGTCGTCCTCAAGCGGGACTGGCAGCGCGATCGGCGCAGCATGCTGGCCACCGTGGTCACCCGTCTCGGCTTCCCTGTCTTCGTGAAGCCGGCGAATCTGGGATCGAGCGTCGGCATCTCGAAAGCGAAACACGCGGTGGAGCTCGGCAAAGCCATCGACTTCGCCGCGGAGTTCGATCGCAAAGTCGTCGTGGAGGCGGCCGTGCCGCAGGCGCGGGAGATCGAGTGCGCCGTGCTCGGCAACGATGCACCGGACGCGTCGGTGCCGGGCGAAGTCGTGCCGTCGCGCGAGTTCTACGATTACGAGGCGAAGTACATCGACGAGGGATCGAAGCTCTTGATCCCGGCGCCGCTGACCGCGACACAGACCGAAGAAGTGCGCACGCTGGCGGTGGCCGCCTTCAAGGCGATCGACGGCGCCGGCATGGCGCGCGTCGACTTCCTGCTGGCCGGCGACAGCGGCGTCTTGTACCTGAACGAAGTGAACACGATTCCCGGCTTCACCACCATCAGCATGTACTCGAAAATGTGGGCCGCCAGCGGCCTGGAGTATCCGCAGTTGCTCGATCGCCTCATCGCGCTCGCGCTCGAGCGGCATGCGGAGAAGCAGCAGCTACGGACCAGCATGTAACTCTGGGGGCTGGTGGCTGGTGGCTGGGGACTGGACTGGTGGCTGGGGGCTGGGGATTGGTGACTTGACTTGAGACTTGCGACTTGAGACTTGCAATCGGGCTGCTGTTCTTCCTCGCTGGCGCGCCGCCAGCAAGCGCGGGTCTGACCGAAGGCCGCCGTTTGGCGGCGGTCTACGACAGCATTCTTGCCGCGCGCTTCGATCACGCCGAGACCGAACTCAAACAGACCTGCCCGCCCGCGCCTGGCGAAGCGTGCCAGGCGCTCGCGGTGGTGTCGGTGTGGTGGCAGATCCTGCTGAATCCAACCAGCCGGTCGCTGGACGCCACCCTCAACGCGCGCGCGGCGGCCGCGATCGCCGCGGGCGAGGCGTGGACGAAGCGCGAGCCGCGCCGCGGGGAAGCGTGGTTCTATGTCGCCGGCGCGTACGCACCGCTCGTGCAGTGGCGTGCGCTCCGCGGACACTGGTTGGCAGCGGCGCGCGAGGGCAACAAGATCAAGACAGCGCTCGAACGCGCCCTGGCGCTCGATCCGACGCTCGGCGACGCGTACTTCGGCATCGGCCTCTACCATTACTACGCGGACGTCGCGCCTGCGGCGGTGAAGATCGTGCGCTGGCTGCTGCTCCTCCCCGGGGGCGATCGCGTGCAAGGGATGCGCGAGATGCTCCAGGCGCGCGAACGTGGCGAGCTGCTCACCGGAGAAGCCGACTACCAGCTCCACGTGCTGTATCTCTGGTACGAACAGAAGCCGGCAGCGGCGCTCGCGCTGCTCGATGGGCTCGATGCACGCTATCCGACCAATCCGCTGTTCCTCCAGCGCATCGCCGACGCGCAGAGCACGTACTTCCACGATCATTCCGCGAGCGCGGCGGCGTGGCGCCGGCTCCTCGATCGCGCGCGATCCGGTCGCGTCACGGCGCCGCAGCGCGCCGAAGCGATTGCCGAGCGCGGGCTCGCTCGCGAGCTCGCAGCGATCGCCAACGCGCGCGCGAAAAGCGACAGAAAATTTTGACTTTTTGCGTACTTTGTGCTTGACATCAGAAGTGCTCAAACCTAATCTACATCTGGTATGAAAATGGTGAACGTAGACCATTCCTAGTGCCGAAGCGTTGAGCGCCGACATCGGGTGCGCGTGCCAGGCGGCAGCCACTGAAACGATGACGTGAGCGCTCTCGCCAGACAAACCCACACGAAGGGGGGGATTAGAGACAATGGCGAAGAAAGCCAAGGGCGGGAAGAAGAAGGCCGGCAAGAAACGGTAAGCTGACCTCGCCCGTCAATAAAAGGGGGCGGCGGTCGCCCCCTTTTCAGTTTTTCCGCGCTCCATCCCACACACGCACGCGCCGAATCACATCCCACTGCTGAAGGCGATCGACGACCTCCAGACCCGCGACGACGCGGCCGAAGACGGTGTACTTTGCATCGAGATGCGGTTGCGGTGAGTGCGTGATGAAGAACTGGCTGCCGCCGGTGTCGGCCCAGTCGAGCGCCATCCCCACCGTGCCGCGCAGGTACGGCAGCTCGTTCAGCTCGTCGCGAATCGTGTAGCCGGGCCCGCCTTCGCCGTCCCCACGCGGGTCGCCATCCTGCATCACGAAGTTCGGCACGACACGATGGATCCCAATCCCGTCGAAGTACCCCTTGCGCGCGAGCGTCACGACGTTTTCGACGGTGAGCGGCGCATCGAGCACGGCCAGCTCGACCTGAATCGTGCCGCGATCGGTGTCGATGTAGAGCTGGATCGACACGGGAGGATTGACCAGCCTCGCCGCCTCATACACATCCGGCGCGATCGTCGTCGGCGCCGGCCGGATTTGCACGTCGGCGTCGCTCGCCGGATCGAGCTCCTTGAGCAGCGCCGCGGCGCGCACGCGCACGGCCCAGTCCTTGTCGGTAAGCGCCGACTTCAGCACCGGCGTGGCGTCGGCGGCGCCGTACTTCGTGAGCGCGGCGAGCGCGGCAGCGCGGGCGATGTAGGTGCCGTCGCGCTGGCCGAGGCGATACGCGTCGGCGAGCGCCGGCGCCCCGTTGGGCGGCTTGAGCTCGCCGATACCGGCGGCCGCAGCCACGCGGACGACGGGATCGTCCGCTTTCAGGCGATCGAGCAGGATGGACGCGGCGTCCGGCGCGCGCAGCTTGACGAGCGCGGCGAGCACCGACGGGATGGCGCGTTGATCGGCATCGCTCAGCATCAAACGCAGCCGCGGCAGACCGGCTTCGGACGGCAGTGTGGCGAGCAGCGTCGCCAGCGCGGCACGCACACTCCAGTGCGGATCGGGATCGAGACCCGACAGGACGGTGACGAATCCTTCTGAGTCGAGCGCGGCAACCGCGCGCAGCGCCGCGGCGCGGATCGCCGGCGTCGGGTCGCTCACCAGGTCGAGGAGCGTGTCCATCAGCCCCGGCGCGCTCGCGTCGTGCGTGCCGCCGAGGGCGGAGACGGCCTCCAGCCGGACGTTCGGATCGGTGTCCAACGCCTGCACGATCTTCAGCAACGGCGCCACCGCGACTGGATCGCCGATGCGGCCGAGCGCGCGAATCGTTTCGATGAGGACGCCGCGATCGCCGCTGGAGAGCAGGGTCAGCAACACCGGCATCGCCGCGTGATCCTTGAGGGCGCCGAGGCCTTTCACTGCGAATGCGCGCGCAAAAGGATTCGAGTCCTTGGCGAGCGACAACAGCGCAGGCAGCGCACGCTTGTCGTCGAGACGCTGGAACGCGTATGCGACGGGCCACCAGTGCACGCGCGGCTGGCCCGCCTCATCCAGCACCGCGCCGGCCAGTTGATCGTACGCCTTGAGCCGCACCAGTGCGAAGACGCCGAGGCGGAACGCCGCCGCCGGCGTGTCCCGCTGCGCATCCGCGTCGTCGCCGGGCGGCTGCGCGAGCGATCCACCCTGCACGATCTGCGCGACCATCCGGCCGACCGCATCGGCGGCGCCTGGGTCACCGATCAGGCCGAGCGCCTCAGCCGCGCTGCCCTGCACGAGGGGTGATTGATCGCCAAGCGCGGTGACGAGCGGATCGCGCACGCTTTTGTCGCCGATCAGGCCGAGCGCGAACGCGGCCATCTGGCGCACTTCCGGGTCGCCGTCGGCGAGCAGCGCGACGAGCGGCGGCGCACCTTCGCGCAGCCCGACGCGGCCGATCGCCAGCGCGGCGCGCCGCCGGACGCGAGGTTCCGCGTCCGCCAGCAGCCGCACCAGATCCGGTGGCGGCGGCGGTGGCGCGACGGCCGGCGCCGGCGCCTTCCGTCCACGCACCGGCGGCGGCGCGGGCGCCGGCGGAATGGCTGGCGCCGGATCGCGAAGCACGCGGTGATCCTCGAGCCGCAGCATCCACGCCATCTTCTGCTCGAAGGTCGGACCGGCGGGCGCCGGCGGCGCCACTGCCGGCGCCGTGGCACACGCGGCGGCGCCGAGGTGAAGCGCGATGAACGCAGCCGCGACACCCGCCGGGAGCCGCATACCGGTCAAACGCCTCCGATGGCCGACAGCTCGAACGCCGTCTGCCGCAGCGTGGCGCGATTGAGACGCTCGTCGACAATCGACACGCCGAGCCCGGGACCGCGCGGCACGCCGATCGTGCCGTCGGGTGCGACGTCGATGGGAGGATCGATCAGGTCGGGGTTGAAGTAGCGCTTGCTGGCGGCCACGTCGCCGGGCAGCGAGAAATTCTCCAGCGTCGACAAGTGAATATTCGCGGCGCGGCCGATGCCCGACTCGAGCATTCCGCCGTGCCACACCGGGATGCCGTGCGATGCGCAGAGATCGTGCAGCCGGATCGCTTCGCGAAACCCGCCGAGACGGCCCGGTTTGATGTTGATGATCCGGCAAGCGCCCGCGGCGATCGCCTCTTCAGCGGCGTGCACCGTCTTGATCGATTCGTCGAGGCAGATCGGCGTCGCGATCCGGCGCTGCAGCACCGCGTGATCCGCGATGTCGTCGTAGTCGAGCGGCTGCTCGATCATCATCAGGCCGAACGCGTCGAGCTGGGCCAGATGCGCAGCGTCTTGTATGTGGTAGGCGGCGTTCGCGTCGACCATCAGCGGAATCGACCCGAACCGCTCGCGGACGAGCGCCACCGCGTCGACATCCCAGCCCGGTTTGATTTTGATCTTGATACGGCGGTAGCCGGCCGCCAGCTCCCGTTCCACGTGTTCGGCGAGCTCGTCGAGCGAATTCTGGATGCCAATCGACACGCCGGACGCGATCCGCTCGCGCGTGCCGCCGAGCACCCGGCACAACGGGACGTTCTGCTGCCGCGCGAACAGATCCCACGCCGCCATCTCCACGGCGGCCTTCGCCATGTTGTGGCCGCGAATCGCTTTGAGCGCCGGAAACACGTCGCGCGGGTGCGCGAACTCCACGCCGACGACGCGCGGCGCGATGAAGCCGCTGATGATGTGCCACGCCGTCTCGTTCGTCTCGGCGCTGTAGTATGGATCCTGTTCCGCCACGCATTCGCCGTGGCCGGTTGCACCGTCACCATCCAGCCGAACGAGGATGAAATGTTTCTCGAAGATGCGGCCGAAGCTGGTTTCGAAAAAGTGGACGAGCGGGAGCTTCAGCAGACGCAGCTCCAAGCGTTCGATCTTCACTGCGCGATGATATCATCGGGCCGCCTTGCAGTTCCGACACATCGCGATCGAAGGCCCCATCGGCGCGGGCAAGACCGCGCTGGCCGAACGGCTCGGCACTCGCCTCGATGCGACGGTCGTCCTCGAGGACACCGAGAATCCGTTCATCGCCGACTTCTACGCGGATCGGCCGGGCGCCGCGCTACAGGCCCAGCTCTTCTATCTCCTCACGCGCCATCGGCAGCAGACCGCGCTCCGGCAGACAGACCTGTTCAGCCAGATGACGATCGCCGATTACCTGTTCGACAAGGACAAGATCTTCGCGTACCTGAACCTCGACGACAATGAGCTGTTCATCTATCAACGCCTCTACGATCTCCTCGCGCGCGACGTGCCGCCGCCCGACCTCGTGGTGTATCTGCAGGCGCCCACCGACGTGTTGCTGCGGCGCATCCACACGCGCCGATCGGAACCGGAAACGGTCGCGTTGCAGCCCGACGACGACTACGTCCGCGAGATGAACGAGGCGTACCATCATTTCTTCTTTCATTACAACGCCACGCCGCTCCTCGTGGTCGAGACGTCGCAGTTCGATTCGGAAGGCAGCGACGAAGCGCTGGACGATCTCATCAAACAAATCCGAGGCATGGGTCCGGGCACGCGCTATTACGTGCCCAGAACCAAATGATAAGCTTCCCCCATGGCCTGGTTCAAAAAGGCGCGGAAGCCGATCGCGCCGGCGACCGAAAAACAGAGCCGGGTGCCGGAAGGCCTGTGGGTCAAGTGTCCGGACTGCTCGCAGATCCTCTACAACAAGGATCTCGCGACCAATCTCCACGTCTGCCCGAAATGCGCCCACCACTTCCGCATTGGCGCCGCCGAACGGCTCCGTACGCTGTTCGACGGCGGCGTCTGGATCGAGTACGACAAAGATCTGGTCTCGACCGACCCGCTGCAGTTCACCGACACCAAGCCGTACAAAGAGCGCCTCAAAGCGACGATTGAATCGACCGGCGTCAAGGATGCGGTCATCGTCGGCTCGGGTGCCATCGATGGCATCGAGACGATCGTCGCCGCAATGGAGTACGGGTTCATCGGCGGCAGCATGGGTGTGGTGGTCGGCGAGAAAATCACGCGCGCGATCGAGCGCGCCATCGCGACCGGCTCGCCCGTCGTCATCGTCTGCTGCTCCGGCGGCGCCCGGATGATGGAAGGCGCGCTCTCGCTGATGCAGATGGCGAAGGTCTGCGGCGCGCTCGCGCGCCTGGATCGGGCGCGCCTGCCGTACATCGCGGTGCTGACCGATCCCACGACGGGTGGCGTCACCGCCAGCTTCGCGATGCTGGGCGATCTGAACATCGCCGAACCGAAAGCGCTGATCGGCTTCGCCGGCCCGCGCGTCATCGAGCAAACGATCCGGCAGAAGCTGCCCGAGGGCTTCCAGCGCAGCGAGTTCCTGCTCGACAAAGGGATGATCGATTTCGTGATCGACCGGCGCGAGATGAAAGCGGCGATCGCGCGGGCGTTGCGCTTCATGGGCGCCTCGAAGGCGGCAGCCCCCGCGCCCGCTGCGACGGCGCCAGCCACGACGGAACCGGCGCAGCAACTTTAATTTGCAAGATCCTCTTCAATACCTGTTCGGCCTCGAACCGATCGGCATCAAGTTCGGGCTCGAGAACATCACGACTCTCGTCGAGAGCCTCGGGCATCCCGAACGCGCGTTCCGCAGCGTTCACGTCGCCGGCACGAACGGCAAGGGCTCGGTGACCGCGATGGTGGACGCCGCGCTGCGCGCCGCCGGACATCGCTCGGCGCGGTACACGTCGCCGCATCTCGTCGACATCCGCGAACGCTTCGTCGTCGGCGGCCGGCCCGTGACCGAGGAGGCGCTCGCCGGCGTGATCGCGTACGTTCGCGATCGCATCGACTCGCTCCGCGCCGCCGGCGCGCTGGAAGTCCAGCCGACGTTCTTCGAGGTGACGACAACGGTCGCCTTCGAGCTGTTCCGGCGGGCGCGGGCGGACATCGCGGTGATTGAGGTCGGGCTCGGCGGTCGGCTCGACGCCACCAACGTCGTCGATCCCGTCGTCGCGGCGATTACATCGATCGCTTTCGATCATCAGCAATATCTCGGCGACAGCGTGCGCGAGATCGCCGCGGAAAAGGCCGGGATCATCAAACGCGGCGTGCCGGTGGTGATCGGACGGATGGCGCCTGAGGCGGAGGCGGTCATCGAGGGCATCGCGCGCGAACGCGGGGCGCAGCTGATCCGCGCGTGGGACGGCGTTCACGCGGTCCGGCTAAAGCCGGACCCTACAGGTACCGGTGGGGTCCGGCTTCAGCCGGACCGATCACATATCCGCCTTCGCACGCCCACTCGCGAGTACGGCGAGGTCGAGATCGCGCTGCGTGGCGACCACCAGGTCGGCAACGCGGTCGTCGCGGTGCGGTTGCTGGAGCTCCTCGACGTTCCGGCGCGGGCGATTGTCGACGGGCTGGCGCACGTCGCGTGGCCCGGGCGCCTCGACGTGCGGCGGCTGGCCGGCGGGCGCGAGGCGATCCTCGACGCCGCGCACAATCCGGCCGGCGCCGCCGCGCTGGCGTCCTATCTCCAAGAACAGCCGGGCGGCAGGCCGCCGCTCGTCTTCGGTGCGATGCGCGATAAGGATGTCGATGGCATGTTCCGCGCGCTGCTCCCGGAGGTGAGCGCGCTCGTGGTGACGCGCGCGTCGAACCGGCGCGCCGCCGATCCGGCGAGGCTCGCCGAACGTGCGCGCGCGATCGCGCCCGAGCTGGCCGTCGCCGCGGAGCCCTCACCGCGCGACGCGCTGGAAGCCGCGTGGCGCCTGGCGCCGCGGATCGTAGTGGCAGGATCGATCTTCCTGCTCGGCGACGTCATGCGCGAGATGGACTGGTGACGCTCCGCCGCGGGCGGGTCGTGATACCCTTCGAAAAGCGCGTGGGAATGCACAAAACCCTGTCGGTAGCGGCCTACGGTTGTGCTGTCCTCCTCGCGGCCGCTCCGGCTGTCGCCCAGCAGGCGCCTACCAACTCCAAGATCGTCGCGGACAACCAGGAGCGGATCGCGGAGAACCATTACCGCTATACCGGCCACTTCGAGCTGCAGCAAGGCGAGACGACGCTCTACGCGGACGAGGCCGAGGTGTTTCGCGACGAAGATCGCGCGATCGCGACGGGCAACGTCGTCTTCAAGCAGGGCACGAACCAAATCGCCGCCGATCGAGCGGACTTCAACATCAAGACGCGGCTCGGCACGTTCTACAACGCGACGGGTATGGCCACGTTTCAGCCGGCGCGGCAGCAGACGCGCGCGGGAGGCATCGCGCCGCCGCCGATGACCGGCCAGAACACCGACGTCTATTTCTTCGGCGAGACGATCGAGAAAGTCGGACCGAAGAAATACAAGATCACCAAGGGGGGCTTCACCACCTGCGTCCAGCCGACGCCGCGCTGGAACCTGA
>Ga0075426_10002976_pt1 | contig 12109 bp, 12 predicted proteins | sample SoiMethybrSBSTD5_FD_75304 | JGI IMG/M metagenome (GOLD analysis project Ga0075426, IMG submission 75304) | Bulk soil microbial communities from a Populus tree surrounding site in Tennessee, USA - Soil MetaG P. TD hybrid SBSTD5 | ecosystem: Environmental > Terrestrial > Soil > Tree plantation...
TATCGTCGCCGCGGCGCGGATCACACATGTGGCGTCGTCGCTGTCGCGCGGCTCGGGCTTCGGGCGCCCGGCCCGGGAGCCCCGGCGGCGCTCAAGCAGGAGACCGATCACGCGCAGGGTGACCCTGCGTCGCCCGGAGTCAGTCATTCGCCGGCCGGGACCTGGCCGTCGGCTTCGCCTTCTCGCTGAGGGGCTGTCCCGCGGTGTCTGGCTTGAGGGCAGTGAGCGCGGCGCGGTAGTGCTCCAGCAGGGGGCTGCCTGACGCGGAGTCCGCCATGTTCCAGCGTTCCAGCCGATCGGTCGGGAAATGGTACAAAGCCTCGGAGTCGGCGGCTTCGTCGAGGATGTAGCGCCACTCCTGGAACGCAATGGAGACGAGGCGCCCGACCGGGTGGCGGACGCTCGCGACGATCGTGTCCGCGGCTGTATTGCCGCCGGGGAGCCAAAACCGGGCAAGGGAGCGGCCCGGCAGCTTCGTGTCGCCGGGGCCGGCGAGATCGAGCACCGTGGCGGCGAGGTTCCGAAGCGACACCGGCTGGACCACCCGGCGCCCCGCGGGGACGGCCCCCGGGAGCCGCAACAGGAGCGGCACCTGTAGCGCGAAGCGATAGAGCGTAGTGCCATGATCCACGGCGCCGTGCTCCGCGAACTCCTCACCGTGGTCCGATGTGACGATCACCAGCGTGTTGTCCAACAACCCTCGCCGGTCCAGTTCCCGGAACAGCTGCCCGAGCTGCGAGTCGAGATAAGCGATCGAGCCGTCATACATGTCCTGCTTGGGCCGCAGGTCGGCCGGCGTTAGCCGGACCGGCGGCGCGGTCGACCAGGCCCAGGGCGACGGCGGCCGCACCATGGGCGAGCGGAACCGGTAGCGGAACGAGTCCGGAGCCGTGAACGGTATGTGGGCGTCCATGAAGTTGAGAAACGCGAAGAACGGCTTCGGTCGATCCCCATCCAGCCAGGCGAGAAAACGCCGGGAGATGTCCTCTGCAGAGCGATGCTGGTCCGCCGGTGGGAAGCGCAGCCGCCAGAGGAGAGGCAGGCGACTCAGCCGCGGCGCCACCACCTTGCGGAGCCGCCAGTAGAGGATCTTGCCGAACGCCGTGGCATCGTGCGCGGTCCAGAGCGTTATCGGATGATCGTCATAGAGCTCGAAGCCACGGGTGAACCCGCTCTCCCAGCCGGCATAGCGCGCGTTGGACACAAACCCCGCGGTCGCGTAGCCGCGCGCGTGCAGAGCTTCCGCCAGCGTGGGATACTCCGGCCCCAGGCGCTCCTGCTCGCTGACCTTGAGGTCGAGCTCCCACTGCCCCGTGAAGATCGACGCGTGGGAGGGCAGCGTCCACGGAGCCGCGGAGAACGCCCGATCGAACACCGTGCCGCGCTCGCCCAAGCGCTCCAGCTCGGGCGTGGTCCGGCGAGCGTAGCCGTAGAGGCTCAGGTCGGCCGCTCGTACGGTATCCAGGATCAGGAGCAGCACGTTCGGGACCCCGCGGGCCGCGGCGGGGCGCGCGTGCGCCATGCGGCGCTCGGCCACCACTCGCCAGCCCACCGTCGCCACCCCGATGAGCGCGACCGCGCCTGCGAGCCACGGCAGGGTTCGGCGCACGACGCGGCTCACGACCGCGACCCGACTCTCCGTCGCCCGGGCCGTCTGCGTACCCACGCCGGCCGCGACGACAAGCGCGGCGGCCCCGTGAAGCCGTTCGACCAGGAGCAGGACCAGCACGGTGCCCAATCCCGCGAAAAACCCGGCTGCCACGCTACAGGGTACCCGAACCCGCAGCCCAACAACAACGAGCAGGAGGCCGACTAACCCAAACAACCCCGCATCGAAGGCGGGGATCATCCAGAGGGCATCGCGGCTACGATAGATGAAATCCGAGTGGAGCAGGTCCAGGCCAACCTTTGCGAGCTCCGCAAAGCCCGCGACGATTCCCGCCCAGAGAGCGAGGGCGAGGACCGAGACGGGTCGTTCGTCGAGCGCGGGCGTGGCTGTGGACTCGGGCCGCATCGCAACCAGTCGGAATCTCCCGACGTCACCCTTCGAACTTCGATAACGGGGCTTGCTGCATGATGGGCTCGGAGGCGAGCGTCAACCGTGCGCCTCATCACCATTTCGGGTTCGCCCACCGACGAGTATCGTTCTTGGCCAGGGAGGACGGGATGTCAATTGCGAGACGTGACACCGCTGCAATCTTTGGCGCGATGGGCAGCGCGGGCTGGCTGGCGCTGGCGACGCTCGGGACGACGGTGGCGTGTTCCAGCCAGTCCAAGCCGGCGCAGGTAGTACCCTCCGCCGCCAATACGGTGCTGATCGATGCGCAGAGCCGCCGGCTCGGCACCGCGGCCGTGGTGCCGTCCAAGTCCGGCGGCCTGTTGGTGCTCAAATTGAAGGGGGTCCCGCCGGGCCAGCACGGACTCCATCTGCACGCGACCGGGGCCTGCGATCCACCGAACTTTGGGTCCGCCGGACCCCACTACAATCCGGCGAACCGGAAGCACGGTACCAAGAACCCCCAGGGGCCGCACGCGGGTGATCTGCCCAACGTCCTCGCACGCCCTGACAGCTCGGTAGACACGACGCTCGCGTTTCCGGCCGCCGTTGTGAGCGCGATCGGGTCGGGCCCGGCCGCGAAGGCGCTGGTCCTCCACGCCCAGCCCGATGATCTGACCACCGATCCCTCCGGCAACTCCGGCGACCGCATCGCTTGCGGGGTGCTCCAGCGGTGACGCGACTGGGGCTCGTGGTCGCCGGCCTGCTGGCGCTCTCGAGCTGCGGCGCAAGCACCGACCCCGCGGCGCTGCCCCCGCCCGACGCGGTCGTCCGCCTGCTGAGCCAGGGCAACGGGGCCGGCGTGGTCGTCACCAGCGACGGCGCCGAGGACCCCCGTCTCCGCCCGCACGTCTATCCGCTCTCCCCCGTTCAGAGCGCGCACGCCGTGGTCGATGCGCTCGACTCGCTGCCGCAGTGGGAGGTGGTGGCAGGTCGGGACGGCGTGATCTGGGCAACCCGCCGGACCCGGATCTTCCACTTCGTGGACGACGTGTACCTGCTGCTCCAGCCGGCCCACGACTCGACCGTGATCTTCGCGCGCAGCGCGTCGCGCGCGCGCAAGGCCGACTTCGGTCAGAATCGGAGAAACCTGGGGGAATTGTGGCAGGCTCTTGAGAAGAGCGTGAAAAGTGAAAAGTAAAAAGTGAAAAGGGGTCAGGGCACGTGCCGAGCTCCGGGCGGGCCAGGCGTCACCTGTTCACTTTTCACTTTTTACTTTTCACTTTTCACGCAGTCATACAGAATGCCCCACTTCATCTGCGTTACCTGCGGCGTCCAGCACGCCGAATCGATGCTTCCGCCGGACCGCTGCGCAGTCTGCGAGGATGAGCGTCAGTACGTCGGTTGGAGCGGCCAGCGCTGGACCACCCTGGCCGAGCTTCGCGCCACCCACTGCAACACGTTTCGTCCCAAGTGGCCGGATCTGAGCGGTATCGGCACCGAGCCCGGTTTCGCGATCGGGCAGCGGGCCCTCCTGGTGCGCGACTCGGACTTCCCGTTGCTCTGGGACTGCGTCAGCCTGATCGACGACGCCACGGTGGCGGCCGTCCAGGCGGCGGGCGGCATCCGGGCCATCGCGATCTCCCATCCACACTACTACGCGTCGATGGTCGAGTGGGCCCACGTGTTCGAGGTCCCGGTTTATCTGCATGTAGCCGATCGGGACTGGGTCATGCGCCCCGATCCGGCGCTCGTCCTCTGGGAGGGCGACACCCGCCGCCTCGCCGATGGCCTGACTTTGATCCGCTGCGGCGGGCACTTCCCCGGGGCGACGGTGCTGCACTGGGCCCGTGCCGCCGGGCGCTCCGGCGTGCTGCTCGTCGGAGACGTGCTCCAGGTGGGGCAGGACCGCAAGTCGGTGAGCTTCATGTACAGCTACCCCAACTACATCCCGCTGGACGCCGGCGCCGTGCGCCGGATCGGCGCCGTGCTCGAGCCCTTTGCCTTCGAACAGCTCTACGGCGCCTGGTGGCAGCGCAACATCCTAACCGGCGCCAAGGACATCGTGCAGCGGTCGGTGCACCGCTACTTGCGCGCGATCGGCGACGCCGGCTGATCGGAGCGCTCGTCCTCGTGCCGTCGCTGTATTATCTCTTTCGCCTGTTCAAGTCGCCGCAGGCGGATCGCCCCCTCCCAGCACCCGGGATTTCCGATGCGTCTCGAAACTCCTAGGCTGGTCCTGCTCTCGCTCACGGCAGACGCCATCGACGCGCTTCTCACCGGTGATGCGGCCCGCCTGAGCGCGCTCATCGACGCCCGCTTTCCCCAGCCGCTCCGGCCGCCTCCCCTGACCGAAGAGGTCTTGCCCCTCGTCCGCGACCGTCTGCGCGCCGACCCCTCGCAGGATGGCTGGTGGACCTGGCTGGTGGTGCGGAAGGACACCAACGAGGCAGTCGGCTCAGCCGGATTCGGCGGTGGCCCCGACTCTGAAGGCGCCGTGATGCTGGGCTACGCCACGTACCCGACCGCCGAGCGGCACGGCTTCGCCACCGAGGCCGCCGGCGCGCTGGTCCGCTGGGCGTTGAGCCAGCCGCGAGTCGCCCGGGTCTGCGCCAGCCTGCCGCCGGACAACAGCCCGGCGATCCGCGTGGCGGAGAAGCTGGGGATGCGGATGCTCGGGACGGTGTGGGAGGAAGATCTCGACGAAGTGCTGCTCTATTGTGTAAACCGTGAACAGTGAACGGTGAACGGGAGCTTCATAGTCAAGGTGGAGATCCGTCGTCCAACGAACCCCCGTTCACCGTTTACCGTTTACCGTTCACGCTTTTAACATCCGGTTTATCGGCCGCACCGCCACCGCCAGCACCAGCCCCGCCGCCATCGCGATCCCGCCCACCACTCCGAACAGCGTCGCCAGCGGGAACGCCTCGTACACGCTGGCAACCCGACCGCCGAGGTAGCTCCCCAGCGCGATTGTGAGGAACCATACGCCCATCATGAGCCCGGCCACCCGCGCGGGCGCGAGCTTGGTGGTCGCGCTCAGGCCAACCGGGCTCAGGCAGAGCTCGCCGATCGTGTGGAGCAGGTAGGTCAGCGTGAGCCAGAGAGGGCTCACCTTGACCCCCGACGCCGAGAGGGTCGCGGCGGGGACCAGGACCGCGAAGCCAAGCCCCACGAACACCAGCCCAAAGACGAACTTGGTCGGGCTCGAGGGGTTGCGCTTGCCCAGCCGCACCCAGAGCCAGGCGAAGACGGGCGCCAGCGCAATGATGAAGACTGCGCTGACCGATTGGAACCAGCTTGCCGGGAAGGCCATCCCGAACAACCGGTTGTCCGTGCTGCGGTCGGCGAAAAGGTTGAGGGTGGAACCGGCCTGCTCGTACACCGACCAGAACACTGTGGACGCGACGAACAGGCAGAGAATCGTGAGCAGGCGCTTGCGTTCGGACGGCGTCCACGACCGCAGGCCGAGCAGGCCGGCCCAGAGCAGCACGGTGAGAACCAGCAGCCCGATCCCGAAGCCGTTGGCGACACCCCGCGGAGTCACGTGCACCGCACCGGTCCGCTCCAGCAGCCCAATGGCCACCATCACGACGATCGTCGCGACGATCCCGTACTGGAGCCGCCGGCGGTTCCGCGTGTGCTCGGCGGGATCGTCCGGCACGATGGGATCCATCCCGGCAGCGCCCAGGTGCTTCCACCCGGCGAGATACTGGAGTATGCCGAAGAACATGCCGACGGCGGCGGCGCCGAACCCCCAGTGCCAGGCCGACTCGGGCCGGATGCCCACGGTCTGGAGGATCCCGCCGAACTGCCGGCTCTGAGCCAGCCAGCCACAGATCAGCGGCGAGATTGACGCGCCGAGATTGATCCCCATGTAGAAGATCGAGAACCCCGCGTCACGGCGGGCGTCGTCCGGGCCGTAGAGCTGGCCGACCATGGTGCTGACGTTCGGCTTGAGCAGACCCGTGCCGAAGACGATGCAGGCGAGGCCGAGATAGAAGCTCGGCAGGGTCGGGACCGCGAGGCAGATGTGGCCGGTCATGATCACGACCCCGCCATAAAGGGTCGCCCGACGCTGGCCCAGAAAGCGGTCCGCTATCCAGCCGCCGGGTAAGCAAGCCAGCCATGCCAGCGCCGTGTAGGTCCCGTAGATGACCCCGGCCTTCCCGGTATCGAATGCCAACCCTCCCGCGCCGAGCGGCGCGGTCATGAAGAGGATCAGGATGGCCCGCATCCCGTAGTAGCTGAACCGTTCCCAGAACTCGGTGAAGAAGAGGGTGGTGAGACCGCGGGGATGGCCGAAGAAGCGGGTATCGGTGTCGGCCGGCAGGGGCACGGTGGGCGAGGGGGCGGCGACGGTAGCCAAGCCGGTCAGCCTACTGCTTTCCCAGTTTCTTCTTCAGGTGGGCCAGCTGGGCCTCGACCGCCTCTTCCATGAGGCGCCGCTCGGTTTGGGCCCGGAGCAGCTCGCTCTCGAGGTCGGTCTCCGGGCGGGTGCCGCCGGCGGCTTCGATGTCGCGCCAGGCCGCACGCAGAGTCGCGTCGGAGTCCGGGCGGCCCGACGCCCGGTACTGCGCGGCCATTTCCTCCAGCTCGCGCTCGCCGAGGAGCAGCTCGTCGCGCTGAACACCCAGCTTGCGTTCCAGCATGGCCACCCGCTCCCGATGCCGGCCGGCGAACCGCTCCGCGATCGCCACCGTCTCGGCGTCCGGCACTTGCGCGGCGAGCCGCCCCCTCCTCTCGGCGTCTTCCAGCTGTTTTCGCTCGGCCGCCAGCTCGCGGTCCGTCGCCGCGAGAGTTTCCCGCATGCGCTCCAGCCCGAGCTTCGCCTCTACCAGCGCCTCGCGGAGGGCCAGCGTGCGAGCGCGCGGGTCGGTCGCCTGCTCCGCGAAGAGCCGGTCGAGTCGGGCGCGGAGTGAGTCGAAAACGGTCAGAGGAGTAGCTCCTGGTGGCCCTAAGGGTACGACTTCCTCCATCGCGGGGTCAAGGAATCGCCCGGGACAGCCCCGCGTTATCTTTCCGCGAATCGCGCGGCCGCCGCCGCCGATCCCCCGCCAGGAGTGGCTCATGCCCGTCTTCCCCCGTGTCACCACCCTGCTCGTTGCTTTGGTTGCCGCGTGCGGTGACGATCGTCCGCACGGGGCCCCTTGCGGAATCGCAGCGCTGGCCGGGCCGACTGCCCTGCTCACCCAGTTCAGCGTGGCGCACCAGACCTTGGGGGCACCGCCGACTGGGCTGCCGGAGAAGCTGGTGGTACGACTCGTGGCCGGCCCCGCCTACCGCGGCATCGTGGGTCGCTCTGATTCTCTGTGGATCATCGGAGTGGACGGCGCCCTTCCGCCAGGAACGAAACCGGTGTTTGGCGCGCTCGTGCTCGATCTCAAAGGAAAAGCTCGTGGCGTGCTGCTCTACGAGACGGCCACAGTCCAGGGAGCGCCATCCATTGGGAACGTGTCGGTGGGCAATGTCTCGGTCCCTCTGGTCGGTATCCAGGTGGATCCCGCCAGGATCGAAGACCCGAACTGTCCCTTCTTCCCCGACTCGGTGCTGCGGTGACCCCACTGCCGCGTATCGCCGTCAGCGGTGTGCTTCGGCACTGGCAGGATGCTCGCCGGGCCGGAGTAAACGCCGCGTACGTCAGCGCGGTCGCCCAGGCCGGGGGAATCCCGCTCATTCTCTCGCAGCTGATGGGAGACGCTCGCGCGGCACGGGCGCTGGACGGATGCCAGGGACTGCTGCTCACCGGGGGTGAGGACGTCGACCCCATCCACTACGGCGCCGAGCCCTCCGCGGCCCTTGGGTCAGTGGATGGTGAGCGCGATCGGTTCGAGCTGGCACTCTTTACTGCCGCCCGGGCGGCGCGGCTGCCGATCCTCGGCATCTGCCGGGGCATCCAGCTCGTCAACGTCGCGCTCGGCGGGACCCTGTATCAGGATCTGCCTTCCGAGCGACCCGGTCCGGTCGACCACAACCCGGCCGCTGCCCGCGACGCCCGGACCCATCATGTGTGCCTGGCCCCAGGGAGCCGGGCAGCCCATGCCCTTGGCGTGGACCGGCTGGTCCCCAATTCTTTTCACCACCAGGCGATCAGGGATCTCGCGCCGGGGCTGGTCGCGAGCGGGTGGTCCGACGATGGCGTGATCGAGGCAGTCGAAAGCCGGGCGGACGATGCGTGGGTGCTGGCGGTGCAATGGCACCCGGAAGAGATGCACGCGGACCGAATCGCCCCAGAGGGCGGATTGTTCAAGGCGTTGGTTGAGGAAGCCGGGCGGTAGGCGGTTGCCTGTCAGTGCACTCCCAGATCTCGCAGCGCGCGATCGGCCGTCCTGGTCGCCGGGAAGAACACCCGGTCGCTCATTCCGTTCAGCGCGCCGCGTAACGACGGGAATCGCTCCGCGGCCGTGCGCAATACACCGTCCAGACCGTACCGATCGGCGAGTGCATGATCGCTCGCGAGCCCGAACCCACGGCGACCGAGCGCGTCGTAATAGGTCACGTCCGGGCCGCCTTTCCGCAGGTGGCGCGCCGCGATATAATCGGGGAACAGTCCCGCGAGCCACAACGCGTAATTGCCCAGGTGGACCATGACCCGGAAGCGACGCTCCCCTTCGCTCGCCTCGAGGTCCACCAGGATGTCGGTCAGGTAGTGGTGCTGCTGGTCGTCGTTCCAATCCACCCGCCACGCCCGGTCGCGGCGACCGAAGTCGAGCAACATCGCAGCGAGGTAGTCGGCCATTTCCCGGTCATCGATGCCGGCCCGCCGGAGCGTATGACGAACCAGCACGTAAAAGAAGAGCGCCTCCGACGGCACCAGCATGGTCCGCACCGCGAGCAGCCGTTCGAGCAGTTCTGACGCGTCGAGCAAGGCATCGGGACCCTCGGCTTGAAGCCGGCGCTCGATAGCCGAGCGCCGGTGGACCGAGCCCCGGCTCAGCAGCAGAACCACCAATTGCAAGTCGGCCGCGGTAAGCCGGCTCCGGGTGTCAGCGCGAATCATGGCTCCTCCTCCATCATCCGACTCTCAGCTGCTGCTGTTCAACCTGGCCGCGTTCGGCCGCGATCTGCATCGAGCCACTTCGAGCGGCGAGGCCCTCGATCTCCTGCTGGCCTACGCCTGGACCACCTTCACGCCCCAGGAGTGCTTCGCCCGATGGCGGGATGACCCGGCCACCGGAATGGTTGCCCGTTCTCGCCCGCCGGGAGCGCCCGCCGCCGGGCCCATTCTCGCGCTCGCGGCCCGGGTCGGCCCCACCCTCCGCTGCGGCGACCTGGCCGACGAATTTCGCCGGGCGGCCGTTGCTACCCCTCTGCTTGATAATATTGCCGGCAACTGGCTGCTCGTCCCGCTGGTCACTGGGACCCAGGGGTCTGGATCACTTGCGATCCGCGGTGCTTCCAAGCCGTTCACCGAGGCCGACCTGGCCGCGGCCCAGGCGCTTGCGGCCGTCACCAGCGTGGCCCTCGAGCGCCTGGGTTCGGCTGCTCCGACGACGTCCGGGCCTTCCTGGGAGGATGCGCTGGACGCAATCACGCCGGCTCTTTGTCTGATTGATTTAGAGGGAAGCATACGCCGTGCCAACCGAGCTTTTGCCTGGCTTGTTACCACCGCGCCGGACGGGCTGGTCGGCCGATCCTGGAAGTCCCTCGTCCCCACCGAATGGGTCCCTGACCTCGACCGCGTGATCCGGGCCGAGGGCTCGATGCGCGAGGTCGAGTTGCACTGGAGCGACCGGGTCTATGCCGCGATCGTAGCCCCGATCGGCGGCGCAGCCGGACGCGGCGTCGTGCTCATGCTGGATGACCAGACCGAGCGACACCGGCTCCTGGGCCAGCTGATACAGTCGGAGAAGCTGTCCGCTATCGGCCAGCTGCTTGCCGGCGTCGCTCACGACCTCAACAACCCCCTCGCGTCGGTCGTCGGGTTCGCCGAATTCCTTGCCGAGCGTCCCGACGTGCCGGCCGCCCTGCGCGAGCCGGTGACGATCATCCGCGACGAAGCGGAGCGCGCCTCCGGCATCGTAAAAAATCTGCTCAACTTCGCGCGAAAGCAGGAGCGCCAGCGCCGGCCGAACGCCGTCAAGCCGCTGCTCGAGTCGACCTTTGCCCTGCTCCGGAACGAGCTGATGTCCAGTCGGGTGGACGCCCACCTCGAGATCGAGCCCGACCTCCCCTCCCCCGTGCTCGATCCGAACCAGATGCAGCAGGTGTTCGTAAACCTGATTCACAACGCGGCCCAGGCGATCGCATCCACCGGCCGGCCGGGCAACGTGACCGTCCGGGCCCGGCGCTGGGCGGACGGCGTCGCGGTGGATGTCATCGACGACGGACCCGGAATGGTAGAGGCGCTGGCGGCTCAGGTCTTCGATCCGTTTTTCACTACCAAGCGGGAGGGAGAGGGAACCGGGCTCGGCCTCTCCATCTCACAAGGAATCGTGAGCGAGCACGGTGGGCGAATCGGGCTCGAGACCACTGAAGGCGTGGGCTCCACGTTTACCGTGTACCTGCCGGGCGGCGTGGAGGGTGCACCCGCGCTCGCCGAGCGCCCGGGCTCGCCCGCGGCCGGGCTCCGCATCCTGGTGGTCGACGACGAGCCCCACATCCTGCACTACATGCGGGCGACGCTGGAGAGTTGGGGTCACTCCGTAGCCCAGGCGGCGGACGGAGAGGAAGCGCGCGAGCGACTGTCGAGTGATGGGTTTGATCTCGTCATCGCGGATCTCCGGATGCCGCGTCTGGGAGGCCGGGAATTCTACGAAGAGCTGAAACGGACCCGCCCCGCGCAGGCCGAACAGGTCGTGTTCGCTACCGGCGACACGGTCCGCGGCGACACGCTGGCGTTTCTACGATCGGTCGGCCGGCCGTACCTGCACAAGCCGTTCAGTCTGACCGAGCTGCGCGCGCTGCTCGCGGGGGTGCCCAAGCCGACAGGCGAGTGATATCCTTCCGGTCCGCTATCCGGTTTGTCATGATCTACGTCTGCATTCCGTGCTACAACGAGGCCCCGACTGTCGGCCTGCTCCTCTGGAAGATCCGCCAGGTCTTCAGCGGTTTCCCCCGGGAGTACCACCTGCTCGTCATAGATGATGGATCGACCGATAACACGGCCGAGGTCCTGGAACCCTATGCGCGGGTGCTCCCTCTCACCCTGGTCCGCCACCAGACCCGGCAGGGCTACGCCGCCTCGGCCGAAGCGCTTCTGCGACTCGCGGTCGAGCGCACCGACCGGCCGAAGCGCGACGTCGCGATCCTCATGCACGCCGATTTCGCCCACGCCCCGAGCTTCATCCCCGACTTTCTGCGGCGGCTCGAGAGCGGGGCTGACATCGTGGTCGCGCAGAGCTCGCCGTCAGGCGAGACCTCCCCGGCCAGACGCCTGGTGCGGCGATTCGCACCGCTCCTGCTTCGCGGGCGGGTTGCCGTTCCGGGCGTCGCAGACGTGGTGTCAGGATACCTCGCTTTCCGGCTGGTCGCGCTCCGGAATGCGATCAAAGCGCATGAAGGGCCGCTTCTGACCGCCGAGGGTTGGAGTGCCAACGCGGAGCTGATCGCCAAGACCGCGCGACACGCCCGACGGGTGGAAACCATTCCGACCGTCGAGCGGCACGATCTCCGGCAACGACCCAGCCGCATGCAGCCCTGGGAAACCGCCATGTCCGTATGGCATTGGCGGGGCAAGCTGCAGCTGCCGCCCCCGCTCCCGCCCAGAGAGCCGCGGCCGGACCGGCGGCGACCCGAAACGGCAGCGATCGAGGCGGAGGGAGAGAGCCAGGAGGCGGAGAAGGAAGAAGTAAGAAGTGAGAAGTAAGAAGGGAGTTCCGCGAGTTGCCGGAGCTCCCTTCTTACTTCTTACTTCTTACCTCTCACCTCTTACTTCTGTTCACGCCGCCTGGCGTCCCCTGATCGTCTCACGGATCCGATCGGCCGTGGCGGGGCTCAGCACCTTGATGACGAGGTAGAATAGCCAGCCGAGAAACGCCAGCCACAAGAGGGTGAGCAAGAGACTGACCAGGAAGCCGAACAGGCCGATGAAGAGCTTGAAAGCCACGATAGCCACGACGGCGAAGATGGCGAATCCGAACAGGTTCCGCAGCATGGTATAATCCTCCCGAG
>Ga0075426_10002977_pt1 | contig 12108 bp, 10 predicted proteins | sample SoiMethybrSBSTD5_FD_75304 | JGI IMG/M metagenome (GOLD analysis project Ga0075426, IMG submission 75304) | Bulk soil microbial communities from a Populus tree surrounding site in Tennessee, USA - Soil MetaG P. TD hybrid SBSTD5 | ecosystem: Environmental > Terrestrial > Soil > Tree plantation...
TCGATCCCGCCCGGCCAGCGGCTCGGCCCGCACACGCCGGAGTTGTCCTGCTGCGCGCCGCACACGTGATACGGGAAATGGTTCGTCGTGGCCACATGGTAGAACTGCGCGGTCGCAAAATCCTGATCGCTCCAGGTCTTGCCGCCGTTGAACGACACTGTGGCACCGCCGTCGTCGCCCAGGATCATGCGCTGGGGATCGTTGGGCGCGATCCACAGCGCGTGGGTGTCGCCGTGAAGCACGTCGAGCTGCCGGAACGTCCGGCCGCCGTCGCGCGACTTGTAGAAGATGACGTTGGTCGCGTAGACCACGTCCGAATCTTTGGGGTCAGCGGTCAGCTTCATGTAATACCAGGCGCGCACCCGCAGCTTGTGATCGTGGTTGAGCCATTTCCATGTGGCTCCGCCGTCGTCGGAGCGGTAGACGCCCCCCGAGTCGGCCTCGATCAGCGCCCAGATCCGCGACGGCTTGGCCGGCGAGACGGCAAGCCCGATGTTGCCGAGCAGGCCGCGCGGCAGGCCGGGGTTCTGTGTCAGCTCCTGCCAGTGGGCGCCGCCGTCGGTTGTCTTGAAGATCCCGCCGCCTTTGCCCCCGGAGACCAGCTTCCACGGAAAGCGCTGCGCCTGCCAGAACGCCGCGTAGAGGACGTCGGGATTCGCGGGATCCATCGCGAGGTCGGAGGCGCCGGTGGAATCATTGCGCGCCAGGACCTTCGTCCACGTCTTCCCGCCGTCGGCGGACTTGTAGATGCCGCGCTCGGCGTTGGGGCCGAAGACGTGACCCTGCGCCGCCACGTACACGACGTCGGGGTTTGTCGGGTTGACCCGGATGCGGGAGATGTGCTGCGTCGCCGCGAGCCCCAGCGCGGTCCACGTCCGGCCGCCGTCCGTCGTTTTGTAGACGCCGGAACCCGGCGACACGTTGCCGCGGATCGCGAACTCGCCCGTCCCGACGTAGACGACGTCCGGGTTGGACTCGCTCACGCCGATCGCGCCGATCGTGCCGCCGAAATACTTGTCGCTCATCGGCAGCCAGGTCTGCCCGCCGTCGTTGCTCTTGAACACGCCGCCGCCGGTCGTGCCCATCCAGAACTCGTTGGGGCGCGCGGCGGAGCCCGCGACGGCCACCGTGCGGCCGCCGCGGAAGATTCCGATCTCACGCCATCTCAGCGCGGCGAAGACGGTCGAGTCGTAGGCGGTTGGCGACTGCGCATTGAGCGTGGAAGCGGCGAGAGAGTACAGCACGAGCACGCGGAGCGACGGCACGGCGAGCCTCCAGGGTGGAGTGGAGAGAGGCGCCGGTCGGAATCGAACCGACGAATCGAGGTTTTGCAGACCTCTGCCTTACCACTTGGCTACGGCGCCGTGGGGCTCAAAAGTCACCAAAAGCGAGAACTTTCTCAACCCACGACGTGCTTCAGGGGCGCCAACTGGGCTGTTTGAAGCGAGCGGTGAACGACAGCGGCAGCGTAAGGCCCGTCGCGGGCTCGAGGACGTAGAGCATGTCGGCGTCCGACTCGGCGATGAGCCAGCGACCATCGGGCGACCAGTCGAACGCGCCGTAGCCATGCCCCGGGGGCGAACCGGTCCGTTCATTCGAAGCGTCCGGTTGCATCAGCCAAATCTGACCACCGTTGTTGTACGCGATCACATCAGCCGTCGGCGACCAGCGGGGGCGCACGCCTGCAATCGGTGTCCCGTTGGGTCGTTGCAACGTGTCGATCACACCGGTCGACACATGGAGCACGCGCACAAGAAGGTCGTAGCAGCAGTCAGGGGTTCGCGCGAATGCCACCCGCGTGCCATCGCCCGAGGGGGACGGCTCCAAGTCTCCGTCATACGAGTTTGCCCGGGGGCCCACCTGCTCCGCGCCGGAGCCGTCGGGGTGCACCCGCCAGGTTTCTCCGCGACGTGCCGATAGTGAGCCCGTGAAATAGATCCACGAGCCGTCCACCGAGTACTGCGGATAATACTCGCCCACGAATCCCGCGCTCGAGTCGATGAGACGCCGGCGCGTCCCCGAGGAGTCCATGAGTACGAGATGGGGGCTCGCACCGAGAACACCGGCGTCCTGCATCACCCAACCGCCTCCTGATGGAGCGCAATCCGGCTGGGGGTCGGCGAAGTACGGCAGGTCGAAGGAGCGGAACCCCGATCCGTCCAGGTTGAACAGGACAAGCCTCGCGGTGTCGGGGCCGATCACCCGGCTGCGCAGGGCGATGACCACACCACGAGGCACAACGCTGACCCACCCGACGCCGGTTCGACCGCCGGCGGTTGCGGTGACCGTCGCCCGCCCGATCGTGCGGCCCGTGAGGCTGTCCCCGCTGATCGCCACCTCGGGAGACGACGTATACGCGACGGGCTCGCCTCGCGGGTTGCCCCAACGATCTACTGTCGATCCGCGCAACCGGAACCCGCGGTCCACATAGACGGCGGTGTCCACCGGCAGCACGGCGACGCCCGCGGCAGCTCCGGGAAGTACGGTGTATCGGGCGATGACATCGCGATCGAGCGCCGGAACATGCACGATCACGGAGTCTGCGCCGGCGTAGCCTCCGAGCAGGACGCTGACGCGGACCACGCCTTCGGCGTCGGTGGTGTCGACATAGGGACTGACCATCGTGTGCAGCCGAGCGCCGGCGGGCGTTATGCTGTACTCCCCCATCATCACAAACTGCACTTTGACTCCGGCCATTGGCCGGCCGAGCGTACTCGCGACCTTCACGACAAGCGGATTGGGGAGCTCAGTCGAGGCCGTATCGGTGACGCGATCGCCGGAGAGGATATGCGCTCCGGCCGGAAGACCGATTGCGTCGTGGCAGGCGCCGCTGAGGAGAGCGGCGATCAACGGTGCGGAACGCGGAAGCAGGCGTCCACTTCGCATCGTGATAATCTACCCGGCCTCACAGCCTCGTTGTCCATTCCTGTTGCGCACACGCGACACGGTTGACGACGGCTGGCGCGACATGTGACGTTTTCTGCACCACCTACATTGTTCAAGGAAAATGGGCCGTCGTTACCACGCCTTGCTATTCGCTATCGCGCTGGCAGCACTTGTCCCGGCATGTGACTCCGTAAGCGGCCCGGGTGGTGGGCCAGCGGGACTCATCATTCGCGGCGTGCCGGCCCTCGAAGACACGGTGGATGCTAATGCGCGTGTGGTCGTGAACTTGCGGCAACTAGCTATCAACCATGTGGGGCGCGTAGAGGTCGACTTCCGGTATGGTCAGATGGCGACTGCGGAGTCCGGCTCTTGCTGCGTCTACTACGTGAGGCCGCGCGACACCACGGACGCGGCTGGCCGGGCCGAAGCCATACTCACACACGCCCGGGGGACCGGCGCGCAGTACCTGGTGGTCGAAGCGCGCCGGCTCGGTGAGGCCATTGCGTTCACCTCCGATTCGGTCATCGTCCGCACCACCCCCGGCCAGTCCGCGACCATCCTGATCGCCCCTCGGGACACCGCCCTGTTTGAAGGGGACAGCGCGACGCTGGCGGTAGGGGCGGCGGACCGCTACGGAAACCGCCGCACCGACGTCGTGCAACTTGCCGCCGCCACGACAGGAGTGGCCGTGTCGGCCAACGTGGTTCGTGCCGATTCGGGACCGAGCCGCCAGATGGTACGCGCCCAACTCGGTGCCATCAAGGACTCCGCCTGGCTCAGTATCGTGCCTCGCGGTGAGCTCGCGGTCGGGCAATCGGCACAGTACGTAGGCCAAAGTGGAGACCTCGCCCTTATCAAGCTCGATGGTTCCGGTCTGCGTTCCGCACTCGTCATCTCGCAGGCGGGGGACCACGGTGCCCAACCGGCCGCGTCGAACGTGCGCTGGGATCCCACCGGCACACGATTGGTCTACGACCGAACCTCGATCACTCAGCGCCTGTTCATCGGAGACCTTTCCGGCGTCGCCCACCCGTTGCTCTATCCATCTCCGTTCAGCGCCGAGTTTCATCCCGACTTCTCGCACGATGGGGTGTGGGTCTACTTCGCCGCGCGCGAGCCCGGACTGCCTGCTTCCTCCGTGTGGCGGGTGCATCCCGACGGGACGGCCCTCGTGCGAGCGCCGTTCGGGCCAGACGGCTCGGAGAGCCGCCCTGCGGTGTCTCCCGATGGCCAATGGTTGGCGTATTCGAGCGATGGTTTCATTCACGTGCGGAGTCTCGTCACCGGCGCGCGCACTCCCCTACACGTTCCGGGGATTGCTCCGCGGTGGTCTCCCGCGGGCGATGCCATCGCTTACGTCGTCAGTGCCGATTACAGCGGCTATTCCGGTCCGCTGAGGATCGTGAGCCCTGATGGCACGAACGATCGACAGCTCGTAGCGGGAGAAGCGTACGCGGCTGGTATCGATTGGACGCCGGACGGGAAATACATCGTCGCGAAGACCGCCAACTACGGGCTGCTCGAGCTGATCGTGGTAGCCACCGGCGCGACACTTCCACTGCCTTACAGCGGACGCCTGTTCACCCCCGCCTGGCGGCCTAACTAGCCTGTAAGCCCTCCATCAGTCGTGCGGCCCGCGCCAGCACCTGCTGATCTTCGACCGGAAGATGCGCGATGTCGTTGGTCAGTCGCTCCACCCGTCGCGCGCGTCCCTTCTGGAGGAGGCGCTTCCCCGCCGCCGTCGCCTCGACCAGCTGCACTCGACCATCCTCGGCGTGGCCCACCCGGCGAGCCAGCCCGCGCCGCTCTAAGCCATCCACAAGCCGCGTGATCGTGGGCCGCCGCACCTGCTCGGCCTCGGCGAGCGCGCTCATGGTGACGGGACCACGGAACACGATGACCGACAGCGCCGATGCGCGCGGTGCGGACAACCCCATCGCCTTGTCCTCGACGCGCAACCGGCGCAGCAGATGGATCGCGGCCGAGTGCAGCCGGTCGGCGATGGCCCGCACCGGGGCATGGGAGACGTGGGGGGCTTGACGGGAAGTCGTTTCCATAATTACTTAGCTAAAGCTAACTACTTTCCGTGGAGGAGCAATGGAGCTCGCCCAGGTCACCAACGTGGTGCACGACATCGATCGCGCGGTCAAATTTCACCGCGACACCCTCGGGATCCCGCTGTTGTTTCAGGCACCGCCCTCGCTCGCATTTTTTCAGGTTGGCGCAGTGCGCCTGATGCTCTCGCCGCCGGAGAATGCCGAGCAGGATCATCCCGGCTCGGTCTTGTATTTGCGCGTGAAGGACATCGAGAGCGTGCATCGCACGCTCGTCGGGAAGGGCGTCAAGTTCGTGGGCACGCCGCATCGCGTGCACGAGGCGGCCGACTACGACCTCTGGATGGCCTTCTTCCACGACCCCGACAACAACCCGATGGCGCTCATGGAGGAGAAGCCAAAGCGGAAGGCTTCCGGAACGACGAGATAACCGCCACACTGGCGACGAGAATGTTCGCCACGATCACCGGCAGCGAGTGGATCAGCACGCCATAGAGCGCCCACAACCCCGCGGCGACGCCCTGCACGCGCCGCAATGATGTGGCGCCCCTAGTGAAGTACGAGACGAGAAACACCGCCGTCGCCAGCCAGCCGATCCAGTCGACCTGCGTCATCATGGCTTTCCTCGGGCTTTGAGCAGGTTGACCACCTCGAGATGCCCCTTCATGGCGGCGAGCCCGGCCGCCTTTGCCGGATCCCCGCCGCGCTCCAGCAGCAAACGCACGACGTCGGACTGGCCGAAGAACGCGGCCAGCTCGAGCGGTGAGAATCCGTCGCTCGATGTCGCCGTGAGAAGCCTGGGATCACGGTCCAGCCAGCCGGCGACGCGGCGCGCGTCACCCACCGACGCGGCATCGAAGATGTCGAGCTCCGGCCGCGCCGCGAGCAGCACCGCGACCGCGTCAGTCTTGTGGTGGTATTGAGCGATCAGGACGGGAGAATGACCCCGCTCGTTACGGACGTTCGCCAGGCTGGGATTGGCCGCGAGCAGCGCCTGAAGCCTCCCGGTATCGCCGGCCCGCACGACGTCGAAAATCTCCTGCGATGGCTCCCCCATGGCTTGCTCCCTTCTAGAACAAGAAACCTTTCCGTAACGTGAACGCCCAGCGCTTCCCGTTCAGCCCCTGGCCGAACCGGTACCCGAAGGCGACCTCCGCCGCGTCACCGCGCACGGCGCGAGTCGGCCCGAACCGCAGCGAAAGACCGACATCCCCGCCCTGCCGGGCCGGCTCATCGCCGTACCACGCGCCCCCATAGTCGAGAAAGGGCGCGAGCCCGAATGCCATGAGGCCGAGAATTTCGTCGACCACGAGAATCCGGTCCTCGAGCACGAACCACGTGGTGCGCGTACCGGTGAAGTCGTGGACGCCGAACAGCCGCGGCCCGCGCTGCACCTGCCAGGGGTCGAACTCCGCACCGGGTTTCGGATTCGTCACCAACCCGCCCTCCGCGTGCACGATCCACGTGTGGCGCGGAATGTTCTGACTCACGATGGTGACCTCGGCCTGCGTGCGCGTCGTATCCAAGCCATTCGCGGCGATGCGCAGCACCGCAAAGCCGCGCTTCCAGACCGCTGACGTCTGCCCGCTGATCTCGTATCCCACGCCGGACTGCAGCACGATGCCGGCCCGCAGCGTGGGCGAAAGGTCGACATCCTCGCGTCGCGCATAGGAGTTGAAGTGCTCGAGCACACGAAACCGTACCGCGCCGAGCTCGACACCGGCGCGCCCCGTCATGAACACCGAGTACGGCACGCGCGAGGTATCAGTAGCTCCGAAATCTTCACGCCGCCATTCCCAACCACCCCAAATCCTGGTGTAGTGGTGGCTCGTCGCCGCCGCCGCGATCCCAGCCATGAGTCCGACGCGAAACAGTCGATGGCTCGTGCTATCGAGGAGCGCGTCATCGCGAAAGCGCAGTACGCGCTCGCGGGCGAGCTCGCCATATGCTTCGAGGGAATGCGGCGCCGCGGTCTCATGAAACGGCAGCCCGAATTCCCATTGGCCGCGGTGGCCGTCCGAAAGGTTGCTGTACCGCACATTGAGCAGCGTCCGGCGGCTGAAGAAGTGCGGGTTGATGAATTTGAAGTCTAGCCGGCTCCGGTCGGGATTGCGGCCATACACGAGCGCCAGCTCCGTCGCCGTGCCAAGGAAGTTGCGTTCGACGAGGCCCAGGTCCCACGTGTTGTCGCCACCGACGCTCGTGAAGCTAGCCTGCGGCTGCGTGCTCCAGCCATCCGCGGTCACGGCCCGCAAGGCGAGCTTACCGTCCTGGCGAACCGTATCGACGCGCACCTGCCGAAATACGCCGAGGGTGCGGAGGGCCCGCTCGCTTTCCTCCATTCGCGCAAGATCAAAGGGATCGCCGCGATTGAGCAGCAGGCGCCTCCGGATCACCCCTTGACGTGTCCGCATGTGCAGCCGGTTCGCCAAACGCGCAACCCAATCGGGCGCGGCGTCGTCACGATCGAAAATGTTGCGGTTGATGATGATGACCGTGTCGACCGTTTGGGCACCGTCTGTCTGGGCGGTGAGGCGGTTAAGCGGTTGGGCGGTTAGCAACGCAACCACACCAACCGGCAAACCGCCTAACCGCCTCACCGCCCTCAGGGTCTCACTCCGTGGATTCTTTGACGCAGCCGATAGGTCGCGTGCTTGCTCGCGTCATCCCACGTCGTGAAGTAGAGGGTCGCGTCGATCCTCCCGGCGAGCTGTCGCAACCCACGGGTTTGCACCACGTACGTCCCGCGCACCGAATCGGGCCGCAGCGGCCGGCACAGGCACGTCACCGTGGCATAGGCGGGAATTGAATCGCCGAGCGGATAGGAGTGGTTGGCGGACAGGCGCCGCACGTCGCCGAGATCGAGTGCGACGGTCAGCGAGTACTCGTCCCCAACCGCGTCACTGGGATCGAAATCGAACCGCGCGACCACGACGTCGTGCCGCTCCCTGAGAGTGGTATCCGCCCGGAGCCGAACCAGCGTGTAGCGCGGATCGGTGTCGACGACGATGCGGCCATGCTGGTCCCATTCCCCTGCATGCTGTGTGCCTTGTGTGTCGCCGGGCTGCGGCAGGACGTCGCACGCCGAGGTCACCCCGGCGATCAGGGCTAACACGCGAAACAGTGTCATCGGGTAACGTCAAAAGATATACAGCCGCACGGCCCGAGCGGCCGTGCGGCTGTGAACCTGCAGCCCCCGCGTCAGTACAAGTACGCCACGCCTAGCGCGAGGCTGACTTGATCCCTCTTGGCGTTGAAAGCGGCCAACGTGGATCGATCGTACCTCACCTCGGGCCGGACGATCGCATTCGGCCACGCGCGGACGTTCAACGTCGCCGTCGCGCTGCCAAACTTCTGCCCGGTGTTCGCAGGAAAGCCCAACGACCCGCTCGTGCGCGCGCCGTTCTCGTCGTTCACGTAGTCGCCCCGCAGCGCCAGCCCAAGCGATGTGTTGAAATCGTAGGTGATCCAGCCGCCCAATGCCCACCATGTGGCATCCTGGGTGGCGGTCGGCAAGGCGGCGTTCGCCTGCTCGCGGCCGTAGTCACCCTGTAGCCAGAATTGCGCCGCGCCCAGCTTCCGCCAAATCAGTGCGTCGACGCCGTAGCGATTCGCCTTATCGTTGCCCGCCTCCTCCGGGCCCCAGAACCCAACGATCCCTACCGAGGTGAGCGTATCGGGTGAGATCCCGACACGTCCCATCAGCGACTTGCGCTTGTTGTTGTCCGAAACCTGGTCCCATCCGTTGATCACCCGGAGCTGCACGTCGACGTAGTGGTTGAGCTTCGTTTCGACGCTGACACCCACCGCGGTGAAGTTTTCGACGTAGATGAACTGGTTTCCCTCCGACCAGTTCTGGTTGCCGGCGGTCTCGATCACCTCCAGCCCGAGCAATGTGGGCATGCGCCCCGCCTTGAACTGCACGCCGCTCCCATTTGCGGTTGGAAGGTTCAGGGTAACGTAGAGGTGCGGGATGTCGGCCTGGGTGCCGAGATCGAGCGCCCCTCCCCCGGACTTGATCACAGTGGCGTTCTGGCCGAACAGGACCTCGGTGTGGAATCCGGCGCTGCGTTTCGCGGGATCATACGGCTTGTCCAGCACGACGCCGAACGCGTTCAGCGTAAACCGGTTCTGCAGCCGATCGTATAGCCGCCCGACGATGATCGTATCCCCAGCGCTGTGCCGGGAGTAGATGTAGGACGCCTCGGCCCAGCCGCTGAGCTTTAGCGGTGGAGGCGTTTGCGCCGCCAGCGATGCCGTCACGAGCAGGCCGGCAAGTCCGACGGGGCGCATCAGATCGGCTCCGGCTGGGGTTCGAACGCCGGCTCGGGCACGGTCACGGGCTGCTCGTCGATGACGATCACCGTCGCGGCTTCCGGCGCGCTGGTGTAACCCTCCACCCCCATCTCCGGCACGTCGAGCCCGCGCTCCTCGACTTCCGCCGAGACGCGATGGCCGCCCACCACCAAGCCGGTGATCTTGTACGCGACGTACGCCATGGCTCCTACGGCGACGAAGTTGGTCACGCCGCCCACGAGCTGGGCCAGGAGTTGCGAGGCGTCGCCGTAGAACAACCCGCGCACCGCCCCGTCGACGCCGTTCCACCCGGCGCCGTAGGTCCCGTCGGCGAGCAAGCCGACCGAGAGAATCCCCCACAGGCCGCACACGCCGTGCACCGATATGGCGCCCACGGGATCGTCGATCCTCAGTGACCGCTCGATGAAGAGCACCGCCGCGCAGACCAGGACGCCCGCCACGCCGCCGATCAGGACGGCGGACGGGGCCGTCACGAAGGCACACGGCGCGGTGATAGCGACGAGTCCGGCGAGCGTCCCGTTCGCAAGCATCGACGGATCCGGCTTGCCGTATTTGCGCCACACGTAGAGCATCGCGGTAATCCCTCCCGCCGCCCCAGCCAGCATCGTGTTCGTCGCGATGACCCCGATGCGCAGGTCAGAGCCCGCCAGCGTCGACCCCGCGTTGAACCCGAACCAACCGAAGGCGAGGATGAACGTGCCCACCAGGGCCATCGGGATGTTGTGGCCCGGGATGGCGTTCGCGGTTCCGTTGGCGTTGTATTTCCCGCGCCGTGGACCCAGCAAGATCGCGGTGACAAACGCCATCACTCCACCCGTCATGTGCACCACGGACGATCCCGCGAAGTCGACGTGGCCGTGGCCCAGCCCGAGGTTCTTGCCGAGCATGGCGAGCCAGCCCCCGCCCCAAGTCCAGTTGGCGTAGATCGGATAAATGAAAGCGCCGACGAACACGCTGAACACTGCGAACGCGACGAATCTCCACCGCTCCGCCAGCGCTCCCGTCGGGATCGTGGCTGCGGTGTCCATGAACACCATCTGGAAGAGGAAGTAGGCGAAGACCGGCGCGGTGTAGGCGACGCCGGTAAGGAAGAACCCGGTTCCTCCGAACAGGCCCCAGGTCTTCCCGCCAATCGTCACCGAGACTTCGTGCGACAGCTGATCGTAGCCGCCGAGCGTGCCGAGCGGCCCCACGCCGCCCGCCTGCAGGGCGAAGCCCACCGCCCAGTAGGCCAACATCGCGATGCCGTACACCATGAAATTCATCGTCATGGTGTGCGCGGCGTTCTTCGCGCGCGTGAAGCCGGTCTCGACCAGCGCGAAGCCCGCCTGCATGAACATCACGAGGAAACCAGCGACCAGCGTCCAGACGAAGTTGATGGCTACGGTGTTGGCGTCCATGTCCCCTCTCGGTGGTTAGCGGTGTCAGTGGATTCGTGCATAATATGCACGTATTTCAATACACTCAGCAAGATGCTACGAACACATAACGCAGAATGAACAACAATACGTGCATTATATGCACGAAATCAGCATACATCGTGCCAGCAAGGGGGAAGATGAGAGGCTGGGAAGGAGCGGGCGGAGGGAGGAGGGCGGAGGGGAGGAGCGGGCGAGCGGGCGAGCGGGCGACGGTCAGTACTGGGCCAGGTAGCGTTCCACCTCCCACTCGCTCACGCGGCCGATGTACTCCTGCCATTCCTCACGCTTGGCCTCCACGAACCGCTCGTAGATGTGTGAGCCCAGGGCGTCACGGACCACGTCGTCCTTCTCGAGCATGTCCAGCGCCTCGTGGAGGTCGCGCGGCAGCTCGTCGATTCGATACTTGCGCCGCTCGCGGAAGCTCATCTCGAAGATGTTCTTGTTCACCGGGTCGGGGGGGGTGAGCTTGCGCTCGACGCCATCCAGCCCGGCTGCGAGCTGCACCGCGAGGGCCAGATAGGGGTTTGCGGATGGATCGGGCATTCGCAGCTCGCAGCGGGTGCCGATGCCGCGGCGGTCGGGGATGCGCACCAGCGGGGACCGGTTGCGCATCGACCATGCCACGTTGGTCGGGGCCTCGTAGCCGGGGACGAGCCGCTTGTAGCTATTGACGAGCGGATTCGTGACCGCGCAGAAGCCGCGGGCGTGCTTCAGCAGCCCGGCGATGTACTGCAGTGCGACGGCGGACAGCTCCCATTTCGCCTTGGGATCGTGGAACGCGTTCGCGCCCTTCCGGAACAGCGACTGGTGGGTGTGCATGCCCGAACCGTTCTGGCCGAAGATCGGTTTGGGCATGAACGTCGCCAGGAAGCCGTGGCGGTAGGCGACGTTCCTGACGACGAACCGAAAGGTGGCGAGATTGTCGGCCGTCGCGAGCGCCTCGGCATAGCGAAAATCGATTTCGTGCTGTCCCGGCGCCACCTCATGATGGCCTGCCTCGACCTCGAACCCCATGGCGGCGAGATCCTTCACGATCAGCCGGCGAATCTCTTCGGCGCGATCCACCGGCGTCTGGTCGAAGTAGCCGCCGTGATCGTGCGTCACCGTTGTCGGCTCACCTTCCGAGTCCAATTGAAAGATGAAGAACTCCGCCTCTACACCGGCCATCATCTCGTAGCCGAGCGCTTTCGCTTTCGCGATCTGGCGTTGCAACGCCTGACGCGTGCAGCCGGCGAACCCCGAGCCGTCCGGATTGTAGATGTCGCAGATCACGCGGGCGACCTTGCCGGCCGCGTCACCGCTCGGCAGCACGCGGAACGTGTCCAGATCGGGCCGCAGCACCATGTCCGACTCCTCGATCCGAACGAAGCCTTCGATCGACGAGCCGTCGAACATGATGTCGCCCTCGAGCGCCTTTTCGAACTGGCTCT
>Ga0075426_10002979_pt1 | contig 12106 bp, 9 predicted proteins | sample SoiMethybrSBSTD5_FD_75304 | JGI IMG/M metagenome (GOLD analysis project Ga0075426, IMG submission 75304) | Bulk soil microbial communities from a Populus tree surrounding site in Tennessee, USA - Soil MetaG P. TD hybrid SBSTD5 | ecosystem: Environmental > Terrestrial > Soil > Tree plantation...
AAGCGGGGGAGGGGAGTAGCTGCCTCAATATTCTATCCGCGCGCCGGACGCCTCGATGATCGGCGCCCATTTGGCGAGCTCGTCCTTGACGAAGGTCGCGGTCGATGCCGGTGTCGAGCCCGGTGTCGGATCGATGCCGGTCTTCTCGAGCGCGACGAACACCGCCGGATCGACCAGCGCGTCGTTGATCGCCTTGTTGAGCTTGTCGACGATCGCTGCCGGCGTGCCGGCGGGCGCGAGGATCGCATTCCAGGTGTAGCACTCGAAACCGGCGAGGCCCTGCTCCTGCAAAGTCGGCAGCTCCGGCATTTCCTTGATCCGTTTCGCCATGCCGGCTCCAATGGCGCGGATCGCGCCCGCCTTGGCGAGCGGCATCGCGGTCGGGGTGGCGTCGAACGCCATCGCGATCTGGCCGCCGACGAGATCGGTGTCCATCGGCGCCGAGCCCCGATAGGGCACATGCACCATCACGAGCCCGCCCGCCTTCGCTTTGAACTCCTCGCCGCACAGATGCAGGATCGAGCCGACGCCCGAGGAGCCAAAACTGTATTTGCCCGGATTGGCCCGGACCAGCGCGATCAGGCTTTTTGCGTCGGTGACGGGCAACGACGGGTTGACGCCGAGCAGGGTCGGGGTGACGCCGATCCGCCCGACCGGCGCAAAATCGCGGATCGGATTGTAGGGCATCTGCCGGTAGAGGCCCGGATTGATGGCGTGGGTCGACACCGTCGCCATCAGCAGCGTGTAGCCGTCGGCGGGCGACTTCGAGACCACGTCGGCGCCGATGTTGCCGCCGGCCCCGGTGCGATTTTCGACCACGACCTGCTGGCCGAGCAGGGTCCCCATCTTGTTTCCCATGATGCGGCCGACGATGTCGGTCGGACCGCCGGCCGCGAACGGGATCACCATGCGGAGCGGCCGTGTCGGATAGATGTCTTGGGCGGACGCAGGCGCGCTCAGGAACACGAAGGCTGGCGCGATCGCCACGACGGCGAGAGCCCAAGCGGCAAGTAAAGCGGCAAGCAATGTGGCAAGCAATCTGCGATGCGTCTTCATGGTCTCCTCCCAGATCGCATGAATGCCGTCGATTGCAGGGAGGAGGATAGCACGGCTGCGAAGCGAGCGTGCTTTCTTCTCCCTCCCCCGTTTACGGGGGAGGGCGGGGAGGGGCGCTGCTTGCGCATGCGCCTGTGGCTTCCCCCTCCCTGACCCTCCCCCCGCAAGCGGGGGAGGGGACACTGGCGCAATGCCTTACTCCGCGAGCTCGCGCATCACCTTGATCAGCTCGGCCTTGCCCTCGAAGCCGATGCCGGGCAGCTCGGGCATCACGATATGCCCGCCCTCGACCCGCACGCTGTCGGGGAAGCCGCCGAACGGCTGAAACAGGTCGGGATAGTTCTCGTTGCCGCCGAGCCCGAGGCCGGCCGCGATATTGAGCGACATCTGGTGCCCGCCATGCGGGATGCAGCGGCGGCGCGACCAGCCGGCGGCGCCGATCGCGGCCAGCGTGCGCTGGTATTCGCACAGGCCGTAGGAGAGCGCGCAGTCGAACTGCAGCCAGTCGCGATCGGGCCGCATGCCGCCGTAGCGCAAGAGATTGCGCGCATCCTGGTGGCTGAACAGATTCTCTCCCGTCGCCATTGGGCCCGGATAGAACTCAGCGAGCGCCGCCTGCAGCGCGAAGTCGAGCGGATCACCCGCCTCCTCGTACCAGAACAGCGGAAACTCGCGCAGCATCTTTGCGTAATCGATCGCCTGCTCGAGCGTGAGCCGGCCGTTGGCATCCACCGCGAGCTGCGCCTGGCCGTCGATCTCCTTGAGCACGCCCTCGATGCGCGGCAGATCCTCGGCAATCCCGTTGCCGATCTTCATCTTCACGACCGTGTAGCCGCGGTCGAGATAGCTGCGCATCTCGGCACGCAGCTGATCGATGCCCTTGCCGGGATAATAGTAGCCGCCCGCCGCGTAGACGAAGACGCGCGGCTCCGCCGCTCGGCCGTGGCGCTCCGCGAGCAGACGAAACAGCGGCTTGCCGGCGATCTTCGCCACCGCGTCCCACACCGCCATGTCGATGGTGCCGACCGCGACCGAGCGCTCGCCATGACCGCCCGGCTTCTCGTTCTTCATCAGCGTCGCCCAGATGCGGTCGGGATCGAAGTTGTCCCCAGCGTCATTGATGAGCGACTTGGGATCGGCCTCGGCGAGACGCGGCGCGAAGCGCTCGCGGATCAGCCCGCCCTGGCCGTAGCGGCCGTTCGAGTTGAAGCCGTAGCCGATGACGGCGCGGCCGTCGCGCTTGACGTCGGTCACGAGCGCGAGCAGTGACAGCGTCATCTTGCTGAAGTCGATGTAGGCGTTGGCGATCGCCGAGGCGACCGGCAGCGTGCGTTCGCGGATGTCGACGATGCGCAACTTGCTCCTCCCTTTCGTCTCCCTCCCCCGTTTACGGGGGAGGGCGGGGAGGGGGAAGGCACACGCGCATGCGCCTGAGGACCTGCCCCCTCCCTGACCCTCCCCCGCAAGCGGGGGAGGGAAAAGTGCTAATGCCGGAAATGCCGCACGCCGGTGAACACCATGGCGATGCCATTGTCGTCCGCGTGCGACTTCGAGACCACGTCGGCGCCGATGTTGCCGCCCGCGCCGGTGCGGTTCTCGACCACGACTTGCTGATCGAGCAGCAGGCTCATCTTGTTGGCCATGATCCGGCCGACGATGTCCGTCGGCCCGCCGGCCGAGAACGGAATGATCATGTGGATCGGCTTCGCCGGATAGGCGTCCTCGGCGCTGCCGCTTGGTTGCAAAATGCGAAGGTCAGGCTCGCCGCGATGGCGAACAGGCTGCGAAGCAAGTCCAGGGCATCCTCCCACATTTGCATAAATTTTTAGTGACAGCGACGATAGCACGGAGGCGCGCCGGAAGGGTGCAGCGAAACGGCCCCGCGAAAAGCAAAAACCCCGGGGCCAAGGCCCCGGGGTCCGAACCGATCGATGACAGGCCGTTCGACCGTCAGAGACGGAAGTTTATGCCGGCGCGGACTACGTCGCTCTTCAGGTTGATCGAGTGGGTGAACACGTTGGACGGGAAGTTAATTGGCGGCGTGAACGCCGTCAGGTTGGTCGACGACACGGTGTTGCTGCCGAAATCCACGTGCAGGTATTCCAGCTTGACGGACCAGGGTCCGGCAAAGGCGTACTCCGCGCCCACACCGGCCACCCAGCCGGCCTTGGTCGTCGAGATGGCCGCCGACTCCGCCGCCGTGGCGAACGTGTCGGCGAACGCCCAAGCGGCCTTCAGGTTCGTAACTGCGAGGCCGCCCGTCCCGTAGAGCAGCCAATGGTCGACCGCGAAGCCGACCCGCGGCCGCAACGTGAACAGCCAATCGGTCTCGACTGTCGACGCGACGGCGAAGGCGGTCGGCGCGCAGCAGGGATAGAGCGCGCCCCCGGCCGTCGTGCCCTTGAGGCCGAACCATGAGAAGTCGGTCTCCACTCCGAGCACGACGCTGCCCACCTGCCAGTTGTAGCCGGCCTCGCCGCCGAAGGTCCCGCCGCTCGCGTTGATGTGTTGCGCCCCCACTGCCCCGATCGCCGGGACGCTGCTCGTCGCGAAATATCCGGTCGGGCTGAACACCGTCGAGGTGCGGGCGTCCGAGTGCGACCACTCGCCACCGCCCACGACGCCCACATAGAATCCGGTCCAGCTGAAGGCCGGGGCCACCATCGGAGGCGGCGCCTTGACGGGCAGGTCGGCCGCGAATGCGGGTGCGCCAAGCGCGAACGTGGCGAGCACAAGTCCTTTCAGCAATGTCTTCATGGTAGTCGCCCCTTCCCCGTAAAATCGAACTGCTCGCAGAAATACCATGACCCTAGGTGAAGGCCTGTAGCCTCGGCGCAACATACGCGAGAATTCGTATTCCGCGCAGTATGGCAGCCCTGAATAGGTATCCGCCTGATTTTACGGGAGAAGTTCGGGAATTGTTCCGTTTTCGCAGTAGCCGAAGGCACAGGGTGCCGCACTCGATGCGGTTCAGTTCGCCCCTCTCCTCCCCCCGCAAGCGGAGGAGGGGGAAAGCGCCTCAATGCCGGAAATGCCGCACGCCGGTGAACACCATGGCGACGCCGTTGTCGTCGGCGGCCTGGATCACCTTGTCGTCGTTGATCGAGCCGCCGGGCTGGATCACCGCGGTGGCGCCCGCCTCGATGGCGACCAGGAGGCCGTCCGGAAATGGAAAGAACGCATCGGAGGCGACGACCGAGCCTTGCGTGAGCGGGCACGGCAGGCCGAACTCGCGCGCCGCATCCTCGGCCTTGCGCGCCGCGATGCGGGCCGCATCGACCCGGCTCATCTGGCCGGCCCCGATGCCGACGGTCGCGCCGCCCTTGGCGTAGACGATGGTGTTCGACTTGACGTGCTTGGCGACCCGGAACGCGAACTTGAGGTCCTCGAGCTCGTCCGGCGTCGGCGCCCGCTTGGTGACGGTCTTGAGCTGCATCTCGTCGACCGTCGCGTTATCGCGCGACTGCACCAGAAGCCCGCCCGCGACCGTCTTGGCGGTGATGCCGGCCGCGGCCGGATCGGGCATCCCGCCGGCGAGCAGCAGGCGCAGGTTCTTCTTCGCCGCCACGATCGCAATCGCCTCCTCGCTCGCATCCGGCGCGATGATCACCTCGGTGAAGATGTCGGTGATGGCGCGCGCCGCCTCGGCGTCGAGCGGGCGGTTGAGCGCCACGATGCCGCCGAACGCCGAGGTCCGATCGCAGGCGAGCGCCTTGCGATAGGCCTCGAGCACACTGGCGCCTTGTGCGACCCCGCACGGATTGGCGTGCTTGACGATGACGCAGGCGGCGGTGCGGTTCGGATCGAACTCGGCGACGCATTCGTAGGCCGCGTCGGTATCGTTGATGTTGTTGTAGGAGAGCTGCTTGCCCTGCACCTGACGCGCCGTGGCGACGCCGGTCCGGCTCGCGGGCGTGCCATAGAAGGCGGCGACCTGGTGCGGGTTCTCGCCGTAACGCAGCGCTTCGATCAGCCGGCCCCCGATGGTGCGGAAATCGGGCGCCGGGTCGGCGAGCGCATCGGCGAACCAGTTGGCGATCGCGGCGTCGTAGGCGGCGGTGCGCGCATAGGCCTTGGCGGCGAGCTGCTGGCGCAGCGCATACGACGTCGCGCCCTGATGCGTCGCCATGTCGGCGAGCACGCGCGCGTAGTCGGCCGGCTCGACCACCACGGTCACGTCGCAGTGGTTCTTGGCGGCAGCGCGGATCATCGCCGGCCCGCCGATGTCGATGTTCTCGACGCAGTCGTCGTACGGCGCGGCGCGCGCCACCGTCTGCTCGAACGGGTAGAGATTGACCACCAGCAGGTCGATCGCCCGGATGCCGTGCGCCGTCATGGCGTTGGCGTGCTCCGCGTTGGCGCGGATCGCGAGCAGGCCGCCGTGCACGCGCGGATGCAGCGTCTTCACCCGCCCGTCCATCATCTCGGGCGAGCCGGTGAGCTCGGCGACGTCGATCACTTTGAGCCCGGCGTCGGCGAGCGCCTTCTTGGTGCCGCCGGTGGAGACGAGCTCGACGCCGTAGCCGGCGAGCGCGCGCGCGAGCTCGACCAGACCGGTCTTGTCGGACACCGAGAGCAGGGCCCGTTCGATGCGGCGCGGGGGTTCGATCATGGTCAGCCGTTCGTTGTCAGCCGTTCGTTGTCATGGCCGGGCATAGCCGTTCGAAGAACGGCGTCGCTTCGCTCGCCTATCCCGGCCATCTCCATCTTTCGGGCCTTGCTCGGATTTAAAAGACGGGGATGCGCGGGACAAGCCCGCGCATGACCAAATGGAAAACCCTTGCTCCAACTCTAACCCGGCGATTGCGGTTCCGCGCCGCGCTCGCGGCCGTTCGCAGCGGTCGCCGGCTGCGGCGTATGGGCGATCCGCCACTGCGCGCGGCCGGTCTGCCGGGCCTCGCCGGCAATCACGATCTGGACGGTGCGACGCGGGCCTTCCTTGCCGCCCAGGTAGACGCTCTCCTCGAGCTGCACCGGACCCTGCTGCGTCGTAAATGTCCATACGTCCCTGTTGGGCAGCGTGAGCATCACGCCGTCGCCGTCGGGAAGCCGCATCGCCTTGACGCCCGGATGCAGATGGAAGCGCAGCGCGAACGCGTCGAGCGCGGTGTCGGGGAACGTGGTGCCACTGACGGGAAGAAAGACGTCCTCGCCCTCGATGTGGCTGCCATCGGCGGCGATGCGGACCATGCGCTGGTGCGTGACGCCGAAGCGGCGCGCGTAGCCGTCGTGGGAGCTGCGGATCATCGTTCCGTCGGCGCCCGACTCGCGGGTGACCGGCACCTTGGTCGGGCCGGCGACGATCGGCGTGCCGACGATCCGGCGGAACGAGCCGCCTTCGTAGAACTGGCACGACGACGCGTCGTTGAAGGTGACGGTCGAATGGGCTGCGGTCGCGCGCGCGACCTGGCGCCAGCTCTCGCGCCCGGCGCCAGGCAGGCCGCAATTGACGATGATGCGCTGGAGCTTGGCGGAGATCTCCAGCGCGAGGCAGCCCGCATTCCCATCCGCCGAGTGATCGAGCGGCGGCGGCCGGCCGGTGTCCATCAGCACGACGGTGCTGCCGGCCTGCACGCGCTGATAGCCGGAGTAGGGCGCGTTCGCGACCGGCTCGCCGCGCGCGTCGTCGTAGGCGAGGATAGTCGCGATGAGCTCGGGCGAGGTCGGCCCCATGCCGTTGAACAGCGCGAAGTTGCCGTCCGCGTGGCGGAAGAAGCGCAGCATCGGCATCATGCGGTCGATCGCATTCGTCAGCGCGGGCGGCGGCGGCACGTTGCGGGCCGTGAACGCCTGCACCAGCGGCAAGAGGTCGAGCAGCAGCTCGATCACCGCAGCCGGATTGCGGCTGACGTGGCCGCCATCGGGCAGGATCTGGCGCTCGAGCTCGGCCGAGAGCCGCCGGGCGGCGGCGCGCAGGTGCTTGATCTGCCCCGTCATGGCGAGCGACGCGTAGGCAAGCGCAATGCGCGCCTGCAGGCGCGGCACGCCGTCGCGGGTGTCGCGCGCAAGGCGGCGAAGGTAGCGGGTCTGGCGCGCGAGGCTGCGCAGGAAGCGGCGGTAGAAGCGCACGTCCGCCTCGTCGAGGATCAGCGGCGCCTGGGTGAGCCAAGCGATGATGCGGCGCGCGATGATCTCGGGCCGCCAGCCGATCGAATCCCAGGAGCCTTGCAGCGTGATCCATTCGTCGACCAGCGCGCGCGCGTTGGCGCGCGTGATGGTCGATTCGGCTGCGCGCAGATGCCGCAGCCAGGTGAACGAGAGCAGCGTCTCCGCCCATTCGTCGGACGGCGGGATCATCTCGAACGGCGAGCGGCCGTCGCACACCACGACCTTGCCGGCGAATGCGAACCGGCCGCCATAGATTTCCGCCGCGCGCGTCGGATCGGCGGTGCGCAAATCCTGCGGCGCGATCACGATCCGGTCCTTGCGGCCGGAGAACGACGGACGCGGCGCCAGCGGATGCGTCGCGATCCGGGCGATGACATGATCGAGGCCGCGCCGCAGCGTCAGCCATGACAGCCGGCAGCGGTCGGCCAATGACAGGCGCGCCATCTGCGCGAGCCCCTTCGAAAAACGCGGCCGTCCCCCGAGCGCGCTTATGCGGCGAACGCTCCGCTCCGGCCGGAATGCCGGTGCATGGCGGAGCTGCACCATTTCGAGATCGCACCATACCCGAGGGGGGCGGCAGGGCAACCGATCGCTTTAACGCTTCATTAACAGGGTTAAAGCCGGTCCAGCCGGGCGGCGAAGAAGCCGTCGAGCCCGGCCATCAGCGGGTCGGGATCGGGCCACTGGGAGGGCAGGGTGCGGAGCTGCCCCTGCGGTGTGATGAATTCGCTCAAGCCGTTGATCTCGGCTGGTGAAATGGTCGAGACCCGGATCCCTGAATGTTCCGCCAGGGCAGCGGCGACGATCGCCTCGCCCTCCTCCGGCTCGAGCGAGCAGGTGCAGAAGACGATCTGTCCGCCCGGGCGCGTGAGGTCGATCGCGCGCGCGAGCAGCCGCCGCTGCAAGGCGGTGAGCGGCGCCAGGTCCTCGGCGCGCTTGAGCCACGGGATGTCGGGATGGCGGCGGACCGTGCCGGTCGAGGAGCAGGGCGCATCGACCAGCACGGCGTCGAACGGACCTCCGCTCCATTCGGGCGCGTCCGCGGCATCCGCCGCGACCATCTCGGCCGCAAGGCCGAGCCGGCGCAGGTTGTCGGCGACCCGAGCCAGCCGCGGCGCCGAGCGATCGACCGCGGTCACCTGCGCGCCGGCGAGCGCGAGCTGCAGGGTCTTGCCGCCGGGCGCGGCGCAGAGATCCGCAATGCTCTTTCCCGTCACGTCGCCGAACAGCCGTGCCGGCAGTGCGGCCGCCGCGTCCTGCACCCACCAGGCGCCTTCGGCAAAACCCGGCATCAGCGGTACCGGCCCGTGCGGCGCGAAGCGCACCGATCCGGTCGGCAGCACGCGGCCGCGCAGCCGCTCCGCCCATCCGGCCGGATCGTGCTTCACGGTGAGATCGAGCGCGGGTTCGTGCGCATTGGCGCGGGCGATCGCGCGCGCGGTCTCCGGCCCGTAGGTCGCGCTCCAGCGCTGCAGCAGCCAGCTGGGCGTGTCGAGCGTGGCGGCATCGAGCGCGGCGAGACGCTCCTGGCCCTGGCGGGCGATCCGCCGGAGCACTGCGTTCATCAGCCCGGCATAACGGGCGGCGCGGCGGTCGGCCTGGGCGAGCCGCACCGAGAGATCGACCGCCGCATGGTCGGGCACATCGAGCAGCAGGATCTGCGCGGCCCCGATCAGCAGCGCAGTCTCGGCGCGCGGCGCATCCGCCGGCAGGCCGCGGTCGAGGAAGCCCGCGATGACCTGGCGCAGCGAGCCGAGGCGGCGCAGCACGGTTCCGAGAATGCGGCGCACCAGCGCACGGTCGCGCTCGGCGAGGCGGGCGAGCCCCGGATGGGCGCCCTTGCCGTCGAGCTGCTCGTCGAGCGGGCGGCCCCGCCGCAGCACCCCGTCGAGAATGTCAGCCGCGACGCGCCGGGCCGCGAAGCCGGGAGCATCCTCGTGCGGCGCGTGCTGCAGATGAGCCATGGTTGCGATTTCGGGGCGAACACTTAGGTTGAGTCGTGATGACGTGCAAAGATGACCAACGTTTGTCCGATGCCGCGGCGGAGCGGGTCGGACAGCCGCTGACCCCGGCCGCGGAGCGCGCGCTCGCCGAGGCGCAAGCGCGCCGTGCCGAGATCGACGCCAAGGCGGCGGAGCGCCCGAAGGAGCTCAACGGCCCGCGCGGCCCCGAGCCCACCCGTTACGGCGACTGGGAAGCCAAGGGCATCGCCAGCGATTTTTGATTCCCTTTCTTTCCCCTTTTCGTCATGGCCGGGCATAGCCGTTCGAAGAACGGCGTCGCTTCGCTCGCCTATGTCCCGGCCATCCACGTCTTCGATCGTGCCCGGCCTTAAGGCGTGGATGCCCGGCACAAGGCCGGGCATGACGCATGTACCTCACCAGGGACCCAGCCGAGTTGCGATTCGGCCGATGGGTTTTGCTTCGCTCAACCCATCCTACGAACCGGTGCGGCGTTTACCGCGTCACCACGACGGCGGTGCCGACGCCCACCTGTCCGAACAGGTCGAGGATGTCCTGGTTGTACATGCGGATGCAGCCGTGCGAGACGAAGCCGCCGACCGAGCCGGGATTGTTGGTGCCGTGGATCGCGTATTCGCCGTCCGCCAGCGTGAGCGCGGCCGCGCCCATCGGGTTGCGCGGCGAGCCGGACGGGATGACGTAGGGCAGCCGGGGATTTTCGCGCCTGAGATCGGCCGGCGGTGACCAGGCCGGCTTGATGTACTTGCCGTCGACCCGCGAGGTGCCGGCCCACTGCATGCCGGCGCGTCCGACGCCCACCACGTAGCGGATCGCCTGGCCGTTGCCGAGCACCAGATAGAGCCGCCGTTCGTGGGTGCGCACCACGATCGTGCCGGCGGAGATGCCGGGCGAGGTGAATGGAACGACCTCGCGCGCCTGCGCTGTGACGCTCGCAAGGATCAATGTTGCGGCTGCAGCCGCGAGATGACGGATGCGCATGCAAAAGCCCTCCCGCCGATCGGGCCGAGCTTAGCGCAGGCCGCTGCCGCGTCCAGTTGCGGTCTTGAAACAGCGTGAATCGATATGGTGAAGGGAGGCGGCTCTAGCGTCCTCTCCCCCGCTTGCGGGGGAGAGACAGAGAGGGGGAAGCCACACGTGCATGAGTTGGCGGCGCCCCCTCCCCGACCCTCCCCCGCAAGCGGGGGAGGGAGAAGAAAGCTCCGCCAATCCGCTCACACCTTCGCGGCGGCCGCGGCCTTCTTGTTCTGGCGGTTCTTCACCAGGTCGTCGACCACGCCCGGATCGGCGAGCGTCGAGGTATCGCCCAGGCTGCCGTAGTCGTCCTCGGCGATCTTGCGCAGGATGCGGCGCATGATCTTGCCGGAGCGCGTTTTGGGCAGGCTGGGCGCGAACTGGATCAGATCCGGCGAGGCGATCGGCCCGATCTCCTTGCGCACCCAGGCGACGAGCTCCTTGCGCAGATCCTCACTCGGCTGCTCGCCCGACATCAGCGTGACATAGGCGTAGATGCCCTGGCCCTTGATGTCGTGCGGATACCCGACCACGGCGGCCTCCGAGCATTTCGGATGCGCCACCAGCGCGCTCTCGACCTCCGCGGTGCCGAGCCGGTGGCCCGCCACGTTGATCACGTCGTCGACGCGACCGGTGATCCAGTAATATCCGTCGGCGTCGCGGCGGGCGCCATCGCCGGTGAAGTACTTGCCCGCATAGGCCGAGAAATAGGTCTGCACGAAGCGCTCGTGATCGCCGTAGACGGTGCGCATCTGGCCCGGCCAGGAATCGGCGATGCACAGGTTGCCGGTGGCCTCGCCCTGCAGCGTCTTGCCGTCCGCGTCCACCATCTCGGGGACCACGCCGAAGAACGGCCGCGTCGCCGAGCCGGGCTTGAGCTTGGTCGCGCCGGGCAGCGGTGTGATGAGGATGCCGCCGGTCTCGGTCTGCCACCAGGTGTCGACGACCGGGCTGCGGCCATCGCCGACCACGCGCCAGTACCAGTCCCACGCTTCCGGATTGATCGGCTCGCCGACGCTGCCGAGCAGCTTGAGGCTCTTGCGCGAGGTCTTCTTCACCGGCGCATCGCCGCCCTGCATGAGGGCGCGGATCGCCGTCGGCGCGGTGTAGAAGGTGTTGACCTTGTGCTTGTCGATCACCTCCCAGAAGCGCGCGTTCGACGGATAGTTCGGCACGCCCTCGAACATCAGGGTGGTGGCGCCGTTGGCGAGCGGGCCATAGAGAATGTAGCTGTGGCCGGTCACCCAGCCGACGTCGGCGGTGCACCAGTAGATGTCGCCGTCGTGATAGTCGAACACGTACTGGTGCGTCATCGCGGTGAAGACCAGGTAGCCGCCGGTGGTGTGCAGCACGCCCTTCGGCTTTCCGGTCGAGCCCGAGGTGTAGAGGATGAACAGCGGATCCTCGGCATTCATCGGCTCGCACGGGCAATCGGCCGGCACGCTCTTGGCGAGCTCGTCGTAATATTCGTCGCGGCCCGCCTTCATGTTCACCGGCGCCTTGGTGTGGCGCACGACGATCATGCTGGTCACGCCGCCCGCCTTGTCGGCGGCCGCGTCGGCGTTCACCTTGAGCGGGACCTTGCGCCCGCCGCGCACGCCCTCGTCGGCGGTGACGACGACGGTCGATTTGCAGTCCTCGATACGCCCGGCGAGGCTATCGGGCGAGAAGCCGCCGAACACCACGGAATGAATCGCGCCGATGCGCGCGCAGGCGAGCATCGCGTAGGCGGCGGCCGGTATCATCGGCAGGTAGATGGTGACGCGGTCGCCCTTCTTGACGCCCTTGGCCTTGAGCACGTTGGCGAAACGGCAGACCTCCGCGTGCAGCTGCTTGTAGGTGATCGTCTGGTCGTTCTTGGGATCGTCACCTTCCCAGATGATCGCGACCTGGTCGCCGCGCCTGGCGAGATGCCGGTCCACGCAGTTGTAGGCGGCGTTGAGCACGCC
>Ga0075426_10002982_pt1 | contig 12097 bp, 10 predicted proteins | sample SoiMethybrSBSTD5_FD_75304 | JGI IMG/M metagenome (GOLD analysis project Ga0075426, IMG submission 75304) | Bulk soil microbial communities from a Populus tree surrounding site in Tennessee, USA - Soil MetaG P. TD hybrid SBSTD5 | ecosystem: Environmental > Terrestrial > Soil > Tree plantation...
CCGAGGTCGATCTCGCGCAGGGCGCGGGCGACCAGCAGCGTGAGCGGGCCCTCCTGGTGCCGGACGAGCTGCTCGAGCGCGCGGTCGAGCCCGAGGCCGGCCTCCATGCTGATGGCGACCACGTCGAGCGCGTTTGGCAGCACCTGCTCGAGCTCGTTGCGCCGGTCGGCGACCAGCTGGCGCAGCCAGAGCAGCGGCAGGTAGAAGCCGAGCACCAGCCCGCCCACCAGCAGCACGGCGATCATCAGCCCGGCGCCGAGAAGGATTCCGAGTGCCGTGCCCACCGCGCCGAAGCCCGCGGCAGCCGCGATGCGCAGGGTCTGCACGCCTGCCGGGTCGAGGCCGAACGGGTTTCCGATGAAGTCGAGCTCCCGCTGGAAGCTGGCGGCCTGGGCCGCGGGCGTGAGCCGGTTCATCTGGCGGGTGATCGCCTTGCGCACCGGCGCCCAGAGGCGCTCGCCGAGCGGCCGCTCCAGCTCGAGCGCGATCGCGCTCTGGCCGAGACCGAGCTCCTGGCGGATGAGACGTTCGCGCAGCAGCGTCGCGGCGTCGGAGGTTGGAGACGACCGCATCCCTACCGCGACGAGCGCCACGCCGACGGCGGCGACCAACCCGAGGACGATGGGTAGCGTCGTCATGCGATCGTCGTCATCCGGCGGATGATGAGCGTGCCTGTCGTAAGCAGGACGGCCGCGATCACGACGATCAGCCAGCCGACCGGGTTGGTGAACAGCGGCCGGAAGTAGTCCGGAAGAACGAAGTAGCCGAACACCGCGACCGCGATCGGCAGCAGCGTGATGATCAACGCCGACGCGCGCGATTGCGCGGTCGCGGCCATGACCTCTTCGCGCATCTCGCGTCGCTGACGCATGGTGTCCGCGAGCGTGGTGAGGATCGCAGGCAGGTCGCCGCCGACCGCGTGCTGGATCGTGATCACCATGATCATCAGCCTCAGGTCGGTGCTGCCCATCCGCTTCTCCATGTTGGCGAGCGCGCTCTCGACAGAGGCACCGAGCTCGATCTCGCGCCGGGCAAGGCCGAACTCCTCGTCGACCGGCGGCCCGGCGTTCTCGACCACCGCGCTGAACGACTGCGTGATCGACTGTCCGGCCTTCATCGAGTTGGCGATCAATTCCATCGCACGGGGAAGCTCGTCGTCGAACAGACGCAGCCGGTGGCCTCGGCGGTTGCGGAGGTAGAACGCCGGCGCCAGGTAACCGGCCACGGCAAAGATCGGCACCACCAGGTTCACGCCGAATCGCAGCGAGGCGATCAGGCCGAGCACGACGGCGACCGCGAGCTGCAGCAATCGGAACTCGTACGGACGCAGCTGAAGATCGGCGCTCGCCAGGTCGCGGGCCAGCGCGTTCTGGTTGGTGCCCGCGATCCAGACCGGCGCGCCCGCGGGCTCGAACCGGCGACGGAGCTGCTCGCGCACGTCGGCGAGGGTCCGGTACGTGACCCGTGAGGTGACGCCGCTCGCGAGCCCTTCCTCCGTCTCACCTCGCATCAGCCCGAAGACGACGAGCGCGACGCCGATCGCGGCGCCAACGGCGACCAGTAGGGCTACGCCCGGCACGCTACTTCTTGCTGAAGTGCCACCGCGTGTCGACCTCCGCGGGGCCGACGCCGCCGGCCTTGAGCACCGATGCGCAGCTTGGATCGGGTGCCGCCGGGACCGCGCCGTAGTCCTTGTAGGACTCGAGCTCATATTTCAGCTGGGCGTTGTTGAGGAGCCAGAACAGGTACTCCGAGTCGCAGGCCGTCATCATCACCGTCAGGCTCGAGCCGATCGACGACTGGCCCTGGGTCGCGGTGACCGCGCCCACCTCGACCACCACGAGGTCGGTGAAGACGGTACGCACCGCCTGGCTCGCAGCCCCGGTCCCAAAGACCTGGGTGTTGATGCTCGCCAGGATGGCGATGCGGTCCCCGACCTGGATGTAGCCCGCGACGCCGGTCTGCTCCGACGTCGGGATCGTGACCGCCACGTAACCCTGCGGGATGGGCAGGTACGTGGTCTCGCTGCTGCTCAGGATGTCAGGCGAGTCGGAGATGAGGTTGCCGGTGATGGGTTCCCCGGCGAGGATGTCAATCCTTGCGCCCTTGCCCGCCACCGAGCCCATCGACGTGAACGAGTCGGGCGGCGTCGGTGAGACCGCGATCAGCTCGAGATCCGAGCTGACAATCCTGGTCCGGGCCGTGATGTTGGTCTTGGCTACGACCACCTTGGCGCCGCTGCCAGAGGCGGGGAAGAGGTAGGGAGCGCTCGCCAGCGCGGCCGCCGCGAGGAAGGCGAGGAGGGCGAGCGCGGTGCCGATGACGATGTACAGACGGCCGCGGCGCGGGCGCCCGATTGGTGCACTAGTGGCCATTACAGGCGCAAATGATGCACTTAATGACGCGTTTTCACTCCACCAGAACGGCCTCGACCGTGGCCGTGCTGATCCCGTAGTCGCTGCCGATGGCCGAGGTCGAGCCGGCCGCGGCTGAGATCGAAAGCGGGCCGCAGGCGACAGCCCCGGCGATGGTGGAGGTTCCGTTGACCGTGTCGGTGACCGTCCCCGGCCAGAAGATCGATCCCAGAAGCCAGTGCTCGGCGGAGGTTCCCTTCAGGGCGATCTGCCCGCTGGCCGACGCGGGGGCGTAGAGCAGCAGATTCCAGCACGAAGGGTCGCCCGCCGGGCACCAGCTTGAGCCTCCCAGGCAGCTGGCGTCAGGGCTGGCCGTTGGGTCCTTGGAGCACGGGCCGGCAAACCAGCTGTAGTTGGTATCCACCTTGCCGCTCGCCGGGTCGCTGCCAAACTGGCAGCTCGCGACGATGCACAGGGTCGTGCCGCCAAGCACGCAGTTGCCGGAGGAAAAGCCCGCCGAGTTCACGAACTCGATGGTCACGTCACGCGCCAGCAGCTCGCCGCCGTTGAGGCAGATGCCGCCACCGCCCGCAAATCCGGAGCCGTTGAAGTAGTAGAAGCCGGGGTCCAGCACGGCACCGCCGGCGCCGACTCCAGATGGTTTGAAGGTCGCGATGGCGTTCGCCCACAGGCTCGCCTGGCTCGTCGTGACGCTCTCGGTGGCCACGGCGGCGGGCAGATCGGTGCGGTACTCGGAACCGAAGCCGGTCGTGGCGTCGCCCAGCAGGGCATTCCAGCCGGCCCCGCGGGTGTAGGTCTGACCCGGCGAGATGCGGAAGCCCATGTTGGTGATCACCAGCTCGTTGGCCTGTGCGGTCACGCCAGCTGTCGCGACGACTCCGTTCGTCGTCGCGACCGGGATGGTCTGGCTGCCGGTCTGGTCGAGCGGCGCGGCGGCGAGAACGCCGTTCCACTCGGACAGCTGGACGTTGCCGTTGATGTTGGCCGGGTTCGTAGCGACCGTGACGGACGAGATGCCGCCCGGGTTGTTCGGGTAGTACCAGATCTCGGTCCGGCCTTCGCCCGCAAGGCTGACGTCGATCGCGAGCTGCCAGCCTGCGGGGGGTGTCGTCTTGTTGGGAGTCGGATCGCTGTTGAGGGTGAGGGTGAGGAGCGTGCCGGCTGCGCTCGGGGCGGGCAGCGTTGCGGTCAGGAAGTGCGTCGCGGTCGCCGACTCCGGGCCGACCTGGCGCAGCGAGATCACGCCTGCGCCGGCGGCGTTGGTCAGGTTCAGGTAGCCGTAGCAGCTCGGCTTGAAGTGCCAGAAGCCGGCCGCGTCCAGTGTTGGGGCCGGCGCCTGGCCGGTTCCCCAGGTCACGCCTCCGGCGACGATGTTCGAGTACACGGCCGCCGAGCTGCACGCTGCGCCGCCGGTCCCCTGAAGCGTGGCGATCGCGGCTGGGTCTGTGTTGGGGTCGGGGGGAAGGGTCGACGGCACGGGCGTTACCGGGACGCGTCCGGTGCCGGCCGCGCAGGGGTCTGCGTTGACGGAAAGATTCGCGGCCGACAGGTAATCGGTTGCGCTCGCGCAGGCTGGTGCGGTGTGACCCGCGATCGAGTAGCCGTCGGAGCAGATGGCGTTGCTCGAGCCCGATGTCGCACCGGCGACGCACGCGCCTCCGAGCCCGGTCCAGCTCTGACCGTCCGTGTAGTCGCGGATGTTGCCGAAGCTCGAGTAGGCCCCGCTTGCCGTGCGCTGGTGCGCGTAAAGGGCGCAGCCCCCGCTGAGGGTGATGGCGCTGCCCACAAGGACATCGCCTGACACGTTCACCTGGCCACCGGTGCACGCCAGGCTTGTCGCGCTGATCGCCGGCACCGACGCCGGCAGTGCCTGCGCGACCGCGTAGCGGGTCAGGGTCGTTGTCGTCTTGCCGACTGCATTGCCGAACGAGATCGGCATGCTGAGCGTCAGCACGACCTCGACCTGCTGCTGGTGCGCCTTGTAGGGCCAGTAATAATCGGCGCTGAGGCCACCTGCAAACGTGTCGGTCCCGTGATAGGCGGTGGCGCAGGTGCCCGCGGCGATGGCAAGCGCTCCGCTGCGGGTGCGCTGGGTGGCGAGGAAGTTGTCCGCCTCGGTGATGACGGTCGACGCGCCCGCGCCCGTGCACCCGATGTCGATCTTCATCGCGGCGTCGAGCGCCGCCGAGTCCGCGAGCGCCTGCAGCTGATTGCGCTGCCACGCCGCCGAGCCGGCCAGCAGCGCGAGAGCGGTGATGCCGACAAGCGCAAGGATCGCCACCGCGACCAGGACGAGGACCTGTCCGGACTGGCCGCGTGGCGTGCCGGTCATCAGAACTCGATCCGCTCCACCGACTGCGAATCGAAGGTCACCACGGTCGGGATGCCGAGGAACGCAGCCATCACCGGCTGCCACCGGTACTTGAGGTCGACGACCACACGCTGATGTCCGCCTGTGCGCACCGCGCTGCCGTAAGTGGTGCTGCAGGCCGCCGTTGTGCAGCTCCAGCGCGGGCTCGGATTTCCGCCAGTCGAATCCAGCTCGTAGATGAAGACGTAAACGGTGTTCGTGCTCGCCCCGGCCGTGAGCGTGATGGCCCCTGGCTGCGTTGGATCGGCGTTGGCCACGAAGGTGCCGTACGCAGGCGGCGTCCCTATCGCGCCCGAGTCCTGGTAGATGACTGCGGCGCCCAGCGAATCAAGCAGATGCGCTCCCTGCACGACCGACGTCTGCGAGCACGCGGTCGCGAGCGACGTGCACGACGGCGCCAGCGTGTTGGACCCAGAGTTGAAGGCAAGGGCCGCCATGCGGGCCGTCTCGCGCGAGGCACCCTGCAGCAGGTTGTAGAGAACGACGCCGCGACCGATGTCGAGCGTCGCGCCGATCAGCAATAAAAGGACGGGCGCCACCAGCGCGAACTCGACCATGGCCTGGGCGATCCCCGACCGGCGGAGGGTCACCACGAGCTGGTGTCCTTGCCAGTCCCACCGATGGTGATCAGGCCGCCGAAAAGGTTGAGATCGTTGAAGCCGTAGTAGACGCCGACGTCGACCTCGCTCTGGTACAGCGAGAACAGACCGCCGGCGCAGTTGGCGCTGGTGCCGCAGTAGACGACGACGACCGCCTGGCCCGCCGCCGGTTTCGTGTAATCGGTGCCGGCGACAAATGGCGGCGCGTGGCCGACCTGCGTGGCGCAGCTCACGTTGCTGGTGAGAGAAGCAAGGTCGGCGGTGACCAGGCTGCAGAGGTTGGTCACGCCTGGACCGTTGTTCGTGCTGGTCTTACCGGCGACATACCGCGCGCCGTCGTTGGCCGCATCGGACGTTGCGACGCCAACCGAGTACGCGCGGCCGAGCTCGATCACGCCCGCGGCCAGGAGGATCAGGATCGGGAGGCAGACCGCGAACTCGACCATGGCCTGGCCCCTGGACCTAAAAACCCTCCCCGCTTGCGGGGAGGCTTGGAGGGGACGAACCAACTTCAACCCGGCCCGCTCAGACCTTGATCTTGAGGCTCTCACCGATCAGCTTCGCGATGTCGGCAGCGCCGCGGGCCACCAGCGATGAGGGATCGCGCTGCATGACGAGTGCGCCGGCGAGCGTCGCCTCTTCGGGTTTTGTGCCGTCGAAACCAACCGTGACGGAGACCTGCCGGCCGAGGACCGATTCGATCGCCGCCTTGTCGAGTGGAGAGCGGGGCGATCTCTGGTTGAGCACTATCTCGATGCGGTTGTCCGGGACTCCCATCAGGTCGCGGAAGACCGCAAGGGCTCGCCGGGCGTCGGTCATCGCCGCGATCTCAGGCGGGACCACGATGACCAGGCACTGTGCGCGCTCGATCACTGCGAGCGACGCCTCGGCCAGCGAGGTGCCCACGTCCGCGACGATGACCCGCTGCCCCGGCGCCACCACGTCGAGCGCGCGGGTCGTCAACTCCGCGTTGAGCAGGTCGACCTCTTCGGGACGCAGGGTCGCGGGCAGCACACCAAGTCCTGTCCTGTGATTGACGACAGAACCTTTCAGGTTCTTGTTGAAGTCGGCCGCGGGGGCCTTCGACGCGCCGGCGATGGACCCCGTCGCGATGAGGTCGGCGAACAGGGCGGCGTGCCCGAACGGCTCGGACATGTCGATCATCAGGACCTGTCGCGGGTATTTCGTGGCCAGCACCGCGGCGGTGTTGATCGCGAGGGTCGTGGCCCCGGCACCACCCTTCGCCGAGAAGAAGGCGACGACCGGCGCGGTGCCGCGCCACGCCTCCTGCGCCGCCGCAGCGTCCGCTGCCGCCATCTCCTGGTCCCAGAGCTTGTCGAGACCGATGCCCACCTGCTCGACCTCTGGTCCGAGCGCCTCGAGCAGGCCGTCCCGGTCGAGCGTCAACAGCATCGATTCGGTCAGCCCGTGGATGCTGGTCACGTAGCGGTCACCGCCCCGGGGGGCAGGCAGGATCAACAGGTCGCCGGGGTTCGGGCGCCGGGAGAGCACCACCTTGCCGCCGCCGTCCACGATCGAGCCCTCGCAGGAGCCGCTGGCCAGGAAGATCACCAGGTCGCCGCCATGGCTGCCCAGGCGCAACGTGTCGCCCCCGCCGAGCAGGACGGGCCTCATCCTGCGCGCGAGGGCGCGCAGCGCCCGGTCGCTCAGCTCAGAGAAGACGGACGACATCTCCAGGATGTGCGCCCGCTGCTGAAGGACCGACGGAGTCTGTTCGTCCGCAGGCGGTGATCCGGGCTCCACCTGTGACTCGCTCACCTCCCGAGCCCCATGGTCCTTGCGAACCTCCTGGGCGCTCAACTCGCCCGATAATGTAGCAACGTCCCCCCAGAACTCCACCTCGCTTTACGCCGACGGACGCGCACCTGAGGCGGAGACGTCAAGCATCCTGGTGGCTTCGCAGGTTAACCAGGCGCTTGTCTCGGCTCTGACCGGTCAGCCTGCGGTCTTCAACATGCGCCCCGCAGACCTCCTCGAGAGCGTCGACCGGGTCGCGCCGGCGATCGCAGCGGTCATGCACCGGCCAGGCATCACCCTGGCCCAGCAGTTCCGCGTCAACAGGGCCCTGCACCGCGCCGGGTTCGACGCCGCGATCCTGGACGCCTTCGCGAGCCCGGACCCCATCACCCGCAGCGCGGCCGCGCGGCTGGCGGGCGCCCTCCGCCTGGCCGATGCCGTGGCCTGGCTCGCCGACCTGCTGGAGGATCCCGACGCAGGAGTGCGCAGGTCCGCTGCGGTGGCCCTCGGACGCACCGGCGGCCGCCGCGCGGTGGAGGCTCTGATGGCGTCGGCCGAGCGATTCCATCCCCACGAGCTCGCTGTGAACCTGGCGCGGGCGGCGAGCGACATCGATCTCGACGGGCTCTTGCGCCAGAGCGACACGTCGCCGGCCGCCGTCGCCGTGGCGCTGGCCTGTGGGCTGCGCGCGGATGCGCTGCGCTTCCCGCGCCTGGTGGCCATCGCCCGCGACCCCCGTGCAGACCCGGAATTGCGGGCTGCCGCGTGCCGCGCGCTGGGCATGATCGGCGACCGCGCGGCCGCCGGCGTGCTCCGAAACCTCACGTACGACCACAACACTGTGGTGTCAAGTGCGGCCAACCGGGGTCTTCGGAGGTACCATCCCGGCTTGCCGAGAACGTAAAGGTGAAACTTAGCGAGCGCTTCGACCGCCGGTACGCAACGCAGACGAACCTGCCCGCCATTCCGGGCGCGCCCGCCGCCGCGCCGCCGGCTCCCGGGCCCGCCGCGCCCGCATCACCTCCGCCCGAACCTCTTCCCGAAAACGTGATCCCCATGCAGAGCTCCTCGACGGAGCCTGCCATCCACCTGACGCCCGGGCTTGCCCAGGCCAAGAACGAGATCCACGCCCAGCTGCTGGCCGGCCATACCGCCCAGATCGACATCAACAACCGGGCGGGCATTCGCCGCCTGCTGCAGCAGCTGACCGAGGAGCACTTCCGGGCCAAGCCGAGCCTCAGCATCACCAGCTCCGACCGCGAGCGCCTGGTCGAGGCGCTCTTCGACGAGGTCGTGGGCCTCGGCCCGCTCGAGACCCTCCTCCGCGACCCGGCCATCACCGAGGTCATGGTCAACCGGCCGGAGCAGATCTTCGTGGAGCGTCACGGGAAGATCGAGCTGACGACGCTTGCGTTCGAAGACGAGGACAGCCTGCGCCGTGTGATCGACCGCATCGTGTCGTCCATCGGCCGGCGCGTCGACGAGTCGGAGCCGATGTGTGACGCACGTCTCAAGGACGGCTCGCGTGTCAACGTCGTCATCCCGCCCGTGGCCATCTACGGGCCCTGCCTCACCATCCGGAAATTCGGGCGCGACGTGCTCACGCCGGAGCAGATCGTCGCGTCGGGCGGCGCGACCGCGCCGATGATGGAGTTCCTTGCCGCGTGCGTCAAAACGCGGCTGAACATCATCGTGTCCGGTGGTACGGGCTCCGGTAAGACGACCTTTCTCAACGTGCTGTCCGGTTTCATCCCCCCTGAGGAGCGCATCGTCACGGTCGAAGACGCGGCCGAGCTGCGACTCCGTCAGGTGCACGTCATCAGCCTCGAGTCAAAGCCACAGAACGTGGAGGGCCGCGGCGCAATCTCCATCCGCGACCTCGTGCGCAACTCCCTGCGCATGCGTCCGGACCGCATCGTCGTGGGCGAGGTTCGCGGCGCCGAGGCGCTCGACATGCTGCAGGCGATGAACACCGGTCACGACGGTTCGATGAGCACGTTGCACGCGAACAACCCGCGCGAGGCAATCAATCGCCTCGAGACCCTCGTGCTGCTTGCGGGGACCGAGCTGCCGTCCCGCGCGATCCGCACGCAGATCGCTTCCGCGGTCAACATCGTCGTGCAGACCGAGCGCCTGCGCGGCGGGGCGCGCAAGGTGGTATCGGTCGCGGAGGTCATCGGCATCAAAGACGGTGACATCGTGCTGCAGGAGCTTTTCGCGTTCCGCCAGGTGGGCGTGTCCCCCGATGGCCGTGCGGTCGGCTACCACACCGCGACCGGCACGCGGTCCGCTTTCATCCAGCACTTCCGCTCGGACGGCATCGAGCTGCCCGACGCCCTGTGGGCGCCGGCGTCCCAACCCACGGCTTCGAGCTTCGGACAGGCCTGATGCCAGAGGTTAACGGGGCGCGCGCCGAGCAGACCTCGCTGGACCGCGAGCTCCTCGTCGACTTCGGACATCAGCTCCGCAACCAGCTCAACGCCATCGTCGGTGCTGCGGGGCTGCTGGCGGCGACGGCGACGTCGAGCGACCAGCGCGAGCTGGCGTCGGTGGTGCTGTCCGGCTCGGAGGAGCTCGCCGGCATGGTCGACGAGGTCCTCGACTCAGACCTCATCCAGAGCGGTGATTTCGAGCTCGCCCTGCATCCGTTCAGCGTCCGCGCGAGCGCCGAGGCATGCGTCAACCGCGTCCGCAACGCGGCGTCTGGCAAGAGCATCGACCTGTCCTTTGCGGCCGCCGACGACGTGCCTGCGACGATAATCGGCGACTCGCGGCGCCTGGAGCAGGTCCTTCACTCGCTGCTGCGGCTTGCGGTCGACCGCACGGACAAAGGTTCGGTCAGCGTCCGTCTGACGTGCGAGCAGAGCCAGGGTCCGCTGAACCTCCGCTTCCACATCTCGGATCCGGGATTGCTGCTTCCCGCACGCCTCGTCGAAGCCGGCTTGCGCGATGGCCAGACCTCGGGGCTTGGTCCGGGCGAGCGCCTCGACGCGGTGAGCCTTCACAGCACGCAGCACCTGGTCGAGATGATGGACGGGGAGCTCACGATCACCGTGGGCGCGGGCGCGCGCGGTGCCGAGATCGAGTTCACGTTCCTTGCCCTCGCGACGACAGGCGGCTCGGATCCCGCGCGCTCTCTCGCCGGCATGCAGGTGCTTCTGGTCGCCGCCGATCCCACCGAGCGTCGCGTGCTCGCCATGCAGACGGAGCTGTGGGGCGCGCCGTCGACGTCCGTTGAGACCGATGAGGCCACGCGGCTCATTGCCGAGGGCCGCGTCTTCGACGTCGCGCTCATCGAGCACCGCAAGCCGGCGATCGATGGCCTCGAGGTCGCGCGGGCGATCCGGGCACGGCACGACCACCACGAGCTGCCCATAGTCCTCGTCGTCTCGGGCGCGGTCGGTCCCGACGAGGTGTCGGCGGCGGACAGCGGCGTGGTGCAGGCGACGCTGGCCAAGCCGGTCACGCCTGACAAGCTGCGCGACGTGCTCGCGCAGGTGGGCCTGCGCCGCGCCGCGCCGGTTGCGCCCGTGGCCGCCCCCGAAGCGCCGGGCGCGACTTTGAGAGTGCTGGTCGCCGACGACAACACCCTCAACCAGAACATGCTGCGGCGCCAGATCACAAAGCTCGGGCACCAGGTCGACATCGTCTCCAACGGACGCGAGGCCATCGACTCGGTATCGCAGCAGGCTTACGACGCCCTGTTGATGGATGTGCTGATGCCTGAGATGGACGGACTCGCCGCCGCGGCGGAGATCGTGCGGCGCTGGGTGCCGGGCACCCGTCCGCGCCTCATCGCCCTCACCGCTATGGCCGGTCCTGGGGATGAGGAACGCTGCCGCAAGGCCGGGTTCGACGACTACATGTCCAAACCGGTCCACCTTGACGAGCTGGCCGAGGCCCTGCGCGCCGCGGCGGGGTGGAGGGCGGCCCCGAAAACCCTGGGCTAGGGGCTCAGGCTCGAGCCTGCGTCCTCGAGGCGCGGGATTCAAGAAACACGACGACGATCACAATCACGCCACCCAGGACCATCAGTCCACCCAGCGCTTCCGCGTCGGTGCCTGTCGGCTGGAGGACGGTCTGGACCATCGCCGAGCCGAACACCAGGATGTAGCTGATCCCCAACAGGCGCACCCTCGGCGCCACCCGCTGGTCCTCGTCGCCCTTCCAGGGGCGCTTCCCGATGATGAGAAGCCAGGCGCCCATCAGCAGCGCCAGCGCGGCAAGGATCAGCGAGACGAGCTGGACGATGCTCGTGGTCATGCCGGCCGAATAGTAATCGGAGGTTCTTCTAATCTTGCAAGTTCAATGCCGCGGAACAAGAGCTCCGACTCGAAGTCCCCGCGGGCCCCGCGCGAGCCGATCAAGTCGGTCCGCGGTGTTCGCGACATCCTGCCGGACGAGCGGGCGATCTGGCGTGTCGCCGAGCATGCCGCGAAAAGGGTTGCCCACCGCCACGGCTACCGGGAGATCGAGACGCCGGTCCTCGAGCACCGGGAGCTCATCGAACGCGGCGTCGGCGAAGGCACGGATGCGGCATCCAAAGAGCTTTACCGCTTTGAGGACCGCGGCGGCCGCGAGATCGCGCTGAGGCCGGAGGCCACTGCCGGCATCGTTCGGGCGTACTTCGACCATGGCCTCAACCAGGGACCGCAACCGGCGCGGCTGTACCTGATCGGCCCGATGTTCCGCTACGACCGCCCCCAGAAAGGGCGCTATCGCCAGTTCTTCCAATTCGATGTCGAGGCCATCGGCGGTTCAAGCCCCGCGCTCGACGTCGAGGTCATCGAGGTCGCGCGCGGCTGGCTGTTCGAGGTCGGCCTTCGCGAGCTGCGTCTCGAGCTCAACACCATCGGCGACCCAAAATGCCGGCCTGCCTACCTGGACCTGCTCCGCACGTACTACCGGCCCCTTAAGTCGCAGCTCCACCATGAATGCCAGGAGCGGGTCGAGGTCAATCCCCTTCGCCTGCTTGACTGCAAGGTGCCGCAGTG
>Ga0075426_10002984_pt1 | contig 12087 bp, 7 predicted proteins | sample SoiMethybrSBSTD5_FD_75304 | JGI IMG/M metagenome (GOLD analysis project Ga0075426, IMG submission 75304) | Bulk soil microbial communities from a Populus tree surrounding site in Tennessee, USA - Soil MetaG P. TD hybrid SBSTD5 | ecosystem: Environmental > Terrestrial > Soil > Tree plantation...
TTCAGTTGCTTGATGCCGCCGCCGGAGCCGATCGATTGGTAGTCGACTTTGACGCTCGGATGGACCTTCTCGTATTCACTCAACCACTTTTGATAAAGCGGATTGGGGAACGTCGCGCCGGCGCCGTGCAAATTGACGCTGCCTCCGGAGCCGCCGGAACCGTTCGGTTGGCAAGCGAAGGACGCTGCGAGCATCACTACCGCGCAAAGCCAGGCGAGCAGTTTGAAGCCGCGCCGATGGCCGATGTGGAAAACAGACATTTAGTATCTCCTGTGCTGGTCGGGCTGATTGTCGAGCGAGTTTTTCAGAGAGTTAATCTAGGCAGCGGGTGTTACATCCGACTGAACTACGTCTGAACTCTCAGTTAACAGCAAGTCTGCCACGGAGTCTGTGGCAGGAACGGCATTCATTGGGTCTTGGACGTCAGGAGACGATAGCCGACGTTGACCATCGTCTCGATGTGCAGCCCAAAGTCCGAGAGCTTGGCGCGTAAACGGTAGATGTAAACGTGCAGGCTCTCGGAATTCAGCGGCTTGTTGCTGCCCCAAACCGAGGTCCAGAGATCTTCCGCCGTGACGATCCGATCCGGCGTCCGCGTCAGGCGCGAGAAGATCAAGAACTCCGTGCGCGGCAGCTTGATGGCATGGCCGCCGCACGCGGCGTAATAGTTCTTGTGCTCCACTCGCAGAAAGCCGTCGTCGTAAATGTCTTCGGCAACGACATTCGGCTTCTGCTCCATCAACGACATTTCTTGTAGCGACATATTCACCTCAGAAGTTGTAGCGAAGCGCGAATTGAATCTGGCGATTCGTTCCCAGGCCCACCGTGCGTTCAACTGTTTGCCGGAGCAGACCAAACGTGCCGCCCGCCGCCGATTGCGTGAACGGATTGTTTGGCTGGAGTCCGGAAGCAAGAACACCGGCAGTGGTGATCGTCGGGAGTGCATTGTTGAGGGTCGTCGCAGGAACAGCGAAGTTCGACTTGTTGAAGATGTTGAAGATCTCCGTGCGAAACTCGATGTTCGACGATTCAGTCAGGCGGAAGCGCTTGTTGAGCACGAGATCGAATTGCGTAAAGCTCGGGCCACGCAAAGCGTTTCGCGCCAGGTCGCCGAACTGACCCGGCAAGGGGATCGCGAACGCAGCCGGGTTGATGATGTTGCGGTCGTTGTTGAGATAAGGATTGGCGCCGGCGATCAGATTCGGACGGCGCACGTTGCGCGAAGCACCGCCGCCGGGTGTGTTAACCACGCCGACGAATCCCAGCGGCAGCGGGTTCGCCGCGTTAATGGTTCCCGGCAGTTGGGCCACGAAACCTCTCGCGACTGTCGTCGCTACGCCGTTAATCGTTACCGGGCATGTGTCGTTGGCACACTGAATAACAACGTCAGGCCGCGTGATGCCGACTTCGATTGGTAATCCGCTGCGTGCGTTCACGATGCCGCCGATTTCCCAATCACCGAGCAGCGCATTGCCGGCGTTGCCCAGATCGTGGTGCGTGCCCTTGCCGAATGGCACTTGATATAAAGCGCTGAAGTTGAACGCATGACGGACGTCGAAGTTGTTGTAACCGAGATCGGCATCGAAGTTGTTGGGCACTGCCGCGGTCCTTGCTTCGTTGGAGCCGGCAGTATTGCCGAAGCTGCGCGAGAACGTGTACTGGGAGTTCAACGTCAGACCGGAGGTGAGACGACGCGTAAGCGTCATCTGCAACGCGTTGTAACTATCGTGGCCGCCGCTGGTCTTGTAGTCCACTTCCGCAAACGGATTCAGCACGTTGGTGCCGGAGATGATCGAGAACTCACGCACCGTGCGCACGGCGGTGATGCGGCCCGTCACCGGATCCGCGACATTCACCACACCGACTCCGCTCGGCAACGCTGCCACGTTGCTGAGCACGGTTGTCTGGCCCGGCAGGATCTTGTTCGCGATGCTGCGCAAGAACAAGTTTCTTCCCTGACTGCCGACGTAAGCCGCCGTCAGCACTGTGTCCTTCGCCAACTCCTGCTGGAACGAGAAGGTGTACTGATAAACCTTCTCCGGAATCTTGTAATCCGGTGCATAAGCGCGTGGCTGGTAAGAGCGGACGTTCACGTTCGCGGGGTTTGAAAAGAACGCCGCCGCCACATTCGGATCGAGCGGAAATGCGAGTGGTGGTCCACCGGCGAAGATCGGATTGCTGGTGAACGTCGAACTGATGCGATCGCTCTCGATGGGCTGAATCTGATCTTCAGTCTGGCCTGGACCATAGAAGATACCGAAGCCGCCGCGGAAGACCGTGCGACCGCCGCCGAAGAAGCCGTCGCCGTTCGGGCTGGGCGACCACGTCATCGAGATGCGCGGGCCAAAGTTTGTCTTCGACGATTTGAAAGCCGACTCTGTCGGCGGACGCAGCGTGCCGTTGGTGATGTTGAAGAGCACTTGCAGGTTTCGATCTTCACGTAACGGCGTGTAGTACTCGTAACGCAGGCCGTAATTCAAAGTCAGGTTTGGCCGGATCTTCCATTCGTCTTCGGCATATCCGATGTAGTACTCCTGTTTGGCATAACGTTGTCCGGTGGCGCCGCCGTTGAACGGACTCGGCGCACTCACATCGCCCAGGAACTGAATTGACTGCGGCGTGTTCGTCAAAAAGCTGGTCAGGTTCGAGTAGGTATAAGTCGTGCCACCCTGGCGATCCGTGTAGAGACGAATCAGTCTGAGCTCGCCGCCAAACTTGTAGTTGTGATTGCCGTTGGTCCAGTTGAGACTGTCGACAAACGAGAGCGAGTAAGGCGTGTAAGGCTGACCGCGACCGTTCGTCGCGCTGTTAGCGCGCACGAGACCACCCGGCGTTGCGGTGCCCGCTGACGTTCCCTGTCCGGGCAGCGCGAAGTTCGCTGTGTTGCCGGAGATGTTGATAACCAGCGACGAGAGGTCGAAACCGGCGACCGTCGGCGCGACGCCGTTGATGCGTGTATACGCGCCGTTGTAACCAAACTTGAACTCATTGAGCAACGTCGGTGTCAACAGCGATTGGAACGCGAGGACGCCGTTCTGCGGCACGGCTTTGATTGATACACGTCGTCCGGTTACGCCTTCAGGTTGATCGTTACTTCCCTGGTCGCGGAAGAAGCGGAAGTAAGCGGAGTGCTTCGGATTGATCTTGTAGTCGAGTCGCAACGCGGCTGAGTTTTCGTTGACGCTGGAGTTCGCCTGGAGTTGCGCGACGTCGAATAAATTCGAACCGGAGCCCGTCGATATGATTGAGGTATTAGGCGCACGGAAGGCCGGCAACAACGATAGGCTGACCGCGTTACAAGCTATCGAACCGGTTCCAACCGGAGCGGCGCAAAGCCGGCTCGCAGATCCGGGCACCGCTTCGATCGAGTTGATGCCTGCGCGGAGTCGATAACCTTCGTAGCTGAAAAAGAAGAAGAACTTGTCTTTGACGATTGGACCACCAATCGAACCGCCAAACTGATTCAGGCGCAACGGGGCTTTCTGCCCGATGACGTTGTCGAAGAAGTTTGCGGCGTCGAGCGCGTTGTTGCGGAAGTATTCGAATAGCGAACCGTGGAACGCGTTACCGCCGGACTTCGTCACCACACTGACCTGCCCGCCAGTGCCCGTGCCAAACTCCGCCGGGAAGTTGTTCGAGTCAACGCGAAACTCCTGCACGTTTTCCAAACTCGATTGCAGCCGGAACGGAGACGGCACTTCGCCGTTGAGGTTGCCGGGCGAAGCATCGATGATCGCTGAACCCTCAATTCCATCGTAGCGAATCACGTTCTGCTGCACCGCGCGGCCGCTGAAACGAATGTCGCCGAACGTGCCCGAACCGCTGTTCACCGAACCCGGTGCTTGTAAGTAGAGCTGCGACAACTGGCGGCCGTTCAACGGCAGTGCTTCGACTTCGCGCGGGTTTACGTTCACGCTCATCGACGCGGAGCCGGTTTCAATTCCCGTGTCGCCGGTGGCGATGACGTCAACCTTTGCTTCGACGCCCGTGGGTTGCAGCGTGAGCGCGAGGTTCAACTCCTGGCCCACCAGCAAGCGCACATTTGCGACTCGCACCGTCAGGCTGTTAGCTGACGCCGTGACAATGTACGTCGAGGGCTTGAGTGAAGCGATGATGTAATAGCCTGACTCGTTTGTGACTGTGGACCGTTCCTCCCCGGTTCGCTCATTCTTGACGAGCACGGTCGCGCCCGGAATGATGGCGCCGTTTGAATCAGTGACGGTGCCGACCATTCTGCCCTGATCGGTTTGGGCGGAAGCTGAGATTTGAGTTAGGACGGCGATCGCGAAGGTTAGAGCAATTACAAGAACGCGGCGAAACCGCCGGGGGTCTCTCGAATACATAAGGATTCTCCTGTGCGTTAGTTGTGGCTTGTCAGTTACGGTTCAAAGCGCAACGTTACGCGGGGCCGGTTAAACGGCTGTGAATTGCGCCTTAAATGTTTGTTAAGTGGAGGTGGGGGAGAGGCGGAGAGTAAAGCGCGATTAAAGAACTCGGCGGGGAATACTCAATCTCCCTACATGCTGAACAACTGATCACGCAACACACGCGATTGCAGGCGACTGGCCGCGAGCTTCTGGTTATTCGCAAGCGTCACAACGAACGTGCCCCCGGGCATTGGACTCACGCGAGTGATCATGTCGATGTTAACGATGGTCCCCCGTGAGAGTCTCGTAAACTTCGCCGGGTTGAGGCGCGCTTCGAGTTCCTTAAGGCGGTAGTTAATCGCATAACGTTCATTGCTCGAGGTGGTAATGTGCAGTAACTCGCCGTCCGCTACCACCGAGGCGATGTTTTGAACTGGAAGCAACACGATTTCATTGCGCTCTCGGACTGGAACACGTTCGAGATAGTCCCGCCTTGTGGCCGCTTCATAATCGGCTGCCGCTGCGCGCAGGTGAGAGGTCTCAGTTGCACGAACATCCGCTTGCTCAAGTCGTTCCTGCGCACGGTTCAACGTCTGACGTAACCGCGAACTGTCGACCGGCTTTAGCAGGTAGTCGACTGCGTTCACCTCAAATGCTCGCACAGCATACTCGTCATACGCAGTAACAAACGCGATCAGAGGTGTCGCGTCTTTTCGCAGTAATCGCACCACGCCCAGACCATCGAGCTCCGGCATCTGAAGGTCCAGCAATGCCAGGTCGGGTTTTTCCCGCTCGATGAACTCGACTGCTTCGCTACCATCTTTCGCCTCACCGACGATCTCGACATCTTCAAAGTTGCGCAACATGGCCGCGAGGAACGACCGCGCCGGCCGCTCATCATCCGCAATCACCACTCGTAGCTTTGCGGTCAAGCGCCCCGCCTCCCTCTAAGTGCTTGAAGAGAATCCAGAGACGTTGCAGCCGTGGATTCTGGTAGTGGCAGTGTAAGCTCGACGACCGTTCCTTCTCCGAGTTTGCTATGAATGCGTAAAGAAGCTGTTCGACCACTATACCAACGCAAACGATCTTCGATATTGCTAAGGCCGAACCCGCGGCGGCGATTACGCGCCAGGTCGATTTCGCTAATGCCCCTACCAGAGTCGCTAACTGTTATCTTCAAGACTTCCGCGATGGCACTCTGAGGTTCGGACGCTTGTTCAAGCTGCGCTTGAATGCGAACCTCACCGCCAAACCGGCACGGAGTTATTCCATGCTTAATCGCATTCTCCACTAACGGCTGGATGATTAGTGGGGGAACGCGCACTGAAAGCAGGTCGGCGGGAACATCGATGGTCACTCTCAGGCGTTCCTCGAAGCGAGCTCGTTCAATGTCCAGGTATGAAACAATCAAATCCAGTTCTTGCTCAAGCGTGACGTATTCTCCATCTGTTCGTAGGACACCGCGCAAGAGGCTGGTAAGTTTCATCAGCGTCTCGAGCGCACGCTCTGGTGCGGTCTGTATTAAGTATCCGATGGTTGTCAGTGCGTTGAAGAGAAAATGTGGATTGATCTGGGCGCGCAAGGCCCGCAGTTGTGCCTCAGTTGCAAGCCTGCTGATCTCCTGTTCCCGCCGGTTCTGTTCGTCTCTTTCATGAATAACGCGCAGGGTGTCGATCCGTCTGGCTACCATTACGGCGGTGGCCTCAAGCATCGCAAGGTCGTCCGACAACAGCCGCCGGCCTCCAGCGAGAACGCCGATCTCAAATCTGTAATAAGGCGGTTCGGCAGTTGGAACAAAGACAAAGGAGCCTTTGCTTCCGGCCCCTTCGAGTAACTGCACGTACCGATCTTCATTTTCGCCGGTGCCAACCGTGTCTTTGTCCCCTTCGATTTCGACCCAACGAGCTTCACGCGCTGAAACCGCACGGGCAATGACGCCGCATACCTGGTCCATAATCTCATGAGGCGTCTCGAAGATTGTCAGGATTTGCGAAACGTCAGATCGAACACTGCCGTAGTCAACTCGACGAAGAATCACGGCGTCGACGAAATTTGCTACACCGCGCCGGAGCCAGGGATAAAGCAGCGCCGTGATCACCCAGAGTCCAAGCACTAAGCCGATTGATCGTGGATCTGATTGCCCGATCGGATTACGGTTCAGGAAAAAGGGTGACGCAACTCCCAAGTACAGTCCAAACGCCACCATGACTAGTAACAAGAGTGCGAGCGCACGCTTCAAAAAAATATCGGCAAAGGCAAACCGATAGTCTTCATAGAGAATCGCCAACACGAGGGGCAGCGAAGCATGGTGTCCGGTCAATTCGATATACCACGCATCAGTCGCACCACCGCGATGATGGCCCAAGTGGATTGCCGACACTGCAAACACTGCGAGAGCGCTGGCCCAGATTGCCTTCTTCCAGCTTTCGTGCCGGCGCGTAGAAATAAACAGCAGGACCAACAATGCAAGATAACCAAAAGTCAGCAGGCGCAACGCCGACAGCGAAGGAGCAAGTGTGAAACGAATCGCGTCAAAAAATTGAAAAAGGCCGGCCGTTGCGCTCAGTGAATAGGCCGCTATGGCTATCACTTTCGAAAGTTGCGGATTACTGGGCCTGCGACCACGCAAGACGGAGTCGACAACGACCGCCGGCAGGAATCCGAGAGCGGTGAAGGAAATGGCAGCAAGGATCGGGTAACTGTTGACATAGCCAACGCCCTTGAGCTCGTAGATCGCGAACGCCCCCAGGTTCCAAAGCAAACCGAGCACAGCAGTAACCAGGATAAGCCCGTTACTGGACCAGCCCGCGTAGAAGGTTGGCTCAGTTACGGTAGTTGATTGCGCCGGATGTTTCAGGACCATCACCAGAAGCATTAGGTAGAGGGCAATGCCAACGGTGTATCCCAGGACATTGATGAGAGCGGCTATGTTGATTCCACTCATAACTCGGGCGGCCGAAAACGGGGATGCTTGCTGAGAGCTAATGTAAGACTGGCCGATGCTCTTTGCAATCGACGGTTTACTTTAGTGCCTCTTGTAACCAACCAGCATCAATTTCTAATGAATGGTTGAAGTCGGCGTGTCACCGGTCGAGAAAGAAAAATGAATTGCTCAGTCTGCAATATAAACCACTGAACTCCTCTTAACGACCATTCGCTTAAATGTTCTGGCGGTGAGTTGCCGGACAGACTTACGTTTCAAGCCTCTGAGACTAAGCCTCCAGAGAACGATGGCCGACATCCGGACCGACCATGATTTTGCAATTGGGGACTTGCAGTCTAAAGGCAAACCTCTTGTTCGGTTGGGGTCGGCCGTCGTAATTCATCGTCGACGGGTTTAATTATGGTTTTACGTTTGCTCCGGCCACTGTTTTCTCTCCTACTTACATTCAACCTGATTACAGGCCTTGCGGTAACGACTGCTTTAGGACAGAACAACTCTAAACCGCTTTCGGTCGACGAAGATCCCGCCATGATCGGCAAGCGCAAGCTCAATCACAGGCTGATCTCGAAGATGAGTATGTCGACTGAGAAGGAAGTCGCGTTGGGGCGGCAACTCGCCGCCGAAGTGGATCGCCAGGCGAAGTTCATCGATGATCCGGTAATCACTGAATACGTGAATCGTGTGGCCCAAAATCTGGTGCTGCACTCAGACGCGAAAGTTCCTTTTACGGTGAAGGTAATCGACTCGGATGAGGTCAACGCCTTCGCTCTGCCCGGTGGCTTTTTCTACGTAAACAAAGGATTGATCCTGGCGGCCGATAACGAGGCTGAGATGGCCGGCGTGATGGCTCACGAGATCAGTCACGTTATTGCCAGGCACGCAGTTGAAAACCAGACCAAAGCGAACCTGATGCAGTACGGCACACTCGCGGGAATCATACTGCTCGGGGGGATTCCAGGAATGGTGCTGCAAAACACTGCCGGGATAGGAATGATGACTGCTTTTATGAAGTTCAGCCGGAGCGCTGAAGCTGAAGCAGACAAGTTGGGAACAGAGTATCTCTACGCCGCAGGCTATGACCCGACTGCGTTGGCCACCATGTTCGAAAAGCTCGAGGCGCAGAACAAAAAGAAGCCGGGAACGATCGCCAAAATCTTTGCCGACCATCCGGCGCCTGCCGATCGTCGCGCGGCATCATTAGCTTTAGCGGCTCGTTTTCCCGAGCATGAGGAGTACATCATCAACACTTCGGAGTTCAACCGAGTCAAAGCCCAACTCCTGCGTTTATCGAATGCGAAGGCATCAAGTGCTGGCGCAATAGCACCGTCGGATGGTACCGCACATGGTCGACCGACGCTGAAGAGAAGACCAGCTACGCCAGACGATTCATCACCCTCAGAAGGGACCGATCAAAGTCCAAGCCAGTCGAAGCCAAACGAACCACCAAAACTGAAGCGCAATCCAGGCCCGCCGCCGAGTTCACCAGACTAATCCGTCTGGGTTGATCCAGCGGCAGTCACAGTTCCGCGGAGCTCCGTTTGCCGCTCATCTGGTTCTCGCGACCATTTGTCCGCCGCGAGCGTCTGTCCATTAAGTATTGAGTGTTCATCTTCTGTTGCCGGTCTAATATCCGCAAGCTTTCGAAGAGGTGGAGATTGAATGACTGACCGATTCAACAAATCGATAGTTCGCGCCTTCGTTATAGTCGTAATCCCGTTGATCCTGAGTTGCTCGACCTCGGCTCAATCGCTGAGTGCCGGCACGCTCTCCGGCACCATCGTCGATCCCAACAAAGCGGTCGTCCCAAACGCCGCGGTTACCTTAGAAAACACCGTCACGGGTTACAAACAATCGACGACTACGAACAGCGACGGTAAATTTCGCTTCGACAACATACCTTTCAACAACTACGTCTATGCGGCATCAGCTTCGGGCTTTGATGAAGTTCGCGGCGCAGTAAATATTCGAAGCTCAGTTCCCATTTCTTTGACGATCCCACTCTCAGTCGGATCAACCACCGCAAGCGTTACCGTGACGGGGAATGGAGCGGACTTGGTCGAAAACGTGCCGAGTAGCCACACAGACGTAGATCAGAGTCTTTTGACACGGCTCCCGGTACGCTCACCAGGATCCGGTTTAAGCGATGTTATTACACTTGCGGCCCCCGGCGTAGTGGCAGACTCGAACGGGTTCTTTCACCCACTAGGAGATCACGCGCAAACGTCTTATTCGATCGACAACCAACCGGTTTCGGATCAGCAGAGCAAGGCTTTCTCTACGCAGTTGCCACCCAATGCGGTTCAGTCGATGGAAGTGATTACCGGTGCAACGCCGGCCGAGTTTGGCGACAAGACAAGTCTGGTGGTCAATGTCATCACGAAATCAGGTCTCAATCAAAAGAGACCTACCGGAAGTCTCACAACAGCGTATGGTTCGTTTGGAACTGTAAGCGAGGACGGATCGATCGCTTATGGGAATTCGAGATTAGGGGACTTCACCTCTTTCACGTTTGAGAGGTCGGGACGGTTTCTCGACGCGCCGGAATTCACAGTCCTCCACGATCGAGGAACGTCGGGAAACATTTTCAATCGCCTTGATTACAGTCCAGACGCGAAGAACACTTTTCACCTTAATCTCTTCCTCGCGCGAAACAATTTCGAAACTCCAAACACCTTCAACCAGGAGGGACTAGGACAAGATCAACGGCAACTGGTCCATAGTCTTAATATCGCTCCCGGTTATGTACACATCTTCAGTCCGACGACAGTATTATCAATCAATCCCTACTACCGTCTGGACAACGTCAAGTATTTCGCCAGTCCAAATCCTTTTTCTGACGAAACAATTAGTTTCGGCCAGTCACGTCGTCTGAACAACGTTGGTCTGAAGGCGGACCTTTCCTACGTAAAGGGAAGACACAACGCCAAACTTGGAGTTCAGGCGTCGCACACATTTCTGGACGAAGGTTTTCAGTTCGGCATCACGGATCCCGAATTCAATGATCCGGAAAGTCCCGACTTCTTACCTGGATTGGCCGAGTTTGATCTGACGAGAGGTGGGCACCCGTTTGTTTTTAATGGTCATGCTGACATCAAGCAAGAAGCTTTCTATGGTCAGGATAGTTTGACACTGGGCCACGCAACTGTCCTGCTGGGTCTACGCTTCGATAACTACAACGGCATCACTAAAGGCCATTTGCTGCAACCGCGTCTTGGCGTTTCGTACTTCGTGAAGCGAACGAATACGGTGTTGCGTGGCTCCTACACGCGCAATTTCGAAACGCCGTACAACGAGAATTTGATTCTGTCGAGCGTAACTGGCGCGGGTGGCTTGGCAAATGGCATTCTCGGCGATACCAGCAATCTCCCTTTGCAAGCCGGCAGGCGCAACCAGTTCAACGCTGGTTTTCAACAGGCGATCGGCAGCCACTTCGTGTTTGACGCCGACTACTTTAACAAGCACACCACCAACGCTTACGACTTCAACGTGCTGTTCAATACGTCGGTGGCGTTTCCCATCTCGTGGCAACAATCGAAACTCGACGGCGTATCCTTCCGCGCAAACTTCACGAACTATCATGGTTTCAGCGCGTTTGTTGTTGCGGGTCACACGCGTGCGCGATTCTTCCCGCCTGAAACGGGAGGATTGTTCTTCAACTCAGATTTACCGGTCGGTGTTTTCCGGATCGATCACGATCAGGAGTTCGAGCAAACCACCCAGGCCCAGTACCAGTTCATGTCCTGGAAAAAAGTAGCTCCATATGTGGCTTTCACGTGGCGGTATGACAGCGGACTCGTTGCTGGTGCTATTCCCGATTTCGCGACGGCTCTCACTCTGAATGCTGACGAACAACAACAGATCGGTCTGTTCTGCGGCAGCACGTTTGCTTCGCTGGCAAACCCGATCACCAGTTGTGACGCAACGACGTTCGGAGCACTCCGCGTGCGCATTCCGGCGGAGGGAACAGAGAATGACGACACGAATCCTCCGCGTATCGCACCGCGTCATATCTTCGATCTAAGCGTGGGAACGGACAACTTGTTGCGTACTGAACGCACCAAGATGACGCTACGATTCACCGTCAGCAATCTGAGTAACAAGGACGCTCTCTATAATTTCGAATCTACTTTCAGCGGCACGCACTTCATTTCGCCACGGGCGTTTCAGGTACAAGCTGGAATAACTTTTTAGCCGGACGAAGGTCACACGAACGTGTTGTTCGTTGAAGCCTGCGGCGCTAAAGAGACGGCAATGACGAAGAGGCGTAGCCGAGCGAGGATTTGGTCTCGGATCTTGCGAAATATTTCCAGTCGCGACTGCTCATCGCCTTGTGCCGCTGCTGGATCTTCAAACGACCAATGAATGCGTTTTGTCTGCGCGGGAAACAGCGGACACTGTTCGTTCGCGTTGTCACAGACGGTAATCACGTAATCGAAGTCCTGGTCAGCGAATTCGTCTACGGACTTCGAACGGTGCTGCGAGATGTCAATGCCGAGCTCGCGCATAACCGTGATTGCCTCCGGTCTTACCTGAGTCGGCGCAACTCCGGCACTCGCGACTTCGAAGCGCTCGTCAGCGAGATCACGCAACAGTCCTTCCGCCATCTGGCTGCGTGCAGAGTTGCCGGTACACAGGATCAAGACACGTTTACGGTTATTCATCTGAAAGCAACCAACGGAACAAAAACGTTGCGACAAAGGCGCCCGCGAGTTGGGCCGCGATAAACGCCGGTGCATCAAGGGGTCTGATGCCGGCGAATGTATCACTCACAGATCG